>Ga0209799_1000122_pt1 | contig 13597 bp, 6 predicted proteins | sample PanSoiPlo36MoBio_FD_188324 | JGI IMG/M metagenome (GOLD analysis project Ga0209799, IMG submission 188324) | Tropical forest soil microbial communities from Panama analyzed to predict greenhouse gas emissions - Panama Soil Plot 36 MoBio (SPAdes)... | ecosystem: Environmental > Terrestrial > Soil...
TGTAAGCAACAGATCTTGCACCTGAGGCGAGAGCTTGCCGCGCTCCAAGACCGCGAAGAGTGAGTCGCAGAGCACCTGAGAAAACTTCTCTTTGTCCTGGTCGCTCATGGTGCCGCCCAAACTCAAGTTCACGCCAGCCATCTTGGCAATCTTAAGCGCGGTGTCTTCGAGTCGATTGATCTTGCCACTGTCATCCATCGCCAGGAGCCGGGCGCCCACTTCCAGCGCGCAGGTGTCAATGACTTTCCCCTGCTGAACGATCGCTATCTTGCTCGTGCCGCCGCCAACGTCGACATTCATAACAGTAAAGTCGCCGCCCTCATGATAGGTCATGTGAACCGCGCCGGAGCCATAGGATGCCAGAATCGCCTCCAGATTGTGTCCAGCGGTAGCGCAGACGAATTTCCCGGCTTCAGCGGAGAACAGCGCGGCAATGGCCTCGGCATTCTTCTTTTTTGCCGCTTCGCCCGTAACGATGATCGCACCGGTATCGATATCGTTAGGCGTCAAACCAGACTGGCGATAGGATTCATGAATGAACTCATTCAACTTGTCGGTATCAATGGTCGTCTTGTCGACGTAGGGAGTGAGCAAGATCGGCGATTCGTGAATGATTTCACGCTTGACCACCACGAATCGGCTGGAAAGCGCGATGCCCTGACGCCGCAAGGTCAGGCGGGAAAAAATCAAGTGGGACGTGGATGAACCGATGTCGATGCCAACCGAGTTGAGGGTGATCCTTTCGGAGCGCCACATCGGATGATCTTCATCCATGAGCATGCCGTCTTCGCCAAAATCGTCTTCGTCTTCTTCATGCAAGTACAGGACTTCAGTTTCAAGATTTTCCATGCGGGTTGCTTGTTCCTTTCGCTTTCTTTTCAACGAGGTAATCACGTATGCATAACATAGTAGGTTGCATCTTTCTACCTGTAGTAAGCTACGGCCGGACAGGATAGACAAGCTCTTTATTCAGCGATAAGATGACGGGACTGTTAGCCATGGGGCAGGAAGAATATCAAGAGTTATCCTCGTTTTTGAAGCGATTTATCCGGCGCTTCAAGCTTTTGCAAGGTATCGAAGGACTCTGCCTGACGGCCATCTGCGCCGTTCTCCTTTTTGCCCTGGGCCCGGGTATCGAACAGATCAAGAGTTTTGTTCCCTATGCTCCGCTGGCATACAGCATCGTGACCGGGGCGGTGTTGTTGTTCGTTGTCGGTTGGACCTTTGTCCGTCTGTGTCGACGATTCTCCCAGGAGCGCGCCGCGCTCTATATCGAGCAGAAACAGCCCAAGCTTCGCAATAACTTAATTAATTCGCTGCAGCTCTACCCTGAGGTCGCAGCCGCCAGAGAAGCCCCCGGCTTTTCGACGTCCATGGTTCTGGCCCTTCTGCGCACCACCCGCAGGCAACTTTCAGGACTCCAGGTAGACCAGTTGATCGACACCCGGCGCGTTAAAACCAGTCTCCGTCTGCTGGCAGCGTTATTTGTGCCGGTCTTGGCCATGATCCTGTTCAATCCCGCTTGGGTCGGAGGAACCCTTAGCCTTTTGACCCGTCCATTGGATCATCTGCCACCGTCCAAGACCGCCATCGAGGTAAATCCGAAAGGGCTCCGTGTCGTACGCGGTTCACCCGTAACGATTCAAGCTTCCACCTCTGGAGCCATTCCGAATTCGCTCGAGCTTATTATTTGGAGCTCCACCAACGAGCGCGGTGAACCTGACGCGGAAGAAAAAGTAGCGATGGAGAATTTGGGCGAAGGAAAATTTACCGCGACCCTCAGCCACTTGGCGAAAACCCTCCGTTATCGTGTGGCCACGGGGGCCTTTTCCTCCCCCACGTATACCGCCGAGGCCGTCGATCCGCCGGAAATTGGCAACGTTCTGATCACCCTTTATCCGCCGGCCTACACTGGCCTCGGTTCGGTGTCCCTTCCCGGCGGCAATGTCGAAGGCATCAAAGGTTCGACCCTCCGCATCGACGCCTTGAGCACCAAGGAAATCGTCAAAGCCGAGATTGTGATGGAAGACGGCAAACAATTGCCGTTGAAGATCGACGGCAAGAAGCTGCAGGGGAATCTGGTCCTATTCCAGTCGCAGCAATACCGGATTTTGGTGCAAGATGCGCAGGGCTTTCGCAATTCGCCGATTGCCTACGAGCTGAAAGTAAAACCCGATGGTTTTCCCACCATCGACCTGCTGCGACCGACGGAAGACTTGGAGGTCAACGGCGACGAAGTCCTGTCCTTGGAATACAGTGCACGGGACGATTTCGGCATCAGCGAAGTGAATCTGGTTACCAAAATAAGAGACCGCGAAGATAAGATTCGGCTGCAAAGGGATGACGTCAGGCGGCTCGTACTGCGAGACCAATTTAAATGGGATCTTGCCAGACTCCCGTTAGGTGACGGAGGGGACGAAGCCGTCTTTCACTTGGAAGTGCTGGACAACGACACCATCTCCGGTCCAAAGCTCGGCGTCTCCCGATCCCTCCGACTGCGGCTCAAGAATCTCAAAGGCGAACATCAACAAGTCGCCGAAATGATCCGGGATCTCAACGCCCGCATGGTCGATTCCTTAGCCGATCATCTCGAAACCCCACTGCCGGGCGAAAAGGATTATGAGCGGGCAAAAGAGGCCGAGAAAAAACTGGAACAAAATCTCGCCGAAGCGCTGAAGCGAACTGAAGAGGTCATGCAGCGCACTGAAAAAGACCGGATGTCCGATTTTGCCACCTGGACCGATCTTGAGGCTTTGAAACGTAATCTCCAGTTCACCAAAGACGAGCTGCTGAAAAAACAAGAGCAGGCTTCTTCAGTGGACGACAAAATGAAGGCCCGCGATGAGATCTCTTCTGAATTGGAGCGGATGTCGATGCTTTCCGAAGATATCGCCAAACGGCTCAAGGCCCAGGAACTGGCATCGACGGCGCAGGATCTGGCGCGCAGCCAGGAGCGGCTCATGGAGTCGCTGGAGAAACTGCAGAGTGGCGACAAGAACATCGATTCGATTATGAAAGAGATCTCCGAGCTGGCCAAAACCTTGGCCGCCCTCCAGCAGGCTCTTTCGCAGTTTGCCCAGCAAATGCCGGATGATTTTATGAACATGGAGTCCATGCAAGGTCTGGGCTTCAACGAAATGTTCTCGGCCTTGGAAGAAATTCGCAAGAAACTGATGCAGGGCGATATTGAAGGCGCGCGGCAACTGGCCCGGGAGCTATTTAACCAAATGGCTTCGATGGTAGCGTCGTTGCAGAACGCGCAGCGCTCAGCCATGGCCTCGAGCATGGGTCGGATGCAAGGAGAAATGGCGCGCTCAGCCAACGAGTTGCAGGAGATCGCGCGTGAGCAACAGGAAATCTTGATGGGAACCGAGGGGGTGAACAAATCGACGCTGAGCGAGCGAGATGCGGCCCTCAAAGAAAAACTCGACCGCTTCTTGGAAAAAGCCAAGAACGAGCTTGGCCAACTGACGGAGCTCTTCCCAGACCGCGAAGGACCCGATGATCCCAGTTTGCTCGAGAATTTGGACGATGCCACCATGAATCAACTGCTTAAGAATCTCATCGCCAAGTTACTCAGCAAAGATTTTCCCGGTTATGGAGAGGGGGATGCACTCGCCAAAAAGGAACTGGCCAAAAAGCGCACCGCAGCCCAGGAACCAAGGGCGCGCCGCGCAGAGAATAGCCTAAAAAGTTTGAAGGCCGAGCTCGATGCGCTCATGGGCGAGCCGGCCCAGGCCCTCAACGACACCGATAAGAAAAACTTGCGGGACTTAACGCATCGGCAGAGCGCCTTGCGGGACCGAACCCAAGAATTGCATGAAAAGCTGGAATCGTTGTTCCAGCTCTTTCCGTCTCTCGATCCGAAAATCGTCCAGGGCATCGGCGAAGCTGGCAATTCTATGGGTAACGCCAGAGATCGCCTTGGTCAGCTCGATTCCAGGGGTGCTGTGCCACCCGAGCGCGACGCTCTGGATCGGCTTTCCCAATCGCAGCAGCAGATGCAATCCGCGATGCAGCAACTGGCACAGCGCGGGCAACTCGGCAATATGCCGGTAACTCGGCTTTTCCGACAGGGCCGCTTCCTCCCTTCCGGAATGCTTGTGCCGCTTCCGGGTATGCCACAATTTCCGGAGTTCGATGTTCAGGGTGGCTTCACCGGACTCGACACCGAGAAGTTCCGGCTCCCTGGAAAGGAAGATTATAAAGCGCCACGTAATTTCCGCGAGGAGATCCTGGAATCCCTCAGGCAAGGGGTGCCGCCGCAGATGAAAGAGCAGATCGAGCGCTATTTCAAAAATCTCTCAGAGTAGTTGTCCTTTGAAGCATCCCGCACTTTTTTTCCTTTTTCTATTTGTCCTCTCGGTTTCGACGTTCAACCTGAATGCCGCCGAAATCGATCCGCCATTTAAGCAGGGCGAGGATCTGCTCGATGCTTGGCAGATCGCCCGAGCAGAGGAGCTCGCCTCGAAGGCGCTGCGGGAAGATCCCAAGTCGGCCGCCGCTCTGGAATTCGACGGCCGGGTAAAGTTCTATCAGGGGAGATATCCGGAGGCGCTCAAGTCCCTGGACCAAGCATTGGCGATCGACTCCAAGGACCAGCGGCGCCAAGGGTGGAAGCTCCTCACTCAACAGACTCAGGACGTCATCAAAACTCTCAAGCGTTATGAGAGCCCCCATTTCGTACTCTTCCTCGACGAGAAGCGCGACGGCATTTTGGCTTCCTACACCCTCGAAACCTTGGAAAAGAGTTACGAAGCCATCGGCTCGGAGCTAGGTTACTATCCCAAGGAAAAAGTCCGCGTCGAGATCGCTTCCGACGCGAACTCTTTCAATGCTATTTCGACCCTTTCGCTACGCGACATCGAGCAAACCGGCGCAGTCGGGATCTGCAAGTTCAATAAGCTCATGATTATATCGCCGCGGGCGCTGAGCTTCGGCTATCGATGGGTCGATTCTTTGAGCCACGAATATGTTCACTACGCCATCGTTGCACTTTCCAACAACGAGGCGCCGATCTGGCTGCACGAGGGAATGGCCCGCTTCTATGAAACCCGTTGGCGAAAAGCTGTTCCGCCTAAAGATGCCGCCGAAGACTACCTGACACCGGCCAATCAGACTTTATTGGTTCAGGCACTGGAAAAAAACCAGTTTGTCGGCTTTAAGAACATGGAACCCTCTTTGATCCGTCTTGAGACTCCGGAGCAAGTGCAGCTAGCCTACGCCGAGGCTGCCTCCGCCGTCGACTTTATTAATCAAAGCAAAGGCCGGACTGCTATCCGCGAGCTGCTGACGACTTTGCACGAGAAACCGACACCGGAAGCCATTGAGAAGGTCTACGGAATGTCCTTCGATGTCTTTGAGTCGCGCTGGAAAAATTTCCTCAAGAGTAAGGGGCTGAAAGAGATCGAGGGAAGCCGAGTCCGAAAGCTCAGGGTCAAGAAGGACCAGCGAGAGGACGAGGAGACGGTGGAGCTCAAAGAAATTCAATCGGCGGTCGCCCGCCAGCGAACCTACCTGGGCGATCAGATCCTCACTAAGGGTAGACCCGAAGCCGCCGCCCGCGAATACGAGCGGGCCCTGCAGGCTAGTCCCAATTCGCCGATTATTCTCAGTAAACTGGGCAGGGTTTTGATCCAGATGAATCGTTTCGACGAAGCGCTCGGACCGCTCAAGAAGGCGCTAGATGTCGATCCGGACAACGCCAATAGCTATGTGCTGTTGGGCCGCGTCTACCACGCGACCAAAAAATATACGGAGGGCCGCGCGGTCCTCGAGGAAGCGATACAAATCAATCCGTTCAACCCGGTGATGTACCGATTGCTTGCCGACATCTACACGGCTGAGGGAGACCAGGATAAAGCCAAACTGGCAAAGGCGACCTTGGATAAATTGCTAACCGCTAAGTAAGAAGGAAACTGGATGGAGTCGACTGAAATTCAGCAGCACGAAATCGCGGAAATCGAGGAATTTGCCGACAAACGCGATACTATGATCGGTGAGATCCGCAAGGTGATCGTCGGCCAAGACCGCGTCATCGAGGAGGTCTTAATCGCTCTCTTTGCCAAAGGTCATTGCCTCCTTGTCGGCGTGCCCGGTTTGGCCAAAACGTTGCTCATCAGCACCTTGGCGGAGATTCTCCACCTGGAGTTCAACCGAATTCAATTTACACCGGACTTGATGCCCTCCGATATCACTGGAACGGATATTCTTCAGGAGGACGCGGCGACCGGAAGAAGGCAATTCCAATTTCTGAAGGGACCCATTTTCACCAATATCTTGCTCGCCGACGAAATCAATCGGACCCCGCCGAAAACGCAGGCTGCGCTCTTGCAGTCGATGCAGGAGTACAAAGTGACCGCAGGTGGAATGACCTATCCCCTGGACCTGCCTTTCTTTGTTTTGGCGACCCAAAATCCCATCGAACAAGAGGGGACCTATCCTCTTCCTGAGGCCCAGCTCGACCGCTTCATGCTTAACATCGAGATCCGTTATCCCGATTTCGACGACGAAGTCCAGATCGTCATGCGGACCACCTCAGTTGCCAAGCCAAAGCCGCATAAGATCATGGAAGGAACCGCGATTTTGCGGTATCAAGATTTGGTCCGCCGCGTGCCGGTATCGCCCTTTGTGATCTCCTATGCCGTGGCCTTGGCACAAAAATCTCGCCCGCAGAGCCCCGACGCTCCTCAGTTCATCAGAGACTATGTCGAGTGGGGTGCGGGGCCGCGAGCTTCACAATACTTGATCCTGGGCGCGAAGGCGCGGACGATTCTACAGGGGCGCTATGCAGTTTCGATTGAAGATATTCAAGCGCTCGCGCCCTCCGTGCTCCGCCACCGGATCTTCCCCAACTTCAGGGCGCAAGGCGAAGGACTCTCGTCTGTCGACATCATCAGCCGACTGCTGAGCGAAGTGAAGCCATCCGAAGATGGCAAGGCAGCGCGCTAGCAGTCTACTGAAAAAGCCTCATATGCTTCGTTGCGCTCAATCGCCTCGCGTCAACGTACCGATTAAGTACGCCTCCGCTCGTCGATTTTTCGCGCGCCTCGCCTCTGAGTCTTTTTGAGTAGACTGCTAGGATTTTAATAGCGGATCTGAGCAGAATCTGAGATTTGAGATTTCCAGTGCTACTGAGAATTCTGATGCCCCTTGGACGTATGCGATCAGAAACATTCGAGGGCATTAGAATCCGCGGCAAGTCTGAGTTCTTGCTTCGAACCGAGGAGGCGCTGGCGCTCCTTAGGCCTACGAGCCGCTTCGCGGAGGTTCGAGACAACCTGGGGCGGATCCACCAGGGCAAATCTCCTACCTCGATCAATGCCTGGAGAATCCAACCTATCAAGGTCACAACCGAGGCTGGAAAAGCTGGCTAGATTATCTCCAACGGTGGTGGTAAAAATGAATCGGCTTCATGACTGAAAAGGCCAAAAATTACTTTGATCCCAAGGTCCTGGCCGGCATCTCCGATCTCTACCTCAGAGCGCGCTGGGTGGTGGAGGGGATGATGTCTGGAATTCACCGTAGCCGTTCCAAAGGTTTTAGCGTCGAATTTGAACAACATCGCGAATATTCGCCTGGAGACGAAATCCGGCGCATCGACTGGAAGGCGCTGGGTAGATTCGACCGTTATTTCGTCAAAGAATACGAAGATGAGACCAATCTGAGAGCCTATCTCCTGGTCGATACCAGCGGTTCCATGGACTACGCTTCCGACGGTGTCACCAAGTTCGACTACGGCTGCACTTTGGCCGCGTCCCTCGCCTATTTGATCCTGCGACAGCAGGACGCTGCCGGTGTCGTAACCTTTTCGGATCACATCGAAACCTTTATCCCGCCGAAGGCCAAGCGAGATTATTTAATTCAGATTCTGCGCGCCCTCGAAAATCGCGGGCCAGCGGGAGAGACCAATGTCGGCAAGATCCTCGAAGAGATTGCTGGCCAGATCAAACGACGCGGCTTGGTGGTGCTCGTCTCCGACCTGCTCGATGAACCCGAGCAGATCCTCAAAGGTCTTCGTTTGTTTCGCTTCAAGGGCAATGATGTCATCGTCTTTCATCTCCTTGATCCAGCGGAACTGAGCCTCCCCTTCGACGGCAATATCCTGTTCGAGGATCTGGAGGAACTCAATCTCAGAGTCGTGGCCGATCCTCGCACCATCCGGAAAACATATCGAGAGGTCGTTGAGGAGTTTACCAGCCGGATGCGCCAGGAATGTCACGATAACGTCATCGACTATCAGCTCATCGCAACCTCCACCCCTCTAGACCGAGCCCTTGCAAGCTATCTGAGCTGGAGGGGCTGAGCCAGGCATGTCGGTTTTTTTCTTGCATCCCATCTATCTCTTTGGGCTCATCGCGGCGTCACTTCCCATTCTGATTCACCTGTTGAACCGCAGGAAATTGAAGCGAATCCGCTTTCCTGCCGTTCGCTTTATTCTGCTATCGCAAAAACGGATCTCTCGCAGCTACCGGCTGCGCCACTGGCTGCTACTCGCGCTTAGAACCCTGGCTGTGGTTTTCCTCGCCCTGCTTCTCGCCAACCCGATTTTCCAGACGGGCGCCGGTCTTTTCGCCGGCGGCGGCCCGGTCTCATTGGTCATCCTGCTGGACAACTCGCTCAGCATGACTTGGAGCGCAGATGGGAACGGATTCAAACAAGCCAAAGAAGCTGCTCGTTTCCTCATCACGTCGCTCAACGACGGCGACCGAGCCGCCTTAATCCCGACCGACACGACCGGCAGGGAACCGTTTCGCCTCAAGGGCGAAAAGGAGGTTTTGCTAAAAGAGTTGGAGCGCATAGAGATATCCGACGGCACCGCGAATTTTTCCGGCGCCCTAACGAAAGCCTATGAATTGCTGAACGAACCGGCTGGGCAAAAAGAGATTCGACTAATTACGGATATGGGTTTGACCGGTTGGGATCAATTTTCAGCCTCGTCGCTTAAGCAATATGATCCATCGATCCCATTGAAAACCATTCGAACCGGAAAGCAGCAACAATCGTTGAACGGCACTCTCAAGGAAGTTCGTCTTGCAGGTCAGGGCGTCGGCGTCAACTTACCGCTTCGGCTTGAAGCCACGGTTGTAAATTTCGGCGCTTCGGAAATCAAAAATGCTCTGGTCCAGCTCAACATCGACGGTCAAAACAAAGAGCAAAAGCTGACTTCCATTCCACCCCGGGGTGAAGCTGTGGTTAGCTTTCAAACTCAACTGACTCAGGCCGGAGCTCACACCGGCCGGCTTACTCTTAAGAAAGACGGAGTCGCCGGCAACAGCGCGATCAATTTCGGCCTCGATGCCCAGGACAAGCTAAGAATCCTGGTGGTCGATGGCGATCCCCAGACGTCGCTGGTCCAGAGCGAGACCTTTTTTCTGACTCGCGCGCTGAACCCTGCCGGCGAACAGGACTCTTCTTTATACCTTCCTACAGTGATTATTTCGGACGGACTCAACGCAACTTCGTTGGAACCCTATCAAGTCGTGATCCTTTGCAACCTGTCATCCATCTCCGATTCGTTGTTGCCAAAGCTGCAAAGCTATCTTCGCCAAGGCGGTGGGTTATTGATCTTCGGTGGAGATCGAGTCCAGCTGGAAAACTACAACTTAAAACTCGTTCAATCTTCGCCGCCGATGTTGCCGGCTCCGCTAAGAGAGAAAAAGTTGGCACCCGAAGCCGGGGGAGAGAAGATCGACAAATTCGACCTTACCCATCCTATCCTGCAAAGTTTCTCTGATCCCATTCTGCTCGATTCCATTAAGTCGGCGCGTGTCTGGGGTTATGCCAGAACAGCGGCGCCAGGAAAATCCGCGCTCATTTCTTTGGCGAATGGAGATCCGCTCCTCATCGAACAGAAAGTTGGCGCCGGAAGAGTTATCTTCGTCAGCACCTCTGCGGACCGGGACTGGAGCGACCTGCCGGTCAAAACCGCGTATCTCCCTTTAATCCAATCCCTCACCAATTATCTGGCCGGCGGCAAGCGAGGCGCCATGGATCCAGGTATTCCCGTTGGCAACCCAAAGGAGTTTTCTCTGCCGCCGAGCTATGTAGGCAAAAGCCTGAAGATCATCAAGCCGAATAAGCAAGAAGTGGAAGTGCCGTTGGCTCCGGAAAAGGATCACGCATCGGCAACCTTTCAGGAAAACGATCGTGCTGGAATTTATCGGCTGTCGCTGCCGGTCGGGGCGGAAAAGGAATCTGCAACGCCTCGCCTCTATGCGGCCAATTCGCCGTTTCTCGAATCCCGCCTGGACGAGATCAGTGAAAGCGAACTGCAGGCGAAGCTCAAGCCGATTCCCGTCGAAGTCATTTCCATCGATGCCCTCCAACAGGGCGGCACGCGAATGGACCTCGCTCTTCCCTTGCTGGGTCTCCTCATTGTAACGTTACTGACGGAAGGTTGGCTGGCACAACGAATCTAACCAACGCTACCTGCTGAAAAAGACTCATATGCTTCCTAACGCTCAATCGTCTTGCCCGGACCCAAATGATTGGAAGACTGGAGTGATGGAGTACTGGAGTGATGGACCCAAACCCAATACTCCAATGCTCCTCTACTCCAACACTCCATTTCGTTCATCCGCCTCTGATGTCTTGCTGACCAGCCGGAAAAACGGAGTCTTTCATAACCTCCTCGAGGACCTATGACCAGACGAGACTTTATGCGTTTTCTCTCGAAAGGAGTTTTCGCCGCGGCACTGGTGCCGAGAAACCCCGAGACGAGTTCCAAAGACAAGCGGCCCATACAGTTTGTCTTCGCGCAGCTCAAGTATCGCGGCGGCGACTGGAACCCACACCCATTAGCAGTCACGCCGCTGATGGACGAGCTGATGTTGCGCACCAGTGTGGAAGCCGCCACGGTGAGGCACGAGGTTGCCGTCACCGACCGTGATCTTTTCAACTATCCGTTTCTTTACATCGCCGGCAAATACGAGTTCGATCCCTTTACTCAAGATGAGATTGAGATCCTGCGCCGCTTTCTCTCCTACGGAGGTTTTCTCCTCGTCGACGATGCTCTCGGTCAGCAAGGCTACGGTTTCGATAAGGCGCTGCGGCGAGAAATGCAGAGAATTTTTCCGGGCAATGAGTTTAAACGGCTCCCCGCCGGCCATGCGGCGCTCCGGAGTTATTACCTGCTCCGAAGCATTGGCGGGGTACGAATCGCCAATCCCAACTTGGAAGGAATTACGATCGGCAACTCCACGCCGGTCATCTACTGCCAGAATGATCTCGGCGGCGCCTGGGAGAGAGACCAGCTCGGCAACTGGACGAACGCCTGCACCCCAGGCGGCGAACAACAACGCAAAGATGCCTTTCACTTGGGCATCAATCTGATTGTCTATGCTATGACGGAAAACTATAAAGAGGATCTGATTCACGTTCCGTTTATCCGCAAAAGGCTCACCCTGTAAACCATGCAAGACCTTTTTCTGATCGGCAGTCTGCCCTGGTGGGTCATTGCTCTGGTCGCTTGCGGCAGCGTTGCCCTGCTGGTCCAACAATTTCTATCGCTCAAGCAGCGGCTGAGCCTTGGGCAGAGTTCGTTTTTGGTTTTTCTCCGTGCCTGCGTTTATGGCTTGCTCATCTTCTTTCTATTCGGCCCCGCCTTGGTGGAAAAACGCGTGGCAAAACTCCGTCGACCGCTCACGATCCTGGTGGACAGCTCGCAAAGCATGGCCTTTCCCGTGAGTACCCAACCGACGCCAGACGGTCAAACCGCAAAAAGCCGGTTGGACCTCGTCAGAGACACGCTTTTGGCAGGCAAAGAGCCGTTGATCCAAGAGCTCAACCGCGATTATGACTTGCGTCTCTACCGCTTCGGCACCGCCCTTGAGCCCATTGCACCGGCTTCTATTTCGCAACTCAAGGCTCAAGATCAAGGGACGCGGCTTTTGGAAGTGCTACAGTCCGCCGCGCGGGAAGCGGGGGAACAGTCCGGCATCCTCGTTTTCACGGACGGCATCGCCAACGGCGACAGAAAGACTTTGGAGGAAACCAAGTCCTTGCCCGTGCCCATCTTCACCGTTGGCGTGGGCGATACCGAGGGCTTCACCGACGTTCGCATCGCCGATCTCCGGGTTCCGGAGTTCGCTTTCCGCGGACGGGAGTTGAAACTCGATCTGACGGTTCAGGCCTACGGTCTCAAAGGTAAAACATTTCCCCTTTATTTTAACCGCGGTAAGAACCTGATCACCAGCCGGTCGATCAATGTCAATGCGGATCCCTTCGAGCAAAAAATTACCTTCAGCTTCACGCCGAAGGAAATCGGCTCCCACAGTTTTTCGCTTGCCATTCCAAATCAACCGGGCGAGCAGATTACCCAAAACAATCAAAAGGATTTTAAGATCGATGTGCAACGCGACAAGATCCGCGTACTCACGCTGTCCGGCTCTCCCGCCTGGAACTATCGATTTTTACGCATGGCGATGAAACAGGATCCCTTGATCGAGCTTGTCTCCTTTGTATTTCTCCGAACTCCGACTGACACGGTGGACGTGCCGGAGAATCAACTGAGTTTGATCCCCTTCCCGATCGACGATATTTTCTTGGAGGAGCTCAAGAATTTCGACGTGGTCGTCTTTGATGACTTCTCCCACCGCGCTTATTTTAACCCGGTTTATTTGGACAAGGTCAGGGACTTTGTCCGCGATGGCGGCGGGCTGGCGATGCTCGGCGGCGCGCGGGCTTTCGACAGCGGCGGCTACGCGGACAGCAGTCTAAAAGACGTACTCCCCGTGGAACTCGACGGCAAAGGCAGCTACCAAACTCAGGGTGCAGTGCATCCGGTCCTGACCCCGTCAGGCAAGGCCCATCCGATCACCCGCTTGCTACCGGACCCGAAGGGCAACGAAGAGGCATGGGCAAAAATGCCGGTCCTAACCGCCCTGAACCAAGTCCGCAGTGCCAGAGGAGAAACACTCCTCTCGGCGGGAAGCAACGGTTCCGGCGCTACAGCGCCTCTGCTTACCATCGGTCGTTTTGGCAGGGGACGTAGTCTCGCATTAATGAGCGATGAAACCTGGCGCTGGAATTTCATCGCCGTCGGAAATCGGGAAACCCCGCAGAACCATTTGAAGCTCATTCGCCAGGCGATCCGTTGGCTGGCGCAGGAACCATCTTTTGAACAGGTGCAGATCCGGCCCATACCGGTCTCCAGACCGGGCGAGAAAATCGGCATCAAACTCCGCATCCTCAAGGATGACTTCACTCCGACTCGGCAAGCCGCGGTACAACTCCGCGTCATCGGCCCCGAAGGCGAGCCCAGCCTGGTGCAAACAACTGCGGATACGGAAGAAGGCGAATATACCGGCGAATACACGCCGACCCGGGAGGGCTCCTATCGCGTAGAAGCGGAAGCCAGCCTGTCGGGAAAAACGCTCGGCAAGGACAGTGCAAGTTTCTCCGTCGCTTTTCCCTACGGTGAGACCGACGACGGCATGCCCCGTCCGGAACTACTGAAGCAGATCGCCGCAGCCAGTCAAGGAGAGTATATCCCGATCAAAGACTGGAACGAAAAAACGCTCGAGAGAATCGCAACCAAACTGGAGAGCCATGCGCCGTCGCAGATTATCGAGCAGCGGCAAACCCGACTCTGGAG
>Ga0209799_1000124_pt1 | contig 13522 bp, 12 predicted proteins | sample PanSoiPlo36MoBio_FD_188324 | JGI IMG/M metagenome (GOLD analysis project Ga0209799, IMG submission 188324) | Tropical forest soil microbial communities from Panama analyzed to predict greenhouse gas emissions - Panama Soil Plot 36 MoBio (SPAdes)... | ecosystem: Environmental > Terrestrial > Soil...
GAATAAATTCGAAGCTTACGGCCGCCCGGTAGGCGTCACAGAATTGCCGGACGGATCACTGCTGGTAGCCGATGACAGCGGCGGAAAAATGTGGCGCGTAGCTGCTAAAGGCGAGAAAAACCTCGAAGCCAAAATGCAGCGCGAAGAAATGTAACAAAGAGTCCGGAGTCCGACGAAAACTCATCATATGGCGTATTCAGTAAGGCGAGGGACTCGCAATTCGACGGCTCGCGGGCGTATGGACACGGCTTTCTGCCTTTTTGTCGTTCCCGTCGCAACGAGACTGTTCTCGGTGACGGCATAACATAGATGGCCACGCAACAAGAGATTCACATCGGAATTTTATCGCCGGCCGCCGCCGATCGGCCGCACTTCAAGAGTCTGCAGCAGATGTTGCCCGCCGAAGTTACCGTGACCAATGAAGGTCTCGGCCTCCTAAAAGATTCCTATCATGACCTTGAAGGAAAGACCGACGAGATCGCCGCCCGTGCCGCCGACTTCGTGCGTCGAAACCAAGTCCACGGGCTCATTGTCACCGGCGGATTCGTGACTCTGTTCAATCCCGGTCTGGAAGCCAAAATCGCCGAGGTCGTGCGAATTCCCGTTACCAGCGCAGTGCGATCGGTTACAGCCTCGCTCAACGCGCTGTCGGTAACAAAAGTCATGCTGGTCACGCCTTTCACCGCCGAAATGAATGCCCATATAGAAAAGCATCTGACCAATCTTGGCTTCACCGTCGTTTCCGGTCCGCCCTACGACAAGACCCGCAAGCCTGGCGCCGGCGTCGATATTAGTCCCGACGAGCTTTTCCAAAGAGTTGAAGCAAGCTATCGGCAAAATCCGACTGTCCAGTCCGTCTACTTTCAGGGTGCCACCCTCGATCCGCTGCCGATCATTCAAAGGTTGGAAGATAACCTCGGCATCCCCGTGGTCTCCAGCAACATCGCAATGTTCTGGAACATCGTGTCGAAGCTCGGTTCGCGATTTTCAATCAAGGGCTACGGCAAGTTGCTCTCGTCCTGGCCGATGCTTGCTTATTGACAACAGGTTGTTTTCCGCCTAGGCTCGAAAATAATTAGAAGATTTTTTGTGTCTTACTCAAAGGCTATTGTTTCGCTTGGTCGGGTACGCTGCGAGTTTCTGCCAATCCATGAAAAAAAGGTTCAGCGGTGATCTCAGAAGCAATAAGGAAAAGGATTATGGTTAAGAGCGCTTGGGTTTTGGTTCTCACTGTTGTTTTAGCAATCGGAGTCGGAGAATCGATTGGCTTTGCGCAGTTTGGTGGCCGCGGCGGCTTGGGCGGAATCTTTGGTGGCACGTCACGAAGTGGGCGAGGAAATACCCAAAATCAAGGGAACAATGTTCCGCGTCTCACTCCCGATTCCTACGAGCAAACCGAGCACGCCCTAGCGGTTATGGAAATGGACCTTCGTCTAACACCCCAGCAGAAAGAGGCGTGGCAATCGTTTGCCGACAAGGTGCGCGTCTACGCCATTGATCTTTCTCGCGAGCGTGCCCGGGCAGGCGTCCCGGTATCCGAAGGAACGGCAATCGGCGGTTTGCAGCATATCGATTTAGTCACTGATGGCGCTCGGATCCGCGTGAAGGAACTCGAGGATATCCGGACCGCTGCAAATGGGCTTTATGCGACCCTATCGCCCGATCAGCAGAAGATCGCAGACGCGCGAATCGTCAAGCTCATTACACCTTCAAGTGCCGTGGACGGGGGAGATGGCAGTAGCAATGTTTCCGGTCTCGGTACCACCAACCGACCACAGCACTGATTTTATATTTGATCCGCAAGCTGACAGTCTCGGATACATTTTGGTCTTGTTTTCGCGCGTTCGGTCCACCACACGCCGAACAGGAATTAAACTCCCGCGCTTCCAGCAATTCTCAATCGATCTTTTATCACCCGACCAGGAAATCATTTGACCCGGTCACGTCAAAAGGAATAACCTTGGGAAAGTTGATCAATAACCGACAAATTCAATACCAGCGAGGTGGACAATGACCCAGGAAGCAAAAATCTTCAAATACCAAACGCCGGAGTTTGAGGGTGTGAAAAAGTCGATGCTCCTTTGCAACAGCGATCTCATGAAAGTCATGGTACAGGTGGTAAAAGACGGCGGCGAGAACAATCTTCATTCGCACACGGGCGATGACGCGTTCTGGTACGTTATCAACGGGGCCGTAAAGTTCTACGGTGAGGGCGACAAACTGATCGGCGAATTCAAGAAAGGCGAGGGGATTTTGATCCCGCGCGGTTTTCAGTACTGGTTTGAAAGTTCAGCCAGCGAGCCTCTGGAAATACTCCGCGTGACGGCGAAGGACCAGAACGTAGAAAACAAACGGGTTAACTACACGCCGCTGAAAACCTGGCAGCTTGAGCCTGGCAGAGCCGGTGCCTAAGCCGAAATTCTTCGATCGATGCAATTAAGAGCGGTTTGGAGATCGCTCCAATCGGCCGCAGGCTCAACGGCTGCGATCCCTTCATGAGCCGTCATTGCCGCCGGTCCTTGCTGGATCCGGGATTGCAAGGCCACCGCAATGGAGGAGCCCATGACTCGTTCACGGCATCCTGATATTGGCGGATCTCCCGGTCTTTGCCGCATCGGCGTCTTCCTTCTCACCTTGGCTACCTTAGCGGGGTTATCCAGCGCCTCGGCGCAGACCGCTGCGCCTATCCTGGTCGCCTATGCCGGACAAAATGAAACCGTCGGTCCGATGTGGGTGGGAATTGAGAAAGGCACCTTCAAGAAATACGGCCTCGACGTTCGCCTGGTCCAGTTGCGCACTGGATCGCTGAGTATGGCGACCCTTTCCTCTGGCCAAGTCCAATACAACTACGGTTCACCCGGCAACGCTCTCAGCGCCGCCGTGGGCGGCATGAAGATTCAATGCGTCGCATCGCCGGTGCAGAAAATTCCGCGCGAACTGGTCGCGCGGAAAGAAATCCGGACCATAGAAGATTTACGGGGTAAAACATTCGGCGTGCAAAGCATCGGTGGCGGTTTTTGGCTGCAGACGATGATTGCTCTGGATCAGCTTGGCATCGACCCAGACAAATATGATCTCAAAATGCGCATCCTCGGTGACACCGCGACGGTCACGCAGGCTCTCGGTTCGGGTGGAGTCGACGCTACCGTCATCCCTTATAGTTTCAGCGAAGCGGCAAAGCGGGCCGGCGCCAATGTGCTCGCTGATATCGGCAAGCTTAACTTTCCGTATCAAGGGACAACCGTTTGTTATTTACGGGAATCCGCGGCTAGCGCCCCCGATCAGGTGTCGCGTTTGCTCAAAGGATTAGCGGACGCGGTGGTCTTGATTCATGACCCAAGCGGCAAGCCGGAGATCGTTGAAATTTTACGCAAGGCTTTCCGTTTTCCGAAACCCGAAGATGCCGAGGCTTCCTACAAGGTTCTTAACATTATGGCGACCCTTGACATGATGCCCGATCCTGCGGCGTGGAAGATCGTCCAGAAGATCATTGCTAGGATCAATCCGAAAGTAGCGCAAGTGGAGTTAAGTCAAGTTCTTGCCTCGGGCCCTGTGCTAAGTCTAGTAGAGAGCGGCTTCTTGGCCGAAGCGCGAAAGAAATTGCACTGATCGGTCCGCAACCTCGTTTAAGGGGTTGCGCGGACCAGAGGTCGATCAAGGAGACGATCCATCCAGGCCTTCAGATGCGGCAGACTGTCGTCGATGGTCGCCTTGTAGCGCTCTTTTCTGACGAAAAACGGAATATAGGTGATATCCGCCAGAGAATACTCCCCAACAATATACTGTCGGCCTTCCATCTCGCGATTCAAAGTAGCGAGATATTTTTTCAGTTCCTCGGTCGACTTTTCGACTTCGAAATCATGGGCTATCTTGCCGCCGGCGTACTGCAACCGCGTGTTGCAGTAATCGATCCATATCCTTGCCCGCGAACGCCGCAGGGGATCCTTCGGCATAAGCGGTATTTGAGGATATTTCTCTTCGAGGTATTCGTTGACGATCGCGGATTCGTAAATGACGGCGTCCCCATCTATCAGCACGGGAACTTTGCCGTAGGGGTTTCGTTCAAGCAGCTCCTTAGATTTGTTTTTGAGATCGCATTCGACGAGTTCGTAGGGTAGCTTTTTTTCCGCCAGGACAAGCCTTGTCCTGTGAGCATAGGGTCAGGGACCGTAAGACAATAGCCTCATAGTCATTACCTCCAGGTTTGTTTTGTGCTTCTACCACCTCTTTATGGCTGCCGCAACTGATCGCAAGCTTTAAGGTCTGCCGGCTGGCAGCCCGATTTTGAACGTCGTCCCTTGCCCGGGATTACTCGCGTACTCAATGGTGCCATTATGACCGGAGATAATTTGGCCCACGATGGGAAGCCCTAGTCCACTCCTACGATGCTTCGTGGTGTGAAAGGGCTCAAAAACCTCCAAGCCTTCGGCGACTCCCGCACCCGTGTCGCTAATCTCGAGAAAAATTTTACTTTCAGACTGATAACCGCGCAAGGTAAGCACACCTCCCGATGGCATAGCTTCTACCGCGTTTTGACAAATGCTTAGGATCGCCTGTTTTATCTTTTCTTGGTCGAGCATCATGAGTGGTAGGGTATCTGAAAATTCACACTTTAGCCTAACGTCATTCGATTCAAAGCGCAGTCTGTCTTCGGCGATAATTTGGTCGATGATCTTGCGGAAGTCGGTTGGTTCGAAATCATAGCTCTGGGGTTGTACGAAAGATCGAAAATCTTTCAGCAAAGCACCAAGCCGTTTGATTTCGTCTGTCGCAGATCCCACCAAAGATTTAAGCTCTGGGTCCCCGCCGCCCTGGTCTTGAGCTTTCATATCGAGAAGCTGAAGACAGGCGAAAATACCATTGAGAGAGTTCGCAACCTCGTGCGCAAAGAGAGCTGCAGTGGGTGGCGATGTGGAAGGGTTTTTACCATCCTGCCCGTTTTTCTCAAAATCTTCCTGTGCATGGCGCAACATTTCTTCGGCGGTCTTTCTGTTTTGGATCTCTTCTTCCAGTTGCCCTATCTTTTCACTGAGGGAGCGCTCCAAATCTTCGCACCGCCTTTGAAAATAAGTCTCTCGGATCCGTAATTCTCGCTCGACCTTCTCGTGCTCTTCCGACCGCCTTTGCAATGATAATACGGCCTCCCGCAAACCTTGATTCACCTGCCAAACCTCCTCAGCGACCGCTGAGCGCGTTCGTCAAAAGCGCAAGGGACCATGAAATTCGCGATTTTTCCATAAGCCACTCGGTGGCTGACGCGAGTCAGGATCATTTACTCAGATAGATTTTCCGCGCCGCACGAAAGTGGGCAACCGCTTCTGCCTTTTTTCCCATAGACTCGAATAAGAGCGCGAGATTGTAATGCGCGTCGGCAAAAGATGGATCCAGTTCGATGGCTTCGCGATAGGCGCCCAGGGCTTGCTGCGGCCGTTTGCAATCTTCCATCAGCACACCCAGGTTAAACTGAGGCGCCGGGTCTTCGGGGTCGATCTTGGCGGCCGCACCATAGTGTTCCTCGGCTTTCTGTAACTCACCGCCGTCGTGGTAGAGTTTGCCCAAATTAAGGTGCGCCGCGGCCATTTTTGGGTCGAGTTCCAGCGCCATGTGATAGGCTCGCTGAGCTTCCCGCGTCGATGTAGGTTCCAGCTCGATTCCCAGATTAAACCAGTGGTCTGCTGTCAGATGGTCTTTGGGCGGCTTCGATTCGACGCGCGGTAGCTTGACTTTTTGGACCATGCTGCGGGCGTCAAAGTTGAACAAGAACTGCCCAGAGTCAGGTTGCCATCGAGCTCTGCCGTCCCACACAATGACGCGGCGACCGTCGGCATAGATTTTGAGCCCAGAGAGATGACGGTCATCCGGCATCTGTCGCTTTAGGGAGGAGAGCATGCGGATAATCCGCTTCGACGGCACACGAGAGTCGAGGAGCCCTTTGGCGGTTTTCAAAAACAGCAGATCTTGAAAAGTAAACTGGAAGGTCTTTTTTTCTCCGCGTGCCGGCGCAAGAAAGCCGGCGCGCACGAAAGAGCGGATGCGACTACCCGGAAGATTCAAGATTTTCGCCACCTCGCCGGTGGTGAAAAGTTTCATTTCTTGCCGGACTGAGCCCTTTTCTTGCCTTTTTCAGGCTCGGCCGTCTTGGCACGAACCGCGGGCTTTTTCTCCTTGGCGACTGTCTTGCCGAGACTTTCCTTGAGCGCCTCCATCAGATCGATTACCTGGGCACGATGGACTTGCGGTTCGGCGATGGTGATCTCTTTGCCTTCCGCCTTGGTGTTGACGAGGTTCAACACCCGCTGCCGGTATTCATCTTCGTATTGCTCAGGATGGAACTCTTCGTTGGATAGCTCGTCAATCAGGCGCAACGCCAGGTTGGTTTCCGCCCCGGAGATTTTGGCGGATTCTCCCTTGGAAATTTCATCGAAATTACGTACTTCGTCGGCAAAATACATGGTGTGAAGCATCAGCCCGTTTTGCGCCGAGCGAACCAATACCAAGTTTTCTCGACCGCGCAGGACAAACTTAGCCAGCGCAACTTTGCCGGCTTGGGTCATGGCGTCTGACAACAAACGATAGGCTTTCTCGCCGCCCTTGTCGGGACCGAGATAGTAACTCTTTTCGAAATAGACAGGATCCACCTTCGCCAGCGGCACGAACTCTGAAATCTCGATGGCCTTGGACGCCTCGCCCTCGAGCGCTTCGAGTTCCTCGTCCGAAACTTTGACGTATTGGTCTTTCGCGAACTCATAGCCTTTAACCAGCCCCTCGCGCTCCACCACTTCGTTGCACACCGGACAGAAACGTTGCTGCCGAATCCGATTGCCGCACTTGGCGTGGAGCAAATTGAAACTGATGGATTGGGATGAGGCGGCCGGGTAGAGCTTTACCGGGATCGAGACAAGACCAAAGGAAATGGTCCCGGAACCGAGAGAACGCGGGGGCATAGAAAGGTCCTCCTTGATTCTCAGATTCTATCAAATTTGAACCATACCAGCCACTGAGTTATTCTTCAAATGGTGAAATCGCCCTCGAACCTCGATCTCTATCGCAAAAAGCGCGACCCTGGGCGCACACCCGAACCCTTCGGCGTCGGTCGCGCGGCCTCCGGTTCGCGTTTCGTAATTCAGAAGCATGGTGCTCGCCGCCTGCATTACGATTTACGCCTGGAAATGGACGGCGTTTTGAAAAGCTGGGCGGTGCCGAAAGGACCGTCGGTCCGCGCACACGAAAAGCGGCTGGCGGTCCATGTTGAGGATCACCCGATCGAATACGCCGACTTCGAGGGAGTGATTCCGCCCGATAACTATGGCGCAGGCTCAGTTATCGTCTGGGATCGCGGACAATACCGTTTGGTCAAACCCGGCGACCCGGTGGAACAGCTCGAGGGCGGCAAACTCGAAGTGGAATTTTTCGGGCACAAGATGCGGGGACTGTGGACCCTCGCGCGCATGTCGAAGTCAGAGAAAGATTGGCTGCTGTTGAAGAAAGCCGATTCTTTCGCCGGCACGGATGAGTTGATCGAGCGTTACCCGCAATCGGTGATATCCGGACTTACCCTGGAGGAGATGGCCAACGTACCTGCAAAACTTTCCGACTTACGGGAGCGTCTGCAAAAACTCAAAGCACCAGAAAAAAAGTTCCCCGCGCGCAGCCAACCTTTGATGCTTGCCACTCTGGAGGAGCGACCCTTTTCTAGCCCTGAATGGATATTCGAAATCAAATACGACGGCGTAAGGGTGCTTGCCGAGCGCAACGGCGAGACTGTCGAACTTTACGGACGCAATGGAACGCAGATCACCAACCGGTACCCAGAGCTAACGCAAGCACTAAAAAAACTGCCAATCGAGCCTTTCATCATCGACGGCGAGATTGTCGCCCTTGACGACCGGGGACAGCCGAGTTTTCAAAGACTGCAGGCACGGATGCATCTCACCAGCCCTCGGGATGTTGAACTTGGCACGTCAGCGGCACCCGTGGAAGGCTTCTTCTTCGATTGCCTGGCACTTAGCGGCCATGATCTGCGCTCGCTTCCGCTAGTATACCGCAAAGAGTTCTTGAAAAGTTTCCTGCCGCTGCTTGGTCGCGCACACTACAGCGACCACGTTGCGGAAGCGGGCAACGCCTTCTTTGATGCCGCCTCCGAGCGGGGGTTAGAAGGAATCGTCGCCAAGAAAGCAAACAGTCGCTACGTTGGCGGCCGCTCTCGCGACTGGATCAAAGTCAAATGCCAGCGACGCCAGGAGTTCGTGATCGGCGGTTACACCGATCCTCAAGGAGAGCGGAATTATTTTGGCGCTCTTCATCTCGGTCTCTACCGCGACCAGAAATTGGTCTACGTTTCCAAGGTTGGCACCGGATTCGATGACAAGACTTTGAAATCGATCTGGGAAAAAATGCAGCCGCTGGCTAAAGCTAAATCGCCGTTCGTAGAGAGGAGCCCCACGGGTCGCGGCCACCACTGGGTGGAGCCGAAGCTCGTCTGCGAGGTGCGCTTTTCGGACTGGACTAATGACGGTGGGATTCGCCATCCTTCGTTCATCGGATTGAGAACGGACAAGAAACCTGAAGAGTGCCGAAAAGACGAACCGGTATCCTTGACTCTTCCCGACCTTCCGCCCACCGCGACGGTCGAAAACCGTCCGGCAAAAGAAATCAAATTTACGAATCTAAAAAAAATCTTTTGGCCCGACGAGGGCTACACCAAGGGTGATCTAATCGAATACTACCGCACGATTGCGCCTTTGCTACTTCCTTACTTAAAAGATCGCCCGCTAGTGCTGACGCGATATCCTGACGGCATAGCGGGCAAGTCCTTCTTTCAGAAAGATGCTCCGGAATTTGTCCCGCGCTGGGTGCGGCGGGAGAAGATCTATTCTAAAGATACCGACCGCGATATCGGCTATATCATAGTGAACGATGTGGAAACTCTGCTCTACGTGATCAACATGGGCACCATTCCGCTTCACCTGTGGAGTTCGCGGATCAACTCTCTTGAACGCCCGGACTGGCTGGTTCTCGATCTCGACCCCAAAGGTGCCCCCTTCGCGCACGTCGTCAAGGTGGCGCGCGCGCTGCGCGAGATATTGATCAAGCTCCGACTCGATAGCTTCATCAAGACCTCTGGAGCATCAGGGCTCCACATCCTCCTCCCTTTGGGCGCGCAGTACACCCACGAGCAAGCGAAAAATTTTGCCCGGCTGCTGGCGATTCTGGGAACACAGTCTGTTCCCGATATTTCGACGATCGCCCGGCCTATCGCGGCCCGTGGCGGCAAAGTTTACATCGATTTCGGCCAGAACGGTTACGGCGTAACGATCGCGGCGTCTTTTGCTGCCCGGCCGTTACCGGGAGCGACGGTTTCCTGTCCACTTGACTGGGACGAAGTTAACGGGCGGCTGCAGCCGTCGAGCTTCACGATAAAAACTGTGCCGGCGCGCTTTCAGAAGATGAAAGACCCTATGGCGCCGATTTTCCGCAAGCGAATCGATTTAGCATCGGCTCTCAAGCAAGTTGAAAAAATGCACACGGGCCGCGAAGACACATCATTCGAATAGTCGGGTTGCTAATCCCACTTCATCGTACCCGAATCCTTGAGAGACTCAGTCTTATAAGAAACTTGACAACTCCTCTACCAACGATATAGTCCGGTCAAACTGATGATCGCGGACAAGCAAGTGCGTAGCTGCTTTTTGTATTTTTAGTTTAGTTTTACAACGGATCCGTCGAATGGAGGTTATCATGCAGAAGCGACCGCTTTTCCTGATGTGCCTCGCGCTTTTTCTTTCCGCTCCTCAATTCATCTCTCCAGGCTGGACACAAACTGACCCTTTTTATAAGGGAAAGACAATTCGTATCATGGTGGGCTCCACAGCGGGTGGGTTTTACGACCGCTGGGCACGTCTCTTCGCGAGATACATGGGCAAGTATATCCCGGGTCAGCCGGAGATCATTGCGCAGAACATGCCCGGCGCCGGATCCGTGATCGCTGCCAATCATGTTTTCAGTGTTGGCAAGCCTGACGGCCTAACCCTCGCGATGCCTCTGAACAGCATCTACGTCGACCAGCTTGTCGGGCGAAAAGAAGTACAGTTTGATCTTCGCAAATTCCGTTGGATCGGCTCTCCCGCGGTGGAATCAACGATCATGTACATGCGCGCGGATACGCCCTACAGATCCGTCGCTGATATGATCAAGGCCAAGGAGCCCCCGAAGTGCGGCGCGACGGGCACCGCCAGCGCTGACTATATCTTGGCCAGGATTTTGGAAGATACCGTGGGGGCCAAGATTAACACCGTGCTGGGTTATCCCGGCGGCTCCGAGATAGACATAGCGGTGGAGAAAGGGGAGGTGGCTTGCCGCGCTCATAGCACTTCCGCTCACTTTGGCCGGGAACCTTTTGATACGTGGCACAAGAAAGGTTTTGATCGTCATATCCTCCAGACGTCCAGCAAGAGAGATTCTCGGGCAGCCGACGTGCCGACGACTCATGAAATCTTCGAGGAGTTCAAAGTTCCGGCCAATAGCCGCCGGGTAGCCCAGGTTGTGCTGGCCGCGGGAGATTTTGGCCGGCCCATGATGGTGACCCCAGGAACTCCGCCCGATAGAGTGAAGCTGTTGAGAGACGCCTTTGTGAAGACTCTGAATGACCCGGAAGTCCTAGCCGAAGCAAAGAAAGCTCGGATGGATGTGGAGCCTACGTCCGGTGAGGAGCTGGAATCGCTGGTAAAAGAAATTTTCGACGCCCCGCCGGAGGTTATCGAACGGGTGAAAAAAATACTGGGCAGCTAAGGCGGAGTATAACATCAATGAACCCGAGCATTACTTCAATTCAGGCGGACGACCCGATGGTTAAGGTGCCGATTCCAGAGCAGGTTTCGGCCAAGGAGGGCATGGCTGAGCTTCCCAACACTCGTCTAGGGTACTGGGATACGGGTGGTGGTGGAGAACCTGTGGTGTTTCTCCATCCAGCCTCGGGCAGCGCGCTGATTTGGTTATATCAGCAGCCGGTGTTTGCGAATGCCGGCTATCGCGTCATCGCCTATTCGCGGCGCAACTATTACAATTCAGACTCGGCGCCTGAGGACAATCCGGGCACTGGATCCGAAGATCTGCAAAATCTGATCAAATTCCTCGGGCTCGAGAAGTTCCATCTAGTGAGTTCGGCTGCCGGCGGCAGTGTTGCGGCTGATTACGTGCTCTCCCATCCAGAGCAACTGCACAGCCTGACGGTATCCAGTAACAATCTTGCGGCGACTAGGGGTTACATCGCCGAAGCCGCCGCCAGGATCAAACTTAAGGAGTGGGATGATCTGCCGCGCTGGTTTCGCGAACTCGGACCTTCCTATCGCGCGGCCAACCCCGACGGCGTCGCGAAATGGACCGAACTCAATCACAAATCAGAGACCGGCAGAGGCGCCCGGCAAAAGTTGGTGAACGTCGTTACGCCGGAAAAACTGGAGACGTTGCAGGTTCGCACCTTGCTGATGACCGGAGCAGCGGATATGTTCACGCCGCCTTCGATTACCCGGATGATCGCGCGGCATATCCCCGATAACGAAGTCGTGATCGTGCCGGAATGCGGCCATTCACCCTACTGGGAACAACCCGCGTTCTTCAACCGTACCGTGCTTGAGTTTATCGGACGAGCTGCCAAATAGTTCGCGCTAAACCAGCAAATCCTTCGCCTGGAAAGGTCTTTTGCTTTACGCTTATTCATCGCGTGCGCAGCTCGTTGCTCATCTATGCAGCTGGTCGTGTTCCGTCAATGGCGGTTTTCTTTTCTGTTCGCGGTCCGTCGCGTAGGCTTCGCCATAGTCTTGCTTAGCGCGTTTTTCGGATATGTAGCCCAATGAGACGTCCCGCTTTATCGCCGTAACATCGCGCCCCGCCGGATCGCCATGTCCGCCGCCGCCGGCGGTCAAAAACGTCACCGTCTCTCCGGGCCGCACCAGAAGATGACTGAACTTGCCTGGAAGGATGTCTTCCTTGTTGTTGCGATGGATCAGGGTTGCATTGGTCGCACCCTGTTCGCCGCCCAGCAAACCCCAGGGCGGGCATTGAATCCGATCCGTGTTCCGGCTCACGAAAAGGTCATGCAATGGTTTCACTTTGACTTCGAGTCCAACGCCGCCACGAAATTTCCCCGCGCCGCCGCTGTCGGTGCGTAAGGTATGGCGTTCATAGAGCAAGGGGTAATAGAGCTCCTGCAGCTCGATTGGCGTATTCTTCACATCGCCCTGGCACATCGAAACTGCGGCCGAAGCCCCATCTTCGAAGGGGCGACCGCCCCAGCCGCCACCGATGATATTTTGGCACACATAACGACGCCCGGTTTTCGGGTGGGTGCCGAAGATCGCGTAGCCGCCCATATCGCCTTTATGAGCTGCCGGGATACGGTCCGGTAGCACGGGCGCCAGCGCCAGCAAGATCGTGTCGAGTACCGTCGGTAGTGACAGGCTCCAGCCCCCGATGGGTGCGGGACGCTTTGCGCTAAGCAATTTTCCCGGCGGCAAAATCACCTTGAGGGCCCGAAAGGAGCCCTCATTCACTTCTCGACGTGGCGAGGTAAGCGCTTTAAATGCCACGCGCGCTGCGGCCATACCACCTGAAGCACCGCAATTGATAAACCCTGGCACCTGATCGCACATCTCGGAGAAATCGATAGTGAGTTCGTCTTCGTGGACGATCACCCGAACTTTGATGGGCAGAGTTCTGTTAAAATTTTTGCCGTCATCATCGAGAAACGAAGACGCTGCGTAGACTCCGTCGGGAATCCCACGAACGGCTTCCCGCACGAGCTTGTCGGTCTGATCCCAGATGATTTCCACGGCTTCTTGGAACATCGAGCCGCCGTACTTGCAGCAAAGTTGTTCGAGCCGCTCTTCTCCGGTGCGGCAGCAAGCGATCTGCGCGCGAAGGTCACCCAGAGAGGATTCAGGGAAGCGAATATTGTCTTCGATCAAGCGCAGGACTTCGGTGTTCGGTTTGCCTTCCGCGTAAATCTTTACGGAACGAATCTGCAGTCCTTCTTCGTAGACGTCCCGGGTCATGCTCGATCCGAAGCCCGTGCTCGCGCCGCCGACGTCGATCCAGTGTGCGCGCACCGCCAGGAAGCAAATGAGCTTGGACTCCCAGAAGAACGGCGTATAGACCACCATGTTATTGAGATGCTGGCCGCAGATCTCCGGGTGATTGACCAAAAAAACATCGCCTCGATGGATGTTGTCGAGACCGTAGATCTCCACACCGTCTTGTACCGCCACGCCGAGATCGGCGAGAAAAATCGGCAAGGCGCCTTCATTCTGCGACATCGTCCTGCCTTGGTGATCGACGATGCTGACGCAGTAGTCCTGCACCTCGTAAATCATCATGTTATAGGCGGTTTTCTTGAGCACAGCCGACATTTCGTTAGCGGCTGCTTTTAGACCGCAGCGAATAATTTCTACGGTAATAGGATCAATGGCCATGGTGCCTATCTTGCTTTTTGTCGTTTGTTTCGTGGCTTCGCTTCAATTTTGCACCC
>Ga0209799_1000125_pt1 | contig 13391 bp, 12 predicted proteins | sample PanSoiPlo36MoBio_FD_188324 | JGI IMG/M metagenome (GOLD analysis project Ga0209799, IMG submission 188324) | Tropical forest soil microbial communities from Panama analyzed to predict greenhouse gas emissions - Panama Soil Plot 36 MoBio (SPAdes)... | ecosystem: Environmental > Terrestrial > Soil...
TGGACGCGCTGACCCGTCCCGCCGTTGCTAAACTCGAAAGAAAGCGTGCGATCTCCGCCTCCGCCATTTCTTGTGGATGCCGTTTGTTATGAAAGAATATATAGCGCTTGATCCAATGGACATACGCCTTTTCGGTTCGATCGCTGTAATGCCGCCGCCGGATCGCCTGTCGGACTTCATCCAGGAGCTTGGGTTTCGGAGGAATTGCCGGTGGATTCACCACGGCGCTGTGCGCGAACCGGTTTCTACTCAGTGGGTATAGCTTAGCGCTTTCCATGTTGTCTCCTCCCGTGGGCTATTGCCGTTCAAATCCTTTCAGAGCGAGATGAAGATCCCTTAAAGTTTTCTCATCGGCTCTGCTACGTTTACTCGATACGCAAAATTTGCGTATACTGTAATTATTTTCAGTAGTCAAGCTTTCTGTTCAAGCCGCTCGAATGTCCGAAGAGTCAAATCGATCTGCTTGAGGGAGACTGTAGGAAATTGCAAACCTCGCAGATAGTCTCTGAAGCGGAACCCCCTCTGCTTCATCAAGACAATCCTTGCCTTGACACCTCGATGGTCGGCCAATAGAACCAGGTGAACGATCATCAAACGCAAAGGAGTTCCAATGGACAGCATCAACTCGAACGTGCCCGCTTTCGATTCCATTCAGCTCAAGGAACTCAAGCAGAAACTGATCGACGGCTGTCACATCCTCGATCGCGAAGGCATCACCGACGGCTACGGTCATGTGAGCGTGCGCATTCGCGGTACCGACGCTTTTCTTACTCTGGCCGGTGTGAGTCCCGGCCGGGCGACGTTGGATCGGCTCGTCCTGCTGGACTTCGATGGCCGCTATCTCGGTGGTGAGAAATCGCCGCCCTATGAGTGGCCGATTCACGCCTGCATCATGCGCTCTCGTCCGGATGTGATGAGCGTTTGCCATACCCACTCGAAGTGGAGCTCGCTTTTCAGTGTATTGAAAGGGGGTCTTCGGCCGGTGCACATGTACGCGAGATTCCTTCCACCCAAAGGCCCGCCGATTTATCCCGAAGTGGGTCTCATCGGCACTGTCGAACGGGGAGAAGCGCTTGCGAAGGCATTGAAAGACAGCGCGGCGGTGTTGATGCGGGCGCACGGCGACGCCGTCGTCGGCGCAAGTCTCGAGGAAGCGATTCTGCGTACGATTCGACTCGCTTTTATCGGTGAGCTCGCGCACATGGCTGTTGCCCACGGCGAGCCGCATTACTTGACTGAAGACGAACTGGCGGTTTTCTCTGCCGACCCAGCGTTTCCAGCACGACCCTGGGAATATTACTTGAGCCGAGCTCACGAGCGCCGCTCGCCTTGACAGCCGGATGACCGGCTAATATCTTCGCAACGGTAGACAGTCTGTTTTCACTCAATCCTTAGGAGTACACATGGCCGCAAACCGCGCAACCGCACCCGCTTTTGATTCATCCGAACTCAAAGAGCTCAAAGAAAAGCTCATGACCGCCTGTCATATTCTCGACCACGAGGGAGTAACCGACGGCTACGGCCATGTCAGCGTGCGGGTGCCTGGTGTGGAAGCATTCATCACCATCGCTAATGTCAGCCCGGGTTACGTCACGCCGGACCGCCTCATCATGCAAGATTTCGACGGCAACTATCTGGGCGGGGCGAAAACACCGCCTAACGAGTGGCCGATTCATGCGTGCATTCTCAAAGCGCGCCGCGACGTAGAGAGCGTCGCGCACACCCACTCGAAGTGGAGCACGATCTTCAGTGTGCTGCCCATCAAGCTCAAACCCATGCATCACTATGGCAAATTTCTCTCCGCCGACGGCCCACCGGTGTACCAGGGCATCGGACTCGTGCGCACCGTGGAGCGCGGCAACGAGTTGGCGGCGTCGTTGGGAGACGGCCCCGTGGTTTTGATGCGCGCTCACGGCGATGCCGTGGTCGGTGCAAGCATCGAGCAAGTCATCGAGCGCACCACCCGCCTCGCCATGCTCGGCGAATGGAACCACCTAGCGCTGCTTCATGGTGAGCCAAAGTACCTGACCGCGGAAGAGTTGGAGGTCTACAACGCCGATCAGCGTTTTCCGATGCGCGGCTGGGAATATTACGTGAGCCGGCTAAAAGGTTAGCAGTAGCTTTGGAATGAATCGGCCTTGTCGTCAATTCATCAGTTCTATCGGAATCTCTCGGTCAGGGAGTTGGTTGTTGACACATCTTAAATCAAGGTAATATGGTGCACAGACAATCTAAAAAAGGGAGATGGCATGATGATCACTGAAAATCACGCTAAGGGAAAAATATTCTGGCCAGAGAACCGTCGAATGACGGTGGCGATAACTTTCGATTTTCAAGGCGGAGAGCCGGTTAGGCCACTCGCCAACGGCAAAATGAACAACGAAGACTACGCCGAAGGCGAATACGGCCCGAAAACCGGTATCTGGCGGATTCTCAGAATGTTGGACGAAGTTAAAGTCAAGACAACTTTTTTGACTTGCGGCGGCATCGCCGAAAGGTACCCCGACGCAGTCAAAGCCATCGTTGAACAGGGACATGAAATTGCCGGTCATGGATACCACCACGAGATCGCCCGCGACTTGTCCAGACAAGAAGAAAAAGATGTGACCCGACGCACTACGGACATGCTGATGAAGCGGACAGGCAAGCGTCCGGTGGGTTGGCGCACATGCACGCAGAGCATCAACACGGTCGAGATCCTTATGGAAGAGGGTTATATCTGGAACAGTAATTCGTTTGCCGACGATCTTCCTTTCGTTTGGGAGAACGGGCAATCGAGGCTAGTCGAACTTCCGCGCCAGCCTTTTGGCGACGGCAGACTTTACGGCCACCAGAACCGAGCCGGCGACCATCCGGACAATGCTTTGGCGTTGTGGAAGAGTTTTTTCAACGAGCTCTACCAGGAATCGTCGATAGCGCCGACTTTCACCACGTTTCAGCTCCATCCTTACGTTTCCAGTAGACCTGGACGAACCGCCGTGTTGAAAGAAATGATCGAATACATGAAGGGACATCAGGGCGTTTGGTTCGCCACCGGTATTGAGATCGCGGAGTGGTGGCTGAAGCAGGGATTTTCCGAGCAGCCGGAACTGCGTCGCGCCGCAGCCGGTTCTTAAGCGAAAGCCGACACCCCCAAAATACGCGCTGGAGCACGTGAAGAGCTGATGAAACAGAGGCCGCTGCTTCAGCGCGGATCCCAGCTAACTTCGAAATAGCAAGGAAAAGCATTCCGTTCCATCGGCGCGCTCACGCCAAGCGACCCGCTATCACAGGCACACCGTCGGGTTCAGTCCTAGCTTTATCGACACGGCTCAAAAGAACTGAGCGCGACCAAACAGACGGAGGATTGCGATGGCGCAACAAATCCAAGAGAAAACAATAAAGGTCGGTGTCGTCGGTGGCGGTTTTGGCCGGACACACCTATTAGCCTACCAAGCAACTTCCCGGGGTAGAGGTTAAGGCATTCTGCCAGCGCACAAAGGCCAAAGCCGAGCAAATTGCCCGGGAATTCGGCATCCCGCACGTTTTCACCGATTACCGGGAAATGATTTCACACACCGATCTTGATGCGGTGAGCTTGACCACGCCAACCAACGTGCATCTTGCTATGGCGTGTGAAGCCTTCGATGCCGGCGTCTCGGTTCTCTGTGAAAAGCCTCTGGCGATGAATAAGGAAGAGGCGGCAGCGATGTTGAAACGGGCCGAAGAAGCCCGCATGATTCACATGACTTGCTTCAATTTTCGCTTTGTCCCTGCCTTTTACCGTATGAAAGAGCTCATGCAAGAAGGATACGTCGGAAGTCGTGTCCTGCACGTGGAGGCGAGTTGGTTCAGCGAGCGACGGGCTGACCCCAATCTGCCGTTTGGATGGCGCGATCAGAAAGAGGCAGTGGGTTTTGGCGCCATGGGTGACGTTGGAGTTCACTTGGTTGATCTGGTGCGCTGGCTCGCGGGTGACTTCAAGCGGGTCTGCGGCCAGCAAGCCATTTTTACTAAGGAGAGGCTCCTGGCAGATGGTTCCGGGACGCGAGCAGTCACCGTGGAGGATTGCGCCGTTTTCATTGGAGAGCTGACCGGAGGAGGATTGGTTTCCTTTACGGGCCACGCAGCCGCGCGTGGCAACGCCTACCAGGAGATTCGAATCTTGGGCAACGACGGCATGTTGCGGGCTGTCGTCGATCGCGCCAGGCCTGACTGGATGATCGGTGAGCTTTGGGGCGCACAGGGTAACAACGATACTCAGCGGCTGCCTATTTCTGAACGGTTGACGGAGAATCTGAACATTTCGTCCAGGCGCTCGGCCAGAGAAGCCATTTTTGCCAATTTAACCCGCCGACTCGCTCATGGTATTAGAACGGGAGACCAACCGGCTCCTAGCTTCCGCGATGGACTGGAAGCACAGAAAGTCCTTGATGCGGTCGAGCAGTCGGCTCGAGCAGGAAATTGGATGACCGTTGATTAGCCCGACGGTTTTGATGTTTGTATTAGAAACTTAAAACGGTTAGAGCACAGAGAGATGTTTTCCCTGGGATCGACCCAGGCTCAAATGCAGGAGGACTAAAAATGGCTGGGCAATCGCAAAACATTTCATCAGTGGAATTCGTCCAACAACTCAAAAAAGAGATACAGGCGTTTCCCAAGATCCGCATCAAACATCCGTTCCTGAAAGCGGTTTGCAATGGTACCGCCACCATGGATCAGATCCGCGCCTGGGCGATCCAAGACTATCAATTTCGGGCTGCCGTGCCACGCATCGCCATGTTGCGTTACCTCGCCTGCACCGATCCCGAGATCGCTCAAAAACTATGGGGTGTCGTCGAGGAAGAGACCCGCGGAATGGACACCGGCAGCGCCGGCCATAACGAACTCGCTATCCGATTCGCCGAGTCCATCGGGCTGACAAAACATCAGCTGGAGGACGCCGAGCTGCGACCCTCCACGGCGGCGCACCTTTACTACGTGGAATTGATTATTCACACCCTGCCGTGGTTCGTTGTCATGGCGATCCAGATCGGCGCGGAGGGGACCTTCGGTCCGGCAGCGGCGGCGCTGGGCCACGGTTTTATCAAACGGTACAACATGAAGCCCGATGATGTGCGGTTTTTCACCGTCCATTCGGAAGCGGATGAAGAACACGGTAGCCTCGCCGAAGAAATCGCTGTGCGCTATATCACGTCACCGCACCTACAGGAGCAAACGCGCAAGCATACCTTTCGGCGCATGGAGCTGCTCTACGACATTTGGTCGATTGACGGGTTTTAACTTCGCCGGAACCAGCGAATGTCGAAACTGACCTTGGGTTTTATCTCGGCGTTCAACGAGCGGGTCGAACCGCTCATGAACGGAACGGTCCAGGCGGAGGGGATCGATCTGATCCCGACCTACTCCCATCCAGCGGAGACGTTTTGGCGGCAGCTCAAGTTCGGCGAATTCGAAGTCGCCGAGATGTCGATGTCCTCCTTCCTGATCGCCCGCTCCCAGGGCACGGATATGATCGCGCTGCCGGTTTTTCCAAGCCGGCGGTTGTTTCAAACCGAACTTTCGTATCACGTTGATTCGGGGATCACGAAACCCGAAGACCTTGCCGGCAAACGTTTGGGCGTGGCGGAGTATCAACAGACGGCTGCGCTTTGGATACGCGGCATTTTGGAGCACGACTTCGGTGTCTCGCAGTACAAGATCCACTGGTATATGGAACGCAGCGAAGAGATGAGTCACGGTGCCGCCACCGGTTTCAAGCCGCCCGCCGGCATTTCATTCAACCGGATCGCGTCGAACAAAAGTCTGGCATCGACCTTATTGGAAAACGAATTGGACGTCGCCCACGTCGCGAGCCCCTGGGTATTACGTGCTAACGCCTTGGATCGTTCCAGTCGTATCGCCGGAAAAGGAGATTGGAAGAGGATCAAACCACTGTTTCCCGATCGTATGGCTGAGGGAGCCCGGTTTGTCGAAAGGCACGGTTTTCTGCCAGTGAACCACACCTACATTATCCGTGGCGATATTTATCGGCAGCATCCCTGGGTCGCCGCCAATCTGTATGACGGCTTCGTTCGAGCCAAGGCGCTCGCTCGCGAGCAATTGGTCGAACAGATTCCCGCAGCGCTGATTTTCGGAGAGGAGTATTTCTCCATGACCTCCGACAGGCTGGGCGACGACCCGTTTCCCTACGGGATCAAAGCCAACGCGCCGATGCTCGAAACGATCACCGGATATTCGTACGAGCAGGGACTTACCCCGCGGAAGATGAAGGTTGAGGAGTTGTTTGCTGCAGACACGCTTGATTCGTAAGGCCCCTTTGGGAGAACCAGCGGTAAACGCTGTCTTTTGAGAGCGCGGGAAACGAAAACCAGACGAAAACGATTTAGGTCCCGCGATGAATTCCAAATGAAGGAGAACCGATGGCAAAATTGAGATTGAGCTTTATCTCCGCGTTCAACGAGCGAGTCGAGCCGCTCATGAACGGAACGATTGAAGCCGAAGGGATCGAACTGATCCCGACCTATTCCCATCCCTCCGAAACTTTTTGGCGCCAGCTTAAATTTCAAGAATTCGAAGTAGGCGAAATGTCCATGTCCTCCTACCTGATCGCGCGTTCTCGTGGCGTCGACATGATCGCGATTCCGGTTTTTCCGAGTCGCCGGTTTTTCCATGCCGATCTCTCTTATCATGTCGACTCCGGCGTCAACGAGCCGGGAGATCTCGTCGGCAAACGCATCGGCGTCGGCGAGTACCAGCAAACTGCCGCGTTATGGGCGCGCGGTGTATTAGAACACGACTTTGGCGTCTCGCAGTATAAAGTCCACTGGTACATGGAAAGAACCGAGGAGCTGAGTCACGGTGGCGCCACGGGATTTACCCCGCCGCCGGGCATATCGTTCCACCGCATACCGTCCGACCAAAGTCTGTCTACCATGCTGGTCAATCATGAACTGGACGCGGCACCCTTACACCTGACCAGAGCCGTAAACGTCATCGACCGTTCGACCCGCATTCGCGGCAGCGAAGGCGATTGGAGCAAGGTCAAACCGTTGTTCCCCGACCTGAGGGCTGAAGGCAAACGCTTTTTCAATAAGTACGGCTTCGTACCGGTCAACCATACCTACATCGTCCGCGGCGACGTCTACCGGGCCTACCCATGGGTTGCATTCAACTTGTACGGCGCCTTTGTCAAAGCAAAGGCCCATGCGCGGGAAAGGCTGCTGGAGCGCATCCCGGCTGCGCTATTTTTCGGTTCCGAGTATCTAGCGATGACCAGGGACATTTTGGGTGACGACCCCTTTCCTTACAGCATCAAAGCCAACGCGGCCATGCTCGATACGATTATCAATTATTCTCATGAGCAGGGGCTCACGCCGCGGCGGATGAAAGTCGAAGAGTTGTTCGCCAAAGAAACACTCGATTTATAGCCGCCGATCCGGCGCCAACTAAAATTAACGAATCAAGACCGACAGCAAAATACGACACGAACCAGGAGAACAGGATGCCCAAACTTCAATTGAGTTTTATTTCCGCGTTTAACGAGCGCGTCGATCCGTTGATGAAAGGAACCGTGCAAGCCGAAGGCATCGAAATCGTGCCGACCTATTCGCCTCCGCCGGAGACGTTCTGGCGCCAGCTCAAGTTTCAGGAATACGAGGCCGGCGAAATGTCGATGTCGTCGTATTTAATTGCTCGCGAGCGCGGCTTCGACATGATCGCCCTGCCGGTTTTTCCCAGCCGGCGCTTGTTCCATACGGAGATTTCATACAACACCGACTCTGGAATCAGCAAGCCGGAGGATCTCTTAGGCAAGCGCATTGGCGTCGGTGAATATCAGCAAACAGCGGCGCTGTGGCAGCGCGGCATCCTTGATCATGACTTCGGCGTCTCACAATACAAAGTTCACTGGTTTATGGAGCGAACCGAGGAATTAAGCCATGGTGGCATTACCGGATTCACACCACCACAAGGCATTTCCTTTCAGCGAATAACGCCCGACAAAAGCATGGCGTCGATGCTGGTGAGTGGCGAACTGGACGCTGCGGCGATCAACAGTCCATGGAAAAACACCGAGACCATGATCGGTAGGTCCCATCGAATTCCCGGCTCGGGCGGCGACTGGAGTAAAGTCAAAGTCCTCTTCCCGGATCGCATTGCCGAGGGAGCGCGCTTCTTCAAAAAATGGGGCTTCCTTCCCGTGAACCATGCCTACACGATACGCGGCGATATCTATAAAAAATATCCCTGGGTGGCCTTCAATCTATACACGGGCTTTGTCAAAGCGAAGGAACACTTCAACGCAAAGTTGGTCGATAGTATCCCGTCGGGGCTCTTCTTTGGCCGCGAATACTTGGCCATGACCCAGGGTCTGTTCGGCAACGATCCGTATCCTTACGGCGTCAAAGCCAATCGTAAAATGCTCGAGACACTCATCGATTTCTCTCACGAGCAAAGGCTCACTTCGAAGAAGATGAAAGTGGAAGAACTGTTTGCGGCGAGCACCTTGGATTTGTAGAACGTACGGTTGGAGTATAGGAGTAATGGATTATTGGAGCGCTACTGGGAGAAACAACTGGCTAACTCTGCTCCTATTTTTGATCGGCTTTGCCTGGCCAATCCACGCGCTCGCCAAGCCCGTTACCCTCGCCTACCAGACTCCCACGTTGGGCAGCAACCTGCCGATCTTCGTGGCCACCGAGCTCGGGCTGTTTGCCGCGGAGAATCTCGACGTGAAGACGGTCTTCATCCAGGGCGGGCCTACTGCCATGGCGGCATTGATCGGCGGAGACGTGGATTACATCAAGGTGGCCGGAGTCCCCGCGGTGCGGGCGATCGCGCAGGGCACTCCACTGTTCATCGCCGGAGGATTCCAGCCGTATATCGATTACACGTTGATCGGCGCCAAGAAGATTACCGGTCTTAGCGATCTCAAAGGTAAAATAGTGGGAGTGACCGGGGCGGGCGGTATCGCCGAGTTCGCCACGGTGGAAGGATTGGCACGCAAGGGCCTCGTGCGCGATCGCGATTACAAGATTCTCTACGGCGCCGGCAACAGCCCGGCGCGAGCACAAGCCCTGGACGCGGGGAGAATTCAGGCAGCGCCTTTCTCTTTCATGGAGCGGCTCGATCTTGAGCAACGAGGTTTTCCTGTCCTGTTCGATATCGGCACGGTCATGCCAAAATTCCCCTTCGTACTCTTGCTCACGAGTAGACGCAAGGCGGAAACCGCCCCCGATGAAATCGTAAACTTTTTGAAGATTCTCAAACGCTCGATGGATATCATTAGAACGGACAAGGAGAAGGCCGTTACGGCGATCGTGAAGAAGGGCACCTTTGGCGATCCCCGCGTCGTCCGGAAGGTAGTCGACCACTTCTCGCAGTTCTATTCCATCGCAATCACAAAGGAAGACATTGAAGAATTAGCCGTGGTCGGCAAGGTCGAAACCGAAGTAAGAAAGCTCGGCGGAGCTGATAAGATTTGCCTCGGCCCGTTGGTGGCAAAGGCACTCGCTCAGACGCGCTGAATCGTTCGCCACTCTCAAAGGAACCATGAGAATAATTCGCATCGCGTTGCTACTAACTGTGGCCATCAGTGCTTCGCTCTGGATCTCAGGCGTCGAAGCCAAGGCTGTCAACTTTGCTGCCAACACGCCGACCTTGAGCGGCACCTTGCCGCTTGTGGTCGCGCAAGAATTCGGCTTCTTTGCTGCCGAAGGTCTGGAAGTGAAAACCGTTCTCATCCGCGGCGGCCCCACGGCCATGGCCGCGCTGGTGGGTGGCGGCGTGGATTATACCCTGGTAGCGGGTGTAGCAGCGGTTCGCGCAATCGCGCAAAACGCGCCGATGCTCATCATCAGCGGTATTCAGCCGTATATGGACTACACTTTGCTCGGCGCCAAGGGGATCGGCGGTGTCAACGATCTCAAAGGCAAAGTCGTCGGCGTCACGGGTCCAGGCGGCGTGGCGGAATTCGCCGCGGTCGAAGGCCTGGCGAAGAAGGGCCTGGTGCGCGATCGCGATTACAAAATTCTCTACGGTGTCGGCAACAGTCCGGCGCGAGCCCAGGCTTTGGAATCCGGCAAGATCCAGGCTTCGCCGTTTTCTTTTTTGGAAAGAATGGAACTCGAAAAGAAAGGCTTTCCGGCGCTCTTCGACATCGGCAGCGTCATGCCGGGATTTCCATTCGTGGTAATTGTTTCGAGCAAGCAAAAGATCGAGAACGATCCGGAAGGGATCGTCTCGATGCTGCGCGCCATCAAACGCGGGCTGGATTTTCTCGCCGGCAATCAGGAAAAAGTTGCTGCCGCAGTCATCAAGAAGAATACCTTTGGGGATCCGACGACGGTACGGCAGGTGATCCAGCAGTTCGCCAACGTTTACTCGATCGCCATCACCAAGGAAGATGTCGAATCGCTCATCGCGGCGACGCGCATCGAAACGGAAGCAAAGAAGCTAGGCGGCGCCGAGAAGTTCTTTACCCGGCAATTTTTGCTCAAAGCGTTGGGACAGAGTCGATGAAGCAAGGTCCGGGTGTTAGGTTTCGGGTTTCAGGTGTCAGGTCCCATGTTTCGGTCTTAAGATCGGCCTGAAACCCGACACCCGAAACCTTCGCATCCAAATGTTAATGGCCTAATGACTACTTTGGAGGAACGACTGTGCCAAAAGAAATCGAGTTGACCCTCATGCTCGCGGATTATCACCGGACACGTCCGTTACTCAATGGTGAAGTCGCGGCCAAAGGAATCAAGCTGCAGCCGCGCCGCGCCGAAAGTGGGGAAGCGTGCCTGCGGCCGGTCTACGAGGAATTCGACATCGCTGAGATGTCGCTCTCTTGGTACATGATGGCGCGTTGTCGCAACGAGCCCGTCATTGCGCTGCCGATTTTTCCGCTGCGCATGCAGATTCATCCGTACATTTTTTGCGGCGCTGCGTCGGGAATCGAGGGGCCGGAAGATCTCAAAGGAAAGAGAATCGGCATGGATGAGTACCGTTTGACAGTGGGTCTTTGGGCCCGCGGAATTCTCCAGGAGTATTACGGCGTGCGCCCCGAGCACTGCCAGTGGTTCACCTCGACGCCAGAAGGCGCTGGGTTTCAGCCGCCGCCAGGCGTGAAGATCACTGTTCAGGACGAGCCCACCGAAGCGCTCTTGCTGCGGGGTGAAATCGACGCGCTGATTCCGCCCAACATCGTAGCATCATTTCGAGCGAAGGATCCGCGTATTCGCCGTGTCTTCAAGGACCCAAGAACCACAGTGACTGAATACTTTCGCAAGACGCATATTTTTCCGATCACCCACACTCTCGTTGTCCGTCAATCGCTATTCGACGAACATCCCTGGCTCGTCTCAAGTCTCGTGAACGCATTTACGGAAGCGGAAGAGCGTTGCCGTAAATCCTACGATTATGCCAAGCGGCTCGCCTTCCCCACCGCCGTCCTAATCTTGGAAGAAGAAGAGGAAACCTTCGGCAACAATCCCTGGGCGCACGGATTGACCCAGGAAAATCAAATCGTGCTTGACAAGTTCGTCCAGTATGCCCACGAACAAGGTTATATTCCGTATCGTCCAAAGATCGGTGACCTATTCGCTCCCATCGGGAACTAACTATTTATTAAGTCGTCTAGACATCGCACGGTAGAAACCAGGTTCTTAATCAAGAAATATTCCGATCTCTGTGAACTCTGCGTCACTGCTGTGAAATAAGGCTTTCTAATTCCGTTGCCGCTCTGCGGCGTTTGAACGGCTTGAACGATTTGAACCGCTTGAACGCTTTGAACCCACCGCTTACGAGCCGTAGAGTTTCTTGACGAACCCCTCCCGCTCAATTTCGTCGATCAGGCTCATATCGATGAAATCTGCGGGATTTTTATCGGCAGCATCGATAGATACCAATATATTCTTGATCCCTTCCAACTCCGTGCGCGGCGACCTGGGTAACCGTTTGGCGAAGAATTCGTAAGTTCCTTCGACCGCCTCGGCGTCTGTGACTTGGAGGTATTTCCTGAGAATTTTCAGGCTCCCTTCTTTGTTCGTTTTGACGTAGTGCATGCCTTCGATCTGCCCTTTGATGAATCCTTTTACGGCCGCGCGGTTTTGTTGCAGATAAGATCGAGTGACGATGTTCGACGTGTTCGTATAAAAACCGAAATCGCCGATATCCGCGAGCACGTTCATACCAAGCTTGCGCGCCTGGTAGATCTCCGGATAAGACTGCACCGTCGCGGAAACTTTATTGCCGAGCAGCGCCGCCATCCGAGCGGCCGTGCCGCCGGTCTGTAACATCGTGATGTCTTTAGGATCCATTTTCCAGGCTTTGATTGCCATCAGCACCGCGGCATCGTTGGAGCCGCCGAAGCGGTTGATGCCGATGGTCTTGCCGCGTAGCTGCTGTGGTTCCTTGATCTCCGGGCGGGAAATTAGCTGCATCGGGAGTTTATTCTCCAAGGTGGCGACGATCACCACCGGCGCGCCGCGAGCCGCACCTATCACCGACGAAGAAGCCGCCGTTTGAGTCAATTGGAGGCTACCGCCGAGCAAGGCCTGAATGTTCGGCGAGCCCGCCTGGATCAGAATAATTTCCAGATCGACGCCGTACTTCTTGCTAAACCCAAATTCCTTGTTGACCCAGAGGGGAAGCTGGTAGCCGGCGGTACCGCCGTAACTCGCTAGGAACCGGGTTCCCTCCGCCGCCGATGCGCCGCGCGCCAAACCGGTGAACGCAGCAACAAGTATGATGAGACTGAACAAAATTCGTTGCCATAGTTTAGTCATCTTCACAGTTTCATCCCTTTCCAATGTTTCAACAGAACAACTTCAACAACCTTATCGCGCCAAGCACGTCCTGAGCCTTTTGGCTGTGCTCAGGATAAGCTCTGTCGAAGGATCGCCAGGAAATCCCAAAAATCCCCTTTCATCCGCCTTTGACAAAGGGGGAAAGAGAGGGGGATTTGACGAACCTTGCTCGAGAAATCTTTCTTTGTGCTCTTCGTGTCCCCTTTGAAAATTACGAGGGCCGGAGGGCCCTCGGTCAGTCATAGTACAACTCCTCGATTGCGTCTTTCCAGCATGGAGCGCTGGAATCAGGCCGACATGGATGTCTCCGGACGCGTCCTGCGAATCTGATACCGGCCATCCATGCCGGCATGATAAAGATTTCCATTTTTGTCTTGCGAGAGAGCGTAGATCATGAATCAGTTTGTGGTGGCACTTGTTTTTCTTTCCAAGCTTGCGGCTTTGTCACGCTAGGCAAAGCGCGGAAAAAGCTGCAACGCATTAAGTTGCTCCACGGCCATGCGCTGATCGGCACTGAATCCATCGTACGCCTCCCAATGATCCACCTCGTCCTGCAGCCGCTCCCCATAGACGAAAGGTAGATCCGAACCCCACAGTATATGTGTTGGATCGGCGACC
>Ga0209799_1000126_pt1 | contig 13348 bp, 10 predicted proteins | sample PanSoiPlo36MoBio_FD_188324 | JGI IMG/M metagenome (GOLD analysis project Ga0209799, IMG submission 188324) | Tropical forest soil microbial communities from Panama analyzed to predict greenhouse gas emissions - Panama Soil Plot 36 MoBio (SPAdes)... | ecosystem: Environmental > Terrestrial > Soil...
GAGTTGATATCCTGCTGTTAAGTTAACGGATAGCAGTAATGGGAGGGTTGAAAAGGGTAATGAACTGAGGATTCCCGCGGATAGCGAAAATGGCCCGCCGGGAATCCATTCCGATTTCAAACCGAGTTGTGGGGCAGCTTTGGCGAACCCACGCGAAGCGGAAAGACCAGGTGTGCCGTTTAAATTATAGTCAAAGTTTAAAAGAGCAAAACCAACGGCCGGGTAGAACGAAACGAGAGATCCTTCGCTATTATATTCATAAGCGAATCGGTATGCGTAACCGAGGCCATACCAATCCAAACGCACATCCGAATTGACATGAGTACCCGCAGGAAAAGTTGTCCCATTGCTAATTAAGGTTTCATTGAGAACATCCGAGCCAGAAAGCCTGATAATGTTTGCTAAGCCATAGACATTGTGATTGTTCCATCCTAGTGCTACGGAGGGGGCGCCGATAGCCGCATGATCGATCCCTATTTCAGAGAACGTAGGTCGCTGACTGCTTGTGGTACCGGCGCCGCCGCCTCGAGGAATCTGGACAAAACCCTCTATGTTGCCATATCGAAACTCACCATCGAGGGACGCATGAAAGCCAGTCTCCGGCGAGTCCTGAGCCCAAATTGGGCTATAGTCAAAGGCGATTAGTCCAACTAAGAACGAAGTTTCAAACAGCCACATTTTCAATATCATGTGACATGATCTCCGTTCGACTCGTTGGGAAGGGGCTCTCGCTACTCCCAGATCGAGTCGCCGCGCTCCCGAAATAAAGAAAGTCTGTTTTCTACAGATTTTAGAAGCGTACTATAGCGAGTTAACCTTACTTAAAACTTTCACGCGCATTACGTTTGTGACAGATTCGAAAGCGGGAGAAGGAGAGATTAACCAATAGGAATGGCAGCGTTTGGAAGATAGAGAGTGAAAACCGAACCGACGCCGGGGTCGCTATCAACTTCGATGCGTCCCTTGTGGGCTTCGACCACGGCTTTGACCAGACTTAAACCCAGACCCAATCCCGGTTCGGTCCGGCTCTTATCGCCGCGGTAGAGGCGGTCCCATATCTTGGGAACCTCGTCAGATGAAATCCCGATTCCACTGTCCTTGATTAGAATCACGGTGTGCTCTTTTTCTTGATACGCATCGATAACTATATTGCCGCCATGGGGAGTATATTTAATCGCATTGTCCAATAAGTTAGCCAAAACTTGGCTCATGCGGTTTCGATCGGCGGTCATGCCAATGTCTTTGGCGCAATTGACCGCGATAGTAATGTTTTTGTCTTCCGCGACGTACTCATACATCCCAACGGTATCTTCGATGAGATTCGAAATATTGACCGGAACGAGGCTCAACTTCATGGTACCCGTTTCCGCCTCCGAGATATCCATGAGGGTGTTCAACAGCGTCAGGACCCGTTCTGACTCTTCAAGACAGTCTGCCAATGCTTCCTCGTAACGTTCCCGCCCGGGCTGCAACTGTAGGGACGTCTCGGCGATGCTCCGTAGTCGGGTCATTGGAGTGCGCAAGTCATGGGCGACGTTATCCAATGCTTCTCTCATCCCTCTGATCAAGCCCTCGATTCTTTCCAACATCCGATTGAAAAGTCCGCTTAACTCGTCCAGTTCATCGCCGGTCTTTCTAATTGGGACACGTGCGTCCATCTTTCCGGTGTCTATAATGGACTGCGTGGTATCGATAAGATTACGAATGGGTCGCAACGACCGAAGCGCGAGAAATGCCCCTCCCGCCAAGCCGATCAGAATCATCGGTATCAGCACGCCCGCTATGGTGTCCTGGAAATGCTCCAGAATCTCATTCCGGTCTTCGATCGTCTTGCCGACTTCCAAGAGATAGCCATTGGGGAGAAAGCCGTACGTAATCTCCAATACGTCACCGCCTCGCTTGGCCGGAAAATACTGCCATTCCCCTTCGATCGGACGGTCTTGGTGGGGCTTGACATCGAACTTCTCCCAAAGTTCGGGTCTACTCGCGAATACAACCTCGTCCGCTAAACCGAGTATGCGGACGAAGAAGTGGGTGCTCTCATAGTCGTCTTGGTCTTCATCTACTGCTGTTTGGATCGCGGACACTCCGCCTTCTTCAGCCAGAGATAAGTACTCTTTGAGCTTCAACTCGACAGCTTCGCGATGTTCTTCAAGAGATGAGGAGAGAAACACGTACGCGACGATGAATAGGATGACAGAGCTCAAAATGAAAATCGTCGAATACCAGAGGGTCAGACGAACGCCGAGTTTTTTCCGCGCACGGTTAAGTAATTTTAAGGGCATACCCCACTCCTCTGTGAGTGTGGATGACTTTATTCTTAAAGTCGCGGTCCACCTTATTACGTAGCCTGCAGACTAGAACGTCCACCACGTTGGTCTGCGGATCAAAGTCGTAGCCCCAGACATGCTCCATAATCATATTCTTTGATAATACTCTCCCCGGGTGGCGCATGAGGTATTCCAATAGAGAAAATTCTCGAGGTTGCAATTCGATCTTCGTATCTCCTCGTACGACCTCTCGTGTGAGTAAATCGAGCGAAATCTCTCCGACCGTCAGTCGAGTGGGCTCCGTCACGTTGCCGGTTCTGCGAATGAGCGCCTGTACCCGTGCTAGAAGCTCGGAGAAAGAGAACGGCTTCGTCAAATAATCATCGGAGCCCATTTGCAATCCCCTGACCCGATCATCCACGGAACGTTTCGCACTCAAGATAATCACGGGCGTATTGATTTTTTGCTGTCGAAGCCGCTCGATTAGGCTCAACCCATCCAGTTTGGGCAACATGATGTCAATGACGGCCACGTCGTAAGATTGGGTAGTCGCCATGTGCAGACCCAGTTCCCCGTCTTCTGCATGATTCACAGCGAAGCCGGCCTGCTTGAGCCCGTTTACTATAAATGCGGCGATTTTCCGATCGTCTTCTGCAACTAACACTCGCATGATTAGACCCCATTGTGGCGGAGACTATAAAATATCAGACAATAACCTGATGAAAAACTCACACCCAGGCTGTTTTTGATCAACTCCGATCCTACTAAAAACGAGTAGGGATAATCGAGGAAACGTTGCTGAAATATTACCCAAAGATTATATTTTTGAAAGGTTCGGGGAGCCGGCCGAAGTTCACTTGGAGAGAGCGAAAACTCAGTTAGGAGTTATTTTCTTTCGTGAGCAAACCTTACAGGTCAGAGCCTCAGAGATGCATTTCACGAAGACACGCTGCACGCCCCGGCTGTACTTTCAATACGCCGGTCAGTGTCCTAGCCGCAGTAGAAGAAATTGCCATCACCTGTATGCTCCGGAAACCGCAGGCAAATGTGCGATCCCTCTGGCACGTTATGAAAACGCAGGGGCCGTCGCTGAGTAGTTATAAAAACATAGTGAAGCGCCCCTAGATAAAATAAGGAAATTGCAATCAGGCGACGTAGGCAAAAACGAATGGCATCACAGCCAAAGAAGCGGAGCTTCGGGGGGCATTAAAGAATCTCGGGGGAATGCTGTGTTCCAGTATGTCAAGCAGTTACGCGCGAAATGTAATTCGCACCGGCCCATGAATACCAATCTGATTTTCTTCGCTTGCTAACACTCGCAACTACGCACGAAGCATCAACTTTGCCCTTCAACGTATCACGTCGTCTCATTTTTCTAGGCGGCAGATGTACGGGGTTGATTCGGTTTGGCTATTCAGACAACGACATGAAATATAGTTAGCGAGTGGCTTCGGCGCCGCGACTCATCGGGAAAACACAGATTCCACCGCTACTTGTCGACTGTATGTAGCGTGTCTATAACGCGCAATTCATGCATGGCTTTTGTCGAACAAATCCAAGGTTAAGTTAGGGACTGGATCATGCGGAGCGGGCAAAGGGATGACCGACCCTCCGCTGAACATATTCGATCACGTCCTGAACAGTAAAAAACTGCAGCTGATCTTCCCGGGGAATTTCAATGCCGAATTCTTCCTCGAGCTGAAAAATAAAATCAAAGGCATCCAACGAATCGATCTCGAGGTCTTCAACCAAATTGGCTTGTACTTGAATATTTTCGGGCTTTGTCTTCATTATCTTTGCCAGTTCGGCAATGATGCGTGCTGCAATGGTTCCTGTTTTCATATGAACCTCCGTCTGTTCAAGAAAGCGCTTCCATAACCAAGCATAGGTGTTAGTGGTGCCAAAGCCAAAGGAGTTCGAGAGCGCGACGTGAACGAGCGTCCTGAAGGCATTATTTAAGCACGCAATGGGAATGAGGAAGGGACTCCACGACAAACTCTTCGGCAAGAGATAAAGCGGCAGAATAAAAAATTGGACCAGCTTTAAGAAAATGTGCAGACCCGCCAGGCTGAAGTTGAGGGCTTCAGGCATCCAGCGGTCGACCGATCCTGCTGGCGGATACGTAAAGGCTTGCGACCTGGATATCATCGGCGATGAAACTCCTTCATCTCAGCAAATGTATTGTCAATGCCGTATGCTAACGCGGATACAGTTTGCGCTCCATCTGCAAGGCGCATTCAGTAGGGCTACTTGTGCGGAAACAAAGGGCTACAGTTAATTAGCTCTCAAGAGCTATTGGCTGTCGCGAGCAATTGGCGCATTGGACGGTGGTTTTTTAACGGGACTCTTGGCGGTAAGCTGGATCACAAGAGGAAAATTGATCAGGGACGGTGAGCTTAGTCGGCAGAGCAGCTAATTCGTAATCCCGGTTCGAATCCGGCGGGTGGCTCCAACTTGATCGACAAGACGCATGTGAGATCCCGCCGGCACTTGTGGCTTCTTCCCTGGGTATCGCAAACCTGTATACTTAAGTCATAATCAACAGCTCTAGCGTCGTGAGGCTTAATGAAGCAGGCGGGAACAAAAAATGTTCTGTGGGAAGTGACGCGTTCGATCGTCGTGAACGTCGCGATGGAGCGGTGCAATACTCGGTTCGTAGTCGTTGGCCTGCTGGGTATGGCCGTCGACCTCCTGGTGTTTCAGGTATTATTTATCGCAGGGACTCATTTCGAACTGTCTCAGATCGCAAGTTTTTTTGCCGGAGCGATTCTTAGTTTTGCGCTGAACACTAAGTCTAAGTCAGCGAGCGTGCGATGGGCGCTCTGTGCCCGGTTCCTCCTGGTGGCTTCGCTGGCACTAATCCTTCGGAGCGCTATTCTCGTGCTGATGATCGGGGACTGGCACTGGCTACCGCAAACCGCGATCGTAGTGGCGATCCTCTTGGCCACCGCTGTTTTCCAAGTCGGCGCGGTCTTTTTTGTTTATCTTCAAGCCGACGCAGATGAAAACCCTGCAATCCGTTGGTCGGTGATCACGATCAGCATCCTGACCTATGTCCTAGTCCTTAAGTTGATCCTCATGGGTTGTGTAAATCTGATTCCGGAGGAAGCCTATTACTGGAATTACGCTCAACATTTGGATTGGGGTTATCTCGATCATCCACCCATGGTTGCTTGGTTGATCTGGCTTTCCACAACGATATTTGGCAAATCCGAACTTTCAGTTCGTTTGCCCGCATATATCTGCTGGCTGCTCGCCGCCGTCTTCATGTTCCGTCTCACCTTAAACCTCTACGACAGGCCCGCCGCTTTCCGAGCTGTTTTACTCCTAGCGGTGCTACCGATTTATTTTGGCTTGGGCTTTTTCATGACTCCGGACGCTCCTCTGTACGCCGCTTGGGCGGGCTGCCTCTACTTTCTGGAGCGTGCACTGGTCGCTCAGAACCGCCGATCTTGGTGGGGCGTTGGCCTCTGTGTGGGGCTCGGAATGCTATCGAAGTACACGATCGCGCTTTTGGGTTTAGGAACGCTGATGTTTTTGCTGATTGACCGAAGATCCCGACGATGGCTCGTTCGGCCTGAGCCTTATGTGGCGGCAATCACGGCGATCCTTCTCTTTTCACCGGTGATTCTCTGGAACATGCGCAACGAATGGATGTCTTTTGTTTTTCAGGGATCGAATCGCTGGACGGGCGTTCACGAATTTTCTCTGTACTTCCTGGTTGGTACCATTTTGCTACTGCTTACCCCCGTGGGCTTGCTCGGCATCGTGCAGGTCCTCCTGCCCCCGCGCTGGCAAGGAACGTGCGCGGAGCGGATTGATCCTAAGGGTCAAAAGTACCTCTGGTCCGTCACGTTCACACTGGCGCCTCTCTCTGTATTTGTGATCTACAGCTTTCTCTTTAAACCAAAACTTAATTGGACCGCGCCGATTTGGCTAGCCACAATTCCGCTACTGGCTTGGGAAATGGCTCCTTCCTTGGGTCAAATCAAGGGGTCGCTCGCTCAGTTCACCCGGCGACTATGGATGCCAACTATCGTTGCTCTCCTCTTTATCCACGGTGGGTTTTTCTACTACGTCTCTTTAGGGTTACCCGGCGCGGGTCCCATGACAGCAGGTCGTCTATTCGGGGAATGGCGAGCACTGGCGAACAGCGTCGAAGAGATCAAAAGTAGAGTCGAGCTAGAAACAGGATCTGAACCCGTCATTGCTGGAATGGACAGAAACTTTATCTCAAGCGAGCTGAGCTTCTATGACTTTGTGGACCACGATGGAACCAAAAATATGGGAGGGGCTCATTTGTTTGGTAGCCGAAGCTTGATGTGGGCTTTCTGGTTTCCGAAATCGGTGGCGGTTGGGCGAAATGTTCTGATGGTTGATCTTGATCGTAAGAGGGTTGAGGATCCAACGCTGCGCCGGTACTTTGACTCACTGGGCCCCGCTTTCGAGGAAAGCTTACAGAAAAATGGCCGGCTAGTTGGATATTTTTATTGGCGTGTCGGCTATCAGTACCGAGGTGATGTGGGCGAGGTTGGCGTTGGCCGCGAATCGGCGGTTGCCACGGACATCAGCCGAGATAAGGTAGCGGGTTTGTTGCTTTACTGCAGATATCGGGATACCGCTTGGCCGATCTTCCGAAGCGTCTTCATTGGCATGCGCTCAGAGAACTATCGGCCGAGCGAAACCCCAATGCCTTTGATGCTCTCGACAATGCCGGCAGTGACATGGCGCCTGCCTTGTGATTCCACTGTTTTCCCTGTGGTCAAAACCTCCGGGTCCGTCTTGTACCGAGCCGCGACAAACAGTAGCACCACCCAGAGTGCTGTTGTCGTCCAACATAGCAGTCCAACATACTGCAAGCGAGGCAGCGCCAATGTGCAAATGCTTGCCAACAGATACACAACCAATGTGACACGCGCCAAGGTCCTGAGAAGGGAGTCAGTATTTACCAGCGCCAAAAACGCCAACACGGTCATTGGCCACAGTACCAACATATGATAATGGAAATGCGAAACCGGGGCGATAACAAGGAGCCACACTAACCACGCGGTTGCGTTGATAAGATCCGGCTGCGATTGCATTCGTCGGGAACTCACCAACATCGCCAACACCATCATCAAACCCACAGTTGCCGTTAGGGAGCGAGCCTGGGTTTCGGCCCCTAAACGCCACAATACCGCCTGAAGGGCTTGATTTCGCGGGTTATCTGGACCGAAAACCCGGTCGGTAACATCGCTTTGGAGACGGGGGGCTCTGTCTTCCAGAGACGGCTGGGCAACAACCGCAATCCACTCCTGCCAATAGGTTAAATTTCGCTGCCAACCATAAACCAGTGCAGGCAATGCAATCCCCCCAACGATCAGTGCTGTAATCGCCGCCATTACCAACCGCCAGCGCCTTTCTCGGAGGAAATAGGCCAGCAACGCCAACGGGAAGACCTTCAGCAACGCGGCACACGCCAACGCTGTCCCGCCGGCAATGTCCCTCCCTCGCTGCGACCGGTACAGCGCGAGCATCAATAACCATAACGTCAAGATGGTCGCCTGACCTTCCACGGCTCCTTGCCCGACCCATAACAACACCATTGCGAACGGCAGCGCGTACAACCAGAATGGGTTCCGGCCAAACCGCCCTAATGCACTACGTACCATCGTCACAGACATTTGCACAGAGGAAACAACCAGGATCACCGACAGGAGATACCAAATGACGGATGCGGTGAAAGCGCTCATCTCCGCAAATGGCGTCATGAGAATCGCAAATGGCGGAGGGTAAACATAAGGCCAGCCGCGGGGGTTTTGCACTTTGTAAATGTCACTGCCGGTCAATACCGCCCAACCGGCAGCTCTATAAGTGATGAAATCGGAATTCAGCTCCGTCGAAAATGCTGCCCGATGAACCATTAACACGCCGAGCACAACGACCGTAAGAAGAGCCAGCCCAACAACAACCCATTTGATCTTTGTATCGAAAATATCGCGTCCGTGCGCGAGACTCCGAGACATATCAATAGCTTTTCCTAACTTTTCTCCAAGCCGCATGTGATTTCCAGCCGCCTAGCGATCGTGAGCTTCGCCACAGTCGTCATGGCCGCGACGCTCCCGGTAAAAATCGGGACGCGCCTAAAACATACTTGAGCGTAAGCGTTCTAGGCAGACTCAAGATAGTCAACTATCGAGGAAATAGAAAGCTAGAGTTTCTAGCTCTAGAGGGCTACGCGCGGATGACTATCGTTAGACTGGTTGATCGCTATGGGGTAGGGTTTTTCACGGCAAGTATACCTTGCTGGATCGCCAGGGCCGCAGCTTGTACGCGGTTTCGGAGATGAAGTTTTCCGAGGATGTTTTTTAGATGGTTTTTGACCGTGTTCTCCGCGATGTCTAATTTCGCCCCGATTTCTTTATTGGTGAGTCCCGCAGCCAGCAGTTGAAGGACTTCTTTCTCCCGTTCCGTGAGGTCATCGACCGGCGTCGTTTCGGAATGTTTTGATGCGCGGGCGGCAAACTCTTTCAAGATTCTCGCGGCGGTCGCTCCGGAAAGAGGCGCTTCGCCGCGGAAAACTCCTACAAGCAACTCCCGAAGCTTTTCAGGCTCGACTTTTTTTGAAAGATATCCGTGGGCTCCGGATTTGATAGCTTCAAACAGGTCCTTATCTTCCTCAGAAATTGTTAGCATCACAACGCGTGTTGCGGGTAAAGCACTGGTAATCTGGCGCGTGGCTTCCAGCCCGTTGACGCCGGGCATGTGAATGTCCATCAGAACCAAATCCGGTTTGATGGCCTGCGCTTTCCTGACCGCCTCTACGCCGTCTTGAGCTTCGCCGACGATCTCGAAACCCGGCTCCTTTTCGAGCAGGCTGGCTAAGCCCTTTCTAAAAAGATGGTGATCGTCAGCGAGCAACAATCGAATGGTTTTCATCGGAATTATGCTTCGCGAGGGGCAACTGAATCGTCACTCGCGTTCCACGCCCCGGGGAGCTGCAGACACTCAGCCCTCCACCCACAGACTCGGCCCGATCTTTCATAGTTTGAAGGCCAAAATGAAGGCTTGGTTCTGGGCTTTTACCTTCACAGAATCCCTTTCCATCATCTTCTATGGTTATAGCGGCGGTGTCATTGTCACTTTCGATCGTGATTTTACCCCTTGTCGCGCGCGCGTGTTTAACGATATTCGTTAAGGCCTCATGGATGATGCGGATCAACTGAATTTCAACTTGAGAGGAGAATCTAATGACTTCCGGATGATCCACTCTGAGATCCACGGAAATTTTTCTCACTTCGCTGAAGTCCTTGAGAAAATCAGCGAGAGCAGCGACGAGCCCCACGTCATTCCGCGAAGCCAAGGCACGCAGACCGAAGATGGCTTCGCGAAGATTTTGATAGGCTTCGTCAACGATCGGAAATAATTCATCCAGTAGCTGTCTCGCCCCGGATGCTTTGCCGCAAGAGCTTTTTTCCGCGTCAAGGAGCTTGATACGAATAAAGGCTAGGTCTTGGGCGAGGCTATCGTGAAGCTCGGCGGCCAATCTTTCCCTTTCTTGTAAGATAGCCAGCCCTTTTGATTTTTCTTCATGTTCCCTTAACTGTTCGGCCATACCATTGAAGGCATGGCTTAGCAGGCCGATTTCATCTTTTGAGGTAATCGGTATGGTTTTCGGAAATTGTCCCTTTGCAATTTCACTGGACTTTTCCACCAGCTGCCGTAGCGGCAAAGCAATAGCACGGTGGAAATAACGTTTCGCCCAAAGCAGAAAGAAGACGCCAATTAGAACCAATCCGACATTGAAACCTATCGTCATTCTCATTCTTTCGCGGGTTTGTGAAACCAGCTCATCTTCGATTGCCTCGTGTTCCAGGGTTATCCGGTCGGCAAAGACTTGCGTCCGCTGCTGTATCCCCTCCATGACTTCCAGGTCGTGAGTATTCGGCTGGGCACGCGAGGGAGCGACGCCCTCTTGCGCTCGGCGAACAAAGTTCGCGGCGGCACCTTCGGCCTCAGTGATTATTTGGCGCATCTCTTGAAGGTTTCGCTCGCTTCCGCCGAGGTCCTGGTAACGAGTCAGAAGGGCTTCAAGGTCTTTCAAGGAAGTATTTATCAGCGAAGTCGGAATCATCCTTCCTTGCAGTTGAGCCAGCTGAATCTCGGAAGTGAAATGCTGTAGATACCTGTCTATTTGTTCTACGATATGAACCTGCTCGCTCTGTTTCGCGATCGCGTCTGCCTTGAGAAGATGGGCGCTCAAGAGATAGAGGGAGCTGCCCCCCACCAACAGCACTAACAAAAAAAGGAAGACAAACACGAAGCTTAACCTGTGGTCTATTCTTCCTGTGAACTCTTTCCCCGACGATTCGCGCGCCACAGTGCCGCTCTCACTTGTGGAATACGGCTTATGGCGCAATGCAAACAGAGATATCATAAGGATCAGACCCTACTATAGCATTCGCAATCGGAACAAACATCCGGCCCGATGTCGGTCCACCGGCACAAAGTCTTCAATACATCGACTCTCGGTGTTTATGGCGTTACGAGATTACTCATGACTTTTCCAGCAAAGTAGGTTTGTAATCGCCGCGGAGTGAATTTAAGCAGGTAAACCAACGCCCGATTGTGCCAGCCAGGAATGGCGACTGGTTTCTTGCCCAGTTTCTTGATCGCCACTTCCACAACCGGTTGAACCGTCATGGGAGCGACCGCGCGGGAGCCGGCGATTTCGTGGAATGCCGTCTGCGTTGAGCCCGGACAAAGCGCCAGCATATCTACTCCGCTCTTCTTCAATTCATATTCCAAAGATTCGGCCAAAAATAGCTCGTATACCTTACTGGCGGCATAACTCGCCTCAAACGGAGTGGCAATGTAAGCGCTGACGGAAGAAACGAAAATGATTCCGCCTCTTTTCCGCTGCGCCATTTGGCGGCCGAATTCATGAGTCAATATAAGCGGCGCGCGGCAGTTAACGTTCAAAAGATCCAACTCCTTTTCCAATTCATGCGCCAAGAAATGGCCTGCCAAGCCGAAACCCGCGTTATTGACCAAAAGCCCCACCTCGATGGAACTCGTTACCGAGAGAACTGCGGGCAAGAAGTCAGGCCGGGACAAGTCGGCAGCGACGATTCCTACTTGTACTTTGTTTTTGCTTTCCAGTTCACGCGCCAAGTCCTCCAGTCTTTGGCGTCGTCGAGCGACAAGGACGAGATTCAATCCCATTTCCGATAGCTGGCGCGCAAATTCTGCACCGATACCAGCGGAAGCCTCGGTCACAAGCGCCCACGGCCCATAGCGTTCAACAAACGTCATACGCTCTTTGATACAGTCGCGATTCTAAATGGCAAAAGACTGAACTTCCTGCTTGAAGATCATCTCTATTTTCGGCTCCATTTTTTATCTTGCCTAGCTTCTTTTAGCTTGCGCGGGCTTTTGAGACGACACCAGGAAGAGACGGCCTTTCCCCATACGGTCTGGGTTTTCACTTGCGTCAACTAGGCTTAAGCCGTCGTGGTCGGTAAAGTGTTTCCAGTCCGTTTCCCAAACAAACAAATAATAAGGTGAGTTGTCTCTTGGCAATGACTCTATGTCGAGTGTGGGAACGCGCTTATCCGCATAAAATATGACCCCGTAGTCATCCGAGCCGTAAAAGTATAAAGGAGCATCGTTGATCATGGGAAGAACACGCTTCACGAACGGCTTAAAACTATAATGGGTGGCAAAATAAACGTCGAATTTTTGGACAACAAACAGCGAGACAACTATCAGCGCGGCCATGCCTCCGACGAATGCTCCCCAAGCTTCTTTCCTTGCAGCGACGATGAGAAAAACTCCCCCCAAGACACAGGCGGTCGCCCAGAAAAGCACTGCAGGTCGATGCTCAAGCAACAAATTCGACAGCACTATGAATTCTGCTTGATCTCTGGGGTAAAGCACAGGGCGAATGTATGTGAAAAGACCTGCTCCTAATATCTGGAAAAGCAGCACGCCCGAAAGCAGCAGGAAACTCGCAGCGCTTAAGTACGCTGCTGCTCGTGTTAGGATATGGGAAGATACAGACCTGTTGTCTTTTAGTTTCTGCCACCAGGCACCCAGCAGAAGCGCAACCGCGGGATAGAGCGAAAGAATGTACACCGGGCGTTTTTGCGTAGCCGCCGAAAAAAAGATGAAGACCGCGCCAAACCAGACTACAAAATAGAGTAATTGCTCTTGGGCCAATTGGCGACGGGATCGGTAGAGCGAAACAGCGAGTGGGATAACAAAGAGGCTCCAGGGCGCCATATTTTGGAAAAAGAACAGGATATACGAGAAAAACGGATGGGGATGTCCAGCTTCTTGGCCCACCGTCGTGGAGAAATTTTCCTTGATGACGACCTCTAAAAAGCTCTGGCCCCCCTGCCAAAGAGCCAATGCATACCATGAACCAGCCACGACCGCACAAGTGCCAACAAGTAAGAAGGGATGGAGCCGTCTGACGAACGACAGGTCTCTTTGTACCCAAAGAAACAGCAAATAGGTAAAACCAGGAACGACGAAACCCAGGGGTCCCTTAGCTAATGTTGCCAAACCCAGGATAAAACCCAAAATAATGGCTTTTTTCCTTCCTCCGCCTGTACGGTACGAATAGAAGAAAAAAAGAAAGGCACATAGCAAAACGAAGGTCAACGTCATATCGACTCTGGCGACTTTGGCCGCCTGACGCCACTCAATGCTTGTCGATAGAATCAGTGCAGCAACCAGTCCAGCGCTTCGACCCCAGAGAATCGCACCAGTCAGATAGGTGAGTAGAACGCCTAAAGTGCCAAGGAAGGCCGAAGGGAATCTAACGGTAAATTCGTCCAGTTGATGCGTGGATTTTGCTGTCAGCGCCGCAAGCCAGTGGTACAAAGGAGGTTTGGATGGGATTTCTACTCCATTTCGCAAAGGCAAGATCCAATTTCCTGAATGAATGATTTCCCATACTACTAAAGCTTCTCGAGCTTCTTGCTTGTCATAGAAAGGTGCGTCAGGATTTTGAAAGAACAAAACAGTGCATATCACCACTAGAAGTGGGACACGCCAGTCCCAGAAAGAAAACCTGCTCCGAACCGTATTCG
>Ga0209799_1000128_pt1 | contig 13311 bp, 11 predicted proteins | sample PanSoiPlo36MoBio_FD_188324 | JGI IMG/M metagenome (GOLD analysis project Ga0209799, IMG submission 188324) | Tropical forest soil microbial communities from Panama analyzed to predict greenhouse gas emissions - Panama Soil Plot 36 MoBio (SPAdes)... | ecosystem: Environmental > Terrestrial > Soil...
TTCGTTCCCGGAATCCACCAAACACCTGCCTGCTTCGGGTTGGCAGGGTCCGACAGATCGGCGATCAGATAAGCCCGTTCTTTGATCCCCGGCATCATCGCGCCGACATGGGCATACTTGCCGTCGGTGAACCACATGCGGTGCACGCCTTTCCCGGGGATCCTCATATAACCGATCTCGCGTGGCTCTGTCGGATTCTGAATGCTGTAGATCCGAATACCGGCCTCATTCGGCACACTCGCCGCAATCGACTTGTCAAAATAGGGGCGCTCCTGGTTTTGAATAAGGATATCGCCAGCGATTTGCACTTTGTGCGCGTGGGTATTGTTCGGATGCGGCATCTGCCGTACAAGTTTAGGATCCGCAGGATCGCTCGCATCCAAAATCGTGAGCGCCATGGGCGAGGTACCGAGGTGGGCAACGTAAAGGTAGCGCCCGTTTTTGAGCAACTGCATACCGTCGCCATGACCGTTGAGATCATTGTGACCGACTAACCGGACATTCCAACTCTCGCTCTTGGCTTGAATCGCTTCGACTTGTGCTCGCATAAATGCTCCCGTTTAAACTAGCTCCCTGCAGCGCTGGCGCAAAGGCTGCGTCCATATAATGTTTCCAAAAGGCGGTTGTCAATGTTGGCCGTCCACGATGATCCGCTGCGGAGTTTGCAGTCTGAGCCGCCCTTCGGCTCCTACGGCCAAAGTCTGGATGTAGAAATAGGTGCTAAGGTCGTCGGTCGCCTCCATTACGGGAGACGGCGCCGACACGATCAGAAGCCCCGCACATTCCCCGATCCAGTCAATATGCCGGTGACCGTGCATCACGACCGTTCGGTCTGCCAAGGGCTTCAGTCGGCGAACGAACCAGTGTCCGTTGATCAGGGCCGTACCGATACGCTCGGAGAGCGCCTTCGCCGCCCGGGGATATTCGACGAGATGGTGGTGGAGAGCGACGACCCAGTAGGCTCGCGGGTATTCCGCAGTAACGATCTCGATCCTCCGGACCTGCTCAGCGGAGATCATCCCGAGTGCGTTCGTGAACGAGAAATGAGCATCGGCGTTCGAGTTTAACAGGATGATCCCGAGGCCATCGTCCCCGTTTGGCGGAATTACCATCGGAAAGACGTGGGTCCACAGCTCCGTCAGCGCCTTGGACAGGCGCGGCCGTCCGGCATCAGCGAATTTAGCCATCTCAGCGAGATGCGGCTCCATTGTTTCTGCGAGACTCTCGCCCAAGCAGCCTCTTGCAAGATCCACGACACGGACACGCTTGCCCTGGAGCGCACCCATGGCGGACAGGACTCGTATCTGGCGCAACCGCCTGTTCGGGCTTGTAGGGAGGTCAAGTCGCGCCGGATTGCCCCGGTCAACAATATTAAGATCGTGGTTGCCCGGTAGCACCAGTACGCGTTCGGCGAGCCGCGGGTGGGACACAAGAGCTTCGAGGAACTCGGCCCACTCGGCGGAACGGCCGGCGTCGGTCACATCACCCGTAATCACGATCGCGTCGAGCGGTTCCTTGGCGTCGAGCACGTCCAACTGCGCTAGCGCCTGCTGCAACCGTTCGTTGCCACGGGGGCCCGATCGGCCGCTCTCGATCCGAAAGCCGTAGCGCTCGCCCACCATGTGTATATCCGACAAGTGCGCGATGCGCCAAACACGACCTTCATGAGCACAACTGTGAAACTCCTCGAGATCACGCGGTTGGGCCATTGTGGCATCGGCAATCGCCCAGACGAGCGCCGCAGCCGCGAGATATGCGGCGACGAGCACGACGCTGTTCGCCAGCGCTACTATGGGCAGGCGCTGGAGCGACATAAGATCCGACATATCGCCCATCCAACGTGAGCTTGACCAGGCGAACATCAGCGCCAAAACGGCGAGGCCACAGACCGTCAAGCCTGCCGCCACGGCCGTGGCGGCGCGTAACATGGAACGCTGCACCTTGGTCGCTTGCGATGGAAGTAGCCTTTCAGCGAGGTGCCGCAGCCCCTCGCGACAGATCGCGTAAACAGGCTCGACAACGAGCGAGTTCAGGGACCAGAAGCTGCTTTCGACCATTCGAAACAGTGCGCCACCCCAGAACCACGCAAGGGCGATGACGACCGCGAGGAGCAGCAAGGGCCAGAAACCGATGAGTGGGGCCGTGATTTTTCCCCAGACCTTGCTGACCCAAGCGGAGGCGACTATCGGACCAAGCCCAAGCACGAGGGCCGGGACAACGAGCAGCAGCATCCATGCCAGTACCAGTTTCGGGAAGCTGATCTCCGCGAGTAGACTGCCGGCAAGCGAGAGTAGAGAGCGGCGTTTGGTGCTGGACGCATCATCCTCGACGTCGCCGCGGCGAGGATCGATTACCGGCCTCATCCCAGCCCCCCACAAATAGTCGGCTTTACGATCGCGTTTGGGGCGGCCCGCCGAACCGGGTTTTGGGAACACCTCAATCGCGGTGGGATCGTCAGTGTTTCGGCCAGGAGTAACCGTATTGTCAAGTAGCGCGGCTCGCAGCGTCTAGATTTGAGCAGGATCGCCGCCGACATCGTAAACACGGCTCCATATAGCACGTCGGCAGTTGGAGCGATAGTTGGCGGAGCAAGTGTTCTATGTTATGAGAGCTTTCGGTGAATTCGGTATCGTTATTCACTCGGGAGGCTATATGAGATTAATAAAAATAATAGCCGCGTCTTGGTTGATTTCCGCCGTTGCCGCACCCGCGCCGGCCCAAACCAAACGCATCGCCGTCGCCTACAGCGCCATCAGCGCAACCCAGTCCGCTTTCTATCTTGCCAAGGATGCAAACATCTTTGACAAACATGGACTTTTCGTCGATCAAGTCTATGTCGCCGGAGGCAGCCGAGTGTCCCAAGCGGTGATCGCTGGTGAATTCACAGTAGCCTTGGCGGGCGGCAATATTGTCTTTGCCGATCTTGCCGGCGCGGATATTGTAACCTTCGGCGGTGTGGTAAACGTGCCGTCTTTCTACCTTTATGTTCAGCCAGCGATCAAGACTCAAGAGGACTTGCGTGGCAAGACTTTGGGGATTACACGCTACGGCGCCTCGACAGATTTCACTTTGCGCTTTTTGTTAAAGAAGTGGGGGCTTGAGCCTGATCGTGACGTAAAAGTCATCCAAATGGGCGGGCAGCCAGAAATTCTGGCCGGGATGCAGGCGAATGTAATTCATGGAGGCGTTCTCTCTTCGCCAGGGGACTTCAAAGCCAAGAAAACCGGTTATTTTATGCTCGCCAATTTCGCGAAGGTGGGGCTCGATTACCCAACCACGAGTCTCGTTTCCACGCGCTCTACGATCAAGAAGGACCGTGAAACGGTAAAGCGATTCTTGATGGCCTACGCCGAGGCCGTGGATCGCTTGTTTCGCGATAGAGAGCTGGCGATGAAAGTCATCGGCAAATGGACGCGCACTCAGGATCGTGAAACTTTGGAATCGTCTTACGAATACGCCACCAACTTCATCGAAAGACCACCGCGCTTACCCTACAAGGCCATCGAAACCATTCTGGCGCAAGCAGCGGAAACAGATCCCAGGGCGAGGGGGCGTAAAGCCGACGAGTTCCTGGACCCCAGTATCTACAACGAGCTGGAAAAGAGCGGTTACTTCAAGTCGTTGGGCCAATAGCTCGAAACATTCCGAGTCTTTGGTTCGAAGCTCAAAGAAGCATGCCCATTTGACGCAAGCAGGTCGAGGATTCTGAAAGCGCCAACCGTTTACAAAAGTTTGAACAGCGTGTAGACACGGGGCAAGCGCAATAAATGCAGGAGGTCGCCATGGCTAAACTCGTCACCATAATTGGCATTACCCACAACCCGTTCATGCCGCGACTTTTTCAGCAGCCGCAGCAGCCTCCTGGCGCCGCCAAGGTCAAGGAGCGAATCACCATGATGCGCAGCAAACTCAGCGAGGCCAAGCCGGACGTGCTGATCACGATCGGTAATGACCATCTGCATCAGTTCTTCATGGACAACATGCCGCCGTTCATGATCGGCAAGATGGACGCTTACGACGGCACATTTTATGACGAGACTCGGGAGTTCGGCCTCCCGACCTGCAAATTGCCCGGTGATCCGTATCTATCGGATCACATTCTCGAATGCGCCTTGGATGAAGGGGTGGATTTCTCCTATTCCAATGAGTTGACCATTGATCACTCCATTGTCGTGCCGATAATGTTCGTTCGGCCAGAGATGGATATCCCGATCGTTCCCATCCTCACCAACTGCATCGCGCCGCCGATGCCGCGGCCCAAACGTTTTTACGAAGTCGGCGTTGCCATTCGTAAAGCGATTGACAGCATTCCGGGTGATCGACGAGTAGGTGTCCTCGTCAGCGGCCACTTGTCCCTCGAGATAGGCGGACCCAGGCAATTCGAGCGGCACTTGATGGACCCGCAATTCGACGCCGACGCTGTGGGTTGGATACAGCACGGTGACATCAAAAGCGCCGCCGAAGGCTGCACTCCCACCAGAATGATGAAAGCGGGAAATATGACCACCGGCTACCTGAACTTTCTTATGATGATGGGCGTGGCGAATTTGACTTCACCGTCCTATGCGGAAGGACTCGATGCTGGATTTCCGGCGGTACCGTTCTTTAGTTGGGATGAGCAACGTTAGTCTAAGTGAAGTCTTTAGTTAAGTTTACAAGCGAAGAAGATTTTTCATGGACTGGAAAATATTATCGACGGTTTTCACTTCGGTCTTCATCGCCGAGCTTGGCGACAAAACGCAGTTGGCCACGATGCTATTTGCCTCGGACAAAGACACTAGCAAGCTAACCGTTTTCGTCGGAGCGGCATTGGCATTAGTTGCGACATCCGCAATCGGCGTCGCCGCCGGCTCTGCGATATCGCAATACGTCAGCGAAAAGACTTTGCAGCATATCGCCGGAATTGGATTTATCGCCATCGGCATTTGGACCTTGATCAAAGCGTGAACGAGGAGTTGCCATGAGCAAATACCTGATGAACAAGCTGATTCATCATGTGAATATGGACAAGTCCGCGGAAGATCAATACGTGAGTAACCCGAGCGGGTTTGTCGAGAAATGGGAGAAAAGCCAAAAGCTAAAATTCACACCCGAGGAGCGCGAAGCGCTGGCGACCAAGGACTACGGAAGACTTTACTCCCTTGGGGCCCATCCGTTTACGTTATGGAGCTTCACCGAAGCGGTTTGGATCCACGAGAAGCCACGAGAGGAGCTAGTCAAAGACTACAAAGAAAAAGCAGCCAAGGCAGGCTATCCTGATTTCAAAACATAAACGATTTTCAATTCGAGCCACCGTCCGCAGGCGAGGTTACTCAATTCTCTGACTTCAATTCCTGCTCAAGAGTTTCTCAGCCAGCACCGTCGCCGGTTTCCTGAGTTTGTTGACCGAGGATTCCAAGTGGGTTTCCAGGCGATAGTAGTCGTCCACGGTCATGATATCCTTGCAGCCCTCGATGCCTGACTCCTTCAGCCATTGAGTATCCACGTCGAGCCGGCGTGTCGCCTGGAGCATCGACTTGCCGTAGAGCTCCTGTCCTTCTTTCCCGAGCAACCAATTAATGAATACTTTGGTAGAGTTTGGATGCGGAGGATTCTTCACCACTGTGACGACACCGCTGCCATTGTTAGCGTGAGCTCCTTCTTTGATTCTGGGCACCGGTTTGACCGGCAGCCCCGCTTTTATGAACGGTTCGTAGCTGTAATGACTGAGGCCGATCGTAAAAGCGAGCTTCCCCTTCGCTAGGCCTTCAGCGAGTTGACGTTGGTTTTGACTGATCAGGAGGTCTTGCTGCACGAGCCTACCGAGAAATTCTTCTCCTTTTACTTTCCAGAGAAAAGCCCAAGTATTCTGTCCTGAGCCGGGATTCCGCGGGTCAAGAAACCCGACGCGGCTTTTCCACTTGGGATTGAGCAGATCATCGAAGGAGCTCATTTCTTGTGGCTCGACCTGACTGGTGTTATGCCAGAAGGTCTCGCTCGTATAGCAGAGAAATGCATAGACGTAACGTCTTGTGCTGACATTGTCCTCCCAGATGTGCCCGCCCCACCAGTTTTTCGGATCCTTAACCTCCGGCAGTATCATATAGGGTTGAAAATCGTCTGCCGCTCCTGCCGCTACCATGGCAAGCGGCGTCGCTCCTCCGGCTACGAGCACATCAAAGTAGCGAACACCGGCGCTGTATTCTTTGATGATGCGCGTTACATTCTCCGGACCTCGGCTCGGAAAGAGCTCTATATCGATACCAAACCTCTCCTTAAACGTTGTCCCGATGGCTTTCCGTAATTCACTGCTAGCTGGGATACCGATGACTGGCGGCCCCTCCTTCTTCGCCGCCGCCAAAGTTCGCTCCCATTCCGTCTGTCCATCTGCGGCCGGGACAAGATATGGTAGGCATAATACTGCGAGCACACTTATCCCGGCAGAAATCCAGTTGGATAGTTTCATGCACTAATATTTCATTTATCCCACTTACTGAACTTCAAACCTCGTTTCTCTTTCGGAGATATTGTTGAAAGCTTTCGGATGGACTATCCCGCGACTGTAAAATACCATCCGGAGAAAACCAGGGCTGCCGGTGATCCGATGGGCGATGCCGCGGGGGATCATCGCTGTCTGCCCAGCGTCCAGCTCCATGGCACCCCACTCCGTATGGTTTAGCGAATGGCCGCGAAACTGAAACCAAATCTCGTCCTCGTCGCAGCCTCGGTGAAATCCCCGTTGCTCTTCCTCAAGGTTGTAGACGTCAATCCTGAATTCTTTACCCGTATAAAGCACCGGCGCTTTAGCACCGCCCTTTCCGGTCATACCGGTAAAATAGTCAAACCCTCGAATTTTCTTGAAGGGACGGGAACCGTCAGTAACGGTGCCAATCAATGCGGCAGGATCCCGCTCGATCCAGACATCGGATTGTGGATCCCAGAAAGTGATGTGTTCCAGGATGCGGCCGTTCTGAGCGTCTTGGCGACCGTTCGCCTGTGTTGAAAAAGATTCCGAAGGTCTGACCTTGAATTTCGTCTCCGCGAGCGGCTTTTCAGGATCCACTCCCAAGTTCACCAACTCTCGAGTCGCAATTCTGACCCGGAGACACTCGTCTTTGCCACTGGAGCGATGGGAAATGGCCGCAGGAACCAAAACAAATTCCCCAGCTTCAAGCTCCACAACTCCACATTCGCTCTCGATGATGGAACGCCCACAGAACTGGAAGTAAACCAGATCGTGATCCGCGGCGCGCGTCAACTGCTCCTCGAGACCGAGCAGATTTTCGACGGCGATCCGCAGAGTGTCGCCTTCCCATACCATGACTTGCGTGCGATTTCCGGAACGAGGCGCGCTGCGCAGCAGATCAAAGGGGCGAATTTTCGGCACTAACCTTTGTCCCATGCGAGCGGTGCCAATAACGGCGCTTTCATCTCGTTCTACCCAAATATGTTCATCCGGATCCCTATGCGTCATAAACTCACGGATTTTTTTCGCCATACGTTGCCTCCTTAGCTATAGCTGACATTAATTCGACGCTTTAGATCAAAGCTTCGGCTTCCAACTCTTTTTAAGCTCGGCATAAACTTTTTTGATAATGCGGTAGTCAAACAGCTGTCCGGGCTCGGGCAGCTTGGTCACCTTGATCAGTTCTCCCCTTGTCATAATTTCGTCTCGGAGCACATCATCCGTCACCCAGCCCGACTCGGTCATACTTTCCAGGACCGTGTCATAATCCAAGGACAACACATCCGACGGCGTTGGAGTGTACTTGGCTATCATTGCAATCGTCGGTTCTTTATAAAGGCGCGCAAATTCTCTCCCTTTTGCCACTGCGCGAAGGAAACGTTCAACCAGCAGTGGGTTTTCCGCGAGCAATTTGCTGGAAACCGCAACACCGTTCCAAACTAGTTGAACTTCTTTTGTCGTGTCGGCGAGAATGTGACCCTTCAACGGGCCCACTTGAGCGATATCCCTGGGACTCAAGGGCGCCGCATCGACGGAGCCCGACACAAAAGCAGCAAAGCGGGCTTCGTTTCTGACCGCGATAAAGAGAAAAGATTTTGTATCCAGCCCATACTTTTTGAAAAGTAAAAGCGTGGCGAGATGACCCGTATCACCGAACGTATTGATGGCGATCTTCTTCCCCACAAGGTCTTGCAGTGTCCTAATCTCAGGCTTGTTTGAAACCAGCCTGTAGGTGGGGCGCGACATGTTGGTGTAAACAATTTTGACGAGGCCGCCTCGTAGCGCCGCACTCAGCGCAGTACCCGCCGACGAGCTGAAATGCAACTGCCCTGAGAGCAAGGTCTGGGTTGCCGTCCCTCCTCCAGCTCTCATGATTTTGACATTCAGCCCTTCTTCAAGAATGTAGCCCTTTTCGATGGCCACGATATGATCCATATAGGCGGCGGTAAGCGCAGCGTACGAAACGGTGATGTCTTCACCAAGAGCGCTCCCGGTGAGCAAAGACAGATAGAGCGCGGCGCAAAGCCAGACGAGCTTTTTTATGGACGCGTTATACATGGCATTGCTGTTGGACAAACCAGCACTTCAGCTATCACTCTGAAAGAAGGCTGTCAAAACGTGCCCTGATCAGCTGTCGAATCGGCGACACCCAGAGATGGAAGTGATCAAAGCCGCGCGCTATACTTGGATCTGGTTAAGAAAGCCCATGCAACGAGGCCAGCAAGCCGTAGATTTGGTCGCGCTTTTTCTTGCGCCATTCTTCACGCTCATCATCGTCTTCGCGCTGGCCGCTTTTTCGCCGCTGAATCGACTTTCACGCCTTGTCAGATTGTTTCTATTCGGAGCGATCGGCAGCGCCGTTGCTATAGTGCTATTGACCGTCATCGGTCTCCTTGGAAAGGTGAGTGCTGGAGTATGGCGTTTCGATGTCGTGCTATCGTTAATCGCAAGCGCTGTTATCGGACTCAGTCAATTTTGGGCTGCCGGAAAATTGACCGACAAAACCCAAGACGAATCCGAGCGGATTCATAGGCAAGATTCGGGCTGGTTTTAAAATTAGCATCGTAGCAAGTTAATCAGACAAACTTTCCATCCAGCATGTTGTAGACTTTCTTAAATTGCTGTCGACATCGGACATAGCCGGAATCTTTACTTCTTCGCCGCCTTCGCCACCGGATAAAAATGCTCGTACGTCCCCTCATCCACTTTCTGGAAGATATTCGCCACGGTCTTCCATGGATCTTTGGCGTAATCTTCGTACCGCCCTTTCGCGTTGATACCCGGAATTTCCGGCACCCAATCTTCTGCCAGCAATTCCTTGGGATCGCCATAGCGCGAGGTCAAAGCGCGAACTTCGGGGCTATCCAGCGAGGACATGCGCCCCTTGTTGACAACGGTAACCCAGGTATTTTTTGTGCCGCGCACGCGGAGCCGGTATGTCGTGAAGTAGTTATGAATATGAAACCAGTGATCGTCGGGCAGGTTATTTTTCTTGGTAAACTCAACCCATTCTTTGGCCCACTCCGGCGAATCGGGTCCATGATGCACACGAATGCCATGGCCGTAATGCATCACGCCGCTCCGATTTCTCTCCGTCGTGTTTTCTCCCAGCCGGTTTTCGTCTGGCCGTTTGAAAAACTTTGGATTGGTTCCCAGCGCTGCTTCGTAGAGTAACCAATAACCGGGACGGTCGTGGTAAGGATAAGTGACTTCGTTGATCTTTGGATACTTGAGGAACTCGCGCCAGGCTTCGGCATACACGCCCGTCCCCTTTACATCAGCGACGAAGCCCTCTTTGATTTGGACTTCGGTGCGCGGGAAATGACCCGCATGATTCGCCGTGCCGGCGATGACGCCATTGGGCTTTGGCGTCGGCGATCGTGGGTTCCATTTCTTCTGAAATGCCGGATATTCAATGACGGAATAGGGAAACCGTCCCGTCGCTTGGTTGGGAAACATGTAAAGATGCCCTTGCTGGTAAACGCCGCGCGCCCACCTTTCCGCCATATCTTCGGTGAGATCGCACGCCAGATTGGTCCCTTCCGGATCCGTGATCTCCAAACGGTCGGTCCACGCGATCGGTTCAATGGTGCGCTCCTCAGCCAATCGCCATACATCGCCAGGGAATTGAGAAATCTTGCTCATCACCGTCCAGCGATTGTCATACACCATCACACCCAAATACTTCTCTTCATAGGGACGCACGTAACGCCGCAAAGTAGTAGTGCCACCCGTGCCCCAGAAAAACCCTCTTACGTTCGGGTTCTTCTCTAGAAACAGCTTAATTCCCTTGCCGATATTTTCTCGGTCGAGTTTCTTGGCAACCTCTTTCAAGCGATCGGGAATCTCGGCTTTTGCGGGGTAGAGCGCGTCGTAAAGATCGGGTCGTCTCTCCTTGAGCCATTTCTTCGGCACTTCGGGATCGGCAAAGCGTTCATCGATCCATCTTCGCGCCTCGATGTAACCTTGTTCCGAAGAGAATTGCCGGCGCGCCTTACGAAGTTCTGCAGCATCAGCGCGGCTCACACCGACCAGCTCATATTCGTACAGCAGATTCACCTTGATGCCGCGCTCTTCGATGGCGCGCGTGATCGCTTGCACGACCATATCCTCGGCGGTCGCTGTCAAGACCAGTGCGACGCTCTCGCCCTCTTTGAGTATGCCGAAGCCGTCTCCTTGCAAGCCGGTGGCCTGGCGTGCGATGGACCGGGCAAAAGGCATGACTTCTTCGATCGATTTAGGCGATTTGGTGTAGGAAGGAAACCGGGGCGCGGAATATTTGCTCGGCTCAGCTGTATACGCCCATGGAGCCAGTCCCATGCTAGCTACCAGCCCTGCCGCCAGTAACCGTTGTTTCATAAGTGCCTCCATTTCTTGGACATGTTTTTGCTGCCCGGGTGTCATTCCGCCATTATTCAACCGAGTCACACAAAATTTCCATCCCGCATGTTGTAGACCTTCTTAAATTGCTCGACGGCTTTCGGGTCGTGACTCGCCATGATCACCGTCTTGCCATAACGGTCCGCCAGCGACAAGAAAAGCGCTGAGATGGTTTTGGTGTTTTCGGTATCGAGATTACCGGTGGGCTCATCGGCAAGGATAAGCGCCGGATCGTTGGCCAGCGCAAGAGCGACCGCCACCCGTTGCTGCTCACCGCCGCTCAATTCCTCAGGCCGTTTGTGCCCTTTGGCGCCCAGTCCGACCATTTGCAGTAGTCCGTCTGATCGACTCTTTCGTTGTTCTGCGCCGATTCCTGCAACCATCATCGGCAGCTCCAGGTTTTCCATCGCCGTCAAGGTGGGGATGAGATTGAAAAATTGAAAAACGAATCCGACTTTGTGCAGCCGATATTTTTCCAGGTCACGCTCCGACAGCGACGTCAATCGCTGATCTCCGACAAGAATGTCTCCACCCGTGGGATGATCGACACCGCCGAGAAGATTGAGCAAGGTCGTTTTGCCACAGCCCGAAGGTCCCATTAGCGCCACCGCCTCGCCGGAGCCGATCTGCCACTCGACTCCTTTGAGGGCTCGGACTTGCTCGGCCGCGGTACTATAGGACTTCGTCAGCTTCGAGACCTTAACTTCCACGCCGCGGTTCTTAAAAAATCCGTTGTCACTCATCTAGTCTCCTCGACATTGAACTTCTAATTTTCCGTCATGCTCGCACGCGCCGAACGTCGAAAAACCCAAAGACTAAAGAGCAGCGCGATGGCCACGATAACCCCTAAGAGACCCAGGCTGATCCACACCGTCCAATCCGAAATCACCAAATGGGTCGGCAATAGATGCACCACGGATTTCAGTTCGCGCAAACTCCAAATCAGATTCGTCAAACCGAAGCCAGCTGCGGTGGCGACCAACAAGCCGACCACGAGACCGAGAAGCGCCGGCGCCAGCAGGCTCGATGCAAAGAATCTAAAGAGCAGCACCGGTGAAACTCCGCGCACGCGCAAAAGTCCCAAGGTGCGGCGGTCTTCAAGGTAATTGGTCAGGGCGATGGAAAGAATCGCGATCAGCGCCAAGAGCACGCCACCCACAAGATAGATGCGCATATTCTCGAGCGCGAGAAAGATGAACATATCCCCGCCGACTTTCTTGAGCTCACCTTGGAGCTCGCGCACCTCCAAGGGGCGCGCTTTGAGAGTTTGCGACAGGGCATTCACGATTCCGCCTGCGTCACCATTTGAATTGACGCGGACCAGCATCAACACCCGCGGAATCAAAACCTTGAGATTCGCGAACCTCTGATTGTCCATCGTTCCGGCAAGGTAAGCGTCGGTGCTCGAAAGATAGTTCAAATAATCGATGCGTGCCGAAACATAGCTCTGGCGATCGGAAATGCTGCGCGGCGGCATGCCGGGAAGAAAGCCAACAATCCCGCTCGCTGGAACCAGAACCGGCTTCTTGTTCAGATCAGCGCCCAAAAGCACCGGCTCGCCGGCGCTCAAGTTCCAAAACGCGGCCACCGGCGGCGATGCGACAATGGTTTGCCCTTTGAGTTCCGCGATCACATCGCTAAATTTTCCGGTTACGCCCAGGTTCTCTTCGAAGAGAGCGTTCTTCAGATAACGTTGCGGTTCGTCAATCAGATAGAGCGGCACGCCGCTCAACCCATAACCGGGAAAGAAAAAGCCAGGCAGGATCGCTTCGAAGATGTATTCCGTAGAAGTCACGGCTGGGTGCCTAAACTGCGCCAGACGTTCCTTCAACGCGCTCCGAATCGCTTGCACCTGGGCGCCGAGTCCTTGCTCCAATTGCTCCGCCGAAACCAGATCGGTAGGGTTGATCGAAACGTGCAATTCGCTGCCGACCTGAACCGTGGCGCCACGCAACGCTTTGTTCTCGAAAGACTTCGACGCGATGCTAGGGTACAAACTCACGCTTGCCATCAGGCCGACGATCAAGAGAAAGCTCGAGATGCGGTGCGGCTTGAGCGACATGTGGGTAAGGGACAGAGTGCGCAGCCGCCCGCCGACCCAATAAGTCACCGCGCTGAGAAGCCAGCTCATCAAGCGCCGTTGAGCGACCAGAAGCGCAACCAGGCCGTAAACAAACAACGGCAACGCGACGAAATCCAGCGCGCGATCGATCGTCGACAGAACCTGAACCAACGTGATCCAAGCGGCGCTATCTTCTTCAGTGGCCCTTAAATGAGACGACAAATTGTAATCGATGATCCAGCCCAAGATTTTGTAGGCGCCGATGATCAGTGCCAACCATTCGAACAAGCCGAAACGCGTGCGCGCCTCTGCGGATTCCGACACCGCCACCCGCCGTGATGCTTCCAACGGTGAGATCGTCGTGGCGTACCGCACCAACCGACGGCTGATCAGCAATACTAGAGCAAGCCCGACGACGAGAAAG
>Ga0209799_1000129_pt1 | contig 13283 bp, 8 predicted proteins | sample PanSoiPlo36MoBio_FD_188324 | JGI IMG/M metagenome (GOLD analysis project Ga0209799, IMG submission 188324) | Tropical forest soil microbial communities from Panama analyzed to predict greenhouse gas emissions - Panama Soil Plot 36 MoBio (SPAdes)... | ecosystem: Environmental > Terrestrial > Soil...
TACCTCGAGGGCCACTCCACATCCCCGAGGGTGATGATTCCTGCGACCCGTGCCTTCCACCAAACTGCACGCTCAGGTGCCCACGGCTTCCGGTCTCACCGCCTTCGCTCATTACTAATGCTGTGCAAGTATTGTCGGATTCGGGCTAATTGTATGACCTGTGTGGGCAAGGCCTGCCTGGCTCTCTCTTTGCCTTGAACTTTCGTCGTTAAGTCGTTTGTGGCTCCCGGGGTCGATATCGCGCGCCTTCTTCAACTCTGACAGTGCGGCCCGCGTAATTGCCGTGTACTCGATAACCCGCGGTTGATGTAAGGATCCGAGATCGAAGCGACGAAAAAGTCCTACAATGCTGAAACACGATCAGGTCGTGAAGGATTAAATTGCTAGGCTCTCGTGTCTCGATCTTCCGTCTAGCGGCGCTGCTGCCGACGTAGCTCTTCGGACTCATCCCGGCGGGCTAGGTCGATCTCTTCCTCGAGTCTCTGTCCTACCCATTCACTCGTGCTCAGAACTTTTTGCCAGTCGGGCTGCGGCGCAGAGAGAAGCGAGAGCCCGGTTTGAATCTGCGAACGAATTTCCTTGTTAGGATCCCAGAATATTCCTTGCCGCGTGCTGTTCAAGTAATCCAGCTGGTCGCGAATGCCGGTGAGAGCAGCGGCGAGTTCTTTAGCTCCTTCGCTTTCGCTGATTCTTCTTTGTTTCGAGGCCTCGGCGCGAATGCTTTTAATCTGGTCCAGTAGATAGTCATCCGCGCCGGCTTTTCTAAGTTGGCTCTCGGATTCCGTTGTGAGATCAAAGGCAACGCCCCGTTCCCGGACGAGAGCGGCGACCCGTTTGGGTTCGACCCGCTCGCGGAGCGCAAAGGAAATGTCCTGCAGAGTAAAGGGATTGGTTGCTTTCTCCGTCGATTGCAGGCGCAAGTTGGCCAATGCGAGGTAAAGCTTGGCAATGGAATCGTTGGGAATTTGTGACAACGCTTTTTCCAATGAACTCTTAGCCTCGACGAACTTGCCGGTCTGATATTGGGCGCGGCCTAGATAGGTCCAGATGCTCTCTCTGAACGAAGTAAAAGGCGCAACGTAATTGGGATCGCGCTTGGCAATTGGCTCGAAATAAGTCAACGCGACTGCGGAGTCTCCGCTCATCAATGCCCGGCGGCCCGAAGCGAATTCGCCACCCGATTCTACGCCGGCGCAAGCGGCGACAATTAGAAGCCCCAGGCCGTGTGCCAACCATTTCTTGGTCATGGATGTTTTCTAATTAGAATAGGCTCAACGAAAACTCAACCCCGCGTATGCTTGTCGAGACCTACTCACTCTGTTAGAAAAAAAGATTATTTATCATCATGCGTTTTTCTCCGACACCTTGGCTTGTCGCTACGCTTGCCTTCGTCATTCTTGGTTTTACCCGCGGTCTTCATTCTTCATTCGGAGTTTTTTACGTCGCCTTGCTCGACGCCTTCGGCTGGAGCCGCGGCGGCACGGCCGGGGTGTTTTCCGTCGTTCTTGCCGTGGATGCGATTCTTTCGCCCGTTGTCGGCTATCTTCTTGACCGTTTCGGCACCAAAGCAATCGTCTCTAATGGGTGTTTGATCCTGGCTTTGGGACTGCTGCTGAGCAGCGTTATCGGCAGTCTTTGGCAACTTTACATCTTCTTCGGTTTGATCTCCGCCATTGGTATCACCTTCACCGGCATGGTGCCCCATGTATTTTTGGTTTCCGAGTGGTTCGTCGCGAATCGTGCCTCGGCCATCGGTTTCGTCTATGCGGGGACTGGAGTAGGTATTTTACTTCTCGCGCCGCTGAGTGAATGGTTACTGTCGACCTGGGGATGGCCGCGGGCCTTTCAGACCTTTTCCGGTATCGTGCTGCTATTGCTGTTACCCTTGGTCTGGATCTTTTACCAGCATGGACCTTTCGGCGAAAGACTTAGATCGAAGAAAGAGTCGAAACCCAATGAGCATCGCTGGACGGCCAAGCTGGCGCTGCGAAGTTGGCAGTTCTGGCTGCTGTTCTTTGCACGTATTTGTGCGGCCTCCGGCACGACCGTGATCGTGACCCACCAAGTCGCCCATGTGGTCGATGTGGGTTACAGCAAACTACTGGCCGCGACGATCTTTGGTCTTGCCGGCATCACCAGTAGCTTTGGTCGCGTCGTGTTCGGCATTATTGCCGACCTTTTGACCAAACAAGCGGCCTATACCCTGAACATCTTGATGACTCTGGTGGGTGTCGGTGCCTTGATGATCCTCCGCGATCCGAGCCAAACATGGTTACTCTACGTCTACGTCATTTTCTTTGGCATTGGCTTCGGCTCGCGGGCAGTCATTTTCTCCGCGCTCACTGCCGATATCTTCTCCGGCAAAGGATTTGGATCGATTCTCGGGTATTCGACGGTCGCTGTCGGTGTCGGCGGAGCGTTGGGCTCCTGGCTGGGGGGTGCGTTCTTTGATTGGACCGGCAGCTATCTGGTTTCCTTCGCGCTCTCGGCGCTGGTGTTGGGCTGCTCGGATGTCTGTATATGGTTGGCTTCGATGGCATCGGTTGCCAATCGCGACCAGCGGCTCTTTGGGTCGAATGCCTAGTTGGCGCTCAAAGAGGTCCTAGACGGTTCGAAGGGCGAGCTTGGGGACAGTTCAGCTTGAGGCACTAAAGAGAAGTTGTTACTTTAAAATGCGGAATTTCTGTGATGGATGCTCGGCTGCGAGACGGCATACGTTTGTTTAATGAGAGGCGATTTTTTGAGTCCCATGAGATATGGGAACAGTTCTATCAGGAAACCGAAGATGCCCATAAGCCTTTTGTCGAAGGATTGATCGAATTGGCGGTGGCGTTCAGGCTCTATACTGATTTCGGAGAAATCAAGGGACCGGTGCGCATGATCTATCAGGCGCTGATTCGCTTCGAAAATTATCCATCATCTCATCTCGAGATCCGAGTAAAGGATCTCAGCGAATCCATGGAAGCATGGGCCAAAGGGATGGACGCGACCGGAAAGGCGTTTTCGTCCATTCCCAAAATTCCCGTGCAAGGTGTTGGCGCGGATTATTGATGCGGTTGTTTCTCTAAATGAACGATTTTGATCTTGGAACTGAACTCGAGCGCTTTCTCCAGGGCTCTTGGACCGGAGCGAAGCGTATCCAGGGGATCCAAGGAGGCGCGACAGCGTATGTGCTTGCGCTAGTGGCTGAGAGAAGCCGCCGGCCGATTCTCATCATCACGCCGACCACGGGCGACGCTGAAAATCTTTACGACGATCTGGGATTTTTCCTGGGAGAAGAGCGCTCCCTGCCGCCGTTTCGCAAGCGACTCCATCTTTTTCCATCTTGGGAAGTCCTTCCTTTCGAGAAACTATCGCCGCATCCGGACAATGTGGCGGGACGTCTCGAAGGGCTCTACAAGCTCGTGGAGGAGCACGCGCCCATACTTATAGCCACTCCCGCTGCCTTGTTGCAGAAGGTCATTCCAAAAGAAAAGTTCAAGCAGTCTTATCTCTACCTCGTTGCCGGGCAAGAGCTGGCGCGCGAAAGCCTGCTGCAACATTTGGTGCAATGGGGTTTCCAGAATGTCCCGCTGGTGGAAGAGCGAGGCGACTTTAGCGTCCGCGGCGGCATTGTCGATATTTTTTCGCCTGGATATGCGCGGCCGCTCCGGCTGGAGTTCGACGGCGATCGATTGGAATCGATCCGAGAATTCAATCCGGCCAATCAGCGTTCCGAGCGGCCCCAGGAAGAAATGTTCCTGTTGCCGATGAAAGAGTTCTCGTTAAAGCGAAGCGACTTGGAAAACGTTGTACGCAAGCTCGATCAACGGGCCGGAGAGCTAGAGATGGATCGGCGGGAGAAACACAGCCTGCTGGAATCTTTGCGGGAAGGGATACCGTTACCCGGAATCGAGTCCTTGGTTCCTTACTTTTATCCCGAGCTAGTGTCGATTTTCTCGTACTTGTCTCCCGATACGTTGATTTGGCTCGACGGCGGGGATCGCGTGGAAACGGAGGCGGAACGGTTTGGCCAATTGGCCTGGGAGCGCTATCGAAAGGCCACGGAGGAGCACCACCTGGTGGCGCCAGTGGAGTCCCTTTACCTAAATGAGCATGAATGGCACAGAGCGCTGCAGCCGTGGGCGCAGGTGCGGGGTGAGTCACTCACGATTATGGCGACGTCAGAGAAAGCCCAAGAGTCCACGCTGACCGTGGAGTCGTTTCTAACCAGCGACATCCGCCATGAGACCGCCCGGCGCGGCACGGATGCCTCCTTGGCGCCGCTTGTCGAACGGCTCAAAGGTTGGCAGAGCGAAAAGGTACTCTTCGTTGCACCAACGAAGGGTGATGCCATGAAACTAAGAGAGCTGTTGAGCAGCTACGATCTGGACGTGCCTGTGGTCGAAGAGCCCGTCCCCGCGTTGCTCGCGAGAGGAGAATTCGGGCGTGCCATCGTCCGCGGCCACCTGAACCATGGGTTTCGACTCCCGGAAGCTCATCTGGTGATGGTGACCTTTGATGAGATCTTCGGCACACGGAAGCGCCAACCGACCGCGAGCACGAAGAGCCATCCGAGCCACTTCTTAACCAGTCTCAGCGAGCTCAAGCAGGATGACTACGTGGTCCACTTGGATCATGGCATCGGCATTTATCGTGGCCTCAAATTCCTCAAAGTCGCCGGTGTCGAGGGTGAGTTTCTCCACCTGGAATATGAAGCCGGGGACCGCCTCTACTTGCCCGTAGATCGCATTAATATGGTGCAGAAGTATATTGGCGGTGACGGGGCGCAGCCTTCCCTGGATCGTTTGGGCGGCACCGCCTGGGAAAAGGTCAAGGCAAAGGCGCGCAAGTCGATTTTTGCGATGGCTGAAGAGCTCATACAGCTCTATGCGATTCGAGAAGCCCACCAGGGAAATGCCTTCGCGCCGCCCGACACATTGTACCGGGAATTCGAAGCGGCTTTCGAGTTCGAAGAAACTCCCGATCAGCAGCGCGCCATCGATGAGACCCTGGCGGGCATGCAAAGCCGAAAATCGATGGACCGCCTGATCTGTGGTGATGTCGGTTATGGCAAGACCGAAGTGGCGATGCGCGCGGCTTTTCTCGCCGTCGAGGGCGGCAAGCAGGTTGCCGTGTTGGCGCCGACAACGATTCTGGCGCAACAGCATCTCCAGACTTTTCGGCAGCGGTTTCGCAATCACCCGGTACGCATTGAAATGGTCAGCCGTTTCCTGACCGCGAAGGAGATTGCGGAAGTCCTCCAACAAACCGCGCGGGGCGCCGTGGACGTCTTGATCGGCACTCATCGGTTGCTCCAGAAGGATGTCGAGTTTAAAGATCTGGGCCTGGTTATTATTGACGAAGAGCACCGCTTCGGTGTCGTCCATAAGGAGCGACTGAAAAAGCTGCGCCAGCTCGTCGACGTGGTCAGCTTGACGGCGACGCCGATCCCGCGCACCTTGCATATGTCTCTGGTCGGCATTCGTGATTTGAGTATCATCGAAACTCCGCCGGCGGATCGGCTGGCGATCCAAACTTACGTGACTCGTTATGACGAACAGGTCATCCGCGACGCGATTCTGCGTGAGCTGCAGCGTGGGGGACAAGTATTTTTCCTCCATAACCGGGTTGAGACCATCGAACGGCTGGCGCTCAAGCTGGCGGACTTGCTTCCCGAGGCAAAGCTGGCGGTGGCGCATGGCCAGATGCGGCCAAAGACACTGGAAAAAGTCATGCTCGATTTTCTGGAGAACAAAACCCAGGTCTTGGTTTGCTCGGCGATCATTGAATCGGGGCTGGATTTTCCCAATGCCAATACGATTATCATCAACCGGGCGGATAAGTTTGGTCTCGCCCAACTCTACCAGCTACGGGGACGCGTCGGCCGTTCCCATCGCCACGCGTATGCCTACCTGTTGATCCCTGGCGAAAAAGCCATCACGCCGGATGCTGAGCGGCGGCTGCGGGCGCTTCAGGAACTCGATGGGCTCGGCGGCGGTTTCAAACTCGCGCTGCACGATCTCGAGATTCGCGGCGCGGGCAATCTGTTGGGTGAGCAGCAGTCGGGTCAAATTACCGCCGTGGGCTTCGAGCTCTACACCGAAATGATGCAAAAAGCCGTCAACGAGCTTAAAGGCGAAGTCGTGGCGCCGGAGGTGGAGCCCGAGATCCGCCTGGAAATTCCCGCTTACTTTCCGGAAAGTTATATTCCGGATGCCAATCAGCGTTTACTCTTTTACAAACGCCTGGCGAGCGTGGGCAACCCATTAGAGCTTGCCGAGCTCAAAGAAGAGATTCGTGATCGCTTCGGGCCAACTACGCCGGTAGTCGAGAATTTATTCAGGGTCATGGATCTCAGGCGTGTGCTCAAAGAATTTCTCGTGCAACAGATCAGTGTATCCAATGGTCAAGTCTTCATGCTCTTTCACCCGGAATCGCCGGTGAAAGTTGAGAAACTGCTCGAGCTCATCAAAAAGCAAAAGCATAAATTCCGCCTGGCGCCAGATGGTCGCCTTTCCTTCACACCGCAAAACAAGGAGTGGGAAGCACTGTTCGGAGAAGTTGTCCAGCTACTACATTTGATTCGTGACGATTCACGACAACAAAGCTTACCGCTCGAGTCGCTGCCTGGGTGAAGGCTTCGATAGGGAGGTTTTCCGCTGCGAGCATGCTCATCTGACTTATAAGTTCGCTGACGTCATTGAGATGAAAGCAAGAATGCTTTATCATGAACGGCCGAATCTGGGATATGGGTTTTTGGGAAATGGGCGAGGTTTAGTGCCCTCGGGTCATTCAGTTGTTTGGCTTTTCCGCGTACCTATGATACCTGTTATATCGCTTAGCAGTTAGTCACTTCGAGTTCCCCGATTATGATGGGCCGAATATACCAAACGGGTCTCCTGCTATTCTGGTTCCACCTTCTTCTCGCACAAACAGCCGCGGCGAAGGTTATTGAACAACTCATCGTAGTCATCGATGGGGAGCCTTACACGCTCTCAAACCTAGCCGCCTATGCGAAGACCAAAATGGATCGAGAATTTCCGTCAGGGGACTTGAAGAAGATTAATGATAATGACCGGGAGGTCTTGGAGCAATTTATCACGGAAAAACTGTTGGAAGCCGAAGCGCGGGAATCAGGCATCAAGATCACCGACCAGGACGTCAGTCAATATATCGACGAAATCAAGAAGCGAAATCGCTTGACAGATGACGAACTCAAGACCGCGTTGAGCCGCGAGGGACAGACGATTGAAAGTTATCGGACGTCTGTCAAGAGTGAGCTAGAAAAGAGTGAGATCGTCAATCGCCAGGTGCGGAATAAAGTCAGCATTACCAACGACGACATCGAGCGTTATTACAAGCTCAATACCAACAAATTTCGCACCGAGGATCGAGTGCGCTTGCGTCATATTTTGATCGCGCTTCCTCAAACGCCGACACCGGAAGAAGTGCAAGCGGCCAACGAGAAGGCCATGGAGTTGTACAAACGCATCGTTGCCGGAGCGGATTTTGCGGAATTGGCTCGAGAGTACTCTCAGGGGGCGGGACAAGCTGAAGGTGGTGATATCGGTTGGGTTAGCCGGGGAAAGCTCATCGGTGGAATAGAAGAAGTCGCTTTCGACAAGCTGGCGGTCGGCCAGGTCAGCGCTCCTTTCCAAACCAGCATGGGAGTTCACATTGTCAAACTGGAGGCGCGGGAGAGCGGTACGGTTTTGCCGCTTGCGACGGTGGCGCCCAGGATCAAGGAGGAGCTTCAGTCCAAGACTCTAGAAGACCGATTCATGAAGTGGCTCAAAACCGATCTGAGAAGAAAACATCGGGTCGACGTGAAGATTGCCGGTGTGGTGTTTAAGCCGGAAGATTCCAAAGAAGGCACGGTCGATTCTTTGATGGCTAAATCCAGCCGAAAAAAGCAACCAGAGCGAACTTTTATGAGCTATCTGAATCCTCTCTCCTATATTGTTAAGGAAACTCCCATGGATGACGATGATCCAAAGAGTCCCATGCACGGTAAGAGCATTGTGAATGTTTTTGGTGTTCCTCTTTTCGCCAGGGATGTTGTAGATGATGATATTCCCGATGTCTTTTCACCGGCTGAAAAATCCAGTGGAGGGGGATCTTCCTCGGGTCAATCCGGTGGATTCTTAGACGCACTGAATCCCTTCAAACGTTGACTCCCTGATCCAGTCAAAGCAGGGACAATCACCAGATCTGTTTTTTTCGATTTCTCGGAAATCAATGGCGCGCAAACCTATTGTCGCTGTCACCATGGGCGACCCGGCGGGCATTGGGCCGGAGGTGGTCTGCAAAACCTTGGCCGATCCGCGTGTCAAAGGAGTTTGCAGCCCCCTTATTCTAGGGGATTGGGAGGTTTTGGGGCGAGCGTGGAAAGGCAAGACTCAATCGTCCAAGCTTGTCTGTTGGCAACCGGGGCAAGCGCTGCTGCCGCTGCTGCAAAGTCACTATGCCGGAGTCGTTTGCTCGCTTTCTTCTTTGTCTCCAAGAGAATCTCGCCCGGGCTGTCCCACCAAAGCTGGCGGTCATGCGGCGTACCGGTACATCGTCGTAGCCGCCAAGCTTGCTCTGTCCGGTGTCGTTGATGCTATCGCCACCGCCCCCATCGGCAAGAGGATTCTTCAAGACGCCGGCCACAACTACCCCGGTCATACGGAGTTGCTGGCCGAACTGAGCCGAACACCCGATTGCCGGATGATGCTGATTGGCAAAAAGCTCCGCGTAGTTCTGGTTACCGGCCACGTAGCCTTCACCAAAGTCGCGCGGGGTCTCAGCCGTGATGGAATTGGCACAACATTAGAGCTAGCCCATCAAAGCCTGCGGGCCTGCTTCGGAATCCAGCAGCCCCGGATCGCCGTTGCCGCCTTGAATCCTCATGGCGGCGAACAAGGGATCTTTGGTGACGAGGAGGAAAAGACCATTGGTCCGGCGGTCCAGGCAGCCAGACGTAAAGGGATTCGAGCTTCCGGTCCGTTTCCTGCGGACAGCCTTTTTTTCCAAGCGGTCTGCGGCGATTATGACGCTGTCGTTTGCATGTATCACGACCAAGGTTTGATTCCGCTTAAACTGCATCATTTCTTCGGTGGAGTAGCTCTGACTTTGGGCCCACCTTTTATCCGGACGTCCGTGGATCATGGTACTGCCTACGACATTGCCGGCAAGGGGAAGGCGGATGAGTCGAGCATGAAAGAGGCAATCCTGTTAGCGGCGAGATTGGCACAGCAACGTATGAAACGAAGGATTAAATGAATACGTCGATATTTCGTGAGTACGACATCCGGGGCCTGGCGGAACAGGATTTCGACAGCCAATTCGCGCTGCTCCTAGGCAAGGTGCATGGCACAATCATCGCCGAAACTGGTGGCCGGCGGGTCGCCGTGGGACGCGATTGCCGTGTAACCTCTGATCGTTACGCAGAGGCCGTCATTGCAGGCCTGGCATCGACCGGGTTGCACGTTTACGATATCGGTATCTGTCCCACGCCGCTACTCTATTTTTCTTTGTTTCATCTCAACGTCGATGGCGGGATAGAAGTGACGGCGAGCCACAATCCGTCGGAGTATAACGGCTTCAAACTCTGTATTGGCAAGGACACCTTGTATGGCCAGCAAATTCAGGATGTCCGCGCCAAAATGGAACGCAGCGAGTTTCAGGAAAAATCCGGCGGCACAATTGAGCGTTATGAAATCGTTTCCGCCTATCACCGGCATTTATTGCAGGATGTGCCAAAATTAAAACGGCCATTAAAAGTTGTAGTCGATGCGGGTAGTGGGGTGGGGGGACCCGTGGCGCCGCCACTTTTTCGTCAGCTAGGTTGCACGGTATCGGAAATCGCCTGCACACCCGACGGCAGATTTCCGATTCACCATCCCGATCCCACCGTCCCGGAGAACCTGGAGTTGCTAATCGAGAAAGTAAAGCAGGAGAAGGCGGACCTAGGTATCGCTTATGACGGTGACGCGGATCGCATCGGCGCGGTGGACGAGAAGGGTAATATTTTGTGGGGCGATGAGCTCTTGGTGTTGTTCTCGCGGGATGTTCTCAAGCGTAATCCAGGGGCAATCATCATTTCCGAGGTCAAATGCTCGAAGCGGCTCTATGACGATATCGCCAAACATGGCGGAGTGCCGATCATGTGGAAAGCCGGCCACTCGCTGCTCAAGGCAAAATTGAAGGAGACCCATGCCCTGTTGGCCGGTGAAATGAGCGGTCACATGTTCTTCAAGGAACGCTATTTCGGTTACGATGACGCGATCTATGCCTCGCTTCGCCTGCTGGAAATATTGGCGAACTCCGAGCAGCCGTTGTCCGCTTTGCTTTCGGATTTGCCCAAAAGTGTATCGACGCCGGAAATCAGAGTCGAATGCCCGGACGACAAGAAATTTATCATAGCAGAGAAAGCCAAGGAGTATTTTCGCCAACACTACAACATTATCGACGTGGACGGCGTCCGCATTCAATTTGCCGAGGGATGGGGGCTCGTCCGAGCGTCGAATACTCAGCCCGCTCTCGTGCTTCGCTTCGAGGCTCAAACTGCTGAGAAACTGAAAGAATATCGCGCCGTCATCGAAGACAAGCTTAGGAGCCTGCAAAGTCAGTAGTACGGATGGCTGGTAAGATCGTCGTCAAAGGCGCGCGCGTTCACAACTTAAAAAACATCGATGTCGAAATCCCGCGCGATCGGCTGGTTGTCATCACCGGAGTTTCCGGATCAGGCAAGTCTTCGCTTGCTTTCGATACGCTTTACGCCGAAGGACAAAGGCGGTATCTAGAGTCGCTGGCCGCGGATACGCGTCAATTCCTCCAACAGATGGAAAAGCCGGACGTCGATTCCATCGACGGGCTTTCTCCGGCCATCGCGATCCAGCAAAAGGCTGGTTTATCTCACCCCCGTTCTACGGTTGGAACCCTCACCGAGATTTACGACTATCTGCGGTTGCTTTTCGCGCAGACAGGTCAGGCCACCTGCGTTCAATGCGGCCGCGACATAGCGACGCATACCATTGACCAAATCAGCGATCAATTGCTGGCCCTGCCGGAGGAGACGCGGATACTTGTGCTGGCGCCCATTGTCGCCGGCCGTGATCTTCGGCCGGTATTGCAAGAGCTGTCACGCGCCGGCTTCGCCCGCGTCAAGATCGATGGGAAAGTTCATGAACTTTCGGAAGAGATCCGTATCGCAGTAGAGCAGCCGCACGAAATCGATCTGATCATCGATCGTATAGTGCTGCGACCGGGAATAGAAAGGCGGCTGGCGGACTCCCTCGAAGTCGCTTCTCGTTATGGCCGCAAGTTGATCAAAGTCGAGCTCCTTCGCGGACACGATGCGCCTTCCGAGGAATTGATCTTTACCCAAAGACTCACGTGCATACAGTGCGGGATTCCTCTGCCGGAAATTACGCCGCGGCTGTTTTCTTTTAACACTCCACAGGGAGCGTGCCCAAGGTGCAAGGGTTTAGGCATTGAATCCCGGCCCCGCCGAGGCAGCAAGGACTCAGAGAATGAGGCGGATACCATCCGTTGCAGGGAATGCCAGGGCGCGCGACTTAAAAAGGAAAGCCTCGCGGTGAAACTGAGTGGTAAGAGCATCGCGGATTTGACTTCTATGTCTTTGGTAAAGACGCGAGACTTCCTGCAAAAACTACACTTGAATGAAAAAGAGAGTATCGTCGGAGAGAAGCTACTCCGGGAGATCATTGAACGGCTGCAATTTCTCATTCAACTCGGACTCGACTACCTGACTCTCGACCGTGCCGCGACAACGCTTTCCGGCGGAGAAGCTCAGAGAGCTCGGCTTGCCACACAGCTCGGGTCGACCTTGGCCGGAGTACTCTATATTCTCGACGAGCCCAGCATTGGATTGCACCAGAGAGACAACGCGCAGCTGCTAAAACTACTCAAACAGCTGCGGGACTCGGGCAACTCGGTCGTCATCGTGGAGCACGATCAAGAAACCATAGCTGCAGCGGACCACATTATCGATTTGGGGCCCGGGGCGGGTGTAAACGGTGGTGAAATCGTTGCGCAGGGTACGCTGGCAGAAATCATGGAAAACCAACGTTCCCTGACGGGTCAATATCTCTCCGGCAAGCTAAAAATGCCGATTCCCGCGCGGCGTCGCACCAACACGGGCGAATTTCTGGTGATTAAGGGAGCCAAAGAGAATAACTTGAAAGACATCACGGTCGAGATACCTGTGGGCTCGATGACCGCGGTCACTGGAGTTTCCGGTTCAGGGAAGACGAGTCTGATCATGGATATCCTCTACAACGCTGTAGCCCAACGTTTGCACAAAGCAAAAAACAAAGCGGGGCGATTTGACGAGCTAATAGGCGCTAACTTTTTCGATCGGGTTATCGGTATCGACCAAGTACCGATTGGCCGCACGCCCCGATCTAACCCTGCAACCTATACCGGTATCTTCGATCATCTGCGTCATCTTTTCGCGCAACTGCCGGAAGCGCGAGTGCGGGGCTATAAACCCGAGCGGTTTTCTTTTAACGCGCCGGGCGGGCGCTGTGAAGTTTGCGCCGGCGAAGGGACCGTGCGCGTGGAGATGTATTTTCTCCCGCCGGTATATGTTGCCTGTGAGAACTGTCACGGCAGGCGTTACAACCGGGAAACCCTCGAAATCAAATACAAAGGGTTGAGCATTGCCGATATCCTGGATCTCACCGTGCAACAAGCATCAGAAGTGGTCAGCTCGGTTCCTGCGCTGTCTGAACGTTTACGGGTGCTCCGCGAGGTTGGTCTTGGCTATATCCAATTGGGTCAGGCGGCACAAACACTTTCCGGCGGTGAAGCGCAAAGGGTTAAGCTGGCGCGAGAGCTTGCGCGGAAGGTCATGGGACGAACCTTGTATATCCTAGACGAACCTACCACTGGTCTTCATTTTCAGGATGTCAAGCAACTTGTCGAGCTGCTCCAGCGTCTAACGGACGCCGGGAACACGGTAGTCATCATCGAACACAATCTCGACGTCATAAGGAGCGCCGACTTCGTGATAGATTTGGGACCGGAGGGTGGCGAAAAAGGCGGAAACGTACTTGCAAGCGGGAGCCCGGAAGATATTGCCTCAATTTCAGGCTCTTTTACCGGTCATTATTTGGCTCAACTGCTACCTGGTAGCCAAAATGTGGGGCGGCGGCATGGGGTTGGTTAGTTTCTCTTTGCACCTATTCATTATACATTTCAATAGCTTATAAAGTCGAAATTGGGGTTGACTCGTGGCCCGCCATGGGGTAATGTTAATTCAGACTATTTCGGTAGGATAAGCAAACGTGCAG
>Ga0209799_1000130_pt1 | contig 13271 bp, 8 predicted proteins | sample PanSoiPlo36MoBio_FD_188324 | JGI IMG/M metagenome (GOLD analysis project Ga0209799, IMG submission 188324) | Tropical forest soil microbial communities from Panama analyzed to predict greenhouse gas emissions - Panama Soil Plot 36 MoBio (SPAdes)... | ecosystem: Environmental > Terrestrial > Soil...
CGGCGAAATATTTCGAGCCTCGGGAGCGCTCCTACCGATATCTTCCAAAATGGTTTTGATGCCGTCCTCGAGGGGATAGGGGATGTCGGGAAGGATTCTTGCTTGATGTTCGAGGGCGGTTCTTAATGTCTCTTCATCCGACGTCCGCACGTATTTGGCGAGCACTCTTTCGGCGAAGGGCCGGTCGGTTTTGATTCGCTTGATGGCCATTATGGAGCCGCGCATGAACTTTACCGCCACCGAGCGATTTTTTTCCAAGAAACTGCGCGTGGTGCCATGTCCGGTGAGCAAGTAAGGGACTTTGAGCTCCTCTAAATCGAGCAGGATGCGCATTCCTGCTTTCTTGACGACCGGAGTGATGGTCGGCGAAAAAACCGACAGAGCGATGTCTCCCCGCTGCATCGCGATCAGCCGGTCACTTTCCAGTCCAATCTGAATCATCGTGACGTCGGTCTTCTTTAATCCCAGATGCTTCAGCGCATACTCAGCGACGAAGTCGGAGGTCGAGCCAAAGCGGCTGACGGCGAGTTTCTTCCCCTTGATGTCTTCCGGTTTTTGAATCTCGGGCTTTGCACCTAAAGTATAGGCCATGACGTTTTGCAGCCTGCTGATGACGACCATGTCCTTATTTCCCTGAAAGTATGCATAAGCAGCGGATGTTCCGCCGATCAGGCCGATCGGGCTTTGACCGGTGACAAGTAGCTGGACTGCGAGAGAACCACCGCGGATCAAAAGCATGCGCACATCCAAACCTTGCTCATCGAAGTAGCCGGCGTCTTTGCCAACCCAAAGGCTCAGCATGTTCGCGTTGATGGCTGAATAGGTAATCGGCAAGACCATCTTGTCCTGCGCCACAGATTTTGAATGGCCGCACAGAATCAAACTCACGACAAATAAAAATATTGAAATCTGTCCCATAGGAAGACTCCTCTTGCGCCGATCAGACTCTTATTGGACGGAATGTAATCCAGCTTCATTTCTTCAGTCAATCCGCGCATGGGCAAGGGTGCAAAGTCGGAGCAATTACATGATTACTGCGCTTGACAGAGTTTGCCAATCGCGTGTTATACCTCGCTCCAATGAAAGGGAAAATTTCAAAGGCCCGTGGAAGTGCAAGAGGAGGAAAAAAATGATCACTGATAAGGCAGGCCGCGCTCACTTCGTCATTGACCAGCATGTGCATGTCGGGATGAGGCCGGCCCGGTCGACAACCGCATCCAGTTCATACCTTCCCGATGAGCTGATCGCCAATATGGACGCCAATGGTGTCGACATGGTGGTGGGGTTTCCGAAAGCCAATCCGCACACCGACTACCGAATCGAGAACGAGCGCATCATCGCCGCGATGAAGCAGCATCCGACGCGGATCGTCGCCTTCGCGCGGATCAACCCCTACTTTGGCGCCAACGCGGTCGCCGATGTTCACGACTACGCTTCGAAAGGCGCGCTCGGTCTCAAGATCCATCCGTTGCGCGATTTCTCCGGCAACCGAGTCAACGATCCCGAATTGATGTTTCCCATCGTCGAAGCGGCGCAGCAGGAAAGGCTCTTGCTGCTGGTGCACAGCGGCAATTCATGGAACTGCGCACCGACCTTGATCGGCGATCTAGCCCGCAACTTTCCGAAGGCGAATTTCGTCATCGCCCATTCGGCAGGCTTCGAAGGTCATCAAGAAGCGATCGCCGTGATGCGCCACCAGGATAATTTGTATGTTGACACCGCTTCCAATGGTTATCCCGACATCACGACCAACGTCGTTCGCGCCCTCGGTCCCGAGCGGGTCATCTATGGTTCGGATCATCCGACCTTGCCGTTCGGTTTCGAGCTCGGCAAGGTAGTCAAGTACGCGGGATTGAATTCCGATCAGCTCGATCTGATTCTCGGCAAAAACCTTACACGACTACTAGGCATCGAGCCGAAGCCTTCGGCGCCGAAAACCATGGACATCATGCAGCTCTGAGACGATGAACTTCGTAGGCGGCAATTCATTGACACCGGATTGATCATGGCGGTCAAGAGCTTCGAGAATTTAGGTGTTGGCACTGACGGCGTGACGTCCATGAGCGAGACTCTGGAACTCGCGAAGGAGGCGGACGCTCTTGGTTTCCACAGCTTCTGGCTGTCAGAAGGATACCATTCAAGAAGCGCGCTGGTCAGGGCAACGTTGATTGCCACCGCTACGAAGAGAATAAAAATTGGCCTCGGCATCTTGAGTCCCCATACCAAACATCCCGCGCTGTTGGCCATGGAAGCCGCTTCGCTTGGTGAGTTGGCACCTGCCAGAGTGCTCCTGGGAATCGGCAGGGTCTTGAACGCGCTCAGGAAGCACGCGCTTAACGGCAGGGATACAGCGCAAGTCGTCAAGGAGTCGATCGAGATTATCAAACGAATCTTGAGCGGCCAGCTTATTCAGTATGACGGGAGCAAATTCTGCATCGCTCGGCCAGGTAGCCGCCTTGATCTCGAAGTGAGCGGTGAGCTGCCCATCTATCTAGGTGCGACAGCACCGGCGATGCTCAGGCTCGCCGGGCAGTATGCCGACGGTATCGTGTTCAACTATCCTTGCACGCCGAGCTTCGTAAAATACGCCATGCCCTTTCTCGAGGAAGGCCTTTCGCGTTCGGGGCGGAGTTTGGACGTTTTTGATGTGGCTGCCTACTTGCTCGTGTCGGTGGACGAGAACCAGAAAAAGGCGGTGGATGCTGCCAAGCGGTTTGTCGCGCAAAAACTGCCGACCAGACATTCCGAAATGCTTCGGCATGCTGGTGTAACGGCGGAAGAAATAAACGTGGTGAAAGAAAAAGTCGAGAGACTGGGCGTGGTGAAAGCAGCTGCGGAAATTGACGATTCGGTCGTGCGCAAGGTAGCCATTGCCGGCACCCCGGATCAAGTCGTCGAGGGCATCCGCTCATTTCTTGGCACTGGTCTCACACTCCCGATCGTCTGGGAAATTATCGGTCCAGATCGACGGCACTCGCTTGGCCTGATCGCAAAAGAGGTAATGCCAAGACTATGGGGCCAGCCCCAAGCGATTTGAACTATTCGTCTTGTCATCTTGGTTTCGACCCGAACTACTCTGTCGAGCAAAGAGTCGGGCTTCCATTCTCTGATCGACATCTCACTACGGTCGGTTTTCGTCCTTAGAGAGCTTCGGACAAGACACGGTCAGGATCCCCGTATTTGCTCGCCAACTGACGAACAGTGGGGTCGTCGAGCGCTTTCAAGCGTCCGCGGTCCACGATCACTGTTCCGTTCGCACTAATCGTGCTCTGGAAAATAATGGCATCGACGTGGATGCGCTTTTTCTGGTGCCCTCCCCCAAAGCCCCAGTGGACGGCACCAGCATGGTTTGCTCCGTGGTATCCCCGCTCACCTCGAAACGTTGGAACTTTTGGATTGTGTCCCAGGCCTATTTCACGAAGCTGACAAACATTGGCCAAATCTTCCTCTATGACACGGCGAAACAGGTCGGCCTCCTTCCCTCCTTCAACGGAGACAATCCGACCTTCTTTCATGTGGCAGGTTACCGGCTCTTGGTATGCTGAATCACCGGACCATCCGTGGTAAACCCCCGGTGCGAGCGTCACGGCATCGAGTCGAATGGTACCTTGGCTCGTAACATTGTGAGGTTCGGATGGGCTCAATACATTGGGACCATGACCAACGGGCAGGTGACTGACAAAACCCGGCTTGCTGGCCACGATTTGACCCGAGTATCGGGGATCTTGAGCAAACTTCTCCTCGATATTGTCCTTGGTGAGCATGACGCGAAAATCAGTTCCTTTAGGATCGGTGATATGAACATCGACGTCCTTGCCGCAACGAAACACATCCCAGGTTTTGGGATATAACGCGGAAAGAACGTCAAGGGGAAAACGCACCGCATCGTCGGCAAGCAGAGCCGCCGTGCGGCAATGGGGAAATCCGACGCATCGAACACCACGCTCTTGCCGCAGGGCTTTAATGACCAAAGAGTTCGCCATCTCCCAGGAGAAGTAGAGAACGTCCGCCGTCTTGATGGTTTCGACAAACTCATCCGGAGGTCCATAGCCTCTGCCCCGGTCGACCATGCACAAGAAAGGAGTCGCCCCCAGTTCGTTCGCCGCCGCAAAGAAGGCATAGATGACATCCGGCTCTACGCGAAGGTCGCAAATAAAACCAACGCGTTCTCCCTTGCTAACCGCGCCGACCTTCAATCCGGCTCGGGCACCCTCCAAAACCGCCATCGATTGCAAAAAGTTTGAAGACATTATTTTATAATCTCCCTTCCACTATCCAGATCGAAGCCACTAGAGCGAGCCGACGTTTCGTTCGACTAAACCCTTGTGCTTCACTTGCAATTCGTTCCCATACCTACGCCAGTGGACTTGAACCGTCAATAACGCGGTGCAAGTTTGACTTGACTTGGACCGAGTCTCTCTCTATTTAACAAGCTGAGCTCTTTTCGCAACGATTCATCGGAGGATTTCAGGTTGACGGCAAGACTCTTGATAGCCATAGCCAACGCGTTGATGTTCTATTTTGTTCTGCTCTCTTTTTTCGCTGCGGCGGCGCGTGGAGCGGATCTTCGTTTTTCCATTTACACCTCCGGACTCAACAGCAGCGTTTACGTGAACATGCTTTACTTCGCGAACTTGGTCAATCAATATGCAACGGATTTCACGTTGGTGACATTACCTTCGGAAGGTGGACCGACCAATATGATTTCCGTTAACGCAGGACGCGCATCCTTCGGGACCAGCACCGCGCAATCTGTCAAAGAGGCGTATGATGGTACGGCTGAGTTTCAGGGTAAGGCGCAAACAAGAATTCGTCATGTTGCGAGCTTTGGTTTTAGCCTGATGTTCATCTACACGCATCCCGCGTCTGATATTCAATCCATCACGGACCTAAAGGGTCGAAAAATTGTATACGGTGGTGGGACGGGTTCAGCGCTTCTTGGCAAGCAGATTCTCGACGTCTATGGCATTACCGACGACGTTATCGCAACCCGAGGAGATACTGACAAGGCTCGCGAAGCTCTCGAGAGAAAGGAAATCGACGCCATTTTTAGCATTGCGCGACTGCCTGTGCCGGCCTATAGCGAGATGGTAAAAAGACAGGCTCTAAAGTTTATTCCGCTAGATTCGGCTAAAGTTCAAGCGCTTCAACAGCGTTCGCCGCTCTATGTTGCGGTGGATATAAAGGATTACTATCCGAGTTACTTCCGTTCGGTACCGGCATTGGGACTGCCGGGACCTCTGGTAACACGCGAAGACATGAGCCCGGATGTAGTTTACCAAATGTTGAAGATCGTCTACTCGCGAATGAGTGAATTGCAAAAGATGAACGACGGTTTTCGTGGCGACTCTACCGCGACCGGACTGCGCGGTCGAGCTATTCCGCTGCATCCAGGGGCGGAAAGATACTTCAAGGAGTTCGAAGCCGGAAGATAGCCGGTCCAGTAGTCGATATGATTGGCAATAACGCAATGAATGCCTGGTTTTTGGTATTCTGCGCGCTCTGGTTGGCCTGGGCGCATCCGGTGGCGGGCCAAGAACTCAAATCGATCCGGATCTCGTTAAGTCTCGGATCTGCGCAGTTGCCGCTTTGGGCCGCCCGAGACGCGGGCTTATTTGCCAAGCACGGTCTCAACGCCGAGTTTCTCAGCCTTCAAGTAGCATCACGGCAGGTACAACTCCTATTGGCGGGGGATACGCTCGCGGCCAGCCTATCAGGAACCACACCCGTAAGGGCGCGCATCGAGGGTGCGGATATCACGATCATGATGGGACTTCTCAATTCCTTTACACTTTCGGTAATAAGCGTTCCAGAAATCAAAAAGCCCGGCGATCTCAAGGGCAGATTTATTGGTGTGGGCGCCTTGGGAGGGTCACCAACGCTTTTGACTCAGCGGCTCCTGAAAAAGTGGGGTTTGGAAACGGATGTAAAATTTCTCGCTACCGGCGGCTATCTCGAAAGCGTCGCGGCGCTGGAAAAAAGGCGGGTTCATGCTGCTGTTCTCGACCCGCCCCGCGCGTACATCGCCAAGAATAAATTCGGTTTTATCGAATTGGCAAATCTGGGCCAGGAGTTCAAATACGCCACGACGGTTATCGTTGCTCGCGAAAGCCAGCTGCGGAAGGAGCGCGAGACTTTTACTCAGTTTGCCAAGGCGGTCATCGAAGGTACTCACCGGGTGAAGACGGACCGGGACTTCGCGATTAAAACGTTGAGTCAAATGCTCAGATCAACGGATCGAGAGATTCTCGAGGAAACCTACCAGGTATTTTCGGCGCTCTACGAAAGAGTCCCCTACCCAGCAGTCGATGGAATCCAGCCTATACTGGATGAAATTTCTCTACAGAATCCCAAAGCCAAGAACTACAAGCCCGATGACTTCATCGATACCAGCATCATAAAGCAACTGGAACAAGCCGGATTTGTGAGGAACGTTTACCGCTAACCGTCGTGTGGACCGTTCGGGGTGTTCAGCTCGAACCGAAAATGGAGGGACCGTTACATGCTCAAGAAAAAAATGCTGCTATCTTTTCTCTCCGCTATTTTCGCTCTTGCGTTGGCGAATCGAGTCGCAATCGCTCAGGCGCGACCCGAAGCCGATCCCCGTTTCGAAAAGCTCGCCATAGAGTTTTATCCCAAGGCGAAACAGGAAGGCGCGCTGGTGGTCTATACCGTTTGGGATGTAGATCATGTCCGCGCACTCACGGCTGCTTTCACTAAAAGATTTCCCGGGATCAATACTTCTTACTGGCAGGCAACGAGATCCGAGGTCACGACCCGAACCTTGACCGAATACCGGGGGAATCAGTCGACCGTCGATGCGATCGTTACCGAAGCGCCGCTGGTCCTTCACGCGGCCGGCGCAACGGAACCTTACCAAACCGTGCAAGGTAACTCCTTGATCGTGAATGACGCCATCGCTCCGGTGGTCAGCCTGCAGATTCAAGCGCTTGCCTATAACACCAAGAAACTGAAACCCGAAGAGGCTCCGAAGAGCTGGGAGGATGTAACAAATCCAAAATATAAAGGGATCGTAGCATTGGATGATCCCATGAGGGCTGGTCCGCTCAGTTCGATGCTGGCTGCTTTTAAGGATGAATGGAAGGACGACGTGCGCTGGGCAAATTTCATCAAGGGGCTGAAGTCGCTGAATGTCTCTATTCACAAGAGCACGAGCGCCATGTTTCGCCTCGTGGTTGCCGGCGAATACTCCATAGTGATGCCGGCGCTCTTTCACGACGTCGTGCGTGAAAAGGAGATCGGCAGTCCCATCGATTTTGCGAGAGGCGCTGGACCGGTGGTCTCGCCACAACAGGCTGCGATCTATGTTAAAGCGCCTCATCCGACGACAGCAAAGCTTTTTGCCGAATGGCTCATCTCACCCGAAGGACAAACGGCGATTGACGCAGTCGGCAGACCCAGTGCCCGGAAGGGCTTCAAATCCAAGACCTCAATGGAAAATGGCTGGGGTCCTAACGTCAAACCGATCGTTGTTTCGAACAAGGCCTACATCGAGGACGCGCGCAAATGGCTCGACACAGCCGTCAAACCGGTGTGGGAAAACTAGCTCTCTACCAAACTTCCCCACAGCTCGGTCTGGCAAAACGAACCAAGAACGCATGGAGGATCCCATGAAGCGAGAAAAATCGGCGGTGAGCCGAAGAAATTTTCTCAAACAGGGTGCAGCCGTCGGTCTGGGGCTGCTAGCCGGAAGCCGCGTCAAGGGATTAGCTCGGGCCGCGTCCAAAGAGCGCATCACCATCCTCAGCTCGAGCGTCACCGATACCCTCAATCCCTACAATCATAGCGGCAGCCTCATTTATGGAATGTGGCAGCACATTTACGAGCCGCTGGTAGAGGTTTCCTATAACCCGGTGCGCTACACCGGAGCGTTGGCCGAATCGTGGGAATTTCAAGGAAAGAACTGGGTATTTCGCCTCAAGAAAAACATTCGCTTCCACGACGGCGCTCCCTTTACAGCTAAAGACGTCATTTTCTCTGTGAACCGCATGAGGACGGACAAGAACAGCCTGCAAGGAACGAACTTCAACGATGTCGTCGAGATGCAGGCTCCCGATGACCATACCGCGATTTTTGTCTTGAAGCGGGCCAACGCGCTCTTCCTCGATCGTGTGGAAAACCGCTTCATCATCAGCAAAGCGGCCGCCGACAAGTACGGCGATGAGATGGACCAGCATGGAATTGGCACCGGACCATACAAGTTTGTGAGTTTTCAACGCGGCGGCAATTTTGTCATGACCCGCAACGACGACTACTGGGGAGCGAAAGCGGAGATCAAAGAAGTCATTTTCAAGAAGGTGACCGAGGATGCTGCGCGAGTCGCGGCGTTGGAATCGGGTCAGGCGGACATCATTAACAACGTGCCGGTGCACGATGTGCCGCGCTTGGAGCGCAGTTCCAAGGCAAGGGTCGAAAAGGTCGAGGGGCTGAGAATGTTTTTTCTGGCCTTGAACCCGGCTTTCAAGCCCTTTGACAACAGGCTGGTTCGCCAGGCGGCCAACTACTCGGTGGACGCGCCGGCGATCGTAAAGAATATTTTCGAAGGCGGCGGATACGTGCTCAACGGTCCCGTGGCCTCTAACGTGATCGGCTACGATCCGAATCACAAACGTTATCCCTATGACCCGCAAAAAGCCCGCGAGTTGCTGGCCAAGGCAGGTTATCCCGGAGGAGTTGCGGTCAAGCTCTATCTATCCTCCGGCCGCTTTGCCCGGGACCGGGAAGTGTGCCAGGTCGTCGCGGCGCAGATGGAAAAAGGCGGATTTAAAGTCGAGCTTGTCTCACAGGAGTGGGCGATTTTCTGGGGGACCTCCGGCGTCAACGGTGGCAAACTGCCTTTTTACTATATCGGCAGAGGGAGCCTGGTCGATGCCGACACTGTCTACGACCAATACTTTCGGACCGGGACCTCGAAACGAGTGGCTTACAGCAATCCGGAATTCGATAAGCTCATCGAAGAAGAGCAGGCAACCGCAGATAACAAGAAACGGATTGCTCTCCTCCAGCAAGCCGGAAAGATTCTCATGGAGGACGTGCCGTTCGTGCCCTTATATAACCTGGCGGATTTTTACGGAGCCGCGCGCAACGTCGTCTGGAGCGCCCGACCCGACGAAAAGATTTGCAGCTGGGATATGAAAATCAAATCGTGAAGCAGATTGAAGCTAGTGCCGGTCTTGACGATCTAGACCGCTGAACACGTCTCAGAATCTATGCTGGCGAGAGCGCGGCTCCCGGCAGTTGGTGATCAAAAGCAGGAAGGAAAAGAAACATGGCAGAGAAAGTACTCGTCGTGCAGGGTGGAAAATTGATCGATGGCACTGGCCGGCCGCCCATCGAAGATTCCGTCATCGTTATCGAGACAGGCAGGTTCCTAGCAGTTGGTCGTCGCGGCGAAGTCCCTATTCCTGCTGATGCACAGGTGATCGAAGTCAGAGGCAAAACAATTCTCCCGGGTTTCATCGATGGTCATGGCCACTTGGAAGATTTCCATGGAGAGCTTTACCTCCACCTGGGCATTACCACCTGCGCCAATATCGAACTCTACCAGGATGGTCCGTGGACTCGGGCGCAAAAACAGGGTACCGACCTTGGCAAGATTCACGGGCCGCGGATTTGGATGTCGGGCCGGGCGATTGGCGGGGTTAGCACCGGGCACGATGCATTCGGCTCGAGAACCGCCCGCGACAACATCATCGTCACAACGGCGGAACAGGTACGCAAGGCGGTTCAGCGCAAAAAGGAACTCGGTTGCGAGATCCTCAAGGTCAATGAGTTCCTTTCTTTGGAATTGTTGAAGGTCGCTGTCGACGAAGCTCATGGACTGGGCATGCCAGTGGCCGCCCACAGCTGGGACGTTGTTGGTTCGGTCAAGGCGGGTGTCGATGCCATCGAGCACATCTGGTCGGTGGGCTACAGCTCCATCCCCTATGCGCCTGCCAGACGCAAGCTCGCCGAAGATCGGCTGGGAGGGGTGATCGATCAGGAGCTTGCTGGCGCTTATTACCAAACCGAAAATTTCGATGCGGTGATCGGCCCCATGGTGGAGTACAAGGTCGCGTGGACGCCGACCATTGCCAAATGGCTGCGTCCGCTTTCCGCGAGCGCCGAGCGCTTCAGAGATAGAGAAAACCGAATTTTGAACGATCCTAATGCCGATTTGCCCGGTGCCGTTCGCACGGTGACCGACAACGCATATGACAAGTTGCTCAAGCGATATACGTCGCAGCAGCTCGATCAAGCCAGAGTCGGCTATGACAAAGCGAAAGAATTCATCCGGCGTTTCGTTCAGGCCGGCGGTATCTTGAAAGAAGGCTCGGACCCGCCGCGCGGAATGGCGGCGTTGTTGATGCATCAGGCCCTCGCAATCGACGTTGAGGCTGGTGTGCCGCCGATGAAGGCGATCCAAGCCGCGACCCTCAACGTCGCGAAGACTTTCAAAAAAGATAAGGACTACGGCAGCGTCGAGCGCGGCAAGGTCGCAGACCTGTCCATCGTCGAGGGTGACCCGCTGCAAGACATCTGGATGACACAAAACGTAAAGATGGTCGTGATGGATGGAAAGGTCATCGATATCGCGTTCAAAAAATACAAGAATCCGATTCCGTCATTCTATTCTTACCAGAGCTTGCCGTTGGACCTCCAAATATCGCCGCTCTTTCTCATCGAAGGATCCGGTCCCACCAGACTGAGGGTACGCGGGCAGGGAGGCATGTGGCCATTCCACAAGGTCATGCTGAACGGGCAGCCATTGGCCACGAGTTTCAACTCGAAGGACGAACTTCAGGCGATCATTCCGCCCAAGGCGATTCCAACCGCGGGTACTTACATTGTGACTCTTAAGTGCGAAGGCGAACCGTTCCCCGAATCCCATCGCGCCCATCTCGTGGTTGGCTTCAAGCCGTAGCGAAATGCTTTCAAGTTGCCTGGCCGCTGTTAGCTCATAGTCAGCCTAGTCCGCTATCCGCGAATGGAGTAGGCGACTTTCTGAGAACCGCAATTTTCGACGGTCAGCCGAATACTTTCATCGCAAACAACAATTGTAACTGGCTCGCGCCCGCGCTCTTAGACGGCGTACAGCGAATTCTAGCTACTGAGGCTGGTTGACAACGCTTGGTTTCGAATAGATATTACGCGCATGCTTCGCAGGGCGCTCGCACTTCTTCTGGTGCTGTCATGGTTCGTCTTAGCGAGTGTTGACGTTTCGGAAGATCTAGCCGTTTGCGGCCAAAACCAGCTTAATGCTTATTCCGGGACGGGCGGCTTGGCTAACGATATCGTTGAGTCGGCCGACACTTCGTGCACTTGTGCTACTTGGGTGTCGGATCAAGCCATATGCCAGTTGTTCGCCTTCACGTGGACCTCATCTCCAAGAACTTCCAAGCTCCATAAATTGCACCACATCTATCAAATCTAATCGGGCTCTTCTCACGTCGCCGCATTCAGCAAACTCTGTGCGAACGTGTTCGTCCGCTCGTAAACTATTAGCTGCTTCCGGCGAAACCGCTATCGCCGGATTGGAGTCCGATTTTATGGACATGTTCACGGCTTTACTCTCAGGACTGGTTCAATGCTTTAATTGGTCTACTTTCAGTTTGATGATAATCGGCATTGCCATCGGCTTTGTCGTAGGGATTTTACCAGGTCTCGGCGGGCCTACGGCAATGGCTTTGATGCTGCCGTTTGTATTCAAGATGTCCGCCGTCGAGGCCTTTGCATTTTTGCTGGGCATGACCGCGGTAACCGCCACAACCGGCGATATCACATCGGTTCTGTTCGGCGTTCCGGGAGAGCCGACGACGGCATCGACGATTGTCGATGGGCACGCGATGGCGCGAAACGGTGAGGCGGGAAGAGCGCTAGGCGCAGTTCTCATGAGCTCCCTCGTCGGCGCAGTATTCGGCGCCCTTGCTATTGCCGTCGCGATTCCTATTGTCCGGCCGTTGGTCCTCTCGTTTGGTTCTCCGGAATTCTTCATGCTTTCGTTGCTGGGGATCTCATTCGTGGCCGCTCTTAGCGGAGAAGATATACTCAAGGGAATGGTCTCCGGAGGAATTGGTTTGATGCTGGCCACCATTGGCTTGGATCCCATATCGGGCATACAACGTTACACTTTCGGACAACTCTTTCTGTGGGATGGCATTGGACTCGTGCCGATCACCATCGGCTTCTATGCGATTCCCGAGACCATCGAACTGGCGGTATTAGGAACTAGCATCGCCACACAGGAAGTCAGTGCGCTCGGCGGCGTCATGGAAGGCGTTAAAGATACCTTCCGCCACTTCTGGGTGGTTATTCGCTGCAGTGCGCTGGGAACGATTACGGCAATCATACCGGGGATGGGAGCGGCCACCACGCAGTGGCTTGCCTACGCTCACGCAGTACAGAGTTCGCCGAACAAGGAGCGTTTCGGCAAAGGTGCAGTGGAAGGCGTTCTGGGACCCGGCGCGGCGAATAACTCGACGCTTGGCGGTAGTTTGATCACCACCATTGCGTTTGGCGTTCCTGCCAGTGTGATCATGGCCATTTTGCTGGGCGCGTTTATTATCCAAGGGATCGTTCCCGGTCCTGATATGCTAATTCCTGAACCTAAAGGTCATCTCAGCCTCACGTTTTCGTTCGTTTGGGTCATCATCCTATCCAATATCATCACCGTAGCGATCTGCTTTCTATTCTTGGAACCCCTGGCGCGGATTACTCAGGTACGGGGCGGCATCATCATTCCAATTATTTTAGTGCTGATCTATTTGGGAGCGTTTGCTGAGAAGAACGCCTTTGAAGACATGTTAGTCGTGCTCTTCTTTGGCGGCCTCGGTTGGGTCATGGAAAAGTTGGAATGGCCAAGGCCCCCTGTGTTGCTCGGGTTGGTTCTCGGCCCGCTCGCCGAGAACAGGTTGTTTCTCTCGAGCGACAACTATGGACTTACATGGCTCAGACGCCCCGGAGTATTGATCATATTCGCCATCACTCTATTCGGGATTATCTATCCAATCCTCAAAAATAAACGCGAAGAGAAAAAAAAGCCGGACGCGACAAAGGAAACCCTGTCGGCTACCGGGACCTTTCATCACAAGGGCCAGCACTTCAATACGAAAGTGCTGTTTACCACTGCTGTTGCGATCATATTGGCGTTGGCGCTTTTCCAGAGCCGACATTTTGGCTTTCGCGCCGGCCTTTTTCCTTGGGTTATCGGAATTCCTACGCTCATACTGGCCCTTTGCCAGTTAGTTAACGATCTCCTGGGTCAGGAGAAA
>Ga0209799_1000131_pt1 | contig 13222 bp, 14 predicted proteins | sample PanSoiPlo36MoBio_FD_188324 | JGI IMG/M metagenome (GOLD analysis project Ga0209799, IMG submission 188324) | Tropical forest soil microbial communities from Panama analyzed to predict greenhouse gas emissions - Panama Soil Plot 36 MoBio (SPAdes)... | ecosystem: Environmental > Terrestrial > Soil...
CGACGGGGGAGATGCAAGAGGGAGATCTCTGCGGTCGAACTACGACTTCTTGTACAGTTTATCGAAAAAACCCTCGCGCATGAGCTTATCGATAACCGAATTGTCCTGAAAAGTCTCTACCGGAATGCCTTTCTTGCCCATGAACTCCAGAATCGTTTGCACGGCTTCGGGTTCCGCCCTGGGAATCCGATCTAGATAAGTCGCGGAGTCGCTATAAAAGTCCTCGATCATCTTGGAATCGGTCAGACGCGAATATTTAGCGATAATGTTCACTGCTCGTTCCTTTTGCCGGTGCATGAACGCAAGCCCGTCCGCATAGGCCCGCACCATTCCCTCGACGTTTTCAGGATTGCGTCGATAATATTCGCGCTGGACTGCGAGCATGTTCATGGAATACGGAATGCCCATGTCTACTAGCCGCACCAGAATCTTAGGCTGACTCGGCGGAGTCACGCGAAGTTCAGAAGTCACGGCGCCCGCAATCAAGCGATTCTGAAAGGCGGCCGCCACTTCGATGGTTCCACCCATCTGCCGGACGTTAACGGCTCCTTCCAAACCGTTCCTACGCAAAAGAATCCGGGTCAAGTTATCTGTGATCGAGCCGAAGCGTGTGACGCCCAGTGTCTTGCCCCGAAGATCTTCCAGCCGGTTGATCTCCGGCTGGACAAAGAGCCTATGATAGGGCCGGTTGGCCGTGCCGCCTACCGCGATGATGGGCGCGCCGTTCAAGATCGCGTTAATAACCGCGTTGCTGGCCGCGCTAACCGCTTGCAGATCACCTCCGATCAGAGACTGCACGGCTACAGGACCCGAGGTAATTAAAATAATGTCGGCTTGAATACCGTATTTATCGAAGGCGCCGCTTTCCTTCGCCATCCAAACGCCAGTTGCCATCGGGCCAATCGACGAATACGCAATGGTCATCTTGGTCTGGGCCAGCGATGTTTGTGAAAAAACCAACGCCAACACAACCGGCAAATTCCAAAGAAGATACTTTGCTAACGGTCTCATATTCTCCCTGTCACACTGCTTGCCGTTGATTAGCCGAAATTTCCCAGACCACCGCCAAGGATCTGCACCCCAGCGGTCCTTTCGATATACTTGGCGAACTGGTACTTGTTTTCGCGCGGGTCGGGCACGCGTTTGCTCCTACCCGGCCTTTCGGTATCGAGCGCCTCAACCCGTGCGCGAATAAAGTGTGGCCCTGCCTTTGCCAGCGCCATCTGTACTTGCTCACGAAAGGTCGCAACCTCCTGAACCGCCCACGAACTCTCGATACCGCATGCTTTCGCCACCTGTTCAAGTTTCATTTTCCCGCTCGTCGCAGTGGGCATTCCCGGTTCCTTTTTATGGCTTCCCAGATAGTTGCCATTGTCCATAACGAGGATAGTTAGGTTGGTCGGGTTTTCATTGGCGATCGTGCCCAAGACGCCCAGGTTCAAGATAAGGTTTCCGTCTGCGTCCAGCGCAAGTACCTTACGATTAGGCAACGCCATGGCTAACCCTAAAGCCGCGGGTGTGCACATTCCCAGGGTCGCATGAAACAAGTTAGCTTCCCTTTCGGCAAGCTCGCCCCAAAAGGCGCTATTGTTGCCGATGCTGGAAACGACGAGGATGTCCTCCGGAACGATCGCCGCAAGCTCCCTGATTAATGCCAGTCGAGTTACCATAAAGCCTCCTCATTTAAAACCACCGCGATACATTTCAGCCAAGCCCTCGCGCTTTCGTTGCACTCTTTGATTGTTCTCACGATGTCAGCCGAACGACTCACAACTCGATACGGAATGTCCATCGCTTCGAGACCCGGCTCGGTAGTTTTTTTGTAAAGTCCCAGCCACCGCGGATCTCCAATATCGCCACGGTAGGGAACCACAACTAAGAGGGGCACTTCGTGCATGATATTGACCCGCGCCAGGTGATAGGTCGCCACCAACAAACCCGAGGTGGCAAGAATCAGGGCCGGTTTTTTTCCTCCGAACCATGCGCCAAATCCGATGCCCACGGCTTCGGCTTCGTTGGCGGTGCCCACATAGCGGATATCGCGGTCCTCAGCAAGCATCTTATAGACTTCGATGAACTGGGCGTCGGGTACGCCGGCAGTAAAATCCACTCCCGCCTCCTTGAGGCCTTGGACCACCAGTTGGGCTTTCTCTGGTTTCATTCTTTCCTCCGTAGTTTATTGTTTGACGCTATTGTTAAACAGGTCCACCAGCTGTCTGATTTTTGGTCCCCATTGCAAAGCCGAAACGACATGAGTGTCTCCCTGCGGCTCCACCGTCCAGGGCACGTCTTTGCGCGGGGCCCACCTGCCCTGATTCTTCACCATAATTTCGCTGGCTTCCTTTGAGAGGTGATAGTCCAAAAACAGAGCCGCGGCGTAAGGGTGCGGAGATCGAAAAGTAATGGCAATAGTTGACGGCGGCCTGATAAAGGTCGGGGTCATCATAACGAAATCAACGGGCGCGGCTTTTTCCTTGAAGGCAACCGCGTTGTGAACATATCCGTCGACGATCAAATCGTGCTCGCCGGTGGCGACCAGCTGGGTCATGAATGCGTGGGATTGCCTGGAGAAACGAACTTTTTGCTCGCTCGCCAGCCGTCTCAAGTAGGCGGTTGCTTTGCTTTCTCCCCACAAATCAATGAGCCCGGCAAGCAGATCGTGGGCCTCCATGTCCATAATCATATTGTCTTTCCACCGAGGATTCAGCAGATCTTCATATCGCTTCGGCACTTCTTTGGCCGAAACTCGCCGGACGTTATAGATGATCGCGTACCCGATTGCGTACACGCCAGGCCAGTAGCCGTCGGGATCGACAAAACCTTTGCGCAGAAAAGGCAGCATTGGGCTCCGATACCGGGTTAAAATATTCCTCTCGATCAGCTCGGGAACATACAATCCCGTCAGGGTGACGACGTCGGCTTGATAGGCGCCCGCGCGATATTCCGTCGAAACTTTGTTGAGGACGCCCGGCCCGCCGAGACTGGAAAACGCCACTTTGATAAACGGATAGTGCTTGTTGAATCCCGCTATGAGTTCCTGCGTATCACGAAGGTTGGTGGCGGCGTAGAAAGTGACGGCGCCTTCCTTCCTAGCATTTTCGGTCAGCAGCTTTTGCCGCTCCTCCGCCGGCAAGCTGTTGGCTTTTTTCAAAAAGTCCTCTACCCCCTCGGCCAATCCAAGCCTGGGGGCAAGAACATAGGCCGCGGCAATTAGGGCCAACGAAAGGTTCTTGAGCCACACAGTTTTCACAACATTATTGAATCACCGTTTATTGAGCAGTGGTCTTCCTGAACAACTCCACAACCTCGCTGTAGCGCCGGCCCCGCCACTTGAGCGGCGAAACAACATGAATCTCCGTTCCCGGCTCCGTAAGCCACTTGACGTCGGCGCGGGTCGTCCAGCGAGCTTGCTTGTGCGCCATGATCTCCTGCGCCGGTTTCGACAAATAATAGTCCACCAGCAAGGCCGCCGCGTGCGGACGCGCGGTTTTCGCAGAGATCGCGACCACAGAGGGAGGCTTCACGATGGTTGGATTCGTAAAGACAAAATCAATCGGTGCTCCTTTGGTTTTGAATTCCACGGCATTATGAATATAACCGTCGATGAACAGGTCATGCTCGCCGGCCGCCGTCAGCTGTGTGATCAGCGAATGGTTTCTTTTAAGCTTCAAACCCTGTTCGGTCACCAGTTTTCTCAAGAAACCGGCAGCTTTGTCTTCTCCCATTAGATCGATCATTCCGGCAAACCAATCGTGCGCGTCGTTATCCAGTATCAGCCTTCCTTTCCAGCGCGGATTCAGGAGATCTTCATAGGATTTCGGTGCTTCACTGGGTTTCACCCTGGTGACGTTAAAAATGATCGCATAACCGGTTGCGAAGGTCGTCGCCATGAATCCCTCCGAGTCAGTAAAACCTCGACGCAGAAAGGCCGTCATGGGGCTTCTGTAGCGGGAGATGATTTTCTTTTCCCAGAGCTCGGGCATAAACGTTCCACGCATGGAAATCACGTCGGCACTGGGGACTCGATCGGTACTCCGCCATGGCGCGATTGACGATCTGCTCGGCCCCCAATCTTGTGTAGCGCACCTCTACAAACGGGTACTGCTTGTTGAACGCTCTTGTGAGTTCATCATTATCAGGTGCATTGATCGAGCCGTAATGGTAGACGATGCCTTCTTTCTTCGCGCCTTCCATAAGCGCCTGCAAACGCTGCTCCGCCGGTTTACGGTTAATGTCCGTTAAGAGGGTCTCGACATTCACTTCGGCGGAATGAAGCTCTGCGCCGAGAAGCCAGTTTATAGCGACAACAAACAGCCAACCTTTTCCCCCAAGTCCTTTCATAAAGTCCATGAGATGCACACTAGGTCTTACCACGATCTGCGCAAAATCAATAAGTGAGCGCCGGCTCGTCATACCCGCGAAAGCGGGTATCCAGTCTTTGAAATTTCTGGATTCCGCTAGCTATCGCCAGCTTGCGCGGAATGACGCCAGAATTATTAACCCCTTCGTCTCTACTTTTTCGTCTGTTGCAGTGCGCGCCAGACCCGCTCCGGCGTGAGTGGCAGCTCTTTGATCCGCGCTCCGGTGCTCCACGCGATGGCATTCGCCACCGCAGGCGCTACCGGAATGATTCCGCCCTCGCCCAGTCCTTTGGAACCATAAGGGCCCGGTCCGTTAGCGTCTTCGATCAGAATCGATTCAAATTCATCGGGTACGTCATCAAAGGTGGGCACTTTATAATCGACCAAATTCGAATTGATGATTTGCCCTCCATCAAATTGATACGATTCATAGAACGTATGCCCGAACCCCATCATCGCCGAGCCTTCATCTTGCCCTTCGCACTGAAGCGGATGTAGTGCCTTACCCGCATCCGCCGCGGTAACGTATTTTTTCACGTGGACTTTACCGGTTTCCCGGTCGACGTCGACTTCAACGGCTCCGATGCCGATTTCCCAAAACAGCGGATTGCCCGGCGTCGGCGCCATACCACTGTGTGCATAACCGCAACCGACGAGTTCACCTCCTTGCATAGCAAAGTGGCGGTGGATTAACTCGCCGTAGGACACTCTTTTTCCTCCCGCCAGCGCTTCGCCGTTCTTCAACGTGATCGCTTCCTCGGGAGCTTCGAAATGCTCCGCGGCAAGTTCGAGAATCTGTTGCCGCGCGTCTCCACCCGCTAACTCTACGGCCTTGCCCATCACCGTTGTCGAGCGGCTGGAGCCTGTGGAACGATCGAAGGGAGTGAACGCGGTGTCGATGGGACGAATCGTAACCTGTTCAAGCGGCACCGACAGTTCTTCGGCAACGATTTGGCTCATCACCGTCTTGGCGCCTTGGCCGAGCTCCACGGTGCCGCACAGCAAAACCACGCTGCCGTCGGAAAGCACATGAACCGTCGAAGTCGACGCGAGTGGCGCGCCGGGGTCCGTTGTACCAAATCCAACTCCTCGTCCTCGTCCGTCTTTAGTCACCGCACCGTCCCAACCCAACTTCTCGACAACCAACTTAAGGCCTTTGAAGAGATCAGCATCCAGCGGTCTGTACTTGGGTCGTATCTCTTCGCCTTTTTTCACAAGATTTTTCAAACGAAGATCTAGCGGATCGAGGCCGAGTTTCTGCGCGATAATGTCCATCTGCGATTCGGTCGCCCAAGCGGTCTGCGGTCCGCCGATGGAGCGAAACGACGCGGCGGACACAGTGTTGGTGTAAACGCAGTACGAGATCACCTTGAGGTGTGGATAGCGATACGGGCCTAGAATGCGCGTCAAGGTTCGACCAGTAACGATCGGACCGGTTTCCGCATAAGCACCGGTGTTGAGATAGATCTCAGCTTGTTTCGCGACCAGGGTTCCATCTTTCTTCACACCGGTTTTAACTTTGCATTGAATCGCGTGCCGGCGGCAGGTCACCATGGCTTCCGAAACACTCTGTACAACCCTGACGGGCCGCTGCGCTTTTTGCGCCAGGGCAACCACGAGGGGTTCAATTTTGGCTCCCGACTTAGCACCGTAGGCGCCGCCGACGAAGTTTACATGGACTCGTATTTTGGACAAAGGATAATGAAAAGCTTCAGCGATCTCCTGCCGGACGCCGAAGGGATGACCAGTGGATGTCCACACACTGATCCCGTCGCTATCTACCTGGGCAATCGCCGTATGCGGCTCCATGGAATAGTGATAGATCATCGGAAACTCGAAGCGGTCCTCGAAGATCTCATCGGACTCGGCGAAACCTTTTTCCACGTCGCCTTTGACGAGCTCGGTTTGGAAGCAAATATTTCCCTCGGCAAAGGAATGAACCAATGGGGCGCTTTTCGAAGTTGCCTCGCCGACATCGATAACCGCAGGAAGCTCTTCATATTCGACGTGAATCCTGCCCGCGGCCTCTTCCGCCGTCGCGCGGTCCAGAGCTGCAACGGCCGCAACCGGTTGTCCTGCAAAAATTGCTCGATCGACGGCGATGATCGGCTGGTCCTTGTTCTTGCCGCGCCCTATGTACGGACTAATGTCAACAAAGTCTTTACTGGTTACAACCGCCACAACGCCCGGCACGGCTTCCGCTTCGCGTGTATCGATGGATCGAATACGCGCATGGGCATAAGGACTACGGAGAAATCTTCCTTCGATCATCTCCGGAATCATCAGATCGCCGGTATATTTCGCCTTGCCGGTAACCTTTTCGACACCGTCGACGCGGTGCACCGAGTTTCCAATGATCGAGAACTCTTGTCGTTGTGTCGCCATGTTTGACGCCCAGAAGTAATTCTTGCGTATAACGCTCATCCCACGACTGTCAAGCCTTTGTTTTTTGGCTTTCGCCTATTGAGCGACCGGAGTATCGGTGCCAAGATGTTAAGAATTTTGGCCGGTGATGAAACGCTTGTGATTCAAAACTCTGCTCTTCGCTTGCCTCCGATTGCTTTCATTTCATTGTTTCTAGTCTCTTGCGGCAGCTATTCAACGCTGCCTTTCGCCGCGCATTTTAGCCTCGTCCAACTCACCGCCATTGACCTCGATCCGAAAAATCCGGATCGAAAGGAGTTTGGCCGTCTGACACTGTTAAGCGCCTACGAGTTACGCTCCAAAGATCCGCGCTTTGGCGGACTGTCGGGACTAGCGGCCGGGACAGACGGAAGATTATACTCCGTCTCCGATGTAGGCTACTGGGTTTCGGCACAGATGATTTTAGATTCGGAGACGAAACTTCTAGATCTAACCGACTGGATGATTCAACCGATTCTTTCCCTCACAGGCGCTCCGGTAACCGGTCCGCTGCGTGATGCCGAAGGTTTGGCTCGCGCTCCGGATGGTTCCTTCCTGGTCGCCTTCGAAACAGTCCACCGGATCTGGCGCTATCCTCCACCGCCGCTCAATTATTACTCTTTGCCCGTACCGGTTCCCATCCCGCCACTGGCCGCACGGGCACCCAGCAATGGCGGGCTGGAGGGTATTGCCGTCTTTGCCGATGGTCGGCTACTGGCTTTGACCGAGGAGTTTCAGAATCCGGATGGAAGCTTCAAAGGCTGGCTGATCGACGGTCAACAGTTTTTTGAGCTTTCCTACTTACCTTCCCCCGACTTTCGCGTCACCGACTGCGCTGCGCTAAGCAACGGCAACGTGATCGTCCTTGAGCGCCGCTACGTTCCACTTGGGATCTTATCCGCACGCCTCAAGCTGGTCCGGGGCCAAACCGTTCAGCCGGGTGCCAAGCTTCTCGGCGAAGAACTATTGAAGCTCGAATACCCGCTCAACGTCGACAACTTCGAGGGCGTAGCCGTGCAAGAAGATCCCAGTAACGGAACCATCATTTACATCGTTTCAGACGACAACTACAATCCGTTTGAGCGTACGTTGCTCTTGCAGTTTCGACTGGCAAATAAATGAATGGGGCCGCAGCATTTATGATAATTTACCCAAGGGTTGTCACCCCGAACGTTTTTATGGGAGGGTCCAGTCAGACTTTGTGTGGATTCCCGATAGAAGCATTCGGAATGCAGACTCTTTAGAAGTCTGTGGATACAAAGCGACTGGATGCCACATTGACAGTTAGGCGCCCGATCGACTAGCCTCGGTCAGAAGGTTTCTTCGACACGATTGGGAGATGACGGTTATGAGTTTGGACCCTAAACTTTATGTTTTCCCTGTCGAATACCTCAAAGAGTTCTCTGCCACCGTGTTCACCCACTTCGGCGTGCCCGAAGCCGACGCCAGACAAGCCGCAGATGTTCTCGCCAGGTCCGATCTAAGGGGCATCGACTCTCACGGCGTGGCGCGGTTACACACTTATTTCGAGATGTTGGAGCTGGGGCGGATAAATCCCAAACCCAAGATCAAGATTGTCCGCGAGAAAGCCAGTGTGGCAACTGTGGATGGCGATAATGGGCTGGGCTTAGTCGTGGGACCCAAGGCAAACGAAATCGCCATGGACAAGGCGGAGCAACACGGCTCTGGCTGGGTGAGCGTTTGTAACACCAACCATTTCGGAATTGCCGGCTACTATCCTTTGAAGGCTCTCGAAAGAGATCTCATCGGCTGGGCCATGACCAACTCAACCAAGCTCGTTGCCCCGTTGTGGGGCGCAGAGAGAATGCTCGGTACGAATCCCATCGCTATCGCCTTCCCGGGCTACAAAGAACCGCCCATCATCATCGATATGGCCACCAGCTCCGTCGCTTATGGCAAGATCGAGATCGCTCTCAGAAAAAAGGAACCGATTCCCAAAGGCTGGATCATTGACCAAGACGGCCGAGACACAACCAATCCTCAAGACATGATCGACGGCGGCGCCCAGCTACCGCTCGGCTCCGAAAGAGAAATGGGTGGGCATAAAGGCTACGCGCTCGCCTCCATGGTCGATATTCTGTGCTGCATTTTAAGTGGCGCGAACTGGGGACCCTTCGCGCCGCCCTTCGCTCTACGGCAAGAGATTCCCAAACGCAAGGTCGGTAAAGGCATCGGTCATTTTTTCGGTGCCATGGAGATCGACGGTTTCATCGACAAAGACGAGTTCAAGAAACAGATCGACGAGTGGATTCACGTCTTCCGAAACACCAAACCCGCCCCCGGCACCAACGGTCCGTTAATTCCCGGCGATCCAGAAAGGGAAGCCGAAGCGATTCGGAGCAAAGAAGGCATTCCGCTGATCAAGCCTGTCGTGGATGACTTGTTGGATATTTCACGGAAGACAGGAATACCCTTCCACTTCGAACCGAGTCACGCATGAAAAGACCCGATGCACGATTACGCTGAAAGAGTAGCTGGGGCCAACCCGTACGCAGATCTAGTTTCCGCGGTACTGGTTGGCGTCCGACCAGTAACGACTGCAACGCTACCTGCTCTGCGAAAGCTCTCGGTTGATTTCCTGGACCAGGCTAAAGTTGTAAATCTTATCCAGAGGAATATCTGCGGTGACTTTGGTCTGACGTTTACGCTCCTCAAGCAAAGTCTCCATCTGCGCACGAGTCAAGGTTCCATCCGCAGCCCCCACCTTCTTGAACATATCGTAAGTATAGTCAGCCGATTCTTGATCCAAATTCAGCCACTGTTGCATTAGGCTCACGACTTTTGCGCGGTTCCCCGTATCGACCGTATAGCGGATGCCGCGCACACTCGCCCGCAAAAACCGCTTGAGCTCGTCGCGTCTGCGCTCGATAATTTGGTCGTTGGTGGCTGCTCCTACGAATGGCAGTTCTATGTGATCGGCGACATCCGCGAGCACCCGAAGCCCGGCACGCTTGGCTACCACGACCCCCTGAGGACCGAGCATGGCACCATCGATTTGCCCAATTTTCAGTTGCTCCAGCCTGATTTCTTCGTGACCGGTGGCCAAGATCTTGAGATCGCGGCTGGGATCCAAACCGTTTTTCTGTATCAACAGGCGGGTGATGACATCAGTCGTGGCTCCCGGGGTGTCTACGCCAATGATCTTACCTCGCAGATCCGGGAACGTGCGGATCTCGGCCCTGGTGATCAATGAATCCATGAGTTTGTTGGAAAAGAAAATCACAGTCTTGAACGGAAACCCTCTAAGGGTGGCGCCGATAGCGGTGCCCGTTGCGGTTGTGAGGTGAATTTCTCCATTCACCATCGCGGGTGGGATGATCGATGGCTTCATGACGATGAACTCCGTCTGCACGCCCTCCTGAGCAAAAAAGTCCATCTTCCATGCTACGATGAGCGGCAGGTAACTAACCGAGGGGCTGGGCACCCCAACTCTGAGCGGCGCCGCCAAAACCAGCCCTGCCGAAAGTAGCGTACCCAGGAACAAACCAGCAATTACAACCGGCCCTGCTCTCCGTATCGGATAACTTCGGTGTATCATCCGCCGCCTCCTTTCTTAAGAATCGTGATGTTTTCCAACCGTTCGATGTGGCGTACGAAAGAATATTTGTTCTCGCGGGTATCCTGGCCGGCGGCACCCGGCCCGCGACCTCCCTTTCGCTCGCGTCCGTCCACCGGTTCTATCTTGGCCACGACAAATGCCGGTCCATCCTCCGCGAGATATTTTGAGACGGCGCTGCGGAATTCTTCTTCAGTGCGAACAGTGCAGGCCTTCTCGATACCGCACCCTTTGGCTACCACCTCCAGATTCATAGCGCCCGCTGTCGCTGTGGGCATTCCTGGCTTGTTACCACCAGGGCCTCCGGACAAATAATTGCCATTGTCAAAGACGACGATGAGCAGATTGCGCGGCTTTTGATTGCCCACGGTCCCAAGACTGCACAGATTCAAAATAAGATTACCGTCCGAATCCAACGCCACCACCCTGCGATGAGGCAAAGCCAAAGCCACTCCCAAGGCAGCAGGCGTGCACATCCCCAGGCTAACTGAAGTGAGACTTGTGGATCCTCTTCCCAACTCTTCCCAGTAAGGCGTAGTGCTGCCGATGGGAGTTACGACGAGAGTGTCCTCGCCCACCATCGATGCAAAAGCCTTTATAAGCTCGGCACGCTTTACCATAGAGCCTCCCCCGTCAAGAGCACAGCAACCGGCTTGATCCACGCCTCCGCGCACATCTGACAATCCTTGAGCGCGCCCTTGATTTCTGCCGAGCGATTGACGACCCGGTAGGGGATATCCATCACATTCAGCATCGGCTCTGTGTATTTTTTGTAAATGCCCATCCAGCGCGGATCTCCCAAGTCTCCGCGATAAGGGATCACGAGCATCAGCGGTATTTCTTTAAGATGCAGGCGCGCGAGCGAAAAAGTCGCCACCAGCAGACCGGAAGTGGCAATGATCAGGGCTGGTTTTTTGCCGCCGCACCACGCGCCCATCGCTATCGCGGCGCCCTCTCCTTCGTTTCCCACGCCGACATACTTAAAGGCCGGATCCTGCGTGATCATTTCATAGACTTCGTGGAACTGAGAGTCCGGCAAGCCCACGGCGAAATTGATGCCGGCTTCCTTCAGTCCCTGGACAACTTCCTGCGCCTTTGCGATTTCCATGTCTCTCCTTTCCTTCGAGCTGCGTTCATGCTTTAATCATTTAACGAATTCCCAATTCTCTGTTGATTTCTTCCTGCAAACTAAAATCAAACAAGCGCGACACAGGAAGCGGTTCCTTCAGCTTCTGTCGCTCCGCATCTCCTTTGAGATACTCGCGAGCATCCTTCTCGGAAACCATGCCGTTTCGACTAAAACCCTGCTTGGAAAGCAAATAAGTCTCTCGCGCCGTATCGCCGCGAATGCTCCTCGGACGCCGTACAAGGATTTATTTTTCTGCGAATTGTACGTGATACCGGCATCCGACTGAAAAGCATGACAAGCGTGATAATAGGAAGGTATTAAGAGTGATCGACTATACTCATGGATCCCAGACGTCTTCTTGTAAGACCTGGCGCAACTGTTTACCCGACAGTCTCATCGGTTGCTCGCAAAATAGCTGAAATGCCTTCTGACGTTCTTCGGGTGTCGCCGCGTCTCTACTCAGATATTTCGCGAGCGCGTCCCGCACTAGATCGCTAAGAGGTCGATCTTCTTCAGCGGCCTTTCTTTTAGCCAACCGCAGAATCTCTGCATCAATAAGCAGTTTAACCCTACGTTTCATAAAGCTGACTCCGATGCGACATAAAGCTCAAATGGCGTCCAGGATGCTTTGCAACGCCCTGCTTGAGTCGTCTTGCAACTTTTAGCGAGCGGCTTGGTAAATGGCCGGTCGATAGCGTGGTCTTGGAATCGGCTTTCGCGCCCGGCGCGCCGCTTTAAGCCATGCAGCCTTGGCAATTTCCACTTCTGCTAGAGCTTTCTCGGGAGTGTCACCGAAGGCCGAGCATGCTTCGAGATCTGGAATGTCAGCGATGTACCCACCGTCCTCGTCGCTGAAAAAAATGTTGATGTGATAGTCCTTCATCTCTCCTCCTCCATGCGTAGATTATACCTTTCCACCAATCTAAGAAACTGACGGATTTGATAAGGCTTAGCTTCCCCTTTGACTTCCTGCAAGTTCACCAATTCCGGGATGTCAGGATGCACGAATATATAGTGGCTTCCAGTGACACGGTCGAGCCTAAAACCGAATCCTTCGATCAAATTTCTGAGGTCTGAAAAAGCAACATTCCTTAAAGAGCCGGACGCAAGTTTCCTGAGGAGTCGTCTTCGGTTCACTCAGCGCCTCAAAGTAAGGCCGCCGCATCACCACGGCTAGGATAATCGCCAGCGATTCCCAGTCTATGTCTCCGAAATATCAACAAACACGCCGTCCGGACTGGAAAACTGATGCTGGCCGTGGCGGCATGAAGCGATCAACGCGAGACGGCGTTCCCCTTCTTTGGGCTCGCTGATCACCCGCTCACGCATCTCTGGATTCGCTTCGCGCAGAGCGGCTAACTCTTTCTTGACGGCGTCGACACTTTCAACTTTAAAGCCAACGTGCTCTAAGCCGGGCCGATCGATCCCAGCGCCTTCGAAGTCGCTCATCTTCCACGGCGCGATGATTAACGTGACTTTTCCGTCGGTGAGGTAGAAGTTGGGATCTTCCAACGCCTTTTCTTCTTCCTTTAGATCGAAGAGATCGCGGTAGAACGCAGTTATCGCCGGCGCGTTCATCACCCGGAGTTTAATATGATGGATGCGTCGCGGTTGCTCCCGCTGCGCTTCAACGTAGACGTCTCTGCGGTTGTCCATTCCTTCCTGCGTGAGATCGAAGTAGTTACCTTCCGGATCGTGGGCGCCGAAGGTAGCGAAGGGGCGGTTGGAAGGCCGTTTGAGCACCGCGACACC
>Ga0209799_1000132_pt1 | contig 13174 bp, 10 predicted proteins | sample PanSoiPlo36MoBio_FD_188324 | JGI IMG/M metagenome (GOLD analysis project Ga0209799, IMG submission 188324) | Tropical forest soil microbial communities from Panama analyzed to predict greenhouse gas emissions - Panama Soil Plot 36 MoBio (SPAdes)... | ecosystem: Environmental > Terrestrial > Soil...
GCTTGCTAAAACCCGCCGCCTGGTGCGCGTCGAAGGTGTTGCGCTTACCAGCAAAGTAGCCAAGAGCCAGCACAAAAAACACAGGAACCAAAGTCCCTACAAGACCGCTGATATTCATACAATGAGATTCGCCTCTGAAGGGGTTGTGCTTGCGCTTAGGCGAGTGTCTTTGAGTCTCTATCCTTAATTCTTCGCCAAGCCCAGTCGTCAACCGACAGCGGACCAGAACCACCGATGACGAGGGCAACCAGGCAGGCAAGATAGAGGAGGTTACACTCATAGCCCACCGGTCCGAATTGCGCGCCGGCAGGAGTCACGGCCAGGAGCTTGATCGAGCTAAACCCGTAGGGCAGATGCACGGTAAAGATGGCCACGACCAAAAGCGCAGCCATCGGTAAGCTGACAAGAGTCACGAAAGCTCCGAGGATTACTGCTAAACCGCCGAGTAGTTCTATCAGTATGGTACACCATGCCATCAAATGTGGCGCAGGCACGCCTAGCGCGCGCAGTATGGTAGCGAATGCGTAATGGCCTCTCGCTAGTTTGGCGAAACCGTGCTGCATGAAACCAAATCCAACGATCAACCGCAGCGGAAGGGGAGCCCAGCGCGCCATCGATGCGCGAACTAAGTAGTAATCAAGATCCTCTTTGAGAAGACCGAACTTAATCATTATATTTATGAGAAAATTCATCGTTCACTCCTATGCTGCGCCGAGACCTCCGAGCTGACGGCGACCGTTGTGCTACCGCTGGAAAATCGACGCCCGCGTGTTAGGCAAGGGGTTCATTGCGCGTTTCGAATTACACGAGAAACCAGCGCAACGCATGTGCCACAACAGATGAATTTCTAGGACCGCTGAAAGCACAAGCATTACAACGGTTTCAGAATTTGCACGGCGGCTGCAGACGAGATTATGGTGACGATCCCTCGACACCGTTTCGACAGACGTCGAAATATCGACTTTGAGATATGTTTATCCGAGCGCCGATATCATCCCCGGCCGCACGGTGCGATTGCTGCTCGAACAAAGCGCGGCAATTTTTTTGGACTGCGATGAGGGCTGTCTCTTCGTGATCTCGTCGCAGCGCTGTGGCCTCAGGCATGGCATCTTCAATGTTGATCCCCGGTGATCGAGACCGCCACCGCTTATCTCCGGATCGTCGGCCCGGCGTATAGATTCCTTGGTCTGGGTATGGCGCTCTATTTCGCATCCCAGGCGCGGCGCGACTTTTATAGCCGCTGTTGACTGGATTTCTCCACGTTTTCATTGCGGTCGGCGGCGGCTGGCTTGCGTTTCGGTTGACCGGTTCACTCAACTGGCTATTCGCGGCGCTCGCTTTCGGTTTGATTGTCTATGGTGTTGCGCTCACCGCGGCGATCATATCCGGAGCATGGTTCGGTCGATCCGGCATTTGAAACATCACGGTGCTCTTGTCGATGATAATAAAAGATGCGCACCCAGTAGTAGTCCCCATGTAAAAAGTCTAAACTGATTCATGGGGTTCTGGATGCTGCAAACAAGTAGAACCGGTTAACATTCCTTTAAACATTTCAATGCCACCAGTCTTTTGGAAGCGCTTTTCGCTGACAAACGCTTTGGCGGATTTTGTCGCTATCCGACCCGGGGAGTTCCGGCGTGTCGGCATCATGGTATCACTGCTTTTTTTTTGCTTGCTGCTAACAACGTCATCAAAGTTGTAAGAGACTCTCTCTTTCTCAGCCGCTTTCCCATCAGCTATCTGGCGCAAGTTTATTTGTTGGCCGCCGTTTTGGCGGGAGCCCTCATCGGTCTTTACACGCGTTACACCGTCCGGCTTCCGATTTACCAGCTCATTTTGGCCTCGAACGTTTTTATCATAGGCAACGTGATCGTGTTCTGGCTGCTCATCGCGGTTTTCAATTTAGCCTGGGCGGTTTACGCCTTTTACATTTGGTCCGCCATTGTTGGCGTTCTTGCCGTGGCTCAATTTTGGACGCTTGCCGGGCTGATTTTCACTGCGCGCGAGGCTAAACGCCTATTCGGTATTTTCAGCGCCGGCGGCTCGCTAGGAGCCATATTGGGAGGCTTTGGCAGCACATGGACGGTTAATTTGTTTATGGGTACCGACCAGCTCTTCTGGCTGATCGGAGCGTTGTTTGGCGGTGCTTTCGGTGTGGCATGGTTCGCTGGCAGCGAACTTCATGAGCTCCAAACTGTCGGGCTTACCGCACGATCGATATCGGGAGAGACGGAAGCTAGCCAGCAGACGGGCCCAGTTGGGGCGATCCGGGCTTCTCGATATCTTCAGTTAATTGCCGCTACGATCTTTGTATCAGTGGCAGTTTCAACTTTGATCGACTTTCAGTTCAAGGCCGCCGCAAAGACGGCGTATGACTCGCTGGACAGTTTGACGTCTTTCTTTGGTTCCTACTATGCCTGGGTAGCGATTGTCACATTTTTTGGCCAGCTGATACTGACCGGCAGGTTTTTAACCGCCTTCGGACTGGTCCCGAGTCTGTTAATTCTTCCTGTGGGTCTGTTTGCCGGATCCTTGGGTATCTTGGTCTGGCCGGGACTTTTCTCCACGACCGCAACACGACTGACAGACGCCGTTTTGCGGGCGAGTGTAAATCAGAGCGGGATGGAGCTACTCTATCTGCCGCTCGCGGCGAGTCTCAAAAAACGGGTCACGACGTTCCTTGATGTCGTTTTGCAGCGGATGGGAGACGGCGTTGCAGGGCTGATCGTGCTTTTCTACGCCGTGTTCATGATGCGTGCCGAGCCCGCTGGTCTCGCCTATTTTTCCCTCGTTCTCATTATTATCTGGACCCTACTCGTTTTGATTTTACCCCGCGGTTACCTCGATGCATTGCGGAGCGGTTTGGAAGCACGGGTTATTACATGGGAGGGTGGAGAGCTCGACTATGCCGACAAGCAAACCATAGAAACAGTGCTGCAAACTTTGCAGAAATCGGACGAGCAGGCTCTGCTGTTCGGCCTCGAGCTGGCGGAAAAGTTGGCTCCTGAAGTCATCGTTCCGCATCTTCCTCTCAGTCTCTTGCAGCACGCATCGCCGCAAGTCCGGAGCCAAGCGCTGAAACTTTTTGCCGCGACCACCGATCCGGCAAAACTGAAGACCATAGTGCGAATGCTCGAAGACGAAAATGGACAGGTCCAGGCGCAAGCGATCAACGTCGTCTGCGCTATCCGCAAGGAAGACGCGATTCCAATCATGCGGCCGTACCTGGATAGTCCTGACCCCCGAGTTCAACGGTCGGCGATCGAATGTCTGCTCCATCACGGAGACCCGGAGATTCACGAAGTCGCGCTGGCCAACTTCCGTAAAATGATGACCGATCCAGGCCGCCGCGTAGAAGCCGCCCGCCTGATGGGCGAGTTTAGAGAACCTGAATTTTCTGGTTACCTGGGCCAATTGGTCCGGCAAGAGACCTCCCTCCCGGTAATCCGCGAGGCGCTGGCTGCGGCCGGCAAGCGAAAGGAACCGGCCCTCGTGAGAGATATCATCATGAAGCTGGGCTCCCCAAAGACCAAGGGTTGGGCGCACCTAGCTTTGATCGAATACAGTGATGTTGCAGTTGCAGCCTTGCGCGAAGTGCTTCTGGATTCCAACATCTCTCGTGATGTACGGCTCAACATTCCCCCAACGTTGAGCAAAATTGCCTCCCCCGGCGCGGTGGACGCGCTGCTCTACGGACTCAGCCAGGAAGATGGTTCGCTCCGTTACCGGATAATCGTCGGCCTCGAAGAAATGGCCCGACGTTCGCGGAATTTTCCCATCGACCGACATATCGTAGAGGGGGCCATCGATGCGGAAGCCACCCGCTATTATCGACGATTCGTAACTTTTTTCGCGCTCTTTGGAGACGACCAGGACCACGCCACGAACAATCGCTCACTGCTCCGGCAGGCTTTGCTAGATAATATGGAAAGGGAAAAAGAAAGGGTGCTGCGCCTGCTTTCCCTGATCTATCGCCCCGAGGACATTGCAGGCGCCACCGCCGGACTCCATAGCGATATTCCGGCCAAGGAAGCTCAAGCGATCGAGTTTCTCGACAATCTGCTTGCCGGAGACCTCAAACGTCATGTCTTCCCGCTGTTTGACGATGCTCCGGCTCACGAGCGTTTTGAAAAGCTTCTTGCACTATTGGGACTAACGCGCTTTGATGGTGAGATGGCGCTGCAGTCGCTCTTGAAAGAAGACGACGTCTGGCTAAAGGCGGCCACTCTTTGGGAGATCGGCTTGAGAAAACTTCGAGATTTCCGCGGACAACTCCAGCAGTATCTCGATTCCACGGAGCCGGTGCTCAAAGAAACCGCCGAGCTGGTGATATCAAGGATCTAGCTTGCCCGGCGACAAGGATCTAACGATAATTGAGAAGGTCATCTTTCTCAAATCCGTCGATATTTTTGAGCATGCCACTGTAGAGCAGCTCGGGCGTATCGCCGGATTAACAGAAGAGGTCCATTTCCAACCGGGAGAAACCATCTTCAAAGAAGGGGACCCCGGAGACGCTTTCTACCTGCTGTTAAGCGGCCGTGTGCTCATCGAGAGAAATGGCAACACAATCCGTGAGATGCAGGAAAAAGAAGCCTTTGGGACTCTGGAGGTTCTCGATTTCCACCCGCGTGCCATAACCGCAAAAGCGCTTGATCAGGTCCGCGCCCTCAAGCTCAACGGTCAGGAATTTCATGACCTTTTGGCGCTCGATATCGAAATGGTCGAGGCCGTTTTCCGGATGCTATGCGGTCTGGTTCGCAGGGTCCTGACATTGGTCCCCCTGACGTCTCCGTCAACGAAATAGAACTACTAGCCAGCTTGCGTGGAATGACAATCGATTATTCAACGATTCGGAGACGAGCAACTGCGGTCGGCTCTAGCCGCTGAAACTTCCCCGTTCTACATTTTGTGGCACCCCGCAGCGTCCGCGCTAAGTTTCTTGACTGATCTCCGCCAAAAACCACGTCCGCCGTTCGCTCTCGTCGATCCAAACCTCGATCAGACTGGCGGTGGCGACATCGTTGTGGTGATCGCAAACCTCGTGAATGGCGCGTAAGGAACGGGTGAGCTGTTGGTTGTCGTCGCAAAGTTCGCTGATCATTTCCATCGCGCTAACGTTTTCCTTATTGTTATCTTTGAGCCGTTGGTTTTTACCGATATCGCTTATTGAACGTAGGGTTGTTCCGCCGATCTTACGCGCCCGCTCGGCGATCGGGTCCGTCATCGCGAAGATTTGCGTCGCTTGCTCATCGAGCAGCAGATGGTAATCGCGAAAGTGCCGCCCGCTCATGTGCCAGTGAAAGTTCTTCGTCTTTACGTAAAGCGCAAATACGTCGGCAAGCAATCGACGTAAGTTGCTTGAGATCTCCTCAACCGCATTGTCGCCGAGATCGGTTGGCGTTGCTGTTTTATCGTTCCTGACCATTGTTTTGTTCTCCTTTCAGTTAGCAGACTATTTTTAGATTAAAAGCGAAGTGACTGCTGAACAGCCAATCCTTCTACGTCGGCATGTCCTTAAAAATTACTTTCTGGCTTTCTTTGCCATGTCCTCTGGATCATCGTTAGTGATGCCCTTTTAAAAGTCTCGGATGGCTTTACCGAGACCGCTGTCGCTTCATTGACTTTTCTGCTGCTGTTCGCGCAACCGATCGATCTGTTGTTGCTGCTGAAGTTGCTGAAGTTGTTGCTCATGCTGAAACTGATCAAACTGTTGCCGCTGCTGTCTTGGGTTGAGCTGGTTTTCCTGATGAAGCTGATCGAGTTGCTGTTGCTGTTGAATCTGGTTTTCCTGCCGCTCGAGCTGGAGTTGGTCAAGCTCCTGATGGAGATTGTTTAATTGTTGCCGTCTCTCCGATCCCTCGCCCGGCTGAAGCGGGATTTCATTTAGCTGCTGGCGCTCATTTTGCTCCTGTTGGCGCCGGAGTTGGTTGATTTGCTGTTCCTGTTGTAGCTGTTCCAGGTTTTGTTGAAATCGATAATTTCTTTGAAAGCCGGGAGAACCAACTCCAGGCAATAGATAGACGGACAAAACAACGATCCCCGCCCATGAATAGAATTTTGTCATCAACAATGCTCCTTGCTATCGTCACAAGAAATCGCGAAATTCTCGTCACTCTACTCTTAGCGATCCGCAAAACGGATGCCATTGTCGGTTGCTGAAAACTCCGCGTTGAATCGCATCTTGCTACGACTTGCAGTGAACGATTCCGTAGACCGATGACTTGATATCGACACGTGTCGAAATAACGTCTGCCGTCGAATTGGAGATATCCGAGGCCGCCCTAAAGATTCGTCGGGCTCACGCGGTCCATCCACCTATCGCGTAACGACCGAAGATTTTCTTTCTCAAGATTGTTTCAAGGAGAGAACCGCTGGGAATGACGTCCCGAAGTCCAGGGACGCGACCTTGCGCTTTTAACCGGTTCGCGTCCAAGGACAATGAATCATTGCCCTGCCTAAAAGTTATCGTCTCAAGATGTTGCTATGCTTCCCTATTTCTGTGTCGGTGAAGAGTACTTTGTAAAACGGGAGATGCCGAGTCGTTGCATTTTCGACAACAGAGTGGTGCGCTTGAGGCCCAGGCGGGCTGCCGCTCCTTGCTCCCCGCCGATGACTGAGCCGGTCTCCCGTAAAGCCTGCAGGATACGCTGTCGCTCCACATCCTCTAACGTCCCCCCCGTTGTGATTGGACCAGAAGATTGCAGCTCATCGATTTGAATTTGCAAAACGTTTCCTGGTGTCAGGATCACGGCGCGTTCAATGAAGTTTTGGAGTTCCCGTATGTTTCCTGGCCATGAATAACGACACAGGGCCGCCATTGCTGCTTCAGGAATCGTCTCTATGCGCTTGTTCATGCGCTGCCCGTACAGGTCCACGTAATGACGCACCAGAAGCGGAATGTCCCCCGCACGGTCCCGCAGTGGAGGAATCCGAATCGGGAAAACGTTTAGTCGAAAATACAGATCCTCGCGAAATTGTTTGTCCCCGACCATCTGTTCCAAATTTCGGTTCGTGGCAGCCACCAGCCGCACATCCACGCGCTGCGTGCGTGTGCTTCCCAGCCGCTCGAACTCCTGCTCCTGCACCACGCGCAGCAGCTTTGGCTGCAGTTCCAACGGAATGTCACCAACTTCGTCGAGAAAGAGCGTCCCCCCATTGGCCAGCTCGAAGCGGCCGATCTTCTGCGCCACCGCTCCGGTAAAAGCACCCCTTTCATGACCAAATAGCTCACTTTCCAATAGCCCTGAGGGGATGGCAGCGCAATTGAGCTTGACGAAGGGACGATTAGAACGGGAACTGACGTTATGGATCGCCCGCGCAATGAGTTCTTTTCCGGTACCGGTCTCGCCGTAAATTATGACGGTGGAGTCAGTGGGAGCCACAACCTCGACCTGGTCAAGCACGGCTTTCAGTCCGCTGCTTGTGCCCACGATCTCTTCGAAATTGTGCTGCGTTATGTTTTCCCGTTGCTGGCGTGCTCGCTGGTCTCGGGTGATCCCCTGGTGGATCGCATCCAGGAGATCCTCGTCGTCAAAGGGCTTGGTCAGAAACTCCAGTGCGCCTGCTTTGATCGCCCGCACCGACATTGGAATGTCGCCGCGCCCGGTGAGGAAAATAATCGGGATCTGAACATTTGCTTTGACCAGCTCCTGCTGCAAGTCCAGTCCGCTTAGCCCGGGGAGCTGCACATCCAACACCAAACAGCTCGGCACATCGGCGCGCGGGCTGGCCAAAAACTCTTGCGCCGAAGCAAAGGTCTCGACCCTCAATCCCGCGGACCGAATCAGACTCCCGACGGCCTCACGCACAGAGGCATCATCGTCCACGACATATACCCGAGGCTTTGCCTTACTGGTGGCGCCATTTTCCGATTTAGGGAGAGTTTTCTTGCCTTCATGAGGAACACTCTCGGTTTGTTCTTGATTCGAGCCTCCAGATCCAATCGTCTCCAGCATGTTCGTTTCACCCCCCTTTTCGAATTTCAAGAGACCTCCATCACTGCCTTCCATCCTTCTTCGAGAGAGCTGCGTCAATTGCATTGAGTAACGCTTCTTCGCTGAACGGTTTGAGCAAGTAATCCACTGCGCCGCCTGTTAGAGCCCGGCGGCGCGCCTCCTCATCGCCATGCGCCGTGATAAAGACAACCGGAATTTGACAATCGGTCGCAGCCAAGTGACGTTGGAGATCGAGACCATTCATCCCCGGCATCCGAACATCGAGTATCAAACAGTCGGTGTTGCGGAGATCATCTGCGCTCAAGAACTCTTCTGCCGAAGCAAATACCGCCACCGCGAACCCAACAGACCTGATTAAACCTCTGAGGGATTCACGGACGGAGTCATCATCGTCGACAACTGAAATAAGCGGCATCTTAACCATGTTGACCTTTCATCTCTGGTGCCATGGTTTCAGTGTGCAAGGTTTAAGAAAGAAAATCTATTATACTTTGGTATAGGCGGCGAAAGGCTATTTACGCTATGGCTCCTATGGCTTTTTGGCGCGAGGTATGCCGAGCTTCTCGGCCATCCTGACTAAATCCGCCAATGAGTCGGCCTGCATTTTTTGCATAACCTGACCGCGGTGAACTTTGATGGTGATCTCGCTTGTGCCCAGCTCGGCGGCCACTTGTTTGTTTAGCAGCCCTGAGACTACCCGTTCCATCACCTCTCGTTCGCGGGGTGTCAACGACTCATAGCGGTCATACAGCGCGGCCATCTCCGCTTCCTGTCGGCGTGCGGCCCGATCGCGTTTGATCGCTTGTTGAATCGCCTCCAAGAGATCCTCATCACGAAACGGCTTAGTAAGAAACTCAACGGCTCCCGCTTTCATCGCCTGCACTGTGGTCGGCACATCGCCATGACCGGTAATAAAAATGATGGGGATCTCAATGTTGACCTCCGCCATCCGCTTCTGCAGCTCCAGCCCGCTTAGCCCTGGCAAACGTACGTCCAAAACCAAACAGCTTGGCACATCTGCCCGCGGGCGGGCTAAGAATTCCTGGGCGGAGGCAAAAGTCTCGACCTTCAGTCCTGCCGACCGAATCAGACTTCCCAGAGCTTCTCGAACTGACAGGTCGTCATCCACGACAAAGACGATTGCTTTTGCTTCGGCCATAGCGTCCTAGTTGAGTGCTGAAAGCTCTATTTGCGGGCTGCTCAAAAAGATCTCAGATTCCGAGAGCGTGTTTTTCACGACTTGAACCGTTTGAACGTCTTGAACGTTTTGAACCATTCATCATCCTGCTACTCGTACTTCAAAAGAGTAAACTGAAACGTTGCGCCGGGGCCGTCATTCGGTACAGCCCATAGTTTACCGCCGTGATTCTCAACAATCGAGCGACTGATCGCCAGCCCCATCCCCAACCCCTGCGACTTGGTGGTGTAGAAGGCATCAAAGATCCGTTCCATGTTCTTTGGGTCAAGGCCCATGCCTGAGTCTTGCACAGCGACAAGCACTTGATCCGATCCATGTTGACGTGAACGGATGAGCAACTCTCGGCGACCGTCGGCTACCGATGTGGTCGCTTCAATTCCGTTCACCACCAGATTGAGAATCACTTGTTGCAATTCCACCCGATCGCCCAGAACAGGCGGGAGATCGGCAGCTAGTTCCGTCCGTAGTGCCACCCCTTTATGCGCCGCTTCAATCTGCACCAGGAGAATGACCTCTTGAACGGTCTGGTTAATATCGAGCCGTGCCTTCTCCGTATCGGTTTTTCGCACGAGCGCTCGAATTCGGGCGATCACATCGCCCGCGCGATTCCCGTCTCTGAGAATGCCTCGCACGGCATCCCGTGCTTCGTCAAGATTCGGCGCTGGGCCGGCAAGCCACCTCAAGGAGGCATTCGCATTTGTAACGATAGCCGTGAGCGGCTGGTTAACTTCGTGGGCAATGGAGGCCGTTAACTCTCCCATGGTCGTCACCCGTGTCACATGGGCGAGCTCCGCCTGCGCTTTGTGCAGGGCATGTTGAGCCCGCCTGCCCTCGATGAACTGGCCTATCTGACTGCCTAGAGTGGCCATCATGTCGAGCAGCTCCTGTTCGGGTTGTCGTATCTCGTGGCTGAAAAATGCCATGACCCCCAAGACATCGCCGCCGAGCAGAATGGGAAACCCGAAAGCTGCGTGCAGTCCCTCGCTCGCGACGATGGACGCCCGCGGAAAATTGTTATCGTGAACGACATCTGGAATGTATGCGGGCTCACGGCTGGACCAGACCCGGCCCGGCAACCCGATCCCAGGCATGAACGTGCGCTCGCGGCAGATGGCTTCAAATTGCGGGACCTTTGCGGATTCTCTGTGCCAGATTTGGACGCAGCGTAGCCCACCCGCCTCCTGGTCTCGGGTCCACAACGCGCCAAGTTCCCATTGCAAGAAGTTGCACACGGTCTGAAGTATTTTTGGAGAGGCTTCTTCGAGAGTGGCTGCTTCCGCTAGTATCTGTGTGACTGAGTGTTGCAACATCAGGCGTTGCTCAGCCCGCTTGCGCTCGGTGATGTCTTGCACCGTGCCAAACATGCGGCGAGGCCGGCCCGACTCGTCCCTCGTGACATCGCCTTGACTGTGGACCAGACGCACCTCGCCGTTGGGACGAATCACTCGATACTCAACATCGTAGCGCGGGCCACCACGAAGCGCCTGCGCCACTGCTTGAACCACAATCTGCTTGTCTTCAGGATGAATCAGTTCCGGTAATTGGGCCAGGTTTAGGGTCCGCGCTTGTGGTTGTAGCCCAAAGATGCGGTAGGTTTCGTCCGACCACGTGATGATATCCGTGTCCGTATCACGCTCCCAGTAACCAACGTGAGTGAGTTGCTGGGCCTGTTCCAGCTTTCGCTCGCTTTCACCCAGGTTGCGAAAGATCAATAGGCTGGTCAAAGCATCTTCCAGCCGCCGACCGATGTCCTGAAAAAGCCGTTCCTCCTGCGCCGTCCAGACTCGGAGGTAAGAGCACTGGTGCAGCCCAAACATGTAGGGCTTATCCCCTTTCGGATAGATCGCCATGGCCATAATGGACTGAATGCTGAAACGCTTCGCGACGTCTGTCGGCAGTGGATGTTCCGATGCAGGACCGAATCGCACAGGACTGCTGGAAGCTCTGACCATTTGAAACACTTTCGCGACCTCTGGATCGACGGGCAGATCAAGTCCCAGGGCAAAGGCGCCGGGGAATTCCGGACGCGTATGTTCCATCAGCACTTTCCACGAGGCAGCCTCCGGATCACAGGGATAAACCAGCCATGCTCGATCGCAACTAAAAATCGACAGCACTGCATCAAGCACATCGCTCATCATTCGCTCGAGGTCATTCGTTCCCTGGATAGCTCGGTTGATCCGGTCCATACTCTCCAAAAACCAAAGATGAGCCTGGCGCTCCTCCTCTGAGAGCCTGCGCTCGGTCACGTCCATCACCGTACCCACGGACTCGACGAGATCGCCGTTTGAGTTGAAAACCGGATGGCCTTCAGCGTGGATGTATTTTATCGCGCCGTCCGGCGAAACGATCCGCCAATCGAGTTCGTAGTCCGTTGCTTCACGGATTGCTGTCTCGATGACTTCAACGGCCCGACCTCGATCGTCCGGATGGATCCGCCGTAGGAATGTCTCGAATGACGGCATTCCCCGTTCCGGGTCGAAGCCGAATAGGCGGAAGTGTTCCTGCGACCAATGAACGAACTGTCGGGTGGTGACGTCGAGCGCCCAACTGCCTAAATGGCTCAGCCTCTGCGCTTCAGCCAAATGGGCTTCACTTTGCCGCAGCGACTCGTTCACCCGCGCCAATTGCGCGGTTCGTTCTGCAACCAAGCCCTCCAGATTGCCATGAGCACGATGAAGCGCCTGCTCGGTCTCCCGGCGCACCGCGATCTCGCTCTCCAATTGCACGTTCTGCTTGGCAAGCTGCTCAAGCATGCCGTTGACTGTTCGTGCAAGGGTGTCAAGTTCGTCCGATCCGCCTCTTGTTGCGACTCGGCGGGAGAGATCGCCTTCGGCGATGGCCGTCGCAGTGCGGCTGATTTCCTGGACCTCAAAAAGAAGTGCACGACGGATCATCCATCCGAAAGCAGCACCCAGGACCAACACAATTCCCATTGCGCCTGCAAGCCCATACCAGAAGCGTCCGACCAGCGACTCGAAGCGGACGCTCTCGCGGCCCATCAGGAGGTGGTATCCGCCCGGTAACTTCACATGCGAAGCGACCACCCGCATCGTCGATCCATCAGCCATGCCTATCACCAGTCCATAGGTTCCCGGCTCGTCAGGGACCTCGGCTGGCCACGCAGGCAAATTGCCGGCCAGCCGCAGTTTCGACGCGTCTGCAAAGACTATGATTTCGTCTCCAGGCAATCTACTTACCTGCGCCTCCATCGCCGTAGCGAGTCCCTTCACGCCTTCCCTGTCGAACAGTTCCACCAGCCGTTGCATATCCTCCCCATGAACATATTCCCTGAAAGTCGAGAGATTTGCGTGCCACGCATACCAGAGCGGAATCGCGAACAAGGCGAGCACGAAAACGCTGAGTGCGATGTAGGCAAGTGCCAACCTGAGAGGGGAAAAGGGGAAGAACTTGATCATATGTGTTGGTATTCAGTCGTCGTTGAGTCCGCTTAGGCGCGGGTCAATCTCCAGTTGCCCGGTGGCATGCGGCTTCATGTCACTGATGGAACTTCGTTTATCACGTTTGTCATCGGTCGTTGGGTAAAGATGCCTAGTCGTGTTTCAAAAGCGTAAACTGAAAAGTTGTTCCGGGACCGTCATTCGGGACAACCCATAGCCGGCCGCCGTGGTTCTCAACAATTGAGCGGCCGATCGCCAGCCCCATGCCCATACCCTGCGACTTGGTCGTGTAGAAAGCATTGAACACCGTTTCGAGCTTCTGCGACTCGATACCGACACCGGAATCCTGCACTGCGATGAGGACTTCGGCCGATCCATTTCGACGAGAGCGGATGAGCAACTCTCGGCGACGGTCGGTTACCGATGCCATCGCTTCGATCCCGTTCATCACGAGGTTGAGTATTACCTGTTGCAACTGCACCCGATCACCCAAAACACGCGGCAGATCCGCAGCCAGTTCCATCCGTAACACCACGCCATTTTTTTGTATTTCACTCTGTATCAAGCCAACAACCTCTTGGACGACTTCGTTGATCTCCAGAGATACCTGCTCGGTGCCA
>Ga0209799_1000133_pt1 | contig 13157 bp, 8 predicted proteins | sample PanSoiPlo36MoBio_FD_188324 | JGI IMG/M metagenome (GOLD analysis project Ga0209799, IMG submission 188324) | Tropical forest soil microbial communities from Panama analyzed to predict greenhouse gas emissions - Panama Soil Plot 36 MoBio (SPAdes)... | ecosystem: Environmental > Terrestrial > Soil...
TAAAAGCCGCCAAATCAAAAGGCAACAAGCTTTCAACTTTTATTTATCGATTGCGACTGCGCCATACCGTCCGCAACGTTTACAACGAATTCTGTACCGCCATTACCTGCAGATTGCAGAAGGCCAGTAATTATCGATAGCACCCAATAGGAATGTTTTATTATCTGGTGGAGAGCCTTTGCCTGTGACGGGTTAACATCACCTAACAAACCATCTCTTATCATTCCGGAGTATGCAATCGCCAGGCTGAGCGGCGTTCTTAAATCTTGGCACAGCTGATTCACGAACATTGGCGTCCCGTCAGAGGGTTGGCGCGATTCGATGGGTTGGGTCATCGCGCTGTCTTGAAGACTATCCAGGTTTCGCTGTGCCCTCTGGCCCAGTTGCTGTCCTATCATAATCGTGCGCATTACATTCTCCGTCCCGTTTTTAAGAAGGTCGGAGGCCCGGTATAGCGCTGTAGATAGTTGCATAGGAGTTTCAATAATGCTCGCAAACGAGTCGACGCCATTGTTCAAGGAAAATTCTGCGCCTTGACCGACCATTCCAACGACGGCCATGACCGGAAGACCAAACGTCTTCGCGCGTCGTCCTACCTCACAAGGAATTTTTCCTCGCGATGTAGAGAAATCAATGCATCCTTCCCCCGTGATCACCAGATCAGCTTTGCTTAACTGGGTGTCGAGGTCTATGTATTGCGAGACCACCTCGTAACGATGACGCAGAGAAGCTTTTAGAAATGCATACAGACCGGCACCAAGCCCGCCAGCAGCACCCCCACCCGGCATGAGTCGCACATCAACTCCCAACTGCTCCCTGATGACTGCGGCATAGTGCTCCATAGCGTCAACCAAGAACTTAACCGCCATTGGTGAAGCACCCTTCTGAGGACCAAAAACGCGAGAAACAGCGCTCGTGCCGCACAAGATCGAATTGAAGTTGCATGCCACATCAATGCTCACTCGTTCCAGTCGAGGATCCAGCCCAGAAACGTCGATTCTCCGCAGCTTCGAAAGCTCTCCACCGCCCCATCCAATCGAATTACCCTCGGCATCGGTAAGAGCTACTCCAAGTGCCTGTGCCATGCCAGCTCCGCCGTCATTGGTTCCCGAATCAGCGCAACCAATGAGGATGCGGTCCACACCTGCTTCCAAACTCGCCTTGATCAACTCTCCAACTCCATAGGTAGTTGTGAAGAGAGGATTCCGGAGTGCCTCTGGAACAAGCCTCAAACCTGCCGCTGAGGCCATCTCCATAACAGCTGTCTTCTGTCCCGCGCCACCTAGAATGCCATAATAAGCTTCAACGGGTTCCCCAACCGGTCCTGTAACCCGCACCATGTGCAAGGTCCCACCTGTGATATTAACGAGGGTCTTTGTGAAGCCTTCACCACCATCAATTAGAGGCGTTTTCTGAATGTTCGCATACGGAAGCACTCGTAGCACACCTTCCTCAATGCAGTCTGCCGCTTCTTCTGCGCTCAGACTCTCTTTAAAACCGGAAGGTGCGATCAAAACTTTCATAGCCATGGCTTGTCCGCGCTCACAATTTCAATGACAGCGAAGAATCCATGACTGCGGTTGTCATCAATCACGAGAGACCTAAGACACTGTATTTCAGATTCTCCAATTGCTTTTATCTGCTCTTTAATGCGCCCGTAACTTAGTTTTAACAGGCGAGTGAGTCTAAATACCTAAAATCACACTTAGTTGTCAACTGTTACATAAAAATAGGTCCATCTGCTAAGATTGGGTCCTTTTCTTAGCCGGGTCTGGGTAAAGCTGTGCTTAGAGCCGAATTTGTCGTCGATTGGCGAAAAGATTAGATGCTTACTACTTTATTTTGAGAGAATTTCCATAATCGCCGCAAACGTTGGTTGTAACAACTGGCGGTGCAACAAAAAACTTTTAAGCTGGGTAAATTGAAATCGACCCAGTGGCGGCGATCCATGCCGCGTGGGATGAAGATGACAATAGCCGGAATATCACGACTGGATCTTAGATCAGATCCGGCGGTTCTGCGTTCTTGGTATTCCGAACCGAAGATCGACTTTACATCGGATACGTTGGAGGTCGAATCTCTTTCTCGGATCCTAGCACTTGGACGATCTGATCCGCGCAGTTTTCTGGTGCTAGTCCCATCGTCTGCAGATGAATTTCCGCTGATTGCGGCGGTTCATACACGCTGTCAATCCCGGTAAAATTCTTTAGCTCGCCGCGTCTGGCCTTCGCATACAGTCCCTTCACATCTCGACGTTCACACTCTTCCAACGGAGTATCGACGAAAACTTCGATGAATTCGCCTGGATCAAATAGGCTGCGTGCGAATTGACGCTCGGCTCGGTATGGTGAAATAAACGCGACAATAACAATCAATCCGGCATCGACCAAAAGTCTTGCGACCTCGGCCACCCGGCGAATGTTTTCCACTCGGTCCGCTTCAGTGAAACCCAAGTCTCGATTGAGGCCATGGCGAATGTTATCACCGTCCAGGATGTAGGTGTGCTTGCCTTTCGTGTGCAAGCGCTTTTCCAAAAGGTTGGCAATTGTCGACTTTCCTGAACCGGAAAGGCCGGTGAACCACAGGCAACGCGCCCGCTGATGCTTCATCTCAGCCCGGGCGATTTTGGTGACCTCCAACGCTTGCCAATGGACGTTCGCAGATCGGCGGAGCGCGAAATGGATAATGCCTGCTCCCACAGTCTCGTTGGTAAGCTTGTCGATTATAATAAACGCGCCCAATCTCTTGTTTTCACCATACGAAGTAAACGGCACGGACCTATCAAAACTCACATTCACCTTTGCGATTTCGTTTAAGCCTAAAGTTTTGGCGGCGAGATGGGCACCAGTATTAATGTCCAAGCGATGTTTGATGTAGGTGATCGTCACACTCGCAGACTTGGTATGAATCAGAGCAGCGTAGGGCCGCCCGCACAGCAAGGCATGCTCGCTCATCCAGAAAAGGTCCGCCTCAAACTGGTCCGCGCACTCAACCGGGTGTGAAGCGGCGGCAATGACGTCACCTCGGCTGGCATCAACCTGATCTTCAAGAACCAAGGTGACCGACTGCCCTGCGGTCGCTTCGGTGCTCGGATCACGCCAAACGACGATCTCCTTGATCCTGGTGGCCACTCCCGAAGGACTGATGCGCACACTGTCGCCGGGCTTAACCGAGCCGCTTGCGATACGTCCAGAAAACCCCCGGAAATCGAGGTTGGGGCGGTTTACCCATTGCACGGGCATGGTAAACGGCCGGGCGGTATCACGGTCCACGGTCTGGACGGTCTCGAGCCAAAGCAAAAGACTCGGTCCTTCGTACCAAGGCATGGCAGCATGACCCAGGTCGACAATATTGTGACCTTCGAGCGCGGATATTGGGATCGCCGTGATCGTTTCGAAAGCCAGATCTTCGGCAAAACGCCGATAAGTGAGTGCAATCTCGTCAAAGACCGGTTGCGACCAGCCCACGAGATCCATCTTGTTCACCGCCAGCGCCACGTGGCGGATACCGAGCATCGAGGCGATGCGACTGTGGCGTTTGGTTTGCGTCAGTACCCCCTTACGGGCGTCGATCAAAAGTACGGCCGCCTCGGCAGTCGATGCGCCAGTCGCCATGTTGCGGGTGTATTGCTCATGACCCGGCGTATCGGCCACAATAAAGCGCCGTCTCGGTGTAGCAAAGAAACGGTAGGCGACATCGATCGTGATGCCCTGCTCGCGCTCGGCCTGCAGTCCGTCAACCAGCAGCGCAAAGTCCAAGCGCTCGCCCTGGGTGCCAAATTTCATTGAGTCCGCCTTGAGAGTTTCCAGCTGATCCTCAAAAATCAATTTGGTCTCGAAGAGCAAGCGACCGATCAATGTCGACTTGCCGTCGTCGACGCTGCCACAGGTAATAAAGCGAAGAGTATCCATCAAAAATACCCCTCTTGCTTTTTGCGTTCCATGGAAGCGGCACCGTCGTGATCGATAATGCGTCCCTGTCGCTCCGAGGTCGTGGCTCCCAGGGTTTCGGCCACGATCTCATCCAGTGTCATGGCGGTGCTTTCAATCGCAGCGGTTAGCGGATAGCAGCCCAAGGTGCGAAATCGTACCGTACGCATTTCCGGTGTTTCACCGTTCTCGAGTGGCAACCGATCATCGTCGACCATGATCCACTGGCCATCGCGCATGACCACGGGACGTTTAGCGGCGAAATACAACGGCACGATTGGAATACTCTCCTGGCGAATGTACTGCCAGATATCGGCTTCGGTCCAGTTGGAAAGTGGAAATACCCGTATGGTTTCGCCAGGGTTGATGCGGGTATTGTAGAGATTCCACAATTCTGGGCGCTGGGCTTTCGGCTCCCAGCGATGGCCGGCTGCGCGAAACGAAAAAATCCGTTCCTTGGCGCGGGATTTTTCCTCATCACGCCGTGCGCCCCCGAAGACCACGTCAAACCCGTGAAGATCCAAAGCTTGCTTCAGTGCTTCCGTCTTCATGACATCGGTGTGGTATGCGGAGCCGTGGGTGATTGGCCCGATACCCTCTAATACGCCTCTTGGGTTAGTGTAGGTGATCAGTTTAAACCCAATTTGCTTCGCCGTTTGGTCTCGGAACGCGATCATTTCGCGGAACTTCCATCCGGTATCGATATGCATCAATGGAAACGGAATAGGGCCGGGATAATAGGCCTTTTCCGCCAAGCGCAGCATAACCGAAGAGTCTTTCCCGATCGAGTAAAGCATCACTGGCTTGGCCGCAGTCGCCGCTACTTCACGAATGATTTCAATCGACTCGGACTCCAGCTCTGAAAAAATAGCGCGTCCCTCGCGTAAACCACAAAATATTTAAACGAATGACTTTAAATAATAAGACTCGGCTTCTTTGTCAAAGTACCCATAGATGCTGAAAAGTGGAAGCGACGGAAACGATTACTTGTCGCGGCTATTTGAATGCAATTTTATGTGACAGAAGTTGAGGTTTAACTAAACCGAAATGGCCTGGATAGCGCCGATACGTTCTGTCGGCGTGGGATGAGAATAATGATACGCGGAATACCAGGGATGAGGTGTTAGATTTGACAGGTTCTTGACCGTTAGGTTAATCAGCGCCTCCTCCATTGGCCGAGGGTTCCGGAGCGATTCGACCGCAAATCGGTCTGCTTCATATTCGTGCTTCCGTGAGAGCAGGTTGATTAACGGGCCCAGATAGAAGGTAGCCGGGCCGGACAGCAAACTGAAAAGCACAAGCGCGCCCGCGTTGGAAGGGTTGTCCAAACCAAAGGCGCCAAACAGAGGTCTATAGTTCACCAGCAAGCTCAAGATATAGAGTCCGCAAAAGAGAAAAACCGTCTGAACCACCAGCATCCGGCGAATGTGTTTCATTTTGTAATGACCCATTTCGTGCGCCAGCACAGCGAGCCCCTGATCAATGGTCATCTGCGCGATCAAGGTATCGAACAAAACGATTCGTTTCGCCTTCCCGATTCCGGTAAAGTAAGCGTTGGAATGGGCCGATCGTTTCGATCCGTCCATCGAAAAGATTCCATTCGTCTTAAAGCCTACCTGCTCTGCCAAACGCAATATTCGATTTCGTAACTCGCCTTCCGGCAACGATTCGAACTTGTTAAACAGCGGCGCGATGAGGGTAGGATAGACGATCACCATCAGGAGCTGGAATCCAGAAACGAATAGAAACGTCCAGAGCCACCAATAAGAGCCTGTTGCCTTCATCAGCCAGAGGACAACGAAGAGAAAGGGCAGGCCGATGACGACACCGAGCAAGAGTCCTTTAAGCTTGTCGGTCAAATATAGCTTCCAAGTTGTCTTATTGAAGCCAAAGCGCGCCTCGAGCTCAAAAGTCGAATAAAGATCGGTGGGTAGACTCGCCATGGAGAAGACCAGAGCAACACCGAAGCAAAAAATTAGCCCTTCAGCGTTCGCTATCGAGAAGAAACGATTGGCTAGATCTTTCGAAAAACGATCCATCAACGGAAGCAAACCGCTAAAAAGAACAATGAGGGTGATCAATCGACCGTAGATCTCCGCCCAACGCTGAAACCGTCCCTTCGCCAGGGTGTACTGAACAGATTTTTCGTACTGTTCGGCGGTCATGTTGTGTTGGAAAAAATCGGGGAGCTTTTTCTCCACCCACTTTGCACGCACGTATCGCAGGTTTAATTCATTGAGACCGAACTCGACGACAAATTCGAGGCCAAAAAGGACAAGAAATACCGCGACGATCAGCTGTTCCATTGGACCGGGCATCGAATGCGGAACAAAACTAAAGGGGGGACGAGCAAGGATTTGTCAGGGAACGAGCGGACTATAAGTGAAGGTGAGCTTGCCGTCGTTTTCATCCACCTCGACCTTGCCGCCGCTCTGAAGTTGGCCGAAAAGAATTTCGTCAGCCAAGACACGCTTGATCTCGTTTTGAATCAACCGCGCCATTGGGCGCGCCCCAAAGGAGGGGTCGTAGCCTCTTTCCGCGAGCCAGCGCCGGGCTTTAACCGTGAGTTGCAAGAACACTTTCTTCTCGTTGAGCTGGTGATCGAGCTCGATAATGAATTTGTCCACCACTCGCTCGATAATCTCCATGGTCAACGAATTAAAGACAATCATCGCGTCTAGCCGGTTACGAAATTCGGGGCTGAACATCTTTTCAATAGCTTCTTTGCCCTTGCCGGCATTAGACCGTGCGCCGAAACCCAGCGGCGTGCCGCTCATCTCCCGCGCTCCCGCGTTGGTGGTCATAATTAGGATGATGTTTCTAAAGTCAGCTTTTTTACCGTTGTTATCCGTAAGGGTGGCGTGATCCATCACCTGAAGAAGAATATTGAACAAATCCGGATGTGCTTTCTCTATCTCATCGAGGAGTAAGACGGCATACGGATTTCGATTGATGGCGTCGGTCAGGAGACCCCCCTGATCGAAGCCGACATAACCCGGAGGCGCGCCGATCAGACGGGAGACCGTGTGCTTCTCCATATATTCGCTCATGTCAAAACGGATAAACTCAATACCCATGATCTGTGCTAGTTGTTTCGCCACCTCCGTCTTTCCGACACCCGTAGGACCGGAGAAGAGAAAACAACCGATGGGTTTCTCGGGATGACCGAGACCTGAACGCGAAAGTCTTATCGTGCTTGTGAGCGTGTCGATGGCGGTATCTTGCCCGAAGACGGTTAGCTTTAGATCTCTATCCAGATTTTGTAGCTGCTCCTTGTCCGATATTGAAACACTTCGCGGTGGAATTTTCGCTATCTTGGCGACAATTTTTTCAATATCTTTCGCACCGATAGATTTCTTGCGTTTGTCCACCGGCTGGATCTTCACTGCAGCGCCAACTTCGTCAATAACATCGATGGCTTTATCCGGCAATTTGCGATCGTTAATATGCTTCGCTGAGAGCTGCACTGCCGCGCGAATCGCTCCGGTGCTGTAGTGGACTCCATGGTGTTTCTCATAGTGCGGTTTCAGACCTTCAAGGATTTTGTAGGCATCATCCTGGCTGGGTTCGGGAACTTCGATCCTCTGGAAACGGCGCGCTAGGGCTCGATCTCTTTCAAAGTAGCTTTTGTAATCATGATACGTGGTCGAACCAATGCACTTCAGTTCTCCCGACGCGAGGGCGGGCTTTAGAATATTTGAGGCATCCATCGACCCGCCGCTCGTCGCGCCGGCGCCGACAATTGTGTGAATCTCATCGATGAAAAGAATGGAGTTGGGCAGTTTCTTAAGACCGGCTAAAACTCCTTTTAGACGCGCCTCGAAATCGCCACGGAACTTTGTACCGGCGAGTAGAGCGCCCATATCTAAGGCGTAGATCACAGCATCTTTCAAAACGTCGGGAACATCGCCGTGATGGATTTTCAGCGCTAGCCCCTCGGCCAATGCCGTCTTCCCGACGCCAGGGTCACCGACGTAGATCGGATTATTCTTGCGCCGCCGACAGAGAACGTGAATCGTCCGCTCGATCTCGTCGTCGCGTCCGATGAGCGGGTCGACATTGCCTTGCTGGGCTTTCGCTACCAAGTTCACAGCGAAGGATTCGAGAGGTTTTACCCGCCGGCCTGGCTTTTCTTCTTCACCCTGCTCGTCTTCGCTCTGAGACCATTCCTCTGTTGCTGCGATTTTAGATATGCCGTGGGAAATGTAATTCACCAGATCGAAGCGGGTGATACCTTGTTCCTGTAGAAGAAAAACCGCGTAGGAATCCGGCTCGCGAAACATCGCGATTAATAGATTCCCACCGTTGATCTCCTTTTTTTCCGCGGACTGAGCATGGATCACCGCACGCTGCAGCACGCGATGAAAGCTCAGGGTCTGCTGGGGTTGGTGGTCCGACCCCCCGGGAAGCGTCTCCAGATGGGTTTGAAAGAACTCCTCCAAACCTTTCCGAAGCCGGTCGATGTTCCCGCCACAATTAATGATCGCGCTGCTGGCGTCTTTGTCTTGCAGCAAAGCGTAAAGAAGGTGCTCCAAGCAAACATATTCATGGCGCCGGCTCTTCGCTTCTTTTAAAGCTGCATTTAGCGTTCCTTCCAGCTCCTTGCTGATCATTTTAAGCCTCTTCCATTGTGCATTTCAGCGGATATTCGTGCTGCCGGGCGAGACCTTCGACCAAAGTGACCTTGGTTTCGGCGACTTCATAGGTATAAACGCCAGCTACTCCGATTCCCTTCTTGTGTACGTGGAGCATGATTTGAACCGCTTCTGTATGTTCCTTATGGAAAACATACTGCAGCACCTGCACAACGAACTCCTTGGTAGTATAATCGTCATTGTGCAATAAAACTTTGTAGAGGGGAGGTTTCTTTAATTTTTTCTTGGTTTCGGTGACTAGCTCGCGATCGGATTCGGTTTCCCTGCGGCTCATGATAGGCTCCCTGGAAACGATATATATCTAACATGCTTCTCCGGCCAGTCGCAATCCTCCACAGTCTCTATGGCTTGGACAAATATTATTGCCTGCTTGTGCCCCAAAGAGGAAAAGATGTTATATTAATTTTGAGCTTGCCGCTTAAATATTAGGACCTTCGAGTAGTTTGCTACCTATGGAGGTGTCCTGTGCTTTCTAACAAAGTCAGCGAAATCATGACAACGACCTTGACGACTGCCTCAGTCACAAGTTCGATTCAACAGGTTTTAGAGATGATGGTCGCGGCAGACGTCGGGCGTATTATCGTCACCAATAAGGAAGTGCCGGTTGGAATTTTTACTGAAAAAGACGTGCTGAAGCGCGTCGTGAACAGTAACATCGACCCCGGAAAATCACTGATCAAAGAAGTGATGACCTCTCCAATACGCGCAGTCCGCGAGGAAACTCACATCATCGAAGCTTTTGGCAAAATGTACCGCGGAAAGTACCGCCATCTCCTAGTGCGCGGAAAGAGAGGAAAAATCGTTGGCATCGTCTCGATGCGCCGCATTCTGGGAATTGCGGTCGAGTTGGGGCAAGGACTGAGCGAGACGAAAACAATCGGAAGTCTCGTGTCGGGGGAAGCCTTGTTCGTAGACGAAAGCTCATCGGTTTACCAAACCATTGACCTCATGATCCAAAAAGGTGTCGCCTCGATTGTCGTTTCGACCGCTGGAACACCGCATGGTATCTTTACCGAACGCGACGTTCTCAAACGGGTGGCCGCCAAGGGGATTGATACGAAACAGACTCAGGTGAAGCAAGTGATGACTTCGCCTCTGGTAACGATGGCGAAAACAGCGCTCATTGGCGAAGCTTTGACTGAGATGTACAGGCGAGATATTAGAAATATGCCGGTTATAGAACCCGGAGGACAACTCATAGGCATCGTTTCTATGCCGGATATCTTACAATACGCCGCCGCTTTTAACATCGACGAAAAGGTTCGCCAAACCTGGAAAGAAGTCGAGGAATATTATGATTCCGAAGATCAGTATACACCAGGCTAACACATTGTCTTTCAAGAGGAATATGGTACTATTGGAGAATTGTAAATCTGAAGGAGGTTGGATTTGGATACCGCCGCAATCAATGACTTAAACATCTGTGTTGCTACCGAAAATGGGTCAGGAAGCGCATCCTCAAACAACATACTCTTCAAGGCAATCTTTAAAATGGGTATCCCCTGTTCTTCGAAGAATATGTTTCCATCGAATATTCAGGGCTTACCCACTTGGTACCAAATTCGGGCTTCCGCCGAAGGCTATCTAGGCCGAAAAGACGTTATCGACGTCATGGTCATGTTCAATGACGCTACCGCCGCCAAAGACATTTACCGAGTGCGTGACGGTGGTTTGATTCTTTATGACGACTCGACTCCGCTTCCAGCTCATCTGAAACGGGATGGGGTTCAGTACATAGGTGTTCCCGCCAATAAGCTAATCGCGAAACTTGTACCAGCTTCACCTCTGCGCGCAAAACAACGCAATATGATCTACGTTGGGGCGCTGGCCGATTTGTTCGGCATCGATATGGAGGTGATCAAAGCCGTGCTGGAGGACACCTTCGGGAAAAAACCCGCGGTGATCGAGTCTAATCTGCTTTGTATTGACGCCGGCTATCAGTATGTAAAGGAGAAAGGCTTCACGCAAAATATCGCTCGGTTGCAAACGATCCCTAATGGCAACAAAGGGAAAATCATAACCGAGGGCAACACGGCAGCCGCATTGGGGGCGATTTACGGCGGAGCCTCGGTCATTTGTTGGTATCCCATCACGCCATCGAGCTCCCTCGCGGAAGCCATGGAGTATTACCTGCCCCGGTTGCGCAAGCCCAAAAACGATAAACGAACATATGCCATCGTTCAGGCTGAAGATGAGATCGCGTCCGCCGGCATGGTTGCCGGTGCGGGATGGGCCGGAGCCCGCGCGATGACCTCTACTTCAGGGCCTGGGGTGTCGTTAATGAACGAAACTATAGGTCTCGCCTATTATGCCGAGATTCCGTGCGTGTTTTTTATCATCCAGCGGGGCGGTCCCTCGACCGGTCTGCCGACACGGACGCAGCAAGCAGACATCTCTCTTATGTATGGTGCTTCCCATGGCGACACCCGCCATATTCTGTTGATCCCCCATGACATGAATTCGTGCTTTGATTTCGCGCGCCGCAGTTTCGATTTCGCTGACCGATTTCAAACTCCGGTTTTCGTCGCTATGGACCTCGACCTGGGTATGAATTTTTGGTCTTCGGACCCTCTCAAATTGGAACAAGCACCCTACGATTACGGCAAGCGATTAAGCCCAGAGCAACTTGAGGAATGGACCAAAGCCGGCAAAAAGTTCCGCCGTTACTTTGACCAGGACGGCGACGGCATACCTTACCGAACCGTCCCCGGAAATCAGCATCGCATGGCCTCCTACTTCACCCGCGGATCGGGCCACGATGCCGACGCCAGGTACTCCGAGGATGAAAACGACTACAAATATATTCTCGATCGCTTGAAAAAGAAGTTCGAGACCGCCCGCAAATTTGTCCCCAAGCCAATCGTGGAGAAAGAAAGAGGCGTCAAAACCGGAATCATCTGTTATGGTTCCAGCTATGAGGCGGTGCGCGAAGCTCGGGACCGATTGAAAGCGCGGGGGTTAAAAACCAACCACATGCTAATCAGGGCCCTGCCGCTTACGAAGGAGGTACGGGATTTCTTGGCGGAGCATGAGACCATTTATTTCGTAGAACAAAACCGCGACGCTCAAATGGCCGCCATCATCAAAGACGAAAGTCCCGAGTTGGGAGCCAAAATTGTTAGCGTACTCGTATACAACGGCCTACCCATAACCCCGAAAGCGGTCGTGGACCAGATTTTCGACGCGGCACAATCGGCCCAATTAAAAACCGCACAGATGTAAGGACAGAATCATGGCAGAAGCGAAACTAAATCGGATTAATCTGACAGAAAAGGACTATGAAGGAGCGGCCTCCACAATGTGCCGAGGCTGCGGCCATGACGCCATTTCAGCGTCGGTGATGCGCGCTTATTTTGAAAGCAGCATCGATCCACGAAAAGTGATCAAGTTGAGCGGCATCGGCTGTTCTTCAAAAACGCCCGCTTACTTTTTGAGTCAATCCTTTGGCTTCAACGCTGTTCACGGCAGGATGTCAGCGGTAGCAACTGGCGCCAATTTGGCCAACCATACTCTGATGCCTATCGGCGTCTCCGGCGATGGTGATACCGCTGCTATTGGCCTGGGCAACTTTTGCCACATGATGCGCCGCAACGTGAATATCACTTACATTATAGAAAATAATGGCGTCTACGGACTAACCAAGGGGCAATTCTCCGCCACCGCTGATGTCGGTTCGGTCATGAAGGGAGGAAAGGTCAATGACATTCCGGCCATCGACATGGCCGAGTTGGCAATTACCCTCGGCGCGACTTACGTTGCCCGTAGTTTTTCCGGCGACCGCAAACAGCTCACGCCCTTGGTCCAAGGTGCTCTGGCCCATGCCGGAAGTGCGATCCTCGACGTTATCAGCCCCTGTGTTACCTTCAATAACCACGAGGGATCTACCAAGAGCCTAAAATATGCCAAAGGGCACCTCGACCCCATCCATGATATCGATTTCATTCCGCCTTACGAAAATATCGAAGCCGATTACGACGAAGGCACTGACCACGCAGTGGAATTGCACGACGGCTCACACATCGTTTTGCACAAGCTAAGTAAAGATTACGATCCAACCAACAAAGCGCAGGCGATTTCAGCGATCCACGCAGCCATCGCCGAAGGGAAGTTTTTGACGGGCCTTATCTACTATAACCCGAATCGCAAGGAATTTGCGGAAGAATTGAATCTCTGTGACACACCGTTATCTGAATTGACCCAGGATGAGCTTCAGCCATCGCTGGAAGCGCTAGAGAGAATCAATGCCGAATTGATGAAGTAAACTTCTTAGCACCGCCTCCTTAAATGCAAAAGGCCTGGCAGGAAGCGCTGCCGGGCCTTTTTTACTGAACGGTCGAACCTATTGAACGGTAGTTATAAACCCACTGCCCGTTTTTCCAGTCCTTTCCACGTTTCGATGATCTCACTCGCGGAAGCCACCAAACCAAAGTGACGGCGTATGTTCGCCAACGTGCCCAAGTGTAGCTTTGCTTCGTAGGCCGCGGAGCAGTCATCGATCATAGTTACATAATAGTCATAGATATAGGCGTCGCGCGCCGTGGTCTCGACACAGACATTGGTGGCCACTCCGCAC
>Ga0209799_1000134_pt1 | contig 13107 bp, 11 predicted proteins | sample PanSoiPlo36MoBio_FD_188324 | JGI IMG/M metagenome (GOLD analysis project Ga0209799, IMG submission 188324) | Tropical forest soil microbial communities from Panama analyzed to predict greenhouse gas emissions - Panama Soil Plot 36 MoBio (SPAdes)... | ecosystem: Environmental > Terrestrial > Soil...
CATGGATCCATCACGTTTGTATATTGGACTTTGGTCCAATATGGGAAAAAAGTCATTTTCAGGTAGAAACCTGAAATTCCAATGCTGACCCCCAAATGGATAAGTTATGAGGTTCTGTTATGCGAATTCTGTTGGTTGAAGATAATGTGAAAATAGCCTCATTCGTTGAGAAGGTGCGCCCGAGGGGCAAGTCATAGAGAATAAGCGGCCTACAGTCTAAGCGAAATATTACACACCCTGTAGCCGCTGCCAAGGATAAGATCCTCTAACTTTCAATTGCGGCTTGCTTCAACCCCAGGTAACCGTAGCAACGAACCAAGTAAAAACGGCGCACGATTTTGCCATGCCTCACAATCGGCACCACCGTTGCTTGCTCATCCACTCGCATGAAATGTTGCTGCAGCAGCGCGATATCAGGAAAAAATTCGTCGTCGCCCACTGCGACGGCGTTGGAGCCTGGCAGAGGAACCCTTGAATCCCAGAACTCAAAGCCTAGAGCGTTCTTTCCCAGGACTTTGCGGGAGAAAACGTCCTCAAAATCTTGCATGTAAAACGCGAGCTCCGACGTCATATCTTTCCGGTCCACGCCGAAGATAAAGGTTGTCTTATTTGTCTCGGTCTCGATGTTCGCTTTCTCTCGCTCTAGGGTCTTGGCCAATTCCGGCCACCCAGTGACCGACTTGACTACCGGAACAAAGGGTATCACCAGCGCCAGATGGAAAGGTACCAACACATAGAGGACAGGCAAGCTATAAAGGGAAAAAACTAACATCTTGTGCTGGGCAATTTTGAACCTTTGCCCGCTTTTGAAGCGCAGGTATCGATAACACGTATGGGCGGCAATAAGCAGCGCCAGATAACCCGGCAGGGGCCAGCTGACGTTCACCGCCGAGACGATACTGTACACGGCAAAAAAGACCAGGATTGGGAATGAAAAGAACAGACAAAATTTCCACCTGGAGCCTTGGTCTTTTATCGTAAAATAAAGCGCAACGGCAAAACTGAGCACTAGAACCGCTAGAAAGGTCGGAAAGACCGATGCTACTTGAACGCCCAGGAACTCTATGAAGCTGTGGGGGGCCGAGCGCACGGGTTTCACCATTTCTTCTCCCAAAACGCGCCTGCCAAACTGGAAGACGAAAGAAGCCCACTGGTGTTGGTAGTTCCAGAGAATTACAGGGCTGAAAATGACCAGGGAAAGAAAAAAAGCGAGGTAGGGCTCCTTCCTGAGCAGCCATTTGCGGTGCGCGCGATCCGCAATAAGAAAGAGCAGCGCCGAGGGAACGAGGAACAGCGCCGTATACTTCGAAAGCATAGCAAAGCCCAGAGCGGCGCCTGCGCCGTACCATGCGTATGGCCGGTCCTTAAGGACCGCGATCGAGACCAGGTAAATAGTGAGAAGCCAGAAGCAGATCAGTGGTACGTCCGGGGTGATGATCGCGCCGTAAACACAATAGACAGGAATCAGCGCAAACAAGAGCGCCGCCCAAAGGCCCGCCCTACGGCTAAACCACAACCGCCCCAGAGCGTTGATGAGCAAAATCGAAACGACAACCAGGCACAAGCCGCCGATTCTTACCCCAATCTCGGATTTCCCCAACAACAGCGTGCCTGCTCGAATCACCCAGGCCACCATCGGTGGATGATCCAGGTAGCTCAAGGCTGGGTGCATCGCATAATTCCAGTAGTAGGCCTCTTGGGGAGAGAGATTGATCGTTGCGGCCGAGATAAAGCGCAAGAGTAACAGCAGAGCGATGCCCCAGACGATGAGACTTTCAGACCTCGTTGGCAGTCGGCTAAATGGCCGGCCCGAGAGATCCTCTGTTGTTCCGGGCCGCTGAAAGCTGAGCCCATTATTCGGACGGCTTATTCTTTGAGCGTTCTGGTTCATGATACGATGAGAAATACCCTCGTAACGCGACCCTCTCCACTTCATAGCTGAAAACTGAAAACCAGAAGCCGTAAATCAAAAAGTTCATCCCTGTGTTGCCGCCGGCTTACACGGGCAGCTTCGACCGCTCGAACCGAAAATGCCTCTTTCTTGCCACAGCCCAGTAGGAGAAATCAAACACGACTCGTACACCGACACGGATCCCTGAATCGATGTGAACGATCCTCTATTAACTGTGCAAGAATTCGAAACAAACCCAACAAAATCAAATCTAAAAGCCGAAAGCAAGCATTGCGCCTCGAATGGTTCTACCCAGAAGGTACTGCGAATGCGGGCGGCAAGAAACAGGATATGAAATGCGGGACCGGTACTGTATGATCATAATAATAAAGATAAAGTTGTGGGCTTAGACCATGCGGATCCTATTGGTCGAAGATGATGTCAAGATCGCTTCTTTCGTAGAAAAGGGGTTACGCGCGGCAGGGTACGCGGTCGACCACGCTATCGACGGCGAGACCGGCCTGCACCTGGCTTTGACCGAGCCCTATGATGCCGCCATCATCGACATTATGCTGCCGAAACTGGACGGGTTATCGCTAGTCAAGCAGATACGAGAAAAGAAAATCAACACGCCGGTTATTATCCTAAGCGCGAAAGATTCGGTCGATGACAGGGTCAAGGGACTGCAGACCGGCAGCGACGACTATATGACGAAGCCCTTCGCCTTCTCCGAGCTACTTGCCCGTGTTCAAGCGTTGATCCGGAGAGCCGGGGGGCTTTCTGAGCCAACGCAGTTGGTCGTCGGAAATCTCATTATGAACCTGCTCAGCAGGGAAGTAGTAAGAGAAGGCAGGAGGATAGAATTGCAGCCCATCGAATTCTCTCTGCTCGAGTATCTCCTGCGCAACAGTGGACGGGTAGTTTCAAAGACGATGATCATGGAGCACGTGTGGGACTATAATTTCGACCCCCAGACCAACGTTGTCGAGGCGCGGATTTCCCGGCTCCGGGACAAAGTCGACAGGGATTTCTCCAGAAAACTCATCCACACGATCCGCGGGGTCGGCTATGTCCTTAGGGAAAATCCTTAGGCTGCCGAACACGCTCGCCTTCCGTCTCACCCTCTGGTACGCGGGAATTTTCGCCCTTTCTTCTTGCGTGGCGTTTTTGCTCTTTTACACGCTGATCACTTTGGTGTTCCAGGAACGAACCGATCAGGAACTGCTCGGTCAAGCGCAGCGGTTCTCCACCTTGCTCGCCGCTGAAGGCATCGGAGCGGTCAATAGTAGCGCGGTTATCGAGGCCCAAGCCGCTGGTGAGAAGAAAGTATTTTTTCGACTCCTGAATATCAACGGAGAAGCTTTCTCCTCCTCCAACGTCTCCTATTGGAAAGATATCAGCGTGGACACGACGGCGATCGAGAAGTTGCTGCGAGGCAGCGATCCTGTTTTGCAAACGATCACGATTCCCGACCGCGGCGATGAGGTGCGTATCCTCTACGCCATGCTCAGTCCGACCGTCATCGTGCAAGTTGGACAGGCGATGGAGAGTCAAGCTCGTTTGCTTGACGCGTTCAAGCGCATCTTCATCATCACCATGAGCGTATTAATCCTCCTGGCCGCGGGAGTCGGTTGGTTTATGGCCAGGCGAGCGGTTTCCGGCATCGAGGCAGTTACCCACACCGCCCAAAAAATCTCCGGCGGCTCGCTGCAGGAACGGGTGCCGGTGAAACCCAGGGGCGATGAGATCGATCAGCTGGCCACCAGCTTCAATCGAATGGTGGACCGGATTCAAACTCTGCTGACGGAGATTAAAGAAATGAGCGACAACATCGCCCATGACCTGAAAAGTCCGGTGACTCGAATCCGCGGCACCGCGGAAGTTACCCTCACCACCGGCAAGTCTCTTGCCGATTTTGAGAACATGGCAGCCAGCACGATCGAGGATTGCGACCGGCTCCTCGATATGATCAACACGATGCTGCTGATATCAAAGACCGAGGCGGGAGTCGAAAAACCCTCGCGTGACGAGGTCGACTTCGCGGCGCTTGTCCGTAAAGCCTGCGAACTTTTCGAACCCATCGCAGAGGAAAAAAAAGTGAGCCTGAGTTGCGACGCTTCAAAGAAAGCCCCATTTGTCGGCGATGTCCGAATGCTCCAAAGGATGCTTGCCAATATTATCGATAACGCCATCAAATACACGCAGCCCGGAGGAAAAATTGAAGTTTCTCTCACGGAGAGCCAACGTCACGATATCATCGTCTCTGTTAAAGATACGGGCGCCGGCATCGCCGAGGCCGATCTGCCCCGCATTTTCGAACGATTCTACCGCTGCGACCAGAGCCGCTCTCAAGCTGGAACAGGGCTTGGCCTCAGCCTGGCCAGGGCCATCGCGCGGGCTCATGGCGGGGACGTCACGGTAAGCAGCGCTATCAATCAGGGCAGCAACTTCACCATTAGCCTCCCGAAAGCGTAAGGGAGACCAGGGCCGAGGGTCGGGTATTGTTCGGGTTTCAGGTTTCTGGTTTCAGGTTTCAAGAAGCCTCTTGTTCGCTGAAACCTGAACTCTGACACCTTTTACCTATTTATCACTCGACACTCGCCCCTCTTATCACTCGACACTCGCCCCTCGACCCTCTGCCCCGTTCCAACCTTACCAATTGATAATGTTCCGGTCAGTCTCCGGTTAATTTTGATCATTTATATTGACTCAAAATTAACGGCCTATGGGCCCAAGGAGGAGAGTCATTATGGAAATCAATAATCTTAAACGGTATTTGCTTGCCCCGGTCCTGGTAAGCGTCTTAATGGGAACCGGGTATGGGATATCGAAGGCGGTAAAGGCTCCCGATGCTGGCGCTACTCCGCCGTCGAAGTCGGCGGACGTACCCATGGTGCCGGCAAACTTTAGTGAGCTTGCGGAGACGGTTCGCCCCGGCGTGGTCAATATCCAGGTGGTCAAGAAAGTAAAGAACGTTGCCTTTGGGTCCGGTAATTTCCCTGGGAACCCATTTGGGGAGAATAGTCCGTTCGGGGATTTCTTTGGACCCTTTTCTGAAGGGAATCCATCCCCTCGTCCCGAGCAGCGCGGCGTTGGTTCAGGGTTTGTCCTGAGCCGGGAAGGGTACATCGTAACCAATAACCATGTGGTCGAAGATGCGGATCAGATCAAAGTGAAGCTCGCCAACGGCAAAGAATACGATGGCAAAGTCGTGGGCCAGGATCCGAAGACTGACCTAGCTCTAGTGAAGATTGATGGATCAGCAGAACTGCATCCGCTTACTCTCGGCAATTCCGATGAACTGAAAGTGGGTAGTTGGGTCGTCGCCATCGGCAGCCCATTTGGACTGGAACAGACAGTGACCGCCGGGATTGTCAGTGCCAAGGGAAGGGTGATTGGATCCGGACCTTATGACAATTTCATTCAGACCGATGCCTCGATCAACCCGGGCAACAGCGGTGGCCCGCTCATCAACACCAAGGGCGAGGTCGTGGGTATCAACACGGCGATCATCGCTTCGGCTCAGGGAATCGGATTCGCGATCCCGGTCAACATGGCCAAGGAGATCGCTCCTCAGCTCCAAGAGAAGGGCCATGTCACCCGCGGCTGGTTTGGTGTCAGCATCCAAGAGGTAACTCCGGAACTGATGAAATCCTTCGGCCTCAAGGAAAAGAAGGGAGCCCTGGTTTCTGAGGTGATTCCAGGAAGCCCGGCAGAGAAAGCAGGAATCGAGCAGGGAGATGTGATCATGGAATTTGACGGCAAGACAGTTGCCGACTCTCAAGATCTGCCCCGCATGGTTGCATCGACGCCGATAGGGAAATCGGTCAACATCAAGCTCTGGCGGAATGAGAAGACGCTGGACCGACAGGTGAAGGTCGGTGAGATGGAAGAGACAGTCGAGGTTGCCAAGACTCCTGCCCATGACAAAACCCTAGGCATATCCGTCCAGAACCTGACCCCGGCGATCGCCAAACGTCTCCGCCTAAAGAGTGAGACCGGCGTGGTGGTCACTCGCGTTGAACCGGGAAGTCCGGCAGCCGATGCGGGAATTCAAACCGGCGATATCATCCGTGAAGTCAATCGCAAGGCGATCAAAAACGTAGACGACCTTGTGCAAAAACTAGAGCAAACCAAAGATCAGTCCAACATTCTTCTGCTCGTCCAGCGGGGTCAGAATAACCTGTTCGCCGCTGTCACACCGAAGTAAGCTGCTAGATCTTCCTGCCACAAAAACCCCTCCGCCGCCGGGCGGAGGGGTTTCTTTTACGACGGCCCGGAATAGTGGAATGATGGAGTACTGCATTAAAACCCAACACTCCTTTCCTCCATCACTCCAGTACGACTAATGGCTGTAACCGGAGGAAGTGGCAGTTCCAAGGCTTCAGATCCACATATAGCCCCGGGTCTCGCATCTCATCCCCGCTTCGCTCATAGGTGTTACCCGACAAGACATCAACCAACCTCCAGGTGCTTCCGCGCAACTCGTCCCAGGGCACCTGAACGTGGCCCTGCGCTGGGTTGTCACTGAGGTTGACTACGATGAGATACCGGTCCTTGTCCTTGATCCAGCTCCAGGCGATGAGATTCTGATAGCTCGAATTGTCGCGCCAGCCCGTGCAATTGCAGAGAGCCCAATTGCCGTCCCGGAACACAGGGGTATCGATGGCCTCGAGGAGCCAGTTGTAGAAAACCTGCAGTGGTTGATCTACAGGTTCGGCCGGGCGTCTATCAAGAAACACAGGTAATCTGACCTTTCGCCCCTCGAATTGCCCGTCATGGAATAGTCTCGCTCCCGGCAGCGTCGCCATCACTACAACAGCGGCCCGTTCCTTTGCGGCGGAGAAAGTCGCTGCAGCTCGGGGTTCGTCGTGGTTCTCGATAAACCGAAGGAGTTTCTCCTGGTAGGCGAGATCGGCGGAGAGGTGAAGCCGCACACCATCCGCATTACCATGCTCCAAACGGTCGTAGAGCCGCTTGTCGTAACAAAAGTCGAACCCCTGTTGTTGCAGCTCCCATTCGAGGTTCCAGTAAGCCTCGGCGACAAAGAGAAAGTCAGGATAAGTTCTCTTAACCACGGGGATAAGGTCACGCCAGTATTCGGTTGCCGGCTGTTTTCCCGCACGGCTTCCCCAGGTGCGTTCGAAGATCGAATTGAGCAGCAGCATCGCCATGTCGCAGCGAATACCGTCGCATTGGCCCGCGATACTCATAACGGTTTCGAGGACGGCACGACGAAGCTCGGGTTGGAAGGCATTCAGTTGCAGCACGTCCTGCCAGGCCGGAAAATAAGGATCGCGTCCGCATGCGAAAACATGTCCTCCTAAATTGATAAAGGACGTCGGATCACTCTTCGCATCGTCGAGATTGCCTTGAACGAAATAGTTGGGATGGACGATGACCCAAGGATGGTCCGGTGCCACGTGGTTGGGGACAAAATCGAGAATCAGGCGGATATCTCTTTTCGCCAGTTCCTGCCTAGCCACGGAAAGTCCTTCCGGACCGCCCAGCTGTTTGTCGACCACGTAGCGGCGCACACAGTAAGCCGATCCCACATTGTCCTGGGGATGAAAATCGGGCAACGCCCGCTTAAAATCCTCAATCAGGCCATTGTTCCGATTGGCGATCGCAATACCGGCGGGGCTGCGCTCCCAAACACCCATCAGCCACACAGCATCGAAGCCGTGGGCGGCGAGCGCGTCCCAGTCGCCCGCGGGGACCGAGCTTAATGTGACTAAGGTTCCTTCTCTAGCGCTTAGTTCCGCGAGCCAGACCCATGTGTTAATCTCGTAAATCGTCGGATATCGAGGCCAGCCGGACAAAGTCAACTCCCTTCCACTTTCCGCCTCGCGAAGGCCGCCGCTCTACCCATCTCAAGGAAATGAGGGCCGTCAAGCCGGCCAAATAACTCAATCATCGTCGCCACCAGGCCCGTCCAACCGGTTTGGTGGTTCGCACCGAGGCCAGCGCCGTTGTCACCGTGGAAATACTCGTAGAACAGCAGGTGATCTTTCCAGTGGGGATCGGTCTGGAACTTTTTCGTGCCACCATATACCGGGCGCTGGCCAGAGTCATTTCGGAGAAAGATCCGTGTTAAACGACGGGTGATCTCCTGCGCCACCTCGAACAGGTTCATTAACCGCCCTGAGCCAGTGGGACATTCGATTTTGAAGCTATCGCCGTAGTAAAGAAAAAAGTTCAGCAGCGCGCGGAGAATCAGCGCGTTCACCGGCATCCAGATCGGCCCGCGCCAGTTCGAGTTGCCGCCGAACATGCCACTGTCCGACTCTGCGGGTAAATAGTTCACCCGATATTCTCGCCCCTGCACGTTGAATACAAACGGGTGATCTTTATGATAACGCGATAGCGAACGGATACCGTAGGGGCTTAGGAACTCGTTCTCGTCGAGCATTCGTGTAAGGATTCGGCGGAGACGCTCCGGGTTGACAACGGCGAAAATGCCGCGGTCGCCGTATCCCCGATGCCCCGGGCCGGTAGGGTGAATGCCCTGCAGCAGTTCCGGCATGCGCCGCACGCGATCGGTGAAGCGTGCCACTAGATGTGGGAACCGATCGCGCTGCCAGGGTTCGATCACGGTTGTAGCACACACCGGCAACAGCCCTACCATGGAGCGCACTTTCAAGCGCGTGGCGCGGCCGTGGGGAAAGCGCAGGACATCGTAGTAGAATCCATCCTCGTCGTCCCACATGCCGTCCGGACCGACGTGGTTCATCGCTCTCGAGATCCACAGAAAATGCTCACAGAATTTCATCGCCAGATCTTCATAGGTCGGGTCGTAGGTCGCAATTTCGACACCGATCTCAAGCATGTTCTGGCAGAAGAGCGCCATCCACGCGGTGCCGTCGGCCTGTTCGAGGTAACCGCCGGTGGGCAGCGCCGCGCTGCGGTCGAAGACCCCGATGTTGTCGAGGCCAAGGAAGCCGCCCTCGAAGACGTTCTTGCCGTAGCGGTCCTTCCGGTTGACCCACCAGGTAAAGTTGGCCATCAGCTTTCCAAAGGAGCGTTTCATAAACTCGATGTCTCCCTCGCCGCGCAACGCCTGCTCCATTCGGTAGAGAAAGATCGTGGCCCAGGCATGGACGGGGGGATTGACGTCGCTGAAGTTCCATTCATAAGCCGGGATCTGGCCGCTCGGATGCAGGTAGATCTCGCGCAGCATCAGATTGAGCTGCTCCTTGGCGAAATCTAGGTCTACCTCGGCGAGCGCGATGGTGTGAAAAGCAAGGTCCCAGGCCGCGTACCACGGGTACTCCCACTTGTCCGGCATAGAGATCACGTGACTATTCACCATGTGAACCCACTCGCGGTTACGCACCTGCGGGCCTGAGCCCGCGAAGACGTCCACCCCATGCTCTTCGAGCCACTTGTCGGCATCAAAGAAATAGTACTGCTTCGACCACAGCATCCCCGACAGGGCTTGGCGCATGACGGCGGCGGCGTCTTCGCTAACTGACGACGGCGTGACGGAACGATAGAATTCATCCGCCTCGCTTTTGCGCGCTCTCAGTATCGTATCGAAATCGCCGCCAAAGGGTTCCTCCTTCAGTGTCTCAGGCGCTAGATCCGATAGACGTAACTGGATTTCCGTCTCGGCCCCGCCGGGCATGGTTATCTGGTAATGGGCAGTTGCTTTGGTTCCGACACGCTCCGGATTCACCGCCTCGTGACGCCCGTGGACGATGTAATCATTGATGCCGTCTTTAACATAGCGCGTTTCATTCCGTGAACCGAAAAGGCGCTGATTGTTGGTTTCGTTCTCGGTGAAAAGCAGCGCTGCAGGTCCTTTGCAGTATAAAAATCGCTCGCCCAATTCCGGATGGGAGGCCGAAACGATGGTCATGCCATGGACTCCTTGAATCTGTCGGAGCCGCGGTTTGGCAGTTCCTCCTTGCGACGACCATGTTCGGCGGAACCACAACGTCGGCAGCACATGAAGCAGCGCAGGGTCCGGGCCGCGATTGGCCACCGTGATTTTGATCAAGATATCCTCGGGCGTTGCCTTGGCGTATTCAACAAACACGTCGAAGTAGCGGTCCTCATCGAAAACGCCCGTATCGAGCAACTCATATTCGAATTCGACCCGCGAGCGGCGCCGGTTGGTTTCCACCAACCCCGAGTACGGATATGCCTTCTGCGGGTACTTGTACAACCATTTCATGTAGGAATGGGTCGGCGTCGAGTCGAGATAAAAATAATACTCTTTGACATCCTCGCCGTGGTTGCCCTCGGAATTGGTGAGGCCAAAGAGCCGCTCTTTGAGAATCGGATCTTTGCCGTTCCATAGCGCCAGCGCAAAGCACAGACGCTGCGCGTCGTCGGAGAGGCCGGCCAAACCGTCCTCGCCCCAGCGGTAAGCCCGGGAGCGAGCCTGATCGTGGCTAAAGTAGTTCCAGGCATCGCCATTGTCGCTGTAGTCTTCGCGCACAGTGCCCCACTGGCGCTCGCTCAAGTAGGGGCCCCACTTGCGCCACAGGATACTGTCTTCCTGCGCCTCCGTGAGGCGCGACATCTCGGCTCCGGCTCGTTCCACTGTTAGGGTTGGTGTTGGTGATTTCATGGACTTGCTCCTCGAAGCAAAATGTTGTTGTGCTCGTTTTTTTATTACAGCATAGTAGCCGGGTGAAAATGAAAGAGGAAAAAAGTGAGGCGTAGCCAGGTCTTCAAATTATTGTTGATTCCTTCTCATGTTGCCGGCCCAGCCATGGTCTTTCCATAGGTTTGAATAGCTTCTACTACACCATGAAAGATGAGTCCCATACCCATGCTAGCGACAAAAAAGCCGACAATGCGCGTGGCCGCGTCTATCCCCTTAGGCCCGATGCGGCTGAGAACTGTCTTGGCGTAAGCTAGAAATAGATAGGTGACGAACATCGTAGCCACAATGGCAACACAGATGGCAACAGCGGAGGCGAATACAAATTCGGAGTGTTTCACCGTCGAAGTCATGCCAAGGATGGTCGCGATGGCTCCCGGTCCAAACATGATCGGCATGGCAAGGGGCACGAAGGCGACGTCTTCTGCTTTGTCGCCCGAGCCGCTTGCGACACTGCCCAGCGATGCACCCGAGGACGAAGGTGAAAACAGGTCGAAGCCGATGCGCATGAGAATGATACCGCCGACAATCCGGACCATACTCAGTGGAACGCCGAAAATCCACAGTATCAGATGCCCAAAGAAGAGAAAGAAAAATGCCAGGAGCAGGGCGTAGAAGCATGATCGGCGGGCGACCCGCTGATGTTCCGCTTCATCCTTACCTTCCAGGAGTTCCAGATAGACCGGCAGGGCCTCCAGCGGATTGATAATCGCCAGGAGCGTTGTGAACATCCCTACAAAGAGAGTTAGCTCTTGGCTCATGCTTAAGCCGCAAAGACTGCCCCGGTCTACCGCACTAGACTAGTAGGCTGCTGAAAAACTCTGTCGGAGTCCTTCGACGGGGCTCAGAGTCTGCCCTGAGTCCATCGAAGGGACGAACGGAGGAGTTTTGATATCATTGAGGATTTTCCGTTCATGCTGAGGGTCTCGAAGCATTCCGAAGCCTTTTTCAGGAACTTGGCTAGCGCTGTTGCTGCGCCTTGAGCTGCTGGATTTCTTGATTCTGCCGCTGGATCTCTGCTTGCTGTGCCGACAGTTGCTGTTGCACGGCTTGATCTTGGTTTTGGCGCGCTTGCATCTGGTCGCCGATCAAGGCTCCGCCGACCAGGCCTACTGCGGCCCCGATACCAGCGCCGGCGCCGGCATGTCCTGTGGCACTGCCAATGATTGCGCCCAAGCCGGCCCCGGTGAGAGTTCCGATTCCCGCACCCTTCTCCCTCGTCGTCAAAGGCTCGGAACAGCCGACGAAAAATGCTGCTAAACAAATGATTACAACGGTCGTGAAAGCCCTTTTCATATCCCGCTCCTTAGATTTGTCCCAATCAATGTGTTCATACAATCGCTACTTTTTTGGTGGCGCTCCTTTGGAGGGATCGAACCTGATTCGATTCGCGTGCAACTCTTGAGCAATCGCAACCATCGCTTCGCCAACACGCTTGTTCGGATTGGCTCGGCAATATTTGTCTATCCGATCCTGCAATTCATCGATGGTGATAGTCCCGACGGCATCGTAGGTGTCCATGACATAGAAATTGTGCGCGGTCATAAACCCCGCTACCCAATGCTCGATAATTTTATCGGCGACTTCGTACTGCTCAGGGGTAAAATTCTCGAGCTGTTTTTGCGAATACTTAACGTAGTCACTGCAGGTTCTCGATCCAACCCCGAGGGCAAGATATCGACCGTTACTGTCCATTGCCAACGTACTAGACAGTTCCCCGGACAATAAAACCGCTCCAAAAAGTGTAACCATAACCACCGAGACAACTCTCATACGATCAGCTCTCCTTTGTTTTAAATGCGATTTTTGTTTTAAGACACTCGTGAAAACTGGCTTCACATGAGATGAACATATGCAAAACGTAACGATCAAGTAAATAACTCTGCGCAGATTTTTACGTTTATGCTTGCTTAGCCTGAGGGCCTTTTCCCGCCCTCGACATTACGAATAGCGCTCGCGATATCTCGGCTCAGATCGGCCACAGTTTCACTCAGCGCGGCGACAGACGCTTCGGTGGATTTGTCTCTCACCGGCTTGGTTAAATAGGATTCCTTGAGGCTGATGGCCTTTCTTGCGTCATCCAGGATGATCCAGCGGGCCCATAGCTCGACGACTTGCTCCGCATTGGGCTCGAAACGGAGCACTTCCACCTGCACTTGATAGGTGGGCTGTTGGCTTCTTACCCATGGGTAAGGGACAATTCTGTCGGTCTGAAGCAGGATTGACAAATTTTGCGAGAGGACCCGGGAAAAATTCTCTTCCAGCGGTTCCGCCCAACGATCGTTCTCAGCAACCGCAAACCGGTTCTGGGATATTCGCGTCACGAACTGCTGGCGATCAAGATATCCTGGAAACTTGATCGGGCCTATGCCGAGGACAAGCGCGTTGGTGCCAGCGGCATCCTGCGCTGTCTGGCCAGTGCGTGGCAAGGAAGTCAAGGCGAAAAACCTTGACGGGTCCGGCTTGACCTCGAGAAAAGAGCAACCCGCCGGAATGAAACACACGAGCAAGATTATCACGCCAAGTCTTTGGCTGGACATCAGTTCTCCTTTCCGTCGGGCTTTCCGAAGATCGGGGCTCTCGGGTTACGTTCCAGGTAATC
>Ga0209799_1000135_pt1 | contig 13106 bp, 11 predicted proteins | sample PanSoiPlo36MoBio_FD_188324 | JGI IMG/M metagenome (GOLD analysis project Ga0209799, IMG submission 188324) | Tropical forest soil microbial communities from Panama analyzed to predict greenhouse gas emissions - Panama Soil Plot 36 MoBio (SPAdes)... | ecosystem: Environmental > Terrestrial > Soil...
CGGTTACCCCCGGCCTGTACCGGCTTATTGCGTGCTGGGTGGCGGCCGGTGTGCAGACTTTAAAAGGACCCGGCGCGTGCTGTTGCAAGAACGTCGCCTCGCCCGGAGTGAAGCGGCCTTTCTCGCGGAGTTTTCCGCCGACGATGAACTGGAGATTGCCCTCCTTTGACTCCTTCGCCAACTCGCTGCCGGCGCCGCGCCATTCGAAGCTCACCGTGACTTTACCCGGAATCAAACCATCGACGGCTTCGGTGATGTCCGCCGTAAAGATATCGCGCCGGTATTCGCCGTCAGTAAAGACTTCGACGCCCGCGGCTTGCTGTAGCTCAAGGGCCTTGAGAATCGAGCGATCTTCGATGTCACGCAGCCGCTCACGATCTAACTTGCCTTCGCGATATGCCGTTCGCGCCTGGAGCAGCTCCGGCGGGCGCAGCAGACTGCCGATATTGTCCGCTCGAAATTGTTTCGCCATAGATCACACTCCTTGGGTTACTTGATATCTAACTCGCGGAGAACATCGCTTTGCAGACTAAAGTCAAAGATCTTTGATGGGTGCACTGGCTCGGCAAGCTTGAGCGCTTGCGCGTCATTGGCCAAATGCTCCTTGATTTCTGCATCAGTCGGAATGCCGGTGCGAGTAAATGCCGGCATGGAAGCACGATAGGATTCCAGTGCCGTTTTCGTATCGACGTTATAGATGCGCGCCAGAAACTCGCTGCCTTCCCGTTCGTTTTCCAGGAAGTAGCGGTTTCCTTTCGCCCGTGCCCGGAGCATTTTTTTTACTCGATCGGGCTTGTCCTGGAGGAGTTTGAGCGGCACGGCAAGGCCGCTGTCGATGCCGGCGAATTTTTCCAACGCGCTGTCAAGAATGTTCATCTTGAATTTATCCCGCGCCACAGCGACCCAAGGCGGACTGAGCGCTATCACTTGAACCGCGTTGGTTACCAACGCTTGCAACTGCATCGTCTGATCGTTGATCTGCATCGAGGTGATATCCCTGTCGGGGTCCAAGCCACCCATCGCCAGCATCGCTTTTGCCCGGTTATGCTGGCTGCCGCCGATCGTCGAAATCCCAAGCACTTTACCCTTCAGGTCTTTGACCGAACGGTATTCGGGTCGAACCACAAGCCAGTAGAGAGGCCGACGCAGAGTCACCGCCACAACCCGCAGTGGCGCGCCCCGTTGGAGCGCCCGAATAGCGCTGCCAATAGAAGCCTGCCCATCCAGCTCTCCGGAGATGCCGGCGGTAATCGCTACGGCGGAATTCATTTGAATGAACTGTGGCTCCAATCCCTCTTCACGGTAAAAGCCCATCTCCTTGGCCAGGAAAATATCCGCGTAGTTGATGCCGCTGCTGGCATAGGCGATCCTCACCTTTTGCAGCGGCTGGCTCTGAGCAGTGATGCTTTCTGCGTCAACGGCGAAGAGAACGATCAAGATGTGTAAAGTTTTTGCAATGAACGATATGCACTGCGCCGAAAGACATTTGCAGCCACGTGCTTTCATTGGCTCTATTTCTCTTCCGTCTGCCGTCACTCAAGCAAACACAAAGCCAGCCAAAGACTAAAGTGCTTCGTCACCTCAAGCGCGGAGAGTATTCAATAGGGAGCAGCCGTGTCAACCAAACCACGCGCTCTGTAGTACGTGATTTCGTCCATCATATTCTCTCTACTGCTGAAAGAAACCTAGCCATTAGCTTCTTGGCAAGAAGAGACCTGACACAAGGGGCGAATTGACCGCAACGAATCAAAGACATATAAGAGATCCATGGTCTGGGCGCGCTCCATCTATGTTTACCGTAAGCTAACTTTCTCGTCGTCTCTCGTCATACTGCTGCTGGGACTTCTGCCTGGCTGCTTTACTCAGCCTCAAACTCATCCGCTCGACACCAAACCGGTCCCCCCTGATGCCCAATTTTTAACGGAGTGCTCGATCAAAGGAGTGATGGCCTGTAAGTTCATGTCAGCGATTTCCGGTGATTACGGCGCGGAAAAGCGCTCGGCCTGTATCGCCTATCGAGATAGCAATGGGACACTCGTTGAACAGTGCGGTTCCGTGCCCGCCAGGCAACCCTGAGTTTGTGTTGTATGCTCTCGCGCTTCACTCTCCAAGCCAATCGAACAATATCGTATCTACTTCCGCGCATCCAATTCCTTGATTGCCTGACGGACCGGAGAAAAGTCCCTCACTTCGTCCAAGGATCTTTTCTTTTCACCCAATCTTTCAATCAGGCTATCCATTTCGGCGTCGGTCATTTGACCATCCGGGGTGATGGTTTTGAGCTCGAGGTCGTAGGACCGAGCCGCGACCTCCGCCGTCTGCGGCAGCCACTTTAACATCACCGCGATGGTTTCCTGGCGATTGTCAAGGATAAAGCGATTGGCCTTGATCACCGAACGTAATGTCCTCTTCACCATTTGAGGATTTTCCTTCAGCGAACGATCCGAGGTGAATAGACCTGACGCGGGCATGCCCACTTCCGGCGGTCCTGCCAATACTTTGTAACCCATCTGCTGCAGCATAAGGTCGTAGGGCGGCGAGACCGACACGGCCTGAACCGATCCGGATGCGAGCGCTTGTGCTCTCAGCGGCGTCTCTCCGATCACGAGCTGCTGCACAAGGGCTGGATTGAATCCCTTGGAACGAAGCAACTCCTCGGCGACCAGTTGGTCCGTCCCGCGTACGGTCGCCACTCCGAGTTTTTTCCCTTTCAGATCCTGGATGTCTTTGATTTCCGGACGCACAACCAAGAAATACATTCCCTTTTTGAGAGCAATCAAAATGACTTTCAAGGGAAGTCCCTGCAGAATGCCACGAAAAGTGCTGACAAAGGAGGTCGTAAAGGAGACATCGCCATTCATGACTGCCATCGCTCCAAGCCGTGGACTCACCTGAATCAACTCCACCTCCAAGCCTTCTTCGCGAAAGAAGCCTTTGCTTGAGGCAACATAAAGCGGCGTAATCGTGTTGCTGCGGCTTGAATAGGCGATCCGAATTTTTTGTGCCTGAGCATCGAGGCTTCGAGGAAAAAGAGTAACGCTCAGAAAAGCTACGAGCATTAGTCTTGAAAGATTTCGGATTTGAGCCGTGCGCATTGCCTTCGAATTAACGCGTTTTTCTTGAATTTGAAAATAGGTCAGATCGATGAAACCCGTCAAGAGGAAAACACGTACAGCATCTTCCCTCTCCGCTAAAACAGATGCCTATTCAACTAGACGAGAAAAGAAATTTTACTTGTGCGGGAACATCTCTCTTCTGGTGGCTTCCTGCTTCGCATTTGGAGGCATATTCATACATCGCCCTGTGCAAGATCAACGAATCTCACGCTGGCATATCCCTTGCGAGATTACAGTGAGCAAGAGCGCTCGAGGATCGATATAGGAAATCAGTAACAGAAGGGAGGCAATAATTCATGAAAAGAAAAAAACAAATTCTAACAGCAGTGATTCTTTCAGGCAGCGTTGGTTTAGGAGCAAGCTCGCTCTTCGCTCAAGGCGCTCCAGGAAGTGGGCCAGGACCCACAGGGCCGCAACCGCGACCAACGCAACCAACCATACCGGGCCAACCGGCGCCGGGTCTTCCCCAAACCGAACCCATGCCCGGGAAACCAGGCACTATTCCTGAAAGGGTCGAACGACCGAGCGCTGGCGACCAAGGCATGGTTGTTTCCAGCGACGACATCAAGAAAGCAAAGGAAGCCCTCAAAGCAAAAGGATTGAATCCTGGTCCCATCGACGGCACCTTGGATAGCAAGACGCAGCAAGCTCTGAGGGATTTTCAAAAAGCCAACAAATTGCCGGTAACCGGAGTTTTGGACGCCCAAACAGCGGAAAAACTCGGTGTGAGCAGCATGGGAAAAGGTTCGATTCCAGAGCGCGCACCAGGGAGTTCTATACCAAGAGATAATCCTATGCCCAGAAAGTAGAAGGCATTAGAGAAAAGGATCGAAAATAGAACTCGCCGCGATTGGGCAAACGGAGTTACGGGAAGGTAATCTATAGATTTACCTTTCCGTAACTCATATGGTAGGAAGATTTTCGCTTGGTTATTCCGGGTGATCGTAGAGGTTTGTCCTTTGGCCGCTTAAAAGTTTTGCTTTTTTTCTTAATGAGGCGTAAGTTACCTGCAAGCAACAGTGCAGGTACTTACTCTTTTTTTAGCGTTCCTCTGGCTCTCCTTCCCTACCGCTGCCTTAGGTAACTATCTCTCCAAAGCTGAACAGCTATCGGCTGAGGGGGTGACGTTTACCTGGGCGGAGGTTGAATCCAAAAGCTTAAAAATCATCTTGGAATATAGAGAGAACGAGGGAAGTTGGAAACGAACCAACTTGGGCTCGGGATTTCTGATCTCCCCCGATGGCCTCTTTGTCACCGCCTACCACGTGATGAGATATTGCCTGCTTGGTCAAAGAGAAGTGAATCGTTTCGCCGAGAGCGTGGATTGTTCCTCAGCTGAAGTTCATCCCCGAGTGCGTTACAAGGCTCAAAACGGTGATCAAGAATTTCAAATAGAGATTCTATCTCACTTGAGTGAAGCGGATTCAACCAACGGCAAAAACGTGCACACTCCCGATGAAATCATCAAGCAGAGAGATTTCGTCATAGGAAAACTGAGAACCCAACCCGGTACTCGTTTTTCCCATTGGGAGCTGCCGGATTTCAAACCAGACGCCATCCGTCTCAGTGATCCTAGGGCGGACTTCGAGTTGCAACCTCTCTTGCCTCCCAAGAAAGTCTTCATTGCCGGTTATCCGCGCGATCGAGACTTAGAAATCGCCTCTGGCTTTTTGAATTTGAAGGACGAGAATCATCGGGGGTACTTTGCCGCGGACTACAAGCTCTATGCGCCGGGATATCTGGAAAAACAGGGCATTTCGCCCGACACCCGGTGGGGAATGCGCGTGGAGAATCATATGAGCGGTGGCGCAGTTGTGGATAGTACCGGGTCGCTGGTAGGAATTGTTGTGAACGGTGGCAAAAACACGGCGGCTATTCTTTCTATCGAGAATATAATGGAAAACTTTTTTTCCCGGAACGGTAAATCGGGCGCTGCGCCGGCTGTAATCTTGACCCCAAACGAAACACCGCTTTATCTAAGAGAAAACCCACCGGAGTAGCCGGCACAGGTTTCAAGCCGTCCCGGGAGCTCAATTTTCGGGGCATGGCCAATCGAACAACCCTTCTTCCAATAAACATCCGTTTGCGTAATTATCCTCTTATTGTTATTGAGCCGCCTCGCAGTCTCTAAACGAAGGATGAGGAAACCAAACAAAGTACGAGCCGAACTTTCACAGCCGCGGCTGGTTTCGCGGCGCGACGTGCTGCGGCTCGCGCTGGGCGCCGGCGCGCTCGCGCTCACCGGAGGTATTGCGATGGCAGATACAACCATACAGCGGCCAATTCCGCGCAGCACCGGAGAATCGTTGCCTGTCATCGGTCTCGGCACGTGGCAAACCTTCGACGTCGGCAAGGGGCAATCCGGGCGAGAGCCGCTTAAAGCGGTGTTGGGTGATTTCGTGCGTTTGCACGGCAAGGTCGTCGATTCCTCGCCGATGTACGGCAATTCGGAAAGCGTCGTCGGTGATCTCGCGGTGGAGCTTGGTGTGCAGAAGCAGTTGTTTCTGGCGACGAAGGTCTGGACCAGCGGTCGTGATGCTGGCGTCCGACAGATGGAAGAATCATTCCGGCGTTTGCGCACTCAGGTCATGGATCTGATGCAGGTGCACAATCTAGTGGATTGGCAAACCCATCTCGCGACACTAAAGCGCTGGAAGGAGCAAGGCAAGGTTCGTTACATTGGCGTGACACACTACACGGCGAGCGCCTACGACCAGCTCGCCCGCGTGTTGGAAACCGAAGATCTCGACTTCGTGCAGCTCAATTACTCCATTGTCGAGCGGGATGCCGAACGCCGGCTCCTGCCCCTCGCCGCGGATAAGCGGATCGCCGTGCTGGTGAACCGCCCGTTCGCCGCAGGAGGACTGTTCAGCCGATTACACGGCAAACCCCTTCCGCCATGGGCCAAGGAGATCGGTTGCGCTAGCTGGGCGCAATTCTTGTTGAAGTTTGTGATCTCACATCCGGCCGTCACCTGCGCCATCCCTGCGACCAGCAAAGTGCAGCATTTGACGGACAACATGGGAGCGGGCGTGGGGACCCTTCCCGATGCGGCCATGCGCGAGCGTATTGCACGCTACGTCGCTGAGCTGTAAGGATGTGTTCAACGTTCAATGTTCCAGGTTCAAAGCTTGTCCTGAGCGAATGCGAAGGATCTAGATCCCTCCCCAGACCCGGTACAAGCGTTGAACCTTTGGACTAGTTTCCCTTACACTCGCTGTGTTTCGCTTTTGGCCCGGGTGATTCGATTTTACTTTAATGCCTTCTTCAAGACGCGGATGGCGGTGTCTGCATCTGTCCCACTGTCGAAAGCAAAATACGTTACCGAGCGGCGGCCAAGCGCAGCGGCCGAAATGCCGCGAAGATTGATGCCGGCATCAGCCAGTGCGCGGCTCATTTTAGTGCCCAGTCCCGCCCGGTCGGGACCTTCCACGCGGACAGAATGCAGGTTGTCGGTTGTCGTGAGCCCACCCGCCTGGGCAGCGCCTTTCTGTTTCGCCCCCTTGATGGGAGCGAGAAACACCACTCCTGTGCCGGGTTTGTCGGGCGCGCGGCGCGAAATGAGGAACTCGAAATTTGCCCCGGCATCGCTCAAGGCGCTCAATTTCTCAGCCAGCCCGCCTGGGCGATCCGCGATTTCTCCGGCCCACACGTCTACTTTTTTGATCGTATACGCCATGCTTACACCTCCTTGAAGAATTTGATCGCTAGTCTCTGAAGTCCTACACAAACAAAAAACCGATCACTCCAACGTCCCCAGACTTTGCCCTAGTGATCGGCTTTTATTCCTTCCTCCTATCGGCTTCTTTTCATCCTACTCTGCCTCACATCGCTGTGAATGCGCGCCAAAGATGAGGGAGGCTACTGTGTAATCTGAGCGGCTCATATCACCATGTCAAAGAGACTGTCAAGTAAGGACTGACGCGCTTAGACCTCAAGCCTTCTATTCCGCGATCGCCACCCTCCACCTGGTTGAACTCAGCGCTTGACTGTTGGATACCGCTACCTGCTAGACTAGGAATCGTACTTTGACACCGAGGAGGATCACGAACAAACATGGCTATCCCTGGCGAAAAAGCAATTCAAATGGTCCGCAGTGCCCACGCGCAAGCCGTCCAGCTGGACATCCAAGTCACCGCGGTCGTGGTCGATCAAAGCGGCCGGATGATCGCGCTGGGCCGAATGGACCGCGCCCGTCCCATTACCGTGGACATCGCTCTCAACAAAGCTTATACAGCAGCCAGTTTCCAGCAGCCCACAAAGGACTTGGCGGGGGTCGCGGGGCAGACGTGGTTTCAAAGCCTGGTAGTGTCCAGCAGCGGCCGCATCATGCCTGGTGGGGGCGCGCTGCCCATCGTGGAGGGCGGCAACGTCGTCGGCGCCATCGCCGTAGCCGGGGGTACAGAAGAGCAGGATCAGCGTTGCGCTGAAGTGGCCCTCGCCTCTTATACCTGATGCGCAAACGCGGCTGTGGAAAGGGGAGCCGCTCGTCGGCTTTTGTGCTAGGATGGCTAAAAGCTGGCAGGCGGTGCACGATATATCAGTTGCACCGAAGCCGGTTTTTGTGTAGTGAGACAGACATAGAATGACGGTACCGATAGAGTTTCATTTAAAGCGGTAAGAGACCAGGCAGTGAAAGCTTTGCCGACGGCTTGCAACGAAGGAAGGGAGAAGTCGCTATGGCCTTGACCCTGGAAAAGACAACGAAACCACTGAACGGGAATAACGGCGCAACGCACAATCCCGCGCAGACGGACCTCCCGCCGCCACCTTACTTGGGTCGATCGGTGCGCATCGTCGGCCCGCATGTCAACGTCGACATGAACCAGTCGCCCCATCCAAAAAACGCGCGCGGCGAGTTGGGCAAGCCGCTCTTCAACTGGTACCGTAACACCGTCTCCAAAGATCCGCTCACGCGGGTGTCGGCGCCGAATCATTTCGCCGATCGCCGGCAGTTCCTCACCACGGTGATCAACCGGGATAGCAAAGGCAAGGTCAACCCTAACCGGATCGCTGTGGATGACCCCGCGGCGATGACGCGCCACATCAAGGCCGTGGCCCACTACATGGGAGCCAATGTCGTCGGCATTGCCAAAGCGCATCCGACTTTTTTGTATGCCGGCAGCCGTTACGTCCAGGATGGCACCGCCCAGGACGCTTACGAGACCCAGTCTCCTGAGGAGCTGGTGCGTAAATTTCCCTTCGTGATCCAAGCGACGACAGCGTGGGATTACAACAAGCTCCAGGCCCACCGTCATCATATCGGCGACTCCGCGTACCACGTTTCGCAGATGAAAGGCGTGCTGGTCCTGAAGGCCCTCGAGGGCTACATCAAGGAGCTGGGCTATACCGCTCTGCGCGGAGTGGTAACCCCGCAGGCCGCCGGAGTAGCCGGAGGCATCGGCGAGCTGGGGCGAAACGGGCTCGTCATCAACAAGAATTACGGCGCCCGTATCCATATGCCGGATCCCATTCTGACCGACTTGCCGTTAGTGTCGGACCGACCCGTTGATATCGGCGTGGAGGACTTCTGCAAGATCTGCCGCAAATGCGCCAACACCTGTCCCACCAACAGCATCCCGTTTGGCGATAAGGTAGTCTTTAACGGAATTGAGAAATACAAGATCAACTGGCTCACCTGTTACAAGCTCAGGCCCTATGTGCACGATCACTGGGGGAGCTGTCTAACGTGTGCCGCCGTCTGCCCGTTCACCAAACCCAACGTCTGGTGGCATAGCCTGGCCGTCTGGACTCTACGCACGTGTCCCATTCCCGTCCGGCCTGCGCTCGTGCATGCGCTGAAGTGGATCGATGATCGCTTCTGGGGAGTGATGCGTAACAGCAGAGTGCGGTGGCTGAGTTATGACTCCGGCATCAAGCCGGGAGAGCACGCCTGTACTGTCGCCGGCTGCACCGCATCCCACGAGGGCAAGGGGCACTCCGTAGTCGGAGACGCAGGTTATTACGCTCCATTGAAAGAAAACACCAACCGCTTCGTCAAGCGGGCCTAGTAACCTTGCGACTCGGTCCGTTCAAAATTCCCTGGGTCCGCGAAGACTCTCAGAAGCACGATCCCTACTGGGATTTTTTCATCAATACGCCTCCGGCGGACATGGCCAATACGGTCACGGAGATGATCCGCAGTGCTCCCGAGGGTAATGTCTTTCCGACCAAAGCCGAGCTCCACACCCCCGATATCACTTCCAGCCATGTCAAGGAGCTGGCATCCTACCTGGGAACTGACCTGGTAGGGATTGCGCAACTAACATCGCTTCCAACTGCGGGAGAGAGTAAGAGTAAGGGGGACGACACCTATCCTTTCGCCGTCATCTGCGCGGTCCAGGCCGATTATGACCCACGCAAAGCACCAGGCATTGGCGGCCAAGTGCCGGTACAGAAGGGATTGTTTATTACCTTCGTTCTCAGCGCGTGGATCCGCGAGCTTGGCTTTCGCGCCACGGCGGTGCTGGACCCGAACGCCGAGAAGTTGGCCGTGGCCGCTGGCCTCGGCATCCTCGATGCGGAGGGTAGATTAGTGACTTCGAAATTTGGCACCCGCATTCACGTCGCCAATGTGATTCGCACCGATTTGCCGCTGGCACCGGATGGATAACGGAAGCGTTCAAGTCGTTCCAATCGTTCGAACAGTTCAAAACGTGTTGAACGGCTTGAACAGCTTGAACGTTTTGAACCTGATATAGGAAGATCAGCGAATGCCTTACATCATCACCAGTCTGTGCACCAACGATGGAGCGTGCGTTGAAGTCTGCCCGGTCGCCTGCATCCACACGAAACCCGGAGCTCCGCAGTTTTATATCGATCCCGAAGTGTGTATCGATTGCGAGCAATGCGAGATCGTCTGTCCGGTGGACGCGATCTTCAAAGATATAGACATCCCGGCCGAGCACGAGGCCTCCATCGAGGTCAACGCCGCCTTCTTTCGCAAGAACAAAGCAGCAGTGGGACCGGTTTCCGTGGAAACGGCGTGGGAGATGATACATTCAGCCCAAGAATACGCAGAGACCGTGGGCATCGCCGTGACGGTCGCAGTCGTGGATGAAGCCGGCTACCCGATTGCCGTGGGAAAAATGGACGGCGCCGAGCCCCGAACGGCGGAACTCGCTTTCCATAAGGCTTACACCGCTGCTGCTTTTCACCTTCCTACAGCCGAAATGGCGCCCCAGGCGCGGCAACCTTGGCTTCGGAGCCTCGCTATCTCGCATCGTGGCCGCATTATGCCCGCGGGCGGCGGCATCCCGATCATCGACGGTGTGGTGATTGTCGGCGGCGTCGGCGTCGCCGGTGCCAGCCGCCCCGACCAAGACATCCTCTGCTGCCGAGCCGCAATCGCTGTGTTAGAAAGCCCCGGCCACTGAGTTTTCTTCAGCTTTTGATCACTCCAGCCTGTTCAAGTCGTTCAACCGCTACGCTCGCTTGCTTGGTAGCGCGACCGTGTTCAATTGTTTCAGCCGTTCCACCGCTTCGCTCAGTTCAAGCCGTCAACCAGAAGGCGACAGTTCAACCGTTCGACAGTTCAACGTTTCAACGATTCAGGGCCGAGGTCGTTTTAATCGTTTCGGTCGTTCCAAATGTTCCAGTCGTTCATGGCTCTGAGAGCTGGGCCGAGAAGAATTCGGCAACCCGGGGCGGAAGTTTACGCTTCGCGAACTGCCTGCTAGTGTATCATCAGGCCGATATGATTTTCCGTGCGGTGTAGAGATGAATTCCGAGCGCGTTACTTTGCCGGGAAAAGCCTTACCCGAAGCATCAGATGTCGTCGATTCGGTCCAGGCGCCTGTCCACGCTGCCGATCTGAGCAGTTTGGAACGGGCCCGCATGCTGGTCGCTAGCAAATTTTCCGAGGATGAACGCGCCCACGAGTCCATAAACCGTGGCACGGAAGCCGCTGAGCTCCTCGCTAAACTCGGGATGGACGCCGAGACCCTTGCCGTCGCCCTGCTGCTTCCTTTGGTCGACAAGGGTGCGCTCGATCCGACGGCAATTAAGAAATGGGTCGGTGTTGAGGCTTCCCGCCTGACTGAAGGGGCTCTTCGTATCGCCAGCCTTAAAGATCTGCGCAAGACTGCAACCGAGACTTTACAGGCGAATCGTCTGCGGCAGATGCTTTTGACGATCGCGGAGGACCCGCGGGTTGTGCTTGTGAGCCTGGCGCATCAGCTTTGTGCTCTGCGCGCAGCGAAAAACGCCCTGGAACAGATACGACGCGCTGCCGGTCAGGAAACCCTCGAGGTCTTCGCACCACTCGCGAACCGATTGGGCGTCTGGCAGCTCAAACAGGAGCTCGAAGATCTCGCTTTTCGATACCTGGAGCCAGATACCTATCAGCGTATCGCAGACGGGCTCGACCAGCGGCACGCCGACCGCGGGCGTTACATCACTCAGGTTGTTGCGCGGTTGCGCGAAGAATTACAGCACGCCGGTATGAGCGCCGAGATTAGCGGCCGCCCCAAAGACGTTTACAGCGTCTGGAAGAAGATGTGCCAAAAAGGCCTCGATCTCACTAAGGTCTTCGATGTCGTCGGTTTTCGGATCCTGGTGAATGACGTGAGCGACTGTTATGCGGCGCTGGGCGTTGTACACGGGCTGTGGGAGCCCATCCTGGATGCGTTTGACGACTACATTGTCAAACCCAAACCCAATGGGTACCAATCGCTGCACTCGGCAGTGATAGGTCCGGAGGGAGTAACCATGGAGGTGCAAATCCGGACCTTTGCCATGCACCGCCACGCCGATCTGGGAGCGGCGGCCCACTGGCAGTACAAGGAAGGTCTGCAAAGGCGCATCGCGTGGTCACGCGGCTTCCTGGAAAGCGGGGAGATCACGCCGCGTGGCATAGACCTTATCGAGCGCTTCAAGCGAGCGGCTTTCCATGATCGCATCTACGTGCTCACGCCGCAGGGTCATATCATAGACCTCCCGGCTGACGCCACGCCGCTCGACTTTGCCTATGCGGTTCACACCGAGGTGGGTCACCGATGTCGTGGTGCCAAGGTTGATGGGGTTATGGTCCCGCTTACGAAGACCCTCGCGAGCGGCCAGCAGGTCGAGATCCTGACGGCGCGAGACGGCCACCCTAGCCGCGACTGGCTGAATCCCAGCCTTGGATATTTGAAAACGGCCTCCGCACGCGCGAAGGTACGTCGCTGGCTCAAGCAGCAGGATCATGAAGCACATGTAGCCCATGGCCGTGCGCTGCTGGAGCGTGAACACCGGCGCTTGGGTCTAAGCGAGATCAACATTGCCGAACTCAACAAACGCTTCAAAATGCGCCGAGCTGAGGACCTGCTAGCAGCGCTCGGGTGCGGCGACATCAGCACTGTGCGGCTCGGCCAGGCGCTCGGCACCCAGCTCCCGCCTCAAGGGCCGAGCACTGCGGCGTCTGGGCCTCTAAGATCTTCGCGGAGCAGCGTGCTGGTGTCCGGTACCAGCAATGTTCTGACCAGAATGGCAGGTTGTTGCAGGCCCGTGTCAGGCGAGCCCATCGGCGGCTACGTCACCGCGCAAGGAAGCGGCATCTCGATTCACCGGCGCGATTGTCCGAATCTGAAGCAGCTTGCGGCGCTACGGCCGGACAAGCTGGTGGAGGTTACCTGGGACGAACTGTAATTAGACTAAAGGCCGGTTCAAATGTTCAAGCCGTTCAATCGCTTCGCTCCGTTCAAACCGTCAGCCTAAGTAGGATCCAGCCGTCCAACAGTTCAACGGTTTAACCGTTCAACGACTAACGGGGGAATGGAGCGAAAAGCGGACGCGGACTGAAAGTAAAGGGCAAGGTTGAAAAAAATATCCGCCACTGGTTGCTAACGTCAAAGTGCGAAGGCGCCCTCGCGCAAACGAAATTCGGTTCCAATCGTTCCAATAGCCTGTCCTGAGTCTCTCGAAGGGTTCAACCGTACTATTGCAGGCGCGTGAAAAAACCACTGTCGTCTAATTTCTTGCACAGACTCATGTCGGCGATGTCTTCAGGTT
>Ga0209799_1000136_pt1 | contig 13105 bp, 15 predicted proteins | sample PanSoiPlo36MoBio_FD_188324 | JGI IMG/M metagenome (GOLD analysis project Ga0209799, IMG submission 188324) | Tropical forest soil microbial communities from Panama analyzed to predict greenhouse gas emissions - Panama Soil Plot 36 MoBio (SPAdes)... | ecosystem: Environmental > Terrestrial > Soil...
GTTTCATTGAGCCTCCTCTTGGTTGAGCCCGAGCGGTTCACCATTTGGAGGCTTTCTTTCGACTCCCGCAAATGTCAAACTTTGCGAGTCCCCCAGCAGAGCTGGGGGTTTACCTACGATTAATTAATTTCGCTTGGAAAAAAAGATGTCATAAAGTTGTGAGGTTTCAATGGATGAAGCGCGCTCGTTTGCACCTCTGCTTGTCGTAGTCATGCTGGCGTTTCTAGTGCCACTGCTTCTCTCGTCGGTACGGGGACGGCTGGCGATACCGATTGTCGTCGGTGAAATAGTCGCGGGAATGATCGTCGGCCGAAGCGGATTCGGTAGGGTTGTGCCTGACAACGGTGCGCTTGACGTCCTAAGAGAGCTGGGTTTTGTCTTGCTTATGTTTCTTTCCGGCATGGAGATCGACTTTCGCAGTTTGCTAGGCACCGATCCCCATCAGGTGCGACATCAGTCGAGATGGAGCCCGCTTTCCCTCGCTGTCCTCAACTTTGGAGCAACTTGCTAATGGCGGGCGCCTTCGCTTGAGGCTTGAAGTGGATCGGAGCAACTACCGATTCATGGATGATGGGTTTGATTCTTTCAACGACGGCGTTGGGCGTGGTGGTTCCGATTCTCAAGGAGGTCGGGCTAAGCCAAACCCCGTTCGGACAGACGATTCTGCTGGCCACCGTCATTGCGGATTTCGTCACTATGTTCTTGATCAGTATCCTGGTCGCCGTCATCTCCAGCGGATTGACTGCCGAGATTCTCTTGGTTTTTCTGTTATTCGTCGCCTTTTTCTTCGCGGCGCGTTTCGGATCGTTTCTAAGCCACATCGACTCATTGCAGCGGGTTATCGCGGAACTTAGCCACGCGACCGCTCAGATCAAAGTTCGCGCGGCTTTCTCTACTTTGCTGATCTTTGTGGTGCTCGCCGAATCCTTGGGAATCGAGATCATTGTTGGTGCGTTTTTGGCGGGAGCGATCGTGTCACTGTCGCGCACGCCTGAGGACAGAGAGCTGTCCGGGCAGCTCGAAGCCATCGGCGTCGGATTTTTCATCCCGATTTTTTCCATCATGATCGGCGTCGATTTTAATCTGCCGGCATTGCTTTCCTCGACCGGGGGCTCTTTTTTCGGTGCCTCTGCTCCTTGTCGCCGCGATTGCGGTAAAAATAATCCCTGCGTTCGTGTTTCGGCTCAATCACACCTGGCGAAAAGCTCTGGCAGCGGGCATCCTGATGTGTCCTCGCTTGTCCTTGATCATCGCCGCCGCCGCAATTGGTAAAAAGCTGGGGATTATTGACGAATCCGTCAATGCGGCATCGTTTTAGTGGCCATTGTTACAGTGACGGCCGCGCCCCTTGCTTTCCTCTGGATTTTTCAAGCACCCGGTCTAAAAGTCGAACAGTCGATGGTCACCGATCGCACGCTTGCGGCACCCTCGCCCGGCTCGGATTACCGTTTACCACGATGAGTCGCACCATCGTACCTCGACCTGCCGCTCACACGCGGTAAAATCATCGGACTTTCTTTTTCGGCGGCGACATCAGCTCGTTTCTTGCTAAGCAGCATCAAGGGTGCCCTCCTTGGGTCTGTGTTGACTGCGCAATTCATGGAGTTGGACCCCTTCCTTTTGGCCTTGAAGAAAAAATACCCTGCCCCAGACATCCAAACCCATCGAGATCGTTCGTCCTGGGCCATCTTATGGAGCCCAAGGCCCCCAATGAGAAAAATTTACACATAAGAGTGATGTATCACCACGACTCGGGCAACCGTTGACGGGTAACAATATGGGTTGGTAGAGTGTGGCACCGTGTGCTATCTAGGATTCAAGGAGCAAAGGCTATCTCAAACCTAAGGAGGACAGCTATGGCGATCGGACTTTCTCATGGCGGCAATAACGTCTATACATCCAACGAACCGTCGAGACAACTATGGGTCGGGACCAAAGATGGCTTGGTCCTGTTCGAGCGCGCCGACGATGCCAGATGGCGCGAGGCGCATCGCGCGTTGCGCGGGGAGCATATCAGTTCGATTATCTTCGAGCGAACTAGCGGCTTGATGTTTGCTGGCGCATTCTTCGGTTCGGTTCATGCCAGCCAAGACGGCGGCAAAACCTGGGAGCGGCGTGACAATGGCCTCCCGATTCATGATGTTTACAGCTTGGCTTCGACCGTCGCGGACGGCAAAGTTCGGGTTTACGCTGGCACGCAACCGGCGCACCTGTTCTACAGCGAAGACCTCGGGCAACACTGGACTGAACTTCCGGCGCTGCGCTCTGTACCGAGCACTCCAAACTGGTCGTTTCCAGCTCCCCCGCATATCGCGCATACCAAGTTCATCACTTTTGATCCACGCGATTCCCGCATCATTTACGCCTGCATCGAACAAGGCGCCTTGTTGAAAAGCAGCGATTCAGGAAAAACTTGGGCAGAGCTAAATACTGTCGGCTTTTTCCGCGACAAGGACCGCCCAGCCGAGCATTTTTATGATGTTCACAAGGCGCTCATCGACCCCCGTGATCCCGAGAAAATCTTTGTGACGGGTGGCGCCGGGTTCTATGTGACCTCTGATGGCGGCAGCCGCTGGGAACGCTGGACCAGCCCTGATTGGGCTGAGGATGTCTATCCGGACGGCTTCGTTTTGAACCCACGCAATCCGGATGTCATGTTCGTCGCAGCCGCCGAACACAACCCCGCGACCTGGCATAAGAGCGCCTACGCCGGAGGCCGGATTTACCAGAGCGACAACGGCGGCAAGAACTGGAAACGGGCAGCCGGCGGGCTTCCGGAAAGTATGAAGCATGAGTTTGGCGCCTTGTGCCTGGAAGACTGGGGCGATGGCTACGCCGTCTTTGGCGCGACGACAGGAGGTGAGGTGTATTGCGGTGATGCCAACGGCGAACGCTGGACGTTAATCGCGTCCGGCCTGGCGCCGGTTTCTAAGAAAGGCCACGAACGTCTGTTGGCAGCGAGCTAAGAGTTAGGCACAATCGCTGTCTACGCGACACCGATCTTGATCATGCCTGCTCCCTCTATGAAGGAGGGAGATTGAAGACGGGTATCAATTTTCAACGGCCGAGGTTTGCCGTGTCTCACTCCTCCCCCCCGGGCGCTCCCTTCTCAGTTGGAGGAAAGGGATTACTGGCAGCTTAAGATGACTTCTCCAATCACAAATCCTGGAATCCCTCTGGCGGAGGAGCTCCGCCGCCAGAGCGAGCAGGACGCCTCAGTTACGCCCATGGACGCAGTGGCGGATGCGGCGCGCAACGGCAAGCTCTCGGACGATCAGTGCTTTAAACTTCTCGGTCGTCTTTGGACCCTCAAGCGGCTCATGTACTACGTCTACGGCGGCTGGGCCCAAGGCATCAACTTGAACGAATATCCGCCCGCCGTGGCCTATCTTTTCGGCAAGCAAATCTACGACGAATCTACCCATGAAATGCAGTTTGCCGATGAAATTCTGCGGCGACGCTTCGTGCGCACGCAAAAGCAACTCTTCGCCCATCCCCATTCGGAATTCCGCACCGCGACGCGAACCGGTGCCTATATCTTCTGCCTGCGCGCGCTAGCAAATTATCCACAGAACATTCGGCTCGCCGCCCTCAACCTCGGACCGAAGGTTGTCGAGCTCGCCTGGACCGAGCGCTTTGCCCGAGAATGTCCAGATGAAGCGCTCCATGCGCTCTTCCAAAGCCAGCTCGCTGAAACCCGCAGTCACGTGCTCATGGGCCGGCTCCAGGTCGAGCGCTTCGTGCAGAAAGCAGTTGATATCGAGTTAGCCAAACGGCTCTGCGCCGAAACCCGGCGAGACTATCTCTTTTTTCTCGAAGAAACCGCACGATTTGTCCTAGGATTGGAAGAGGAAAAAGCCGGCGAGGTGATGGTGTCGGCAGACATCGACTGAATAGACCTCTCGTACATTAGACGGCTTGAACTGTTTGAACGACTTGAACATTTGGAACTAGATAGTTTATGGCTAGATTGAAGATCGACCATGAGAAGTGCACCGAATGTCGCATGTGCTATGTGGCGTGTCGCGAGATCAACATCAACGCCGTCGTCGTGTCACCGACATCGAAGCATCTTTTGGAAATCGACGATCGTTGTACCTATCCGAAGTGCACGGTCTGTCTCATGTATTGTCCTGCGGAAGGTTCCATCGTTGAAACTGATACCGGCAGATCTCTGGTTCCGCCGCCAGCCGAGGTGTGGACGGAAAATCTACGATGGCCGCGGCTTCCTTGAAGGTTTCGTTGACTCGCAGTTAGTTTCAGCCAAGAAAGATCTATCGCGAGACTTGACTCACTTGGAGCGGAACTTCTGAACCACCGGAACAAAGGGAGTACAGCATGCAACCGATTTTAAGGAATTTTTTAGACAAGTGGGTCTATCCGACCGGTTTCAGCGGACCTGGAGTCGATTTCCGCATGCGCCAAACCGAACGCTGCATACCGTTTTGGGACAAGCTCGTCGCCCAGGCGATTCAATCCGCTCAGAACGATCTCAAATCAGGCAGCGATGAGTACAAAGCGGTTCGAGCGCGAGCTGGTTACGCCGCCGAGGGACCGTTCATGTCGCTCAAACAGATGTCGACGCAAATTCTCTCCGTCGATGTCGCCGAACAAGCCCAATATATCGACCTTCAGCGCATGCGGGCGCGGCAAATCTGGGACGAAGTCAAGCACGGCCAGCTCCACGCCGATGTGCTTTTGCGTGGCGGGTGGATCAAGCGGGAAGAGGAATTGATGAACGACCCGCGAGCCAACACGCAGCCCAGGCTTTCCTATTTCGGCATGACCGCCATGTTCCCGCACACTCATCCGCTGGCACGGGCGGGCCAACATTACTATACCGAATCGATAGCTTGCCTCGGCATCGCCGCGACCCTCAGCGTCATCGACGATGCTCTGGTCCGGCACCAGATGCGGAGCCAACAGGCCGAAGAGTTGATGCATTTTATGGAAGGCAAATATCAGATCGATGCCTACGCGCTCACGCCCGAAGATCAAAAGCCCATCGAAGAAGTTTTTGATTTCCTGCTTAAGCCCTGGGCTCCGGAGCCCAGCCGCGCTTTGGGTGGAGAAAAGTAATGTTAGGTTTGCAATGAAGGTTAGGATCCAAGAGAGTCTTTGCATCGCCTGTGGTCTTTGCCGCGAAGCCTGTCCCGAGTTCGCTGTTCATCCGAAGATGCAAGACATCCATCATATGTATGAAGTGCTCGAAGCTGAATGTACCGGCTGCGGCGACTGTCTGCCCTATTGTCCGGTTCCCGGCGCATTGGAAGAGTACGGTCCTAATCATGTGACCCTAGCTGGAGAACAGCATGATTGAATTCGAGGGGCGCAAAATACCCAACGAGTTGAGTGAAATCGTCGACGCAAACCGTACGGTTCTTTTGGTCTGGGACATGCAGAACGATCAGGCCGGCGGAGCTTTCAATAAGGCCGCGCTGATGCAAAACGCACCACCGCTTATTGCGGCAGCGGCCAGTGCCGGGATCAAGACAGTCTATACGCGCCAGACCCCATACTTGTGGAAAGACGAATCACCGGCTTGGATTCATCGCTTCATGCAAATCCAAAAAGTCGATCATCCGAGCAAACTGACACCGCGCCGCCTTCACGGCAGCTTTGGCTGGCAGATCATGGAGCCTTTCAAGCCCGCCGAAAACGACGTCGTCATCGACAAGCGGCGGCCGACCATGTTCATCGGGAATGAGTTCGAGACCGTGCTCTCGAATCGGAGAGCGGAGACAATCGTGATGATCGGTTGTACCACCGACGGCGGAGTCGAAGCCACGGTGAGGGACGGCTATCATCGCGGCTATTTCATGGTCGTTGTCCGCGATTGCGTCGGGACTTACACCGAAGAGGGTCACAACACCGCGCTGAAGCGCATGGAGCGGTTCGCCGATATTGTCAACTCCCAAGACCTGATCCAGATCTGGCGACACTAAGGGACATTTGCGATTTATCCCGGGAACGAGTTAATGATACCCGCACCCAGGATCTCCAGACAGAAAAGGAGAAAAAGATGAGCGGCGTAAATGGAAAAAATAAGGCCTTACACGTGGCCACGATGTCAGGTTGGTACCGTTTTGAAAAGGATGGGCGAGAATGGAAGCAAGTCAAGCGCGACCTCAGCTACTGGACATTAACCTGCTTGGCGGTGGACCCGGAAAATCCCGAGTTAATCTACGCTGGCACGGAGCACTCAGGCCTCTTTTACAGCAAGAACGCGGGCGCGCACTGGCTAAGAGCCAACCCCAATGTGCCGAAGATGATGTTGTTCTCGGCGCTTGCGCTAAACGGAAGCGTTATGGTCGGCACGGTCCCGTCGGCTGTCTTCCGCAGTAAATCCGGCGGCGGATGGGAAGAGCTTGAGGGGGTGCGCATCAACAGCGCTAACGCGAACTTCCCGCCGAGCCCCGAGTTGCAATCGCGCGCCCGCTATTTAGCCTGCGACCCGTTGATGCCGTCGCGACTCTACGCCGGCATCGAAGTCGGCGGGATGCTTCTCAGTGACGATGACGGGCGCAACTGGCAACCGGCCAACAACGGGCTTACTGACATGGACGTGCACGAAGTTCACTCCTGTGAGAAATCGCCCGGGTTGGTCTATGCGGCCTGCGGCGAGAAAGCTTTTCGTAGCTTCGACCGCGCCGCTCATTGGGAAGAAATCACACCCAAGAGCCACGACTATGGCATGTCCGTCATCGAAGACGCCAAAGGGATCGTTTACCTGGGTAGCGCCAAAGGACGACCGAACACCTGGATCAGAGAGGAAGGCGCGCAGGCAGCGGTCTTCCGCACCCACGACGCCGGATCCCACTGGGAGACGATTATCGAGAGCTTGTATGGCGGCGTCATGAGCATGTGTCCGAGCCCGGACGGAAACGGTATCGTCGCGGGACTATCGGACGGAACTCTGTACGCAATCGACGATTCAGGAGCACACGCGATCACCGACGGCATGCCGGGTATCCTTGCAGTGAAAACAGGAGCATGAATAAAAACACAATAGACTGAAAATGAAACTATATACGTTCTTTCGCAGCTCGGCGTCCTATCGCGTACGTATCGCGCTCAACCTGAAGGGATTGACTTACGAGCAGGTTCCGATCCATCTGCGGCGCGGCGGCGGCGAGCAATTTGCCGCCTTCTACAGAACCATCAATCCACAGGCGCTCGTACCCGCATTTGAAGATGACGGACGGATCCTGACCCAGTCGCTAGCTATCATGGAGTACCTAGAAGAACGTCATCCAAAGCCGGCTCTACTTCCGGCCGATCCGGCAGATCGCGCGCTAGTCCGCAGCATGGCGCTTATCATTGCTTGCGAAGTCCACCCGATTCAGAACCTGAGAGTGCTCGTCCATCTGAAGAAGAATTTGCAACAGTCAGATGATGATCTGAACCGTTGGGCGCGACACTGGATTGATCTTGGCTTGTCTGCCCTCGAACAGACAGTAGCCTCAAGTGGAAAGCGAGCAACATTTTGCTTCAACGACACGCCGACCATAGCGGACATATGTCTTGTACCCCAACTGGCAAACGCGCGGCGTTTTGGCTGCGATCTCTCCGTGTATCCCACGTTGCTGCAAATCGAAAAGGCCTGCAACGCGCTGCCACCCTTTGCCAACGCGGCACCCGAGAAACAACCCGACGCAGAATAGCCAACATCCGTATCATCGTCTTATTTCTCCTCTTGACTCTCTCTGACAAGCTCAACAGAAAGACATTGGACAACTAACGGCCCATGTTTGTTCTCAAGCAGTTCCTCAAATCACTGATCCTCCCGCCCATGCCGTGGATGCTCATGTTGCTGGTGGTCTTGATCTTTTGGCGCCGGAGCTGGGCGAGAAAACTACTTTTTGTAACCTTCTGTTTAATCGTTGTGCTCCACAGTGGAGTTGTTGGCTACTTGCTGACCTATCCACTTGAATCGAGCTATGCTCCGCTCATCGACCCCACTAAGGTCGAGTCCTATGATGCCATTGTCGTGTTGACCGGCGGCTCGATTCCTGCTGAGGGACTCATCCCATTTCCAAGTATCGACGAATCCATGTTTCGCCGCCTCGAGGAGGCCTGGCGGCTCTATCGGATTCGACCCACACCGATCATTGTTTCCGGCGGTCATGTCAACCCCTTTACGACCGCCAAGGACGAAAACCGTATTGCCCGTGATTACTTGATCCGTTGGGGTGTACCGAAGGCCGACGTGCTTGGCGAGGGTAACTCACGCGACACTTTTGAGAGCGCCGTCGAAGTGGAAAAACTCCTCCTACAGAAGGGCTGGAACCGCTATCTCTTGGTAACATCCGCCGCTCACATGCCGCGAAGCATGCTGGCTTTCAAAGCCAAAGCTCCAGATCCCATCGCAGCACCCGGGGATTTCTCGATTGGCAAATTCGAGCTGGAACCCTTCCGGTTTTTTCCTGGCGAGAGCGCTGCGAAAAGAGTCCTTATGTCCCTGCATGAGTATATTGGACTGGTCAACTACTACTGGCGCATTCATTTTTCCAAGGAACCTTGAGCGCGCCATTCCGAAATGGATGGCTCGGAACTCGTACAACTTAACGTTTGAAAATACTTCCAACAGTGATAAACAACCTACCTAGCGACAAAGCGTCCTGGCAATCAAGCCGTTTGATTATTTCTTGCTCGGGTCAGTACAACTCGCACTGCGATCATCCGGTCACCTTGCCTGGCGCAGGCCATAGGAGAACTTATGCTTTCCCGCGAGGAAAACGACCTCATCACCAGAGCCGGCCCGGGAACTCCCATGGGAGCACTTATGCGGCGTTACTGGATTCCGGCGCTACTGTCAGAGGAGATACCCGAGCCAGATTGCCCTCCCGTGCGGGTGCGGTTACTCGGAGAAAATCTCGTCGCCTTTCGCGATAGCAAGGGCCGCGTCGGGCTCTTGGCCGAGCATTGTTCGCACCGAGGTACGTCGCTGTTTTATGGCCGCAACGAAGAGTGCGGCTTGCGGTGCATCTACCACGGCTGGAAATACGACATCGAGGGCAGAGTTCTGGAAACTCCTGCGGAGCCGGCCGGCAGCACGCTCAAAGACAAGGTTCACCACACGGCCTACCCGTGCAGAGAAGCGGCGGGCGTCGTCTTTACCTACATGGGCGCCAAAGAACACATCCCGCTTCTGCCCAATTACGAATGGATGACGCTTCCGCAAAATCATCTCTACGTCACGAAGTCCATCCAAAACTGCAACTACTTGCAAGGGCTAGAAGGGGAATGTGACTCGTCGCACCTGTCTTTCTTGCACAGAGCTTTTACAGACAGTAAGCGCGGCGGGGGCGACCCGGATATGTACGGCAGAGACGGCGCTCCCAAGCTGGAAGGCGTGGAGACCGACTTTGGTGTCAGGATGATCTCGCGCAGAAACGCCGGCGACGGAGTCACCTACCTTAGAGTGTCCAACTTCGTTATGCCCTGCCACGGCTTTGTGCCAACCGGAGGATTGAAAGGGAATCCTGAAGGTTACACGATCCACTCGCATGTTCCGGTGGATGACGAACACGCTCTAAGGTTCAATATCTTTTTTCGCCGCCATCGGCCGGTGAGCGAGGAAGAAAAGCAACTCGAAGGAGGCATCGGTACCGACCACATCAAAGTTCGCAATATCCACAATAATTACTTACAGGATCGGGAAGAACAAAAGCACGAGACCTTCACCGGAATGGGAAAGCAATTCTTGATTCACGACTCCTGCGCCACCGAAAGCATGGGACCGATATATGATCGGTCCAAGGAACACTTGGGCGCCGGTGACATCACGGCGATCGCCGTGAGAAAGTTCTTGCTCCAGTCTGTCAGAGCGCTGGACATGGGCAAAGAGCCGCCTCACATTATAAGAACACCCGAACAAAATAATCTTCACCACGTTGCCTGCATCGTGGCCAAAATCGATGCAAGCATAGATCCCAAGGCATACATTCAAACGTGATAGCCGAGATGAAACCGAAAGCAATTCAGAGATAACTCAAGCTCTACCATGGAGGTGTCCGATGAAAGTTGTGGATGCGATTTGCGAAATCCTCAAGCGCGAAGGAGTGGAATTCCTAAGCTGCTATCCGACCAACACACTGATTGAAGCCGCGGCGGCGGCGGGCATCAAGCCAATTGTTTGCCGACAGGAAAGAGTAGGTGTCGGCATCGCCGATGGCTTCACGCGGATAACTAACGGCAAGCGAATCGGCGTCTTTACTATGCAGGCTGGACCAGGAGCCGAGAACGCCTTCTCCGGTATCACTACGGCCTACTCGGATTCTGTCCCGATTCTTCTGCTTCCGGTGGGCCACGCGCGCAACACGTCGCAGGTATTTCATTTTTTTCGCTCGGTGCAAGCTTACGCGCCAGTCACAAAATGGACCGAAGAGATAACCCTGGCAAATCAGGTTCCGGAAATCATGCGCCGGGCGTTCAGCTACCTAAAAATGGGTCGCTTGGGACCGGTGTTGGTCGAGATCCCCAGCGATGCCGCCATCGAAGAGTTTCACGGGGCGTTGAACTATACATCGGTAAAACGAACGGTAAGCGGGGCCAATGCAAAAGATGTTGCCGAGGCCGCCAAAGTTCTCGTACAGGCAAAGTCGCCGGTGATTGTTGCCGGTCAAGGCGTGCTCTATGCGGAGGCGTCGGAAGAGCTGGTTGAACTAGCCGAACTTCTACAGGCGCCCGTGACGACACCCCTTGAGGGTAAAAGCGCCTTTCCCGAACATCATCCCCTGTCACTTGGCACCGGCGCCGGAGTAATGCCGAGACCGGTTCACACATTTTTGCAAAAGGCAGACGTAGTATTTGCCGTCGGTGCCAGTCTGACGCGCCACAACATAGTTGCCGCGCCGATCCCCGCAGGGAAGACCATCATTCATGCGACCAATGACGAGCGGGACATCAACAAGCACTATCCGGCGGATTACCCGATCCTCGGCGATGCCAAACCGGTCCTACGGCAGTTCATCGAGGCCGTGAAAGACTACTTGGGTAACAAGAAACGCGCTGAAAATGGTTCGGTCCCCGCGGAAATAAAGAAGGGCAAAGAAGAATGGATGACGGAGTGGATGCCCAAGTTAACCTCTAATGAGAAACCACTCAATCCCTATAGGGTGATGTGGGAATTCATGAATGGCTTCGATCGCAAGGAAGTAATCGTCACCCACGACGCGGGCAGCCCGCGCAACCAACTCGTTCCCTTCTATCAAGCACCGACGCCTCGCAGCTATATCGGTTGGGGAAAATCCCACGCTTTGGGAACCGGGCTCGGCTTGATCATGGGCGCCAAGCTCGCTGCGCCACAAAAATTCTGTGTCAACTTCATGGGCGACGCGGCCTTCGGTATGACCGGCCTCGATTTCGAAACCGCCGTCCGCTGCAACATCCCGACTCTTACCATCGTCTTGAACAACAACTTTATGGCTGCCGAGACTCACACCATGGAAACCTCACACGAGCGCTACGGCACCATGAACATTCTCGGAAATTACGCCGACCTCGCCCGTTCCCTGGGCGGCTGGTCTGAACGTGTCGAAGAGCCCGGCCAAATCGTGCCGGCTCTCCAGCGCGCGCGTCGAGTGACTGAGGAAGGAAAAGCCGCTTTGCTCGAATTCATCACAAGCCGGGAGATCGTCTATTCCAGGATGCGAGAATAGTGAAATAAAGGAGGCGGAGCCTCGGCGAGCCACGGATTGTCCGCGATTTGATCAAAAAAATGGGAGAGCGGCGCATTGACTTACTTCTGGTGAATTGGTACCCATTTAGCCGATGAGGGTGTCGTTCCTTCATTGGCTTGTAGTTGTTCTTTTGGTTTTCAGCGGACTCCCCGCAGAGTTCTTCATGGAAAGTCCGATCAAGCATGTGGCCGCCGAGGAGGACTCTTCTTCCGAGCGCCAGGATGAATCATTCAAGCCCTCGGCTTTACGCAAACGAAGCGAGCGGGAGAAGAAAACGAAACTTCCTCGTGCTATGCTTTCAGCCGCTCCTGTTTGGTCCTCTTCTATATCTGTCGCTGACAACCATCCTCAGTCTTCCGCGCCTCCGGCGAATCTGAATCTTCACAAGCTCCACCAGGTTTTCCGCATTTAGAATCTCCACTCCTTCAAGTTTTTGCTGCTGTTAGGTCAAACGCATCGTTTACGCAGACGCGTTTTCTAAAGTTCGAAGGAGATGGATCTATGGTGCCGGAAAGATTAGCTCTATGGATTGCTTTTAATGTCTTTGTCCTGGGAATGCTTGCCTTGGACCTTGGCATATTTCATCGCAAGGCTCATGCTGTTTCGATTAAAGAGGCATCGATTTGGAGCGCGATCTGGATTCTATTGGCCCTAGTCTTTAATCTAGGGATCTATTTTCTTTGGGGACAAGAGAAAGCTCTCGAATTTCTCACCGGCTACGTTATCGAAAAATCCCTTAGTGTCGATAATCTGTTCGTCTTTCTCATGATTTTTCAGTATTTCGCGACCCCCGCCGTCTATCAGCACCGAATTCTTTTTTGGGGGATTGTCGGTGCGCTGGTCATGCGAGCCATTTTTATTGCCACTGGGGCAGCCTTGCTTGAAAACTTCCATTGGATGATCTACGTCTTTGGAGCTTTTTTGATCGTCACGGGAATCAAGATGCTGCTGCAAGGCGATGAAAAGTTGGAGCCCAATAAGAACCCCGTCGTCCGCCTCTTCCAGCGTTGGATTCCAATGGTCAACGAATATCAGGGGCAGCATTTCTTCGTGCGTAAAGCAGGCAAAATTCATGCAACGCTCTTAATGCTGGTGTTGGTTGTCGTTGAGACGACGGATGTCATATTTGCCGTCGATTCCATTCCGGCTATATTTGCCATCACCCGGGACCCGTTTATCGTTTACACTTCCAACGTCTTCGCAATCCTTGGCTTGCGAGCGCTCTATTTCATGCTCGCGGGCGTAATGGAAATGTTCGTTTACCTGAAAGTCGGTCTGTCTTTCGTCCTCTGCTTTGTCGGAGCCAAGATGCTGCTGGTTGATTTTTACAAGATTCCGATTGGCGTTTCTCTCGGCGTCGTTGGGGGAATCTTGGTCCTATCCGTGATCGCCTCGCTGCTCGTGCAACGAAAAGCAAAAGG
>Ga0209799_1000137_pt1 | contig 13092 bp, 11 predicted proteins | sample PanSoiPlo36MoBio_FD_188324 | JGI IMG/M metagenome (GOLD analysis project Ga0209799, IMG submission 188324) | Tropical forest soil microbial communities from Panama analyzed to predict greenhouse gas emissions - Panama Soil Plot 36 MoBio (SPAdes)... | ecosystem: Environmental > Terrestrial > Soil...
CGGCACAACATGATCGTCGATGTTCATGCCCACGCTGCCTCCGAGGATTTCATCCGTGAGACGGCGGCGAAGCCGAGCTACGGCATGCCCTATGAGGTCCGCGCCGACGGCAGCTACGCAACCCGCGGCTACGGCGAAATGGATCGGCTGATGTGGGACCTCGATGGGCGGCTCGAAAATCTGCGCCGTCGCGGCATCGACTTGCAGCTCATTTCACCGTCGCCGCGGACCATCTCCGATCATGAGCATGTCATCGGCGTCGAGATTGCACGACTCATGAATCGGGAAACGGCGAATCTGGTCAAGCGCGGGGGCGGCCGGCTTGGCGGCATGGGCGTCGTCCCATTGGGCGAGCCGGAGAAAGCCGCCGACGAGATCCGACGGGCGGTCGGGGAGTATGGCTTTCAGGGAGCCTGCATACCCACGTCGGCGGCGGGCAGGCCGCTCGACCTGCCAGTGTTCGGGAACGTATGGGACACGCTGGAGGAGTTGGGTCTGCTCGTCTTCATGCATGCGACAACAGCGATCACACGCGAGCCGCTCGGCCAGTACACCCTCAACACGGTGATCGCATGGCCGACCGAGGTGACGATCGCAGCAATGCGGCTGATCTTTTCCGGCGTGATCGAGCGCCATCCCGGGCTCCGATTGGTATTGTCCCACGGAGGCGGAACGCTTCCCTATCTCGCGGGCCGCCTCGACCTTGCCTATCGCGCACCCAAGTATGAGGCGAACCCCGCTTGTCGGGCCAACATCACGAAGCCGCCGAGTCACTACCTCACCCAGTTCTACTACGACACGGTCGTAGCAAGCCCTGCTTCGCTGCGGTTTTTGATCGACCTTGTCGGGGCCGATCGCGTCATGTTCGGCACCGACTTTCCCTACGAGATCGGCGATGCGGACGGCGCCATCGCGCTGCCGGTGCTTGAGCAATTGCCGTCGGCCCAACGTGAGAAAATTCTTGGACAAAATGCGCGCGAGGTTCTGCGACGCGTACGGTCCGGTTGACCGATGATCGCATGCGAGCGGTGGCCGCGCTCCGCTGCGACACCGCGGCGATGCAATCGGCTACATCAGCATTGACACCGGCTGACGGGGCTGTTTCGCTTGGTCGCCGTTATGAAACGCGTGTCCGGCCGGGGTTGTCAGCGATACGAGGATGTCGTCGCGAAGGCCCAACGCGGTCCGTGATGACCCCGTATCTCAATCGTGGAGATTCCTGATGAGCCATCTGCACAACGTGCATCGAAAGGTCTGCGCCATTGCCGCCCTTCATCTCATCGCTGGCGCTGTCATAAGCGGCTCTGCCGCCACCAGTTCTGCGCAAGAGACGGCAAGACCCTCAATCTTAGGTAGCGCTGCGAGCCATGCATCGTCTTCGCCGATCATGTCGAATGATGGCCCGGTGCCGCTGCGTCTCGCGCAGGCGCAGGTCGGCCGCCCGATGGAGAAAATCACTTTTCTGTTGGATTTCACGCCCTACGGCAAGCATGCGCCGTTCTTCGCTGCTCTCGACAAGGGCTTCTGGAAGGACGCCGGTTTCGACGTCACGATTGTCAAGGGCGAAGGGTCCGCCACGACCATTTCCTCATATGCGGCCGGCGCGGTCGACTTCGCGTTCTCAGATACGCCGACGCTCATCCTCGCCCGCTCCAAAGGTGCGCTGGTCAAGGTCGCCAGCGTCATTCACGACAAATCGCTCTATGCCCTCGGAACGCTGGAGGAAAACAACATCAAGACGCCGCAGGATCTCAAAGGCAAGCGAATCGGCTCGAGCGTCGGTGACGCAAGCCGCGTGATGTTTCCAGCCTTTGCGAAGCTTAACGGAATCGATCCCGATTCGGTGCGATGGGTCGATATGACACCGCCTGCCCGCGCCGCGAGTCTGGTGCTGGGTCAGGTGGACGCGGTCGTTCTGTTTCTGACCGAAGGACCAACCTTCTCCGCGAAGGCGAAAGAAGCCGGCAAACATTGGAAGTATTTTCCCTACGCCGATTATGGGCTCGACCTCTATTCGCATGGGCTGCTGGTGCGCGATGATATCATCGCCAACCAACCGGATCGGGCCAAGCGATTCATCGAAGCGACCATGAAGGCTTGGGCTTGGTCGATCGAGAACCCGCAGGAGGCGCTGGCGATCTTCCTCAAACACAATCCAGCCGTCGATCCTGATCAGGCAAGAGAGCACTTTCGCATTGCGATCAAGCATCTCTTGACCGATACGGCCAAGCGCGAGGGCATTGGCTACATCGATGCCGAAAAGATGCGACGCACGGTCGACTTCGTGTCGCAATACTTCAACATTAAGGGCGTTTCTGCCGACGACGTCTATACCAACCGCTTCACACCGAAGCTCTTTCCCAAGGAGACAGCGTTCTAAAGCGTCCCCAGCTCACGACGATCCGTCATGGAAACGTCAGCCTCGGGTGAGGAGGGTCACCGGGGCGCAATCGAAGTCCGCAGCCTTAGCAAAGTGTATCCGTCGCAGGATGGCCCGGTCCAGGCGCTGTCCGAGGTCTCATTTGCGATTGCAGATGCGGAATTCGTAACGATCGTCGGCCACAGCGGCTGCGGCAAAAGCACGCTGCTGAGGATCATCGCTGGTCTCCTCATCCCCTCGTCAGGGTCGGTCACGGTTCGCGGCCGCGGCGTCAGCGGGCCATTGTCCGATGTCGGGATGGTGTTTCAACGTCCCGTGCTGCTCAAGTGGCGTACCATTTTCGACAACGTGATGCTGCCGATCGAAATGTTGCACCTGCCGCGGCAGGAGAACCAAGAACGGGCTCTCGATCTCCTGAAATTGGCCGGCCTAGCCGACTTTCGTCATCACTATCCCGCTCAGCTTTCGGGCGGGATGCAGCAGCGCGCCGCCATCTGCCGCGCATTGATCCATGACCCGTCGCTCTTATTGATGGACGAGCCATTCGGTGCGCTCGATCTCATGACGCGGGAAGAAATGAACTTCGAACTGCTTCGCATCTGGAGCCAGCGGCGCAAGACAACCCTTCTCGTCACCCACAGCATTTCCGAGGCCGTGTTCCTGGCCGACCGGGTCATCGTCATGACTCCTCGACCAGGAATGATCGCGGACATCATCGACGTAAAGCTGCCCCGGCCGCGGATGCCGGAGACCAAGCTTGATCCCCGCTTCACTGAATGCGTGCGGATGATCGGCCGCAAGATCGGCTTGCTTTATATCTGAGACTTGCGTTGGACCTTGTCAGGGGCTCCTCGCGAGACAATGCTGCAACGGAAGCGAGAAATCGTCTATGGGGATTAGCAAGACCGACATCGGAACGACAACCATCTCAATCATCGCCACCTTGGCAGTATGGGAGCTCTTGACCCGCATTTTTCATATTCCGGGGTTCATCCTTCCCTCACCTTCGGCGATTTTTGTCGAAGCGGTGACCCGCTATCCGCTCTATCTCTATCACTCGTGGATTACCTTTTACGAAATGGTCGTCGGTTTCTTACTCGCCGCGGCGGTCGGGGTATTTCTGGCGGTCGTCATCGTCTATTCGCGGATCATCCGCAACATGATCTATCCTCAGATCGTGGTGCTGCAGATCGTCCCAAAAGTAGCAATTGCGCCGTTGCTATTGATCTGGGCCGGCTATGGACTCACATCGAAAGTGCTGCTGGCGCTCCTGGTCTCGTTTTTTCCGATCGTCGTCAACATGGTCACCGGACTTGTGGCGATCGAAGAGGAATTGCTCGATCTCTGCCGCATCCTGCATTCGGGGCGATGGCAGGAATTTTCCAAAGTGAGGCTTCCGAATGCGCTGCCATATCTTTTCAGCAGCCTGAAGGTTGCAAGCACCCTCTCTGTGATCGGCGCAGTCATCGGAGAGTTCGTCGGCGGCAACGAAGGTCTTGGCCACCTCATCATCATCGCCAATACCGAGTTGCGGACTTCAATGTCGTTTGTCTCGCTGTTCAGCTTGTCGATACTTGGATTTTTACTATATGGCTTCGTCATCCTGGCGGAGCGCGTCTGCATGCCGTGGGAGAAGTGGCAATCGGCATCGGCATAACCGTCGCAGATAGCACGACGGTTCATTCGCCCTATCGTCGCCGTGCGAAATCCTGTGCCTTGAAAATTGTGCCTTGCGGTGCATGTACCGACGCATCGGCCTATGCCGTCTCATGGACTCCTTTGTCACCCGCGATGATGTGTCGCGGGATGGCGAGGCGCTCAGCGAGCTCGACCAATAGGAACAAGACCACACCCAAGACGGTGAGCGCGACGATGCCAGCGAACAGCAGCCTGGTATCCATGCTGCCGTTCGCCACCATGAGGAGATAACCGAGGCCGGCGTCACCGCCGACGAATTCGCCTACCACTGCTCCGACCACCGCCAGCGTGATTGATATCTTCAGCCCGCCAAAAATCGCAGGCAGGGCATTTGGGAGCCGGAACTTGAAGAAGGTGGCGGTGGCGCCAAAGCCCATGGAACGAGCCAAATAGATCTTCTCCGGCTCGATCGAAGCAAGTCCGACCGCAGTGCTGATGACCACCGGAAAGAAGGCGATCAGGAACGCGATAAGGACTTTCGGCAGCAGTCCGAAACCAAACCAGACCAGGAACAGCGGCGCGACCGCCACTTTCGGCATGGCCTGTGACGACACCAGCAGTGGCAAGACCGAGCGAGAGAACGTCGGCCACAGGAAGATCGCCAGCGCCAGCGGAATCCCGACCACGATGCTGAGCGCGAATCCGAGCAAAATCTCTGCCGTCGTTATCCAACCATGAAACAGGAGAAGAGACGCATTGGCGATGAAGGAGACGGCAATGGCGCTGGGCGGCGGCAAGAGAAAGGCCGGGACCTCGAGCATGCGCGTTGCTACTTCCCAGATGACGAGCACGCCAAGCACGATTCCGACGGGATAGAGTACGTTGCGGATTCGCGCACGCCACTCGCGCCGCGCCGGACTGCCTTCCGTGCTTGCTTCTGGCTCGGCGACGCCGAGAGCGGGCGATTGAGGCGATGAGCGTTCGGCTTCGGCCATCACGGGACCTCAGTGCTCGCGTAGAACGCCGCGGGCCAGGAACAGATCGAGAATTTCGCGAATATAGCCCGCAAACTTCGGCGTCTCGCGCATGGCGAGCGTGCGCGGCCTCGGCAGCTCGATGTCGATCATGCGATCGAGCCTTCCCGGTCGTGGCGTCATGACCATAATGCGATCGGAGAGAAACACCGCTTCCGGCACGCTGTGAGTAACGAAGAGAACCGTCATGCGCCGTTGGTTGCAGATCTGCTGGAGGTCGAGAACCAATTGGTCGCGAGTGAGCGCATCGAGCGCGCCGAACGGCTCGTCCATCAACAGCTGGCTGGGGTCGTGGATGAGTGCGCGACACAAAGAAACGCGCTGGCGCATACCGCCGGAGAGTTCATGCGGGTATTTGTCCTCGAAACCGCCCAGGCCTACGGCGCCCAGCAGGTCGCGCGCGCGCCGTTTGGCTGCCGTGCGTTCGAGCTTTTTCGCCTCAGCCTGCAGCATCACGTTGCCGAGTGCCGTTCGCCATTCCAGCAGCACGGGACTCTGGAACACGATGCCGATATCGGTGCGCGGGCGGGTGACGGGCGCACCGTCAATGCTGACGGCGCCGCTCGAGGGGCGCAACAGCCCGGCTGCGATCATGAGCAGAGTGCTCTTGCCACAGCCGCTCGGTCCGAGCACTGAGAGAAATTCGCCGCGCCGAGCCCCAACCGAGACTTGCTCGAGGGCACGTACCGAACCGTCATGCGTGGCATAGACCTTGCTCACGCCTTGCAGGCAGAGATATGCCGCTTCCTCATTGGTCTCGGAACTCAGCGACTTCGTCTGCGCCACGGCGGGACGCCTCAGCCGATCTCAACCAGCGTGGGCGGCCAGACGGCGTGTCGCCAATGCGCCGCAGCGTTCCCAAGCCTCAATGATATCGGCGGAGTTGACGACCGCACCGTAGTCGCGCTCGAAGCGCTCAAGCGCCACGAGATGATCACGTTCGACGGCGCCAGCACAGCAGTCCGCTACCAAGGTGACGTAATAGTCGATGAAGTAAGCGTCCCGTCCAGTCGATTCGACACAGGTGTCGGTGGAGACTCCGGCAAGCAACAGGCTGCGGATACCGTGCCGCTTGAGCAAATCGTCCAGCTCCGAGTTGGCGAAGGCGCTATAGCGATGTTTGATCACGACCGGCTCGTTCGCACGCGGCGCGATCACATGAAAGTCGGCGCCCCACGACCCAGTCAAGCAGCGCGGCATTTGGCGGCCAACGCGTAGATCGCGCTCGCGCATCGGCGCCGACAGATATTGCGGATCATAAATCGCTTGGATGAAGATAACGAGCACGCCAGCCTCGCGAGCGCGATCGATGAGTTGCACCAGCGGCGGAATCGCTCTCTGAATCGTCTTCACATCGGCGCCAATCTGGTCGAAAAATCCCCCATCGGCCACGAAGTCATTCTGGACGTCGACGACCAGCAGCGCGGTATGGGCCGGCAAAACCTTCCGCTCCAATGTCGACAACAAGTCGTGCGAATCCGCCAACACGTCCGCCTCCCGCCAAAGCAATTTCGGCTTTAGGTTTTGCTCTGTCCCCCTTGCGGCGGAACGAATTCACCAGCGGTCGGCACGAACTCGTTGGTGTAGAGTTGCGCAGCTTCGAGCGGGGTTGTAACCCCGCCATATTGCTTGAGCACGGCCACCGTCTCGTTCCAATCCCTGTCGGACATCCATCCAAGCGGCTTGCCCGCCGTGTTCGGTGTCACCCATGTATCGAACGATAGCTCGGCCTCGCGTCGCGATATGGCAGGCACCGTTGCTTCCGAGAATTTCTTGACGACGGCGGCTATCTCCTCGACGTGTGCACGGCCATAGAGAAAGCCTTTGAGGCTCGCGGCAACGAAGCTGCGGATGAGCTCGGGGTCGTCCTTGATGAGATCGGCATGGACGATGATGCCGTTGCTCACCGCCGTCACGCCGCAATCCGCATACCAGAGGATGCGAGCCTTTTTGTTGCCGCGGATCTCGACACTCGGGACGTAACCCTGTGCGTAACCGGCGATGGCGGGGACCTGTCCGGTAATCAGCGCTGGGGGACTTCCGGCAGGATCGATGTTGGTGATGCGAATCTTGCTCGCATCGAGGCCGCAGCCTTTCATGAAGGCGGGCCACTGCTGAAACTGGGTTGCCCCGGTCGGTATGGCAATGATTTTTCCCTCCAGATCTTTCGGGCTCTTGATATCCGACTCCTCTAGCACCACGACCGCGGTTGGGTTGCGCCGGAAGATTCCGGCAACCATCTTGATGCTCATGCCCTTCGATACGCCGTTCCCGACCACAAACCCGTCCGCGAACCCGAACTGCGTCGCCTTGCTGGCGACAAGCTGGGCGGTGCTCCCCGATCCCTTACCCGGACCGATTTCGACGTTGAGGCCGGCTTGCTCGTAGAAGCCTTTTTCCTGCGCGATCAGGAAACCGGCATTTGGCCCCTGGTAGAGCCAGTCGAGCCGCATGGTCACTTGTCGCTTGGTCTGCGCGCGCCCGCGACGCGCAAGTGGGACGGCGGCAAGGCCGGCCGCAATGCCGACCTGACGTAGGAATTGCCGTCTCGATCTCGGTTTGCTTGACATGTGTCGAGGCCTCCATAGAAGCCGCGTGGCGTCAGCAACTTACCGCATCTTCAACTCGCGCGGCGATATTACCAACATGCGCTCGCGCGCATCGACCTCGCTAGCGCGCGATGATGTCGCACCGTCGTTGCCGGTGCAAGCCCGGGCAGGCTATACCCTTGACGATCTCATATTTCGAAAATGACTTCGCAGCGACCCTATCAGCCAGGACTTTTCGATAAACACCGAACGGCCTTGATTTTCGCCCTTTTGTCGCTCTCTGGGAAGGAAGACCCGGTGTGGTCGAACGCCGTCACGTTTGGCCACCGGCCGATAGAGAGGCCGAGTGATCGAGTATGATGCTGTTTGCTGCCTTGCATGAGTCAGGAGTTGGCACGATAGAGCCACCACCAATCGCGCCGCCGGGGTTCTGCTTATTGAATTGCTGCTGAGATATGCGCGGGGGAAGCTGGACCGCCGCCTGTGGCCCGTTTCAGACGGCATTCATTCCTTCCACAAATGACTGAACTCAACCGCGACCAGGTCTTCATAAGGCACGGCATGTTTAATCAGACCATGACCCTTCGCAAAATTCATCAGACCATTGACGGCGTCGTGGGATATGTCGGCGTCGTAAAACGGGGCGTCACGTTCGATGAGGCCGGCTATCAATTGAGCCTCATCGGCTGGGAACAGCCTTTGGCCAACTTCGGTCGAAATCGATGGATTTGCTTTCAGAGTCTTCTGCGCCTTTACGATCGCCCGTATCGCGCCCGCTGCCACCTCAGGGTGTTCACTAATGATACGCTCGCGCGTCGTGAGCGCCGCAAAGTTGTAGTGCCGCGCGCCCGGAGGACCATCTCCGCGTCTAAGATCGAGATGCAATTTTGCGATACCGAGGTGTTCGCCGAGTGCAACTCTCATCCCGTTGCCCCAGTAGGCGTCCGCCGTGTTCTGTATGATTGAATCGACGCCGTTCCTCGCCATGAAGCCCTTGTCCCCGTAGGGGGGTGGTGGAGGAACAATCCTAACGTTGTCTCGTTCGAGATCGATGCCGGCGTCGGCTAGCATGTAGCGCAGCGACATTTCTGGCCACGCCGGGGCGGCGGAGATCCGAAGCCCCTTGATTGCCTGGAGATCTCCGCGCTTGACGTCGAGGGTCGAGCGCACCGCCATGAACCAATACGAATACTGCGACAGGGCGCACAGCAGTTTTATCCCTTTCCAGGCGGGAAACGCCCGCGTGCCCGCGAAAGCAGGCCCGGCGATAAAGTCCAGCTTCCCCTCGCGCATGAGCTCAGGACCTTTGTTCGTGTTATGGATAAATTCGATCTCAATGCCTTCTTGTTTGAAAAAGCCGAGTTCAACGGCCGCGATAGCGACGAAATATGAGGGAGAATCCAGATCGGGGACCCATATTCGATACATGTGACAACCTCGCTGACAGCTTCCGCTTGCACCGTCCCGGCTTGATGTTCGCCACCCGCGATGTGATTACGGACCGCTCCCCGTCTAGTCTACTGCGCCTTGATGTTTGCTGCTCTGATCACCTTGCCCCACTTTTCGGTTTCGTCGGCAATCAGCTTACCGAAGTCGGCGGACGACTGGGGGAGCGCCGTGGCTCCCAGCTCGGTCAGGCGCGCCTTGATGTTGGGATGCGCAAGACCTGCATTGATATCTCTGTTCAGCTTGTCGATGATCTCGGTAGATGTGTTTCTGGGTACGGCAACGCCGTTCCAAGTACTCGCCTCATAGCCAGGCAAAAATTTGTTGACCGTCGGGAGGTCCGGCAGTGCCTCTGAGGTCATGGAAGTGGTAACTGCTAGCGCGCGCAGTTTGCCGGCCCTGATGTAACCAATCGACGCGGGCATGAGGTCGAACATGACCTGAACCTCCCCGCTCAGGAGATCAATGAGCGCAGGTGCCGAACCGCGATACGGTACGTGGCGGATATCAACGCCGGCCATGAACTTGAAAAGCTCGGCGGCAAGATGCGACGTCGACCCGATACCTCCGGACGCAAAGTTAAGCTTGCCCGGATTGGCCCTGGCGTAAGCGATGAATTCGGGAACGGTCCGGACTGGGACCGATGGATTGACCTCTAGGACGTTGGGGACGCGGAAGATGCCTGCAACGGGGGCGAAGTTGTGAATGAAATCGAAATTGAGATTACTGTAGAGCGTCGCGTTGATCGCGTTCGCCGATGTAGCCCACAGGAGCGTATAACCATCGGGGGATGCTCTAGCGACTAGCTCGGTGCCAATATTACTACCAGCGCCCGGGCGATTCTCGAAGACAAACGGCTGGCCTAACCGCTCTGACAGCCATTGAGCCATCAGGCGCCCGATAACGTCCGACGAACCGCCAGGCGGAAAGCCGAGTATGATATGCACCGGCCGCGACGGATAAGCTTGCGGTTTCGCGATGTGAGGCAGAGACAGGAGCGCGGCAGTACCCGTTGCTAAATGTAGAAAACCTCGGCGGGAAAGTTTCATGGCGGCCCTAAATCCAGGACTAACAGCAGACCCGCAAACTGCAGTCCTGCTTGGCAGCTCGTCTCACACCCGTGATTTTATCCGATCAAGTGAGCGGCCCCTAAGATGAATCGGCCGCGAAGTCATTCTGGACATCGACCGCCAGCAGCGAGACATGGGCCGGCGAAACCTTCTGCTCCAATGTCGACAACAACTCGTCGAAATCCGCCAACACGTGCGCCTCCGTCAACGGAGCTTAGCCGTTTGCGGCGGAATGAATTCATCGCCTGCGGGCACGAACTCGTTGGTGTAGAGTTGCTCAGCTTCGAGCGGGCTTGTGACACCACCATATTGTTTGAGTACCACGACCGTCTCTTCCCAATCCTTCTCCGACATCCATCCGAGCGGCTTGCCAGCGGTGTTGGGCGTGACCCAGGTCGTGAACGATAGCTCCGCCTCCCGTCGCGAGATCGCCGGCACCGTCGCTTCGGAGAATTTCTTGACGATGATAGCGAGCTCATCGGGATGCGCACGCCCGTAAAGGAAGCCTCTGAGGCTCGCGGCGACAAAGGACCGGATGATCTCGGGATCGTCCTTGATGAGATCGGTATGAACGATGATGCCGTTGCTCACCGCGGTGACGCCGCAATCGGCATACCAGAGGACCCGAGCCTTCTTGTTGCCGCGAATCTCGACGCTCGGCACCAAGCCCTGGGCATAGCCGGCGATCGCGGCGACCTTGCCGGTGATCAGAGCCGGAGGGCTGCCGGCGGGATCGATATTGGTGAACCGAATCTTGCTCCCGTCCAGGCCGCAGCCCTTCACGAAGGCGGGCCACTGCACAAACTGGGTTCCCCCAGTTGGGCCGGCAATGGTCTTGCCCTCCAGATCCTTTGGGGTCTTGATGTCGGACTCATCCAGCAACACGACCGCGGTCGGGTTGCGCCGGAAGATTCCGGCGACCATCTTGATGCTCATCCCCTTCGATACGCTGTTGCCGACGACAAAACCGTCCGCGAAGCCGAACTGCGTCGCCTTGCTGGCGACGAGCTGGGCCGTGCTCCCCGACCCCTTACCCGGACCAATTTCGACGCTGAGATCAGCTTGCTCGTAGAAGCCTTTGGCCTTCGCGATCAGGAAACCGGCATTGGGCCCTTGGTAGAGCCAGTCGAGCCGCATGGTCACTTGACGTTTCGCCTGCGCGAAGCCGCGGCGCGCCAGCGGGGCAGCCGCAAGACCAGCCGCGATGCCGATCCGCTGTAGGAATTGTCGTCTGGATGTCCGTTTTTTGGACATGTGCGGAGGCTTCCATAGCAGCCGCCTGACGTCAACGCCAACTCTCGGACTGTTCAACCCGCGTGACCGTGTTCACTCAGGCGCCCGACGGAGCGCTTCAGGATGTCGAGGTATTCGCCCAGTCGGCCTGCATCGACGAGCGTCGCCAGCAGCACGGCGCGCTTGCCTTCGCCGAGCTGTGGGCGGTGCATCGTCTCGATGGCATGCAGCCGTCCCATCCCGCCATCTGTGACGAATATCTGATGCCGAAATACCCGGTTAGAAGCCCGCCAAAAGCAGGACTAAACCGGATCACGCGCGCGGCAGGTGAGAAAGAGGCGATTTAAGGAACCGCTCTGCCCTGGATGCCCGAGACGGGAGGGACTATATTTGTATGTTACACGCTCCGAGCGGCTGGGACCGGAGGTCCGCTTGGTCGGAGCGCCGATTGTCGCTTACCGGAAGGGAAATCGAAGCGAGCCCGCCTTGGCGGGCTATCAGCATTTTGGGGGTGGCTCTGATGAACCGCTCAAACCGTATCGATCATATCCGGCTGACCTCACATCCGGACCCTAACGCCAAAGTTCGCTTTCCGATTCATTGGGGGGCGTCAAGCGTCCACGAGCGTGGCCCGATCATCGGCACGGTTTCGCGACCTCAGGACCGCAATGTCATTGGCAGTCACGGGGGGTCGTACGCGCTCTACCGAGCGCTAGCAGTATCCTCCGGTACGCTCGATCCGATCCGGCGGCCGGATCTGACAAATACATACCCAGCCGCAAAGATCGGCCCTTTTCCGCAATGGATGGAACCGCGCCGCATTGTGTCCATGGATCCCTGGGGACATCTGGTCGCGGAGACCTTCCAGTCGGAGATAGCCGATGGTCTCGACCTCCGTCCGAGCATTGCAGTCACCCGCGCTCGCCTTGACCTCCCGGAAATCCGGGTTGCCTTGTCAGCTGGGCGGCTGCACGCGGACGGAGGTGTGGTGCATCAAAACGGGGGCATCTCGGTGGTCAAGATCGCCATCGATCCGGTGTGGCACCTCCCTGGCATTGCCGAACGCTTCGGCACGATGGAAACCAACCTGCGCCGCATCCTGTTCGAACAGACCGCGGGGATGTTTCCCGAGTTGGTGACGCGCCCCGATATGCAAGTCTTTCTGCCTCCAATTGGGGGAACGACAGTTTATCTCTTTGGCGAGGTCGAGAAACTGGACGACCCGCGCACACAAATCACTTGCCGTGTGCATGACGAGTGCAACGGGTCGGACGTCTTTGGCTCCGACATCTGTACCTGTCGGCCGTATCTGATCCACGGAGTCGAAGAATGTGCGCGAACGGCGCAATCGGGCGGGCTTGGCGTGATCGTCTATAACCGCAAGGAGGGCCGCGCGCTTGGCGAGGTCACGAAGTTCCTTGTTTACAATGCCCGCAAGCGCCAAGAGGGTGGCGACGCGGCGGCGGCCTATTTCGAGCGCACGGAATGCGTGGCCGGAGTGCAGGACGTCCGGTTCCAGCAGCTCATGCCGGACGTGATCCATTGGCTTGGCCTGCAGCGAATCGATCGGTTCGTTTCGATGAGTGATATGAAATACGACGCGCTCGTTAGTCAGGGCGTGGAGATCGTAGAGCGCATTCCCATCCCAGACGAGCTTGTCCCGGCGGATGCGCAGGTCGAGATCGCGGCCAAGAAGGCTGCGGGCTACTTCACGCCCGATGGTATGCCCCCAGACCAGGCGG
>Ga0209799_1000138_pt1 | contig 13003 bp, 11 predicted proteins | sample PanSoiPlo36MoBio_FD_188324 | JGI IMG/M metagenome (GOLD analysis project Ga0209799, IMG submission 188324) | Tropical forest soil microbial communities from Panama analyzed to predict greenhouse gas emissions - Panama Soil Plot 36 MoBio (SPAdes)... | ecosystem: Environmental > Terrestrial > Soil...
CAGCGCGCAGGCCCTTGTAAGCCCGGGAACTGAATTAGGGAACACTCCAGGGCCTCGCTCCTTTCTTCTTATTGGTTTGGTTCTAATCGGCGTTCGTCTCATTGTCTCCTACCGCTCTAAGAAAGTGAAAAATTTGGCCACCGAGACGCATTAGCAACTCTAATCGGTTTGACCTTCGCAAAACAACCAGGCTCGACATCTGTTGGAAGGTCGCGCGGGGCCCGGGTACCTAGGATCCGGGCCCTTTTCGCTTCGTTAGACCCAATCCCGCAATACTTTGCCGGTCTAACTAAACAGTTCCTTCGTCCACTTCTCGATTAAGCTCTTCTGATACTCAGGTTCGATTTCGGCGGCGGGAGGAAATTTGTCATCCATTCGAAGGGCCGGCAAGCTTCGATGATCATGCAGAGAAACCGGTCTAAATGTCGGCAACGACGAAACCTACTTTCGCGGCAGACTCGCGAAAGGGTCAACCGCATAGACGACCCGGCCTCCGACCATGGTCAGTACCGACTCGATGGAGCGGATCTGATCCTCTGCCACCGTCAAGTAATCGGCGTTTAGAACCGCCAGGTCTGCCAGCTTTCCGACTTCGATGGAACCCTTGCGCTTTTCCGCGAAAGTGAACCAGGCGCTGCCCAACGTATACATGCGGAGCGCCTCTGCGCGAGTGACGTTCTGCTTGGGATCGCGAACGGAGGTGCCTGCCACGGTTTTCCCCGTGATCAACCACCACAAACAAAGCATGGGCGAGTAGTTTGCTGAACGAAACGCATCGGTGCCGGCACCGAGGGGCACGCCGGAATCGATGAGAGTTCTCAAAGGCGGCGCGTTGCGTGCCTTTGACTGCCTCCAAAGCTCCACATTACGTTCGCCGGTAAGGACCATGCGGTCTTGCACCGAGATTCCACCACCGAGCTTTTTGATGCGCGCCATACTTTCCGGGGTCGCATCTTCGAGATGGGCGAAAGCGATTCGCTGTCGAGCGAAGGGGGTCTCCCGGTTAACCTCTTCGATGACATCAAGCAATTGGCCAGCGGTATTGTCCTGTGTCGCGTGCAGGTGAAAGTTGTAACCTGCTTCGGCGAAGAACTGTAGAAGTTTGCGCAATTTCGCCTTCGCTTCGGCTTCTATTGTGATTCCGTTGGGATTCGACAACACGTCGCCATCTCCCGTGCCTCGTATCAGCGTTTCGGCGAATCCGGCGAAGCGAAACATGTCGTTAGACGGCAACTGATTGATTTGGTCGGCTGCGAGACGCAGTTGCTCAAGCTCATCACCAGGATCATTGGGGGCCACATAATAATCTAGACGGATGCTCAACTCGCCGCGGCTAGCCATATCCGCAAGTAGCCGACGATGCGCAAACGTTACACCGGAAGTCTGAATGTCGGCCACGGATGTGAGTCCCAGGCGATTCAACTCCCGGAAGCAATTGTCAAGACTCTGTCTCACCTGCTCCAACGTCGGCCGCGGGATCTTGGCATAAGCGGCTTCCCACGACGGGACGCCTTGCAGCACACCCGTTAGCTCGCCGCTGGATGGATCACGCTCGAACTTTCCGCCCTGGGGATCGGCCGTCTTGCTATCGATTCTCGCCGCAGCCAAACCCGCACTGTTCAGCACGGCGGCCTGGCGCAAATACTGTACATAGACCGGATGTTTTGGCGCGACGGCGTCCAGTTCAGCCCGTGTCGGCAAACGCTTCTCGGGAAACTGCGCCGGTGCCCAGCCGCCACCGACGACGATCCACGTCCCGGCGGGTTTGTCCTTGGCAGCAGCCTCAATCTGTTTCAAGCCGTCGGCGAGAGATCGTACCGACTCCCAGCGCAGTTCGGAGTTCCATGTCAGACCCGCGACCGTCGCATGGATATGTGAGTCGATAAGCCCTGGAATCATCATGCGACCGGCGAGATTTACAACCGTTGTACGGGGTCCGATCCACCGGCGCATCTCGCCATCCGTTCCCACCGCAACGAAGCGACCGTTTTTAATCGCAACTGCTTCCTTGATCGAAAAGGAAGAATCCACGGTCACGACCTTGCCGCTCGTAAAAACCCATTCGGCGGGCGGCCGCGGATCAAAAAACGACTGCGGGACTTCGAGCTGACGGCCAGAACATGAAACGAGTAGGAAGCCAAAGTAGATGTATGAGAGAAACCTTATTGCCTGGTTCACAGCGAAAGCCGAACGGATGCTTCTGGAGTCAAAATCACGGCGAGCCGGAGAGTTTTCGGCCATAGGGAATCATAACAACTCTCTCAATGAAACCAATCCCGCTGTCGCTGAATGTATTCCGCCGTGCGATAAGCCAGTGCTGATATCGTGGCCGTGGCGGGATAGCCAGAGATGGTCGGGAAGACGGAAGAACCGACAATGAAAAGATTGGGTATATCGTGTGACTGACAATAGCCGTTGACCACGGAATTCTTGGCATCGGCTCCCATTCGCGTCCCGCCACATTGGCGCGTTGGCGCGGGCCTTGGCAGCTCCGTCCAAACTTTGCTGGCCCCCGCTTCACGCAAGATCCGTTCACCGATATCGGCCAGGAAAAGATGCATGCGTTTTTCATTTTCGTGAAAGGCAAAGGTTACCCGCGGCAGGGGCAAGCCCCAGCGATCGCGCCGGTGCGGATCGAGATCGACGCAATTGTCGCGTCGCGGCAAACTCTCCGGAGCCATGTGAACGTCGAAGGTGCGCGTGTAATAGCGCATGAAATATTCCTTGTATTCTTTGCCCCAGCTCCGCACATCCGGCGGTACGATATCCATCCGCGACACCGGTGTCCCATCGCCGCTGCATCCCACGGTGCCGCCGCGGATGAAACCCAGACCGGTATGATCAAAATTGTTGCCGTTGAAGTCATCGATTCGCATGGCCGCCGCTCCGGAACCGATGAAACCATTAATGATAAAGTTGTCGAAAAGCCCGTAGACGCGCATATCGCCGTGGCCGAAGAAGCATTTGCCGACCAGCCCGCTCGAGTTGGCGAGGCCGCTCTTGAAATGTTTGCTGTTACATTTCGACAGCAGCAACAGCCTCACATGCTCAAACACGAAAGCCGATAAGATCACGACCCGAGCTTGCTGCTCCTGTAAAACGCCGCTTGGATCAAAGTATTTCACTCCCGTCACCAGACCTCGATCGTCCGTGGTTATATTCGCCACCTTACAGTTTGTCCGCAGATCCAAGTTGCCCGTTTGCAGCGCAACCGGAATAGCCGTGTGAAGCGTAGAGGCCTTCGCATTCACATGGCAGCCATAGTGATTGCAGTGGCCACAGTAAACACAGGCGGGTCGCTCGGGAATGCGCGTGTCGTAAGGCGGAGGCGGGCGATATGGCTCCGAGGTAACCGCGGCGGGACCGATGAATGGATGATAGCCGAGTCGCTTGGCCGCTTCGCCAAATAACTGCATGCGAGCGGTCATCTTGAGCGGCGGTAGCGGATAGGGCTTTTGCCGCGGGCCGGCAAAGGGATTCATCCCCGCCACGCCGGCGACGCCGAACTCCCATTCGAAGCGTTCATAGTAAGGCTCGAGATCATCGTAGCCGATGGGCCAATCCACGACATCGTAGCCCCTAAGATCGATTCCCGCGCGCTCAGCGAGTCCGCTCGCAACTTCGTTGCTGTAAACTTTGAAGTCGCCCGGCATAAAGCGCGATGCCTGGCCGGTCCAGAGCAGCATCGAACCGCCGAGAACGTTAAACGGGCTCGTCCCGTAACGCAGGTTGCCGGGTTGCGTCGCGCTGGTGCGAAAGATCCTTGGCTCGTGACGAACTCCTTCGAGTTGTTCCGGGCGCGCGATGTAGCTGATGGAATCGCGCTGGGCGTACTCCGCCGTTTTCAACGCCGGTCCACGCTCGAAGGCGACCACTTTGAGGCCAGCCGTAGTCAGCTGCTTCGCCAAGATACCGCCCACAGCACCGACTCCGACGATGCAAACATCGGCGATCTTTCCATTCATGACTGCCCCGGCTTCTTCGATAACCCGTCCCAGGTGACCGGGCTTAGATCGACCACTTTGTTAATGTAAGTTTCGGGATAACCCCACTGCTGTCCCGGGAAGCCTACGAGTTTCCAGCCGATCATATCCCGGTTGCCGCCGTAGCTCGGCTCACCGAAAACGCCCTCCAGCACGTGAGTGCGAAGCAGCTCAAAGAACCCTTCGCCGTGGTGCAACTCGGTTATTCTCCCCGATTCAAGATGGCTCAGTGCCGCATCCTGCTGCACGTCGTTGAGTTTTTCAAAGGCTGCACCGAATTGTCTCTTCGCGTGTGCATCCAAAGCCCGCAATCCACGCGCATATCGAGGCAACAAATGCGGATAAGGACCCGTCAGCGCGCGATCTATGCAAAAAACCGCCCCCGCTTCCACCGCGCCGGGAGTATCGGTGGTGGGCAAAATTCGCGCCCCAATCGCATCGATAAATCGGGCCTGGCGCACGGTGAGAGCCTGCAAGCGTTTACCGCGATACTCGCGCGACGATTGTGATTTTATTTTCATCAGATTTGAACGAGTGGCCCGCTCATACAATGAATAGAAACAGGATGTCAACAATTGCACTGTTTAAAGCTGTTGCGTTGCGCGAACCATTGAAGCTATATTTCGGGAAATAATCGTTCCGCGAGTTTCATCGTAGTGTTGATCGCGACAGATTCGAACAAACGAGGTTAAACAATGAAGCCTGTCCAACTCTTCTGCTGGCATTTCATGGCTTATCCCTATCTCGATAAGGATTTCGACCAGAAGCAGTACTCGGGCTGGGTCACGGTTCCCAATAGCTTATGGGACAACCACAAAGCCCTCGGCCTGTACCAAGAATACATCGATCAGCTCGCTTACGCCGACGAACTGGGTTTTGACGGCATGGTACTTAACGAACACCATCAGAATATCTACGGCTTGATGCCCTCGCCTAATATCATCGCGTCGGCGCTGACGCAAAGAACAACACGGGGAAAGATCGTCATCCTCGGCAATCTCCTTCCCCTCCATATGAATCCCATGCGCGTGGCCGAGGAATACGCGATGCTCGATCAAATGAGCAACGGGCGTTTGGTCGCCGGTTTCGCCCCCGGCGGCGGACCCGAAACTTTCAACTACGATGTGCCATCCGCAAATACGCGAGAAAAGTTCTGGGAGGCAGCCGATTTGATCGTGCGCTCCTGGACTGAAGACGGTCCCTTCGCTCATGAAGGTCGCTACTTTCCGCTCCGCTACGTTAATCTTTGGCCGAAGCCGTTGCAGAAACCGTTTCCGCCGGTCTGGATACCCGGCTCGCGCAGTCCATCGACCATGGTCGAAGTCGCCAAGCGCGGCTACTGCTATTTTCTCTCTTCCCGCAGCCATGGCGGTGAAACCCATCGCGCGCAGCAGGAATTCGCCTCAGTGTTGGAAAAACACGGGGATCGATACCATCCGTTCCGCTTTGGCATTTTGATGTCGACCTACGTCGCGGAGACGGATCAGCAGGCGCGCGAGGAGTGCGAGGAAGGTGTTTGGTACTTTTTGAAGAACTGTCTCAAGGGGCACCTGCGCCGTGAAGGACGCCAACTGACCTACGGGCCGGGGGTTCCCTATATTCCTGCTGCTGCGTGGCGAGAATACCTTAAAGGTTATACACCCGGCCGAAAACTTCTCGGCGATGTGGAAAATTGGCAGGAACTCGATGCCTCGCAGTCGATCATCGTCGGCAGCCCGGAAACCGTCTATCGGCGCATTCAAAATCTCATCGAGAAAGCCAAGGTGGGAAATCTCCTGATTCAATTTCAGCTCGGCAACATGCCGGACCATTTGGCGCGCAAGAGCATGAAGCTGTTCGCGGAAAAAGTCGCGCCGCCGCTGCGCCATGATTCTTTGCAACTATTTACCCGCGAATTTCCTGGCGCCAACGTCGAGCATGAAGCAGCCGAGGCACTTCATTGAGTGGCCGCACTATCGAAATCAGCGGCCGCAAGGTTTGGATTTTGGAAAGCGGCAACGGCGCGCCGCTGCTTTATCTCCACGGCTTCGCCGACGTCCACTCGGTAAAAGACAGCTGGCTACCGTTTCATGAAAAGTTGGCACAGCGCGCTAAGGTGATCGCGCCGGCTCACCCCGGATGCGCTCAAACGGATGAGAACAAAGATATCGATGTCATCGAGGACGTGGTCTTTCACTACCTTGAAGTTTTCGACGCCTTGAAGTTGACGCAATTTAATCTCGTCGGTAGTTGCGTCGGCGGCTGGATCGCTGCCGAGATCGCCGCGCGCCATCCAGAGAAAATTCGCAAACTCGTCCTCATCGGTGCTACCGGACTTTTTGTCGAAGGCGCGCTAATCGGCGATGTCTTCATGATGGCGCAGCCCGAGTACGGCTCGAGCTACGCCTCGTTGAGAGAGATGCTGTTTTCCGGAGTCAATCAACCCAATGCCCTGGAACTGTTTCCCGACGGCAAAGGAGATCTGGAGGATGAGGTGCGCCGATATCAGATGTTGAGATTCGGTTCACGCATCGGCTTCAAACCGCCCTACTTTTACAATCGGCCCCTCAGGAATCGATTGCACAGGATTTCCTGTCCGTCTCTCATTCTCTGGGGAGAAAAGGACCGCATGGTTCCCCGAGTCCACGGAGAAACTTACGCACGATTATTGCCCAATGCGCGACCGCTCAACATCATCGACCAGGCCGGCCACAGCGTGCACATTGAACAACCCGAGGCCACGGCACGCATGGTTTTAGATTTTCTCGCCGAATAGCCTCTGACGGAACTATTTAAACCTCGCTAATGTCGTGGAACTAAAGTTCGCAAAAGAAGTCAGGGTCTCCAAACCGTCATGCTCGCGAAAGCGCGCATCCATAAGTCTTGAAATTTCTGGATTCCGGGTCGCGCTAGCTATCGCCAGCTTGCCCGGAATGACGCTCAATTGGATTTCGGAAACACCACACCAAGAACTACCCCTAGTTTCCGCATGTCCGCCTCTCCCCGTCTTCTGTCTCCGTTTCTCCTTCTCTGTTCACTTCCCCCAAATCTTCTTCACGAACCCTTCTTCTTCCAGCCGTTTGAGATAACGGGCGCTGACATAGTTCTTGGCATCGACATTCCGCGCCTTTGGGTTGGTTTCGGCGATTTGAGCCACGACGGCTTGCATCGCTTCGGCGGACGGATACGGAACCGGCGGCAGTTGAGCGACAAAGTAATCGTAGCCTTCTTGAACCGCTTTCAGATTCTGCACCCGGGTAAACTGTGCGAGCGCCTTGATCGAATATTCGCGTTCGGTCTTGAGCACCTTGATCGCTTCAAGATAGGCGCGCAGAAAATTCATCACCTTGGCATCTTGTTTTTCCATGTACCTCTTGCTGCCAAGTAATCCGGTGTTGAAAAATGGAATATCCATTTTGACGGAGTCCGCGATGATATTGAGCTTTAACCGTTCGGCCTCGGTGCCAAAGGGAGCATTGGCGACTGTGCCGTCGATATTGGCGGATTTGATGGCCGCAATGCGCGCCGGTTCGTCGCCGATTTGTAGTATCGTCGCTTCTTTCACCGGATCGACACCCACCCGCTTGAGCATAGCACGCATGCCAAAGTCCGCCGAAGAACCAAACCGGCTAACGCCAAACTTTTTGCCCTTAAGCTGCTCGATACTTTTGATTTCAGAACGCGTGATGAGTTGATAGTTCAATTTATCGAGCAGGCCGACGAAATAAATGAGATCCGCTCCTTCAAGATTCGCGGCGACCCCCGGCGCCCCGCTTAGCTGCGAGAGATCGAGATTTCCCGAGACGAGAACCTGTACGTTGGTTGAGCCGCCCGGGATGTAAATAACCTCTGTAGTGAGGCCGTACTTTGCGAAGAGGCCGCGTTCTTTGCCGATATACATGAGGCCGGATTGTAAACTGATGGAGCCTTGCCCGACACGAATCTTTTCCTGTGCTGACGTTTGACGAGAGACCGCGAGAAAAACTAATAAAGCAATTAGACACATCGTTTTTTTCATGACGCCTCTCCTATCACAACCCTAAGTCACCCGGCAATCTGTAGTTGAAGCCCACCCCGTGCTATGTCATGCTCGGCACCGGAATTGGATGGCCGACTATTTATCACAAGGAGGAAGCTATGGCTGATGTAATCATTCGTGTGTCAAAAAACGGTCCCTACGAAGTGGAGGGCGGAGCCAAGTTGTTCGATCACCAAGGTAAAGAGTATCAAGAAGACCAGTTCCCTCCCCTCTATCTCTGTCGCTGCGGCCAGTCTAAAAACAAGCCCTTTTGCGATGGCAGCCACGACACCACGGGCTTTAAAGCTGAGGAGACCGCAAGCTAGCCAAGAAGAACTCGGAGAGCTCTTGACTACCGTCCCCTTCCCCGGGTTGCCCGAAACTTCGGCCACATAGTCTCAGAAAGGAGACTGAATCATGCTGCAGGAAAAAATCGTTATCGTTACGGGCGGGGCTAAAGGAATCGGTCGTTACGCAGCGCACACTATCGCTCAAGCCGGCGGCAGCGTGGTTATCGTTGACGTAGACGTAGAAAGATTGCACAAAACCTTAGGCGAACTGCGCGATCTCAAGTTCGAGGCATGGGCTCTGGCCGCAGACGTACGCCACGAGGACGAGGTGCGCCGCATGGTTCACCAAGTCGTCGATCGCTTCAGTCGAATCGACGTTCTCGTTAACGACGCTGGTATCGTTCCTCACTTTAACTGGGGTATTCCCCGTTGGCCGCGTGTCCGTTTCATGAGCAAGGATTTCTGGGACAGCGTCATTCAAACCAATCTGGGCGGGACTTTCTTGTGCACGAAGTACGTCGTCCCACTCATGGAGGCGCGCCGCAGCGGTAACATTGTCAACCTATGGGGCGGCGGCAGGGCCGAGAACCACGGCGCAGCGGCCTATGTCGTCAGCAAGGACGCGATCCGAACCTTCACCCGTTTCGTCGCCGAGGAAGAGCGCGAGTGGAACGTCTGCGTCGTGGCCTTCAGCCCGAAGCAGGCTATTGCCACGGAGGATGCTCCGGAGGAAGCGCGAAAGCGTCTGCCGGGTCCCGAGTGCTTGGGCAACGGCTTTGTGCTGGCGGCTCAAGCCGGCATGGAGCTCAGCGGCAAGACGGTAGAACATCGAGAAGGCAACCTGGTGGCGGTGGACTGACAAGCTGCTAAACGACCGGTTTTGTCTTGCCGTGCTCCAACACTCCGTTTCGATCATCCGGTTCCGCCGAAACATTTGGAAAACAGGCTGGCGCCAACTTGACACCATCGCTCAAGATCGAATAGCGTCAATTCATATCTAGCCGCGGGGGAGCCCAAGCTATGTGGAGGCAATTCAAAGTCATTGACGCCGATGCTCATATGCACGAGCCGAAATATCTTTGGGACAGATATGTGGAATCAAAATATCGGGCGTAGAATATTGTGGGACAATGCCGTCAAGCTCTTCGGGTCGCGGATATTGAACTGACTCAGATCAGCGTATGGCTAATGGCATCTAGCACATGGCCATGAGCCACTACTTCCATGTGCCCTTTTACCCGTTGATTCTCTTACTCAAGGACTCACCGTTCCGATTCATACCGTCTAATGGCGCCAGGGACGGCATCGCTCGCTACAAATTTTTCGTGCACGCTTGAAATTTGAATCGGTCTTGGTTTCAATTTGATTTAAATCCATAAACAGGGACGCTGAAGTGACTGTCGCTTTATCCACCAGGCATGACACATATATTGCCCAGGGAAAGATCGCAGCGAGGGGAGCCGTCAGTCGGTCGTCGAGAAGCAATACCATGAGGGGGAATTATGGATAATAATTCACGCCGTGATGCTCCGCTCGGAGATCGTGTTGGGATAGTCGTTGGCGGAGGGCCGGCTCCGGGGATCAACGGCGCCATCGGTGCCGTCACCCTCGAGGCAGGTAATCGCGGTCATCAGGTGGTGGGGATCTACGATGGCTTTTCCCACCTGATGGAAGGAAAAATCGACCACACCAAACTTCTCGATCACGACGACGTGTCCCGTATTCACTTCGACGGCGGTTCTATTCTCAACACATCCCGCGCCAACCCGACGAAAAAAACCGAGGACATGGAACGGGTCGTAGCTACTCTGAAAACTCTGCAAGTCGGATACCTGGTAACCATCGGCGGTGACGATACGATGTACGCGGCGAGTCAGGTGGCCAAGTTCTCGGTCGGCGAGATTCGAGTGTGTCACGTACCCAAAACCATCGACAATGATCTGCCCCTTCCGGGAGAGACGCCGACATTCGGCTTTGAAACAGCGCGCCAGCACGGTTTCGAAATTGTCCACAATTTGATGGAAGATTCCCGCACCACTCACCGCTGGTATTTCGTGGTCGTCATGGGAAGAACCGCCGGGCATCTAGCGCTTGGTGTCGGCAAAGCCGCCGGCGCAACCCTTTCCGTGATACCTGAAGAATTTCCTCGAGCGGTTCACCTCGAAACCGTCGGGGATCTTCTTGAGGGAGCGATTCTGAAGCGCCAGGCACTATGGCAGCGCCAGGACGGGGTGGCGGTCATCGCCGAAGGCCTGCTCGAGCGAATGCCCGTGGAAGAGCTTACGAGCATTGAGGGGGTGCAAATTCAGCACGATAGCTACGGTCATCTACGCCTGGCCGAGCTTGATCTGGCTTATATCTTAAAAAATCTGGTGGAACGACGCTTTGCGGAGCGCGGCCGGAATCTTACTATCGTGCACAAAACCATCGGTTATGAATTGCGTTGCGCTCCGCCGGTGGCATTTGACTGCGAGTATGTGAAGACCCTCGGCTATGGCGCGGTGGAATTTCTTTTAAACCCCAACCCATCGACGTCAGGAATCCCCGGAGCTCTGGTCTGCATCGTCGATGGTCAGTTGCGCTATCTCAGGTTCGAAGATCTCATGGATTCTAAGACTCACAAGACGTCGGTGCGACACGTCGATATATCCAAACCGGCCTACAAAGTGGCCCGCGAGTACATGATTCGGCTGGAACGGGAAGATTTCGAGAATCCACAGCGTCTCGAAAAATTGGCGCGCACCGCTTCAGGTCAAAGAAAGCCACTGTCCACGGAAGCGTTTAAAAGAAATTTCGCGCACGTTGTGACCGACCTTCGCGGCGGTCTCTAAAAAAATATTGAACCCGGATTCAGCAGTTTAATTGTACAACCTGCGCCGGGCGAGGCGTAAGCCTCGGGCAGCGAACGCACAGAACCGTAATGTTTCAAAGTCATTTCAGGAACTCTCTTTGGGGCGTGGATTTATTTATTGTCTGAGCCCAATCTCTTAACGCGTGTTTCCGGTGTGCTCCAATTTTGTCAGGGGGAGACGGCACTCTGGGCACCAAGTACCGTCTCCGCAGTGATTGGAGAAAGCCTCAGGAGGGGTTGACCTTCTCCCGCGCTAACTGCGCTAAAATAATCCAGAGCAGAAACCGTACCAAAAAGCCATTTTCATGATTTTACTTGGTGCGTGGGCAGTTGGCTTATGTGATTGTGTTCTTGATCGTGTTGAAGAGTTTAATTTTTATGCAGCCGCTGCTGCAAAAAGCGGCGGCAGCGAACCATAGAAAAGTTCAGGTCTGAGTTTCGTGCCTTACATTGACTATCGCCCGGTTGTCTCCAAAGGATGATTGTGTTTACAAATGGAGACCGTACAGGAGATTAAGCATGCTCTTGCCTTTCCGGGAACATCTCGACTTCGGACCGACCCCTTACGATCAGCTCCAAGCCAAAGACGGAATCCCGGTGGTCCGAGGAAACGTCGTCAGCGACGTCCTGGAACTAGAGCTCGGGCGGTGGGAGAGAATGGGTGTTGCGGGCTGCTATCTCAATCTCGCCGAACAACAACAAACCGATGCCTACGTGTGTAAAATTCCGCCGGGGAGCCAAACCTTGCCCCAGCGCCATCTTTATGAAGAGATCGTCTATGTTGCCAAAGGACGCGGCGCCACTTCGGTATGGCAGGAAGGGAAGTCTAAAGTTACTTTCGAATGGGGAGCCGGCGCGGTGTTTGCCATCCCGTTGAATTCTTCTTATCAGCACTTCAACGGCTCTCGGGACGAACCCGTCCGTTTGTTTGCCGGAACCACTTGCCCGCGCATGATCAATATTTTTCATAATGAGGATTTTATCTTTCGTAATCCGTTTAACTTCCGCGACCGTTTTCATGACGGTCAGGAGTTTTTGCAGTTTAATAAACATATGGCGGATCGATATTGGGAAACCAATCTGGTTCCCGATGTGAATCAGTTTGTGCTTGATGATTTTCCCATGAAGGGCAAAGGGGTAAGGCACATGCGTTACACCCTGGCGGATACCACCTACGGTTGCCACGTTTCAGAATTTCCGCCGGGTTCGCGCAGCACCTTTCATCGCCACGGTCCCGGCGCCGTGATTATCATCACCCAAGGTGAAGGCTACGTCATGCTCTGGAAGGACGGCGAGCCTCGGGTGCGCCATGAATTCCGCGTCGGCACGGTCTATTCGCCGAGCGACCTCATGTGGCATGGTCATTTTAATACCGGCAAGGGAACCATGCGCCATTTCGCTATGCGTGGTGACAGTCCGAAATAAAGCCACGACCGGTTTCGTAATCCGCTGTGGACGATGATCCCCATGGACGAGGAACCTCCCGAGATTCATCGCGAATACGTGCAAGAGCTGGAGAGAAAAGGAGTTAAGGCCGCAGTCTCGGTGGTGGAGGATTAGGACGGTAATATTGGAATCGTGGAGTAATGGCGCACGACACAAAACTGCAAGTTGCTTCACTTGAAGCGTGAATATCGAAGGAGCACGTCATGGAGATCAAGTCTCTTGTCGATCCGGAAGGCGGTTTGGTGAATCGGCGCATTTTTGCTGACCGGGAGATTTACGAGCTGGAGCGCGAGCACCTCTTCGCCCGATGTTGGCTCTATCTTGGCCACGAAAGCGAGGTGCCTCACCCCGGCGATTTCGTGACCACGTACATGGGAGAAGAGCCGGTCATCTTGTGCCGAGATCTAACGGGCCGCGTGCGTGATTTTTTGAACCT
>Ga0209799_1000139_pt1 | contig 12920 bp, 11 predicted proteins | sample PanSoiPlo36MoBio_FD_188324 | JGI IMG/M metagenome (GOLD analysis project Ga0209799, IMG submission 188324) | Tropical forest soil microbial communities from Panama analyzed to predict greenhouse gas emissions - Panama Soil Plot 36 MoBio (SPAdes)... | ecosystem: Environmental > Terrestrial > Soil...
CAGACTCATGCCGCGCAGCAATGTGGAGAAGAAACTACCGGAAGCCGCCCGGAACATGAGCGACCTCAGCATCCGGATCGAACACATGGACGAGCTGAGCATCGACATCCAAGTAATCTATCCGACGATTTTTATCTTTCCAACGGCGCGGCGGCCGGAGGCCGACCTCGCCCTTTGTCGCAGCTACAACCGCTGGATGGCCGACATCGTAAAGCGAGCGCCGGACCGTTTTCGCTGGGTGGTGGTTCCGCCGCTGCTCAACATGGATCGAGTTGCCGAGGAACTAAAGTTCGGCAAAGAACACGGTGCCTGCGGCGTCTACCTGAGAGGACTTGAAGCCAACCGGCGGCTCAGCGTTTCCTATTTCTTCCCGCTCTACGATGCGGCAAGCAAGTTCGATTTGCCGATCTGCGTTCACTCGGCGAACGGCAGCATAGAGTCGCATGACTTTTTCCTCGATGAGCCGGGTTTCTGCAAGTTCAAGCTCGCAGTCGTCGGCGCGTTTCATTCACTTGTCAACGACGGCATTCCAGAGCGGTTCCCAAGATTGCGGATCGGCATCATCGAAGTCAGCGCCCAATGGATTCCCTATGCGATTCATGATTTGGCGCGCCGCCATACGCGACGGGGCAAGCAGTTGAGCAAGAACGTGCTAAAAGACAAGCGGGTATGGGTCACCTGCCAGACCGATGACGATCTCGATTACATCCTCGGCTACGCCGGGGAAGATTCGCTTGTCATCGGCACCGACTACGGCCATTCCGACAACGCCAGCGAGATCGAGGCACTGCGCAAGCTGAGGAACGACGGCAAGATCCCTGCGCAGGTGATTGATAAGATCCTCGACGATAATCCGCGCGCTTTGTATGCTCTGTAGAATCTTATTCTTGGAGGGTTGCGAATGTTATCGATAGACGCCGATGCCCATGTTATCGAGACGGAAAAAACCTGGGACTACTTGGAGGGCACGGACAGGCGCTACCGGCCGGTGCCGATCACCGTCGATATGCCTTCCGGCAAGACGCAAAATTTCTGGATCATCGGCGGACGTTTGATCGGCGGGCGCGACAATATCGGCCAGGACACTTCAAAGGAGTCCCGCGAAATGGCCAACATCGACTCGCGCCTCAGACACATGGACGAAATCGGCACGGGCGTTCAAGTTCTCTACCCGACGCTTTTCTTGCGCCCGGTCACGGATAATCCAAGGATCGAGCTTGCGCTCTGCCGTTCCTACAATCGCTGGATGGCCGACATCTGGTCCAAGGCTAAAGATCGGCTGCGCTGGGCAGTTCAACTACCCTTGCTGACCATGGAAAAAGCTTTGGATGAGCTGCGGTGGTCCCACGGCAACGGCGCTTGCGCGGTATTCATGCGCGGCATTGAAACCAATCACACTCTGCACGATCCCTATTTTTTCCCATTATACGAGGAAGCGAGTCGGCTCAACATGCCGATCGGTATTCACTCCGGCATCGGCAATTTCACCGTCAATGAGATGCTCAACGGGGAGCCTTTCCGCGTGGCCAAGCTTATGGTGATTGGCGGATTTCACTCGATGATCTTAAATGGAATTCCAGAGCGCTTTCCGAAGCTTCGCATCGGCGCCATCGAAGTCGCCGCGCAATGGGTACCTTACTTGGTCCACGACCTCAACCTGAGATTCCCAAAGCTTGAGGGCAAACAGGCCAGGCCCGACGTGCTCACCGGCAGCAAACAGCTATTCGCCGCTTGCCAGACCGACGATGACCTGCCCTATGTCCTCAAATACGCGGGCGAAGATTCTCTGATGATCGGCTCGGACTACGGCCACGCCGACAACGCCAGCGAGCTGCTCGCACTGGCGCGGCTCAAGGACAACGGCGAGATCGACCCGAAGGTAATTGATAAGATTCTCTTCACCAATCCAGCACGCTTTTACGGCTTGGACTAGAAAGCTTCCCAAGGGTGAAGTTTAGCCCATGAGCGACCCTTACGACTTGCTGTTGGTTGGCGGGATATTGGTGAACCCCGCCACCGGGATTCATCAACCGATGGATGTCGGCGTGACGGGTGGCCGCATCGCTCAAATTGCACCAAGTCTCGCTCAAGAGAGCGCAAAGAAAATTTTGGATGTGCATGGTGGCTACGTGACTCCGGGTTTGATCGACTTCCATGTCCACAGTTACTGGGGGTGAATCCTTATGGTTTTAATGCCGACCCCATTTGCCTTGCGAGTGGCGTGACAGCAGCGGTGGACGCCGGATCATCCGGGGCGGTCAACTTTCTCGGCTTCAAAAAACTGGTTCACGAACAATCGCGTGCGCGGATGCTGGCGTTTGTTGCGTTGGCGCAACATGGAGTCTTGAACGATCCTGGGGAATTGGAGAACTTGAAGTTCGCTGATCCCGACGGCGCGGCGCAAAGAGTCGGCGATGCGCGCAACATCGGCGTCGGGATCAAAGTTCGGCTTCACAAGAAGGCCGTCGGCGACAACGGCCGGGAAGCATTGCGAATGGCAGTGCGAACCGGCGAAGCTTGTAAGGCTCCGGTGATGGTTCATATCGGCAACACAGCCATCTCAATGGTGGAGATCGTCGATACCCTACGACCCGGAGACGTTGTGACTCACTGCTATACGCCGCCGCAGCCCGCGATTGTGGATGAAAAACGTCGGCTTCGGAGAGCCGTCCGCAACGCCCACGAGCGCGGCGTCATCTTCGACGTCGGCCACGCCAACGGCCATTTTGATTTTGATCTCGTGCGCAGTGCCATGGGTGACGGCCTTTTACCGGACATCGTTAGCTCCGATCTGCATGGGCGCATGGGTCCGAACAATCCGGTGGTCGATCTGCCAACGACGATGACCAAGTTTTTGCATTTGGGTTTGAGCCTTGAACAGGTGGTGGCCGCCTGCACGATCAATCCGGCACAGGTCATCGGCTGGCAGGATCGGCTTGGCACTCTTGAGGTCGGGCGTGAAGCCGACATCGCCGTGTTGATGCTTGCAAATGAACCGACCAAATTACGCGACTGCGTCGGCGGTGAGTGGAACGTCAACCAGCGTCTCGCCGTGCGCTGGACGATTCGAGCCGGTGAGGTCTGTCAACCGGTTCCGTAGACCAGGCCCCCGATCTAACCGCAGACTGCGCAAAACAATGGCGGTTACAGCGATAGATTTGGCGGTCCTCGATTTCTGGGAAAGCCCATAAAAACATCTCACTTGAGCGGCGGATCGATCGGCATAGGTCTTTCTCTTGTTCTGAGATCCTTACCTTGACAGTGAAAGAGCGTGCTTGGTACAACCTGCCGGAGAGAACATAAAGGAGCGCCGACGGTCATGAAGGTAGCCCAATCGTTGGATCATTTCGTTGTTCCCGTGGATGACCTGGTCGTGGCCGAGGAATTTTACGTAAGAGTTTTTGGCGGCCGAATCACGCGCCGCAATGGTTTGAATGTGCGCCAGCGCAAGCGCGGCGCGGTGCCGCACACATTCATTCAAATAGGCGGCAAGCGAATGGGCGTCTATCTACAGAGCGAAGAGCGTCCCCAAGCGTCCGGCAGCCGTGGTCTGCCTACCTACTCGTTTACGACAACGGAGCGAGGGATCGAGGAAGTGGCGTGCGACTTAAAGGATTTGGGCGCGCGTTTCAACGGCCCGGTTGAGAATGCTCACGCATTCGCCAAACAAACGATCTTTCTAATCGATCCGGCGGGCAATCACTATGCGGTTTATACGCCTCAAAATTCCACGGCTCCTTCCAGCACTGGCAGCCGGATGACAGGAGTCGGCTACCTTGAACTGGAAGCTCCTGATGTGGCAGCGTCTATTGACTTCTACGAAAAGGTGCTCGGCTTCGAAGTGCAAAATCACGGTCAATCGCCACAGAGCCAGGCAACTATGCGCATGGCGAGTGGACAAACCTTGATTCTTACGCAGGCGCCCTTTTCACCGAAGGGCTTGACGATGAGCCGCAAGGTACCCGGTCCGCACATCGCGTTCTATGTGCCCGCCACCAACTGGAGCAGTGCTCTCGCGCACCTCGATGCCTTGGGAATTGCGCACGGCGACCGCGGCGCGGCCAAAGAGCGGCATGAAGGCCAGGGCGGAACTTACATGGACGATCCGGCGGGTTATGTGATTCAATTCATCACCGACGGCATGGAGTGAGGACTATCCTCTCCTTCGAGGGAAGCAGATCTCTTGCTTATGACTGCTTTCCTTCTGAGAATCGTCGAATGACCGATCAGCAAAAGCATGCTCGCTTGAGTGAAATCCCCGCCAGCCCTAAAGATGACATAGCGCCCGGTAGAGCGCTGGTACGGAGACTTGGATATGCGCCGGTAGGGATATACAGCCGAATTACAGGGAGATCACATGCTACGTGAAGTTGCTTTACCACAGGCCTACCGCACCACACCCACCGGCCTCTATCTAATTTCGACGGCCTGGCAGGGAAAGCGCAACGTTCAGTTCGCCTTCCGCGCGCTCGGAATCTCCGACGATCCGCCGCTGCTTGCCATTGGTATTCAGGACAAAAACTTCAGCCTCGAGCTAATTCAGAAGAGTAAGGAATTCGTCGTCAACGTCTGTTCGCAAAATCAGCTTCATGCCGTGGATCGAAGCCGTGACCTTTCGGGTCGCAACGTCGAGGATAAGTTCGTCGCTCTCGGTTTAGACACATTGCCGGCAAAACACGTGCAGGCGCCTCTGGTTGCGGGTTGCCATGCCAACGTGGAATGCCGCGTTGTTAATGAAGTGGCGGTGGACGGCCTGTTTCTATTCATTGGCGAAGCCCTCGCATCCTACGTTGACGATCAGGTCCCTCCAGTGGGACGGCTGGCCGGGAAAACTTTTCGGCTCGATGGTCCGATCTAGCAGACTGTCAGTAGGTGGAGGTGAACCATGTTGCAATGGATTCGGTCCAGCTTATGGATGCTCGCGGTTCTATTGTTTCCTTTTTTCCAAGCGTCGGCCGTCGGCGCCGCCACACCCGAAGAGACTCTAGCCAGGATCAACCGCTTGCCGCCGGCGGAGCGACAGGCCGCTCTGGTGAAGGAAGCGAAAAACGAGAAGACGGTCGTGTGGTACGCGCCGATGAACCGAGAGGATTTGCGCCAATTCACCAGCGGTTTTGAAGCCGAGTATCCCTTCCTCAAGGTCGAGGTATTAACCTCAGGCCCGCAGAGCTTGTTGAATCGTATTTTGACGGAGCACCGCGCCGGCAAATACAATTATGATACGTTGAATATTCGGAGCTCCGCGCTTTATACACTCAAAAAAGCCAACGCAATCATACGTTACGATACCCCTTACCGGAGAGGACTGCGCGCCGGGTTCTATGACAAGGAAGGTTACTTTAACGGGATCTGGGCTTCTCTGTTGGTTTATCTTTTCAATACCAAGCAGGTTAGCCGCGCTCAGGCGCCGAAATCGGTCGACGATCTCTTGCAGCCTCAGTGGAAAGGTAAACTCGGAATGGATCAGGATGCCGACGATTGGCTCGCGGCTTTGCTTGATTTTTACGGCGATGAAAAAGGAAAACAAATCGCGCGCAGTCTAGGGAGCCAAAACTTAAACATCAGAAAGGGCCGTACCCTGGTTTCCCAGCTGGTGGCGGCTGGCGAATTTCCGGTACAGATCGATGCCCATCACCACGAAGCGGTATCGTTACGCCAATCGGGCGCGCCCATCGACTACATTTTTCCCGAGCCGTTTGTCCCGGTCAAGGCGGTTTCTGCATTTGTGATGTCATCGCAACCGCCCCATCCTCATGCCGCAGCCTTATTGGTGGATTTCATGTTGTCCAAGAAGGGGCAAGAGCTGGCCTTCCGGCAAAAGCGTTGGCCTGCCTTCAAAGAACTCGCTGCCGGCGGTCCCGATGACGTTGGCAATCGCAACACGCTGGTCCCCGACGCCGACAAATGGGGGAGCAGGTACCAAGAGCTGGTGCAGCTCTCAGCGGTGCTGGGACGATAGCGTTGACGAAAGTTCAAAGTTCCACGTTCAAAGTGCGCGCCTCGTGCATCCTGAGTCTCGAAGGATCTTCGGAGAGCGTCAAGGGCGATCCCTCACTCTGTTCAGGACAAGCTTTGAAGATTGAACAATAACTCCTCACAATCGATACCGAGGCCGCCGGTCGATTCTGAACCACTCCTGACTCTCTGCGCCAATCACGGATTTCCCCTGACTTCATTCTGGATGTTCGTCACCAATATCAAGTACAATGGTGCAACAGCGCCACGATGATGACCTCCCTCTCCAATAAGGTCATGCTCACGTGCCATCCTGAATCACATAGCCAGGCCGTCCAAGAAATCCAAGTACGCGCCGGTTGGACGCAGGATAACACGCTTATTTTCACTTATGCTCTCAAGGCAGATTTGACTCGTCTTCGGATCCCGCCGCCGAGACCGCCGCGCAAAGCGGACCGCCTCTGGCAGCACACGTGCTTTGAGGCGTTTGTCTCGGTAAAGGGTAAACCGGAATATTACGAGTTCAACTTCGCGCCCTCAGGCGAGTGGGCTGCTTACAGTTTTCAGCGTTATCGCGACGGGAGTCCGCTTGAGGGCGATATGCTGGCGCCAAAAATCTCAGTGAGTAACACGGCTGATCGGTTCGATCTCCACGCCATCGTCCGGCTGAATCGTCTGCCGACGATACCCCCGCACTCGTGTTTGCTTCTTGCCCTTTCCGCGGTGATCGAAGATCAGAGCGGCAAGCTCTCTTATTGGGCTATCAGGCAACCTCCGGGCAAACCTGACTTCCATCACCCTGATTCCTTCGCGCTGAAGCTGGATTCACCGACGCAGCAAACCCCAAACAAACCAGCCATGGAAAAGCGATGAAGTTCGGAATCGATCGTTTGCTAGAAGAACCTGCGTTGAGAAAACCTCTGGCGGGCCGCCGAATCGCCCTGCTCGCTCACCCAGCTTCGGTGACGCGTGATTTAGTTCACTCCCTCGACGCGCTGGCGAGCCTTGACGACATTCAATTGGTTGCAGCCTTCGGTCCTCAGCACGGACTCCGCGGCGACAAGCAGGACAACATGATCGAGTCGCTGGACTTCCGGGATCCGGTGCACGGAATCCCAGTCTTTAGCCTATACGGGGAAGTGCGGCGACCGACGGCGTCGATGATGGACAGGTTCGATGTTCTGCTTGTCGATCTTCAGGACGTCGGCTGCCGCATCTACACTTTCATCACCACATTGCGTTACGTTCTTGAAGCGGCCGCCGAGCACGGCAAGACAGTCTGGGTGCTCGACCGGCCCAATCCGGTTGGGCGTCCTGTGGAAGGTCTGCGGCTCCGCTCCGGCTGGGAAAGCTTTGTGGGCGCGGGACCGCTGCCGATGCGTCACGGTCTTACCCTGGGAGAGCTCGCGAGTTGGTTCGTTAGCCAGCTGCGGCTCGACGTGGAGTGTGAGGTCGTGAAGATGGATGGTTGGGAGGCGTCGCGAGCACCAGGGTACGGTTGGCCGCTCGGCGAGCGCCCTTGGGTGAATCCGAGCCCAAACGCATCCAACCTCTGGATGGCACGGTGTTACCCAGGAACGGCGATGCTGGAAGGCACCAGTCTTTCAGAAGGGCGCGGCACGACACGTCCACTGGAGTTGTTCGGTGCGCCGGATCTCGATCCACGCGCTCTGATGGCAAGGATGGAATCTCACGCGCCAGAGTGGATTCGTGGTTGTCGGCTGCGAGACTGTTGGTTCGAGCCGACGTTTCACAAGCACGCAGGCAAGCTCTGCGCAGGGATACAAATCCACGTCGAGGATACTGGCTACGACCACGACGGCTTTCGGCCGTGGCGCTTGATTGCGCTTGCGCTTAAATCTCTGCGAGTTTTACGACCGGACTATGACCTCTGGCGCGACTTTTCCTATGAGTACGAACACGACCGGCTCGCGATCGATCTGATCAACGGAAGCGAGCTGTTACGCCAATGGGTCGATAATTCTTCGGCCATACCCGCCGACCTCGACCGATTGGCGAAGCCGGACGAAGATTCCTGGCTTGACGAACGCGACTCCGTGCTATTATACCGATGAGCCGCTGCGGCTGATTTCTCTCAGATTCTCACTGCGATGATCGCGCTTTGTAGCGATAGACTCGACTCCGACGCGTGGTACCGTTGAGCTCTCCGAAAAGCAGGCCGCGAAAAATCATCAGGAAAGTCAAAAACAGACCAAATGCAGCTTCGACAAGAAAATACTGAAGAAAAAATGGCAGAGGAGTGACCAGCTGGTATACCAGGCTTCTAAGCAGGTAACCCGCGATTCCCACTAGGATATTCGGCAATAACCACTCAATCCAGTTCTCCACGATGAATTGGTAGCTAGCCGACAACAGCGCCAATCCCGACACGCGACCCTGATAGATGAGTTCGGGTACCGCGTTGAAAATTACGTACAAAAGGATCTGAACTGCGAGGTAGAGCAAGGGGCCATTCGGCGTTGTAAACGCGAACTGGGCCAGGAGCCTCATGGGGATCCAGAAGATGAACGCTAGCGTAAGTACGTCCCATATATAAACGGTGAACCCTCTGGTGAAATCCTGGAAAGTTGCTTTGCTCATCCGAACGACATTTTCAATAAGGTAGAGGCCCGAACTCGCGCACGCCGCCAATACCACCCCAAGAATCATCCCGCCGATAAATCCAAGGGGTGCGACCAGCAACGCTGCGGCAGACAAGACGAATCCGTACGCTATCGGGGCAAAAATGATTCCCAGATTTTCCCGAACAAGTTCCACCGTGCGAATCAGGCAAGTCTTATAGATCCAAACCAGCGCTTTAATCTGTTCCATCTGCTTAGAGTTCGTTGTTGACCGCGATCAAGCGACTCAACGAGGACCATCGAACCGGTCTTGCATTGATCGGCCGTCGTTTAGTTGCCACCGACCCTAACAACGGGTTGACGCCGTGTCAATTATTTCCAACTTTGTCCACTACGTTTTTGACCGAATCTCAGCGGAGATCGGAGTTGGGGGGTTGCAAACAATCTATTTTTTATATAGGCGTTTTGCCAGGCGGTACTAACGGCATGCGGGGGAAGATTTTGTCCGTAGTATCACGAAAACCAACGGAGGAAAATATATGCCTGACAACGATGAGAAAGTTCTTCCGGTTCTTCGATTGCTTCTGGTAGCGTTTTTCGGCCTGTTATTTGTGCTCGCGTTACAACTGTTCCTGTTGGTTACGCACGCACACGCGTCCACAACTTGTATTCGTGTGGGGTACTCCCAGCTAAACGATGGACAAACACCGCTGTGGAACGTTCCCGAGAATAGAATCGACCGGCAATATGGAATTGCGACTCACCCGGTCGACAAACTCACCGGGGGAGTCACTTATTCAGTCAGCGTGTCCGGATCTGTTGAACCTGCATTCCACAATTAGAGGCGAAGCAAAGAGAGCAAAGCGCAAGCCTTCCGCAGCAGCGAACACAATGGGCCTGCGGAGCTTTATCAGTCACCGACCTTCCGAAAGCGGTATCGGCTAATCCTAAAAATTTTACAACAAACGCTTTTGAGTCGGAGCACCCGATTCGTGAAAGCGCTTTACGCATTCGGTAGAGGGACACAAATTAACCCGACTAAAGATCCCGATCAGAAGTCCACGAATTTAAGATTCGCTTCTTTCCGACCGTAGCGTCTCCAGTGCCTTTTCCACCAGTTTGCGGCGCACTTCTTTTTCTTGCTCTGGGGAGACTTTGGTGTCGCCGACGACGTGAACGATGCCATTGCCTAAAACGGTGCGGTTGGAACCGATCATCTTCGCTATCGGGAGAGCCGCCGTTATTTGAACTGTAGGGATGCCGGCTTTTTCGAGTTCAGTTGTAATCGCAGCGCCGCTGCGCGTGCTGGTTCCTCACGTGGACGTGAGGATAACCGCATCAATGCCCAGTTGTTTTACTCGTTCAGCCATCTCGCGGCCCATGCGTCGCGTATTGGAAAGCGGGTTGGCTAACCCTGAAGTCGAGATAAATTCATCGTGCAATCTGCCGATGACACCCTCCCGCTCCAGTTCTCGCATCGCGTCGAGCGGCACCAAACGGTCCGGGTCCTGCTGAACGAATTGCGGATCGTAGCCGCCGTGGGAAATTTCGTAATCTTCGGCTTTGAGATCATCGCAGCCTTCGAACTTGTAAGAACCCCAACGCGTGGCCGCCGAGCCTTGAATCTTGTCTGGGTTTCCTTTCGGCACCAACCCGCCGTCCGTAATCAGCATCACCTTGGCTTTCGAAAGATCCTTGAGTGCGGGCGGTGTCGGAATCGGCGCAAATGCAGTCGGTAGCATCTCCGACTCAAACGGTTGGCCTTTGACTTTCGCCAATACCATATCCACCAGCCTTTGCGCCGCGGTTTGCTCGACGAATTGATCCCGTATCAATCCTCGAGTCAGGTAGCCTTCTTCTGCCGGCAGTCCGATCTTCGCTTTGCTCAACAGTTTGGCGGCAAAACTTGCCATCTTGGCCAGCACATCGCGCATTCTGCTAGCATTCGTGCCGGAATCCATGATGTAAAGCGCCTCCCGATAGAGATCGACCCCAGGATTCTCTGCGCTCATCCCCGTGACAACAGGAATTCCCAGGGTTTGCTGGACGGCGGAACAAAGCGCTCCCGCCGCCATCCCATAGCGGCCGGCTTGAAAACAAGGTCCCGCGATGAATAGATCCGGTTTGGCCTCGCGAGTTTTTTGCACGGCTTCAGAAATCATCGCCTCCTGCTTTTCGACGGCATAATTATCGCCGCAAATGAGAGTCATAACCACTTTCGCATCGCTACCGAGTAGTTGCTCCAGCAGCAGACCGGGGCCCACGGCACCCTCGCGCGCTTCCAACGGGGCACCCGCCTTGTCTTCTCCACCGAGACCACCGAAAAACTGATTCAAATAATGAACGATGCGCATTTTACAATTCCTCAGGCATGAGAAAATCTATTGATCTATTTGAACGGCTTGAATGAGCGCCGGCCGCTTATGTTCAAATCGTTCAAGCCGTTCAAACTGTTCAAAAAAAAGTTACAGCCGCTAATAAACCGTTGCCCTGAGCCGAGATACTCCTTGTTGATTCGACACCCCGATGACGCTCATGGCTTCAAGTTCAAAAGGTCCACGCAGCCGCTCGACCATCTCAGGGCTTGCCGCAATCACTCGATCAAGGCGCGGCGCCTGCCACGACGTGCTGTTGCCGCCGATGCAGACGATGGCATCGACTTCGGGAAAGTTGAACAGCAACGCCGACTCCAGTCTTTGGTCCCGGGCAAGGTCAGTCACCTGAACGGCGGTCTTGACGCCCATATTTTCCAGCAGCCGCGCCGTTTCCGCTAGATCGGCATGGGGCGCCCCACCACCGAACTTCGTCAGCACCGCCGCGTCGGCTTTCAACGCCCAGCGCCCGAGATTGGCAGCGAATCGGCAGTTGCGGTCCCGGTCAAAATTATTGCCTGCCGCAATCGTCGCAACCGTGCCGACGAAGTTGACCTCCTGCGCATGATGGCGCCGGTACAGTTCGCTAATGACCGGGTGGTTCTGGTAGAAATAGGTCTCCGCGCCTCCCAGTGAGTTATGGTACGAAGGAACCAGCGCTCCGTCGAGCCATTCATCGGGATGGAGCAAGACAGGCAGCATTCCATCCGTATCCGCTCCGTATAATATCGGCTCGCCCAACTCCGGCTTTCTCTGGCGCGAAAAAATTTGGCCGATGTAGGCGACCCGCGGCAAGCCTTCCCGGTTGTTTGCCCCAGGACCGACGGGTTCGAATGTGTGGGTCGAGGCCGGAGCTTTATCCATTGCGGCTCGCGCCAAATAAACCGCGGTCTTTAGTCCCGCCACTCGGTAAGCCTTTTTCTGTGCATGGCCCGGCACGCCGGACCTGGTATGAGGAATCACAATTAAATGATGCAGCGAGGCGTACTTCGTTCCTGTCGCCGCCCCACCGCTCATCTCCAAGACGTACCCGGGTGCTCCGCGCGAGTCCCCAGCACCTGTTTCTTTGAGCACGGTTACCGCTGTGCTTTGGAGGACATGGGTCGTGCCCATGCCCGCCGTTTGCGGCGGACCTAGAATACCCGGAAAGTCCGGACTCGAATCCGGTCCTTTCGCTCTCGGCTCGATGATATCGAAAACCGGCCCCACCCGGCAGCTTTCCCCCGGCTGGACGATCTCAAACTCCACGCGCAGAAGAGATGGATCCTCCAATAACAAGCGGCGCAATTCTTCGGCGTCCACGAGTAGCGTCGTCCCGTCTAGAGAGGTTCTGCTTCCGAAGCGAATTGTAGTGATGCGATGGATTGCGAGCTTTAACTGCATCTCGAATTAGTCTCCCAGAAATATGTCTGACCCGAAAACAACTCTATTGCCCCGTAGACCGCGTTGTCAACGGAAGAAGTCGCATTGTTGTCTCGTATCGCATATTGCGGCACAATGTCTGGATATGTCAATTTCAAAGAGCGACACGTCTGAAGTTCACGAGATCATTCCGGCCGCGATCACAAGGAGAGCCACAACGACGATCCTAAAAACTCGACAACTTTCACCTCCCCGCGTAATTACTGGCCGGGAGCGGCGGTGGCTCAATCCGAACAAGGGAGCTTTCAAGTTACTAGAGCGCAACATGGATATCCTCGTGTCGCGCTTTTTGTATCCCCATCTAGCGGCCGTGTGGAATCCCTATAGTTGGCTCCTCGAAAAGCGGTTTGTCCTGGCGGAAACTTCGCTCTCACCCCAGGATTGGCCGGCTGAGGTGAACCCCCTGAGAGTGCTGCTGCTTTCCGACATTCATTGTGGCATCTTCCTCAAACCGGAAGCGTTAGCAAAAATCATCGGCTTGCTGATGGAGCTAAAACCGGATCTGGTAGCTATCAGCGGCGATATTGTCACGGGTCATTCAAGTGAAGTCACTCAATTTCTAGACGCTTTGGCTCCACTATCCGGCGCA
>Ga0209799_1000140_pt1 | contig 12901 bp, 10 predicted proteins | sample PanSoiPlo36MoBio_FD_188324 | JGI IMG/M metagenome (GOLD analysis project Ga0209799, IMG submission 188324) | Tropical forest soil microbial communities from Panama analyzed to predict greenhouse gas emissions - Panama Soil Plot 36 MoBio (SPAdes)... | ecosystem: Environmental > Terrestrial > Soil...
AAATGATTCTCAAACCGAGTGGACTGACGACGTTGTTACCCCTTCGCATGTCGATCCGAAAAGTATCTTTTCAGGAGCAAATTGTATGAATGCCCTATGGTGCTACTGGCATCCGGTTTTATGGTCCAAAGACGTCACCGACAAACCCGTGCCGGTCAAGCTGCTCGATCAGCCTTTGGTCATCTGGCGCGCCAATGGCAACTTAGCGGCCTTCTACGATCTATGCCTTCACAGAGGCGCGGCGCTTTCACTCGGTTGGCTGAGCGGCGATCATCTAGTGTGTGCCTATCACGGTTGGAACTACGCCATAGACGGCCGTTGCACGCGCATTCCGTCGCTTCCGCCGGATCGCGAGATCCCCACCAAGGCGCGCACAAAAGCGTTTCGTGTCCAAGAACGCTACGGCTTGGTTTGGGTTTGTCTCGACGAGCCGCGTCAGGATATTCCCGACTTTCCACCCGAGTTCGGCGATCCGAGCTTTAACTGGGCGCCTTACACTTCGGAAGGCGAGTGGCGGGCCAACGCCGCACGCATGATCGAGAACCTCGCCGACTTCTCCCACTTCCCGTGGGTTCACGCTGGCATCCTCGGCGACCCCAATCAAGCCGAGTCGCCCGCGATCACGCTCACCGAGACCAAGGGCGGTTTCCAGTACGAGATCGATACGCCAGTCAATAAATTTCGTCCGAATAGCGCGGCGAAACAATTGTATACGGTCATCCTGCCGTTTATGGTGATCATCCAGCGCCGCCAGCCGGGAAGTGTCGAGCGCCATACCAATATCTACCTTTGCACCCCAGTGTCGAATCACCACACCAAATTTTATCGGTTGGCCGGCCGCAACTATCGCGACATGAAGACCGACGAAGAGCTCAACGCACAGCACCGGCGCATCTTCGAGCAAGACAAAAGAATTGTCGAATCGCAACGTCCGGAGGAGTTGCCTCTCGATCTCGCCGAGGAGCTCCATTTGCGCGGCCCGGATACTCCCGCTCTGGAATATCGCCGGCGCCTTAAACAACTTGGCGTGGAATGGCAATGACGGCGCGCCACGGTGGAGATGCATCATGCCTGATCATTACGACGTCATTGTTGCCGGCGGTGGTTCGGCCGGCTGCGTAATCGCGTCGCGCCTGTCGGAAGACCCGGGGCGAAAAGTATTGCTGCTCGAAGCGGGTTCCGATCCACAGCCGATTCCCGAAACCGTGCTGGACGCCGAGCGGGCGACCAACGTGCTGCTCGAGAGTCCGTACATTCTCATGTATCCCACCAAGCGCAACTACGACGGCAGCGAGTTCTATTCGCTCGCCGGGCGCATCATGGGCGGCGGTTCATCGGTCAATATGATGTCGATCCCGCGCCCGATCAAAGCCGATCTCGACGCGTGGGCGGCCCAAGGCAATCACGATTGGTCGTGGGAGAAAGTATTGCCGGTATTAAAGCGCATCGAAGCGGATCAGGACTTTCCGCGCAGTCCAATCCACGGCAACTCGGGACCGATTTATGTGAAGCGCAAGCACGTTTTCGACGCTCAGCTCAGCGCGCAAGAACAGGCGCTGTTAGAAGCCGTAACCCGACTCGGTTTGCCGCGCTTCGACGACCAAAACGAACCCAACCCCTACGGCATCGCGCCGACGGCGCGGAACATAAAAGACGGCAAGCGTCAATCTTCGGCGCTGGCCTATCTCGGCCCGGCGCGCGGGCGGCCGAATCTAACGATCACGGGCACCGCTCAGGTGACGTCCTTGGTCGTCCACGGCGACAAAGTCGAAGGTGTTCGTTATCGAAAAGACGGCAACGAGCGCACCGTCACCGTGGACAAAATCGTGCTCAGCGCCGGTGTGTATCATTCGCCGCAGATTCTTATGCTCTCGGGCATCGGTCCTCCCGCTGAGCTCGAGCGTCACGGAATTCCGGTAGTGCGTGCGCTCGAAGGCGTCGGTGAAAACTATCAAGACCATCCGGTGGTGACGATGACGCTCAAGGCGAAAACGAGCGGCGACAAGCTGGAGGCACGCGGCCGCTCGACGTTGAAGCTCTATTTCAAGAGCGATCCGGCGCTCGAATGCATCGACTTTCACATCATCCTGCGCGAGATTACCACCGTTTCCGGGATCGGCGACATGATCGGCTTCTCGTGTCACTTGCTGGAGCAAACCAATCGCGGCCGTCTGACCTTGCAAACGTCCGATCCTGCGGACTTGCCGACGATCGATCCGCGGATGTTGGAGCATTCGAAAGATATTCAAGCGATGGTTTCGGCCATGAAATTCGTGCAGCGGTTGGCTGCCACCGAGCCGATGAATCAATACTGTGGCGAGCTATTTTCGCCGACCCCCGACGAAGATTGGGCCAAGTTCGCCCGTTCCACTTACACTAGCTATTTTCACGGCGTCGGCACTTGCAAAATGGGTCCGATAACCGACCCCATGGCCGTCGTCGACCAGCATTTGCGCGTCCACGGCATGGAAAATCTCTGGATCGGTGACGCCTCGATCATGCCGACGGTCGCCCACGCCAATACCAATCTCACCTGCATGATGATCGGTGAGCGCGCCGCAGATTTCATCAAGGAATATTCGTAAGCCGGTGATGCGTCCCTGCGACCGGTGAAACGCGCACGAAGATACCAAGATATCTCGTCGATCATTCCGGCCACAATTCCCATGCGTCAATCCCGAATAATCTACAATCAATTATTTGGCGCCGCTTCATGAAAAGAGAAATCATTATCGGTGGCTTTTGGCTGCTGCTCTCATTCTACTTATCCGTCGAGTCGTATCGGCTTGGCCTGAGCACCGGCAACCGGCCGGGGCCGGGGTTTTTCCCTTTTATCGCGACCATCGGCATAGCACTGATCGCTGCTTGTCGCTTGATCAATAGTATTCGAAAAGGTTCGCCGGAGGAAAATTCCGAACCGGACCTCGGCGAAGTAAGGCCCGTCTTTTACGTCATTGCCGGGATGATCGCTTATGCGTTCTTGCTCAACTTTCTCGGATTTCTTTTCTGCACGTTTCTGCTCGTTGCGTTCTATTTAAAAGTTATCGCTGCGCGCGGTTGGCTCGTGACCCTGAGCTTTGCGGCTGCGGTGGCGCTGACGTCCCATTTGTTTTTTGATGTGCTGTTAAAAGCCGAATTGCCAAGGGGTTTGCTTGGCTGGCTGATCTGATTCCCACCGATGGACACGTTCCATTTATTGGCTCAGGGTATTCTCACCGCCGCTTCGCCGCTCAATCTCCTATATGGATTTCTTGGCGTATTGCTCGGTACGTTGGTCGGTGTATTGCCGGGACTCGGTCCCGCGGGCGCGATTGCGTTGCTTTTACCTCTGGCGCTGCACGCGCCGCCGCTGGCGTACTTGATTATGTTGTTCGGCATCACCTACGGCGCGCAGTACGGCGGTTCGACGACGTCGATCCTAGTCAATATTCCTGGCGAAGCTTCTTCGGTCATCACCTGTATCGACGGCCACGCCATGGCTCGTCAAGGCCGCGCCGGTCCGGCTCTCGGCATCGCTGCTTTCGGATCGTTCATCGGCGGCACCCTCGCGATTTTCGGCGTGGCGTATTTGGCGCCGGCGCTCGCGGAATTTGGCCTTCACTTTGGCCCGCCGGAATATGCCGGTCTCATGCTGTTCGGTTTGACCGCGCTGGTCTATCTAGCGCACGGTCCGATGGACAAAGCCCTGCTGATGGCGCTATTCGGCAGCCTACTCGCTAGCGTCGGTCTCGATCCTGTTACTGGTCAGCCGCGTTTCACGTTCGATATTTTGGTGCTGCGCGACGGCATTGGCTTGACTCCCGTCGTGATCGGTCTCTTTGGAGTTTCCGAAGTCCTGGTCAATCTGCGAGCGCGAGCCGGGGAAGTTTTTCAAAAAACCATAGAGCGCTTGCTGCCGACGTTGCAGGACTGGAAAGATTCCGCGTTGCCGATCACGCGCGGAACAATCCTGGGCTTCTTGCTCGGCGCGATTCCCGGATTGAATGTCGTGATCGCCACATTCGCCGCCTATGCGGTGGAAAAAAAGATCTCGCGGCATCCCGAGAGGTTCGGGCGCGGCGCCATCGAAGGTGTCGCTGCGCCCGAGACCGCCAACAACGCGGCGAGCTGTAGCGGCTGGATCCCACTGCTAAGTTTAGGTCTGCCGACGGGTTCGGTCACGTCTTTGATCTTCGGCGCGCTGCTGATCCACGGGCTGGCGCCCGGACCGTTGTTCATCAAAAACTCGCCGGAAATATTTTGGGGCGTTCTGGGTAGCATGATCATCGGCAACGTATTGCTGATTATTCTCAATCTGCCTCTGATCGGTCTGTGGATCAAAGTCCTGCGGGTTCCTTACTTTTTTCTATTCCCATTGATCCTTCTGTTTGGCATCATTGGCGCCTACACGACATCGGGCAATGTGGGCGACGTCGTGATCATGATTATTTTCGGTGTGGTCGGATATCTGATGAAAAGATTTGCCTACGAGCCGACGCCAATGGTACTGGGATTGGTGATCGGGCCGCTGTTGGAGACCGCCATTCGACGGTCGATGATCATGTCCAAGGGACACATCGGGATTTTTTTTCAACGCCCGATCGCGGCGTTCTTCATGGGCGCGGCGTTGCTCATGCTGTTGAGCCCGCTCCTCACGCGCCGACGACTAGGTCACGAGATCATCGAAAAATTGGGAGAACAGTGACAGCGGATGATTTACTCAATAGTTCTACGAGAGCTGGAGGGTCGATGAAATTGAAACTAATAATTGTCGCTTTGGCCGTGTTCGGATGGAGCCCAGCCCTCCGCGGGCAAAATTTTCCAAATAGGCCGATTGAGATCGTGGTATCGTCGAGCCCGGGCGGCGGCGTCGATCTGGTGTTTCGCCTCATCGCCGAAGATCTCGCGAAGAACTTGAAGACGCAGATAAACGTGGTCAATCAAACCGCCGGTGCCGGCGCCATCGCGGCCGAAAAAGTAGCGGCCGCGCGCAAGGATGGCTATACGCTATTGGGCTCGCTACTGGGGCAAGTGGCGACCATGACTGTGGCCAACCCGAAGGCACCGGCAAACTTGGTGCGGGATTTTCAGCCGCTGGCGATTTTATATGGCTACGCCGCGGTGATCATGCTCGGCCGAGCCGATTCGGAGATCAAGACGATCAGTGATCTTGTCGCGCAAGCTCAAAAAAAACCGGGTGATCTGATCGTAGCCGTCGGCCCGCCGGGTACCAGCCTGACCTTGGAAGTTGAATTGTTGAAACGCGCGGCGAAGATCGATCTCACTTCCTTGCCCTTCGCCGGCTCGGCGCAGGCAATCACAAATTTGTTAGGCGGCCACGTCAACTTCGCCATGGCATCCGACGTCGCGGCGCAGCCGCATATCAAAGCCGGCAAGCTCATAGGTATCGCGGTGGACGTCGAGTCGGCGGTTCTCCCGGATGTGCCGACATTCGCCAAGCAGGGCTATCCCCAGGTCAATCTGCTCGCAAGCGTCGCATTCCTGGCGCCCAAAGGTCTGCCGGACGCAAACGCAAAAATTCTGGTGGACGCAATTAGAAAAACCGTGCAAGAACCAAAGCTTCAGGAAAATCTAAAATCCCGGGGCTACAATGTCGATCTCCGCACGGCAGCCGCGGATGTGGACAAACTGCTCAAAGAAGAAATCGACAAGTACTCGCGCTTTACGCCCGAAGATCTCGGCTGGAAAACCCAATAGCCAACCCTAACCGACAAAACTTACTCAGTGTGAGCAATGAGCGAGGGAGGTGAGACCGGAAGCCGTGGGCACCTGAGCGTGCAGGTTGCTCGAAGGCACTGACCGCGCGAATCATCACCCCTAGGAGACTGCGGGGTGGCCCTCAAGGCAGTGTCCCATTGCCCACGGCTGTAGGACTCATCGCCTGAGCCGCTTCGAAATAATGTCGGATGAGGGCTAAGAGGTGCGGCCGGCGATCACACACGGATGATCTCCGGTACGGCCACTCGGGCGACAACGCGGAGGAAATTCCTACTTACTGTGGCGGCGAATGAATGCGGTCATGGTGTCGATGACACGCATCGTATCCGGCTGACTGGGCGAAGGCACCATGCGGTGTTCCGGCAGTCCATCGAACGTGTGCACCTCGATCGCTCCGCCGCGTTTGCGATAGGACGCAATGAAACGCTCCTGCATTTCCAGCGGATGATTCTTGTCGTTCGCCTTCAGCAACATGAGAATCGGCGGCAGTTCGATCTGCTCGTTTCGCTCAATAATCGTCTGGGGGCTGCCTTCGGCCATGGCTTCTTCTGTGCACCAGAATTCTATATGAGCGTTGATGTGTTCCTGGTTGTTGATCTCTTTGGCGTAGCGGAAGCGATAAAGCGGATCGATCACAGGCCAGCCGGCAATCACGTAGGCGAGGCTGGCATTGATCTCAGGACGGTTGGGCAGCAGCAGCGCTGAATAGCTCGGATGCCGCGGACGAAGCGCGCTCAAGACGACCTGGTGGCCGCCACTGGAATTTCCGAACGCTCCGACAGTGGTCGTCCCGTTGAACTCGGCCGCATGCGCTTTGAGCCAGCGAATCCCAAGGTTGATGTCACAGACCGAAGCGGGATAGCCCGCCTCCGGCGGTTGCCGAAAATCGAGCGCGGCTACTAGAATGCCGTTGGCCGCCAGCGCTTGGTCGATACCGGCATTATTAGTCCGATCACCGTTGTGCCACGCGCCGCCGTGCACGTCGACGATAGTCGGATGTGGTCCTGCTCCCTTGGGTTGATAGATGCGAGCCAGCCAAGGTTTACCTGCCAGAGACTGATACTCGACATCTCGCACGTCTACTTCAAATTTGCCGTTGGTTTCCATGGCCGCAATCTACCGCAATCGAGCGTCGATCTGCAAGCTCCAGCAATAGCCGCGGGAAAAAATTTTACCGGCGGGGTGAAGAATTGCTGTGAGACTCGGCGTGGCGAACAATGCGCTTGTTACCAAGATTGTTGCCCAGGATTTGTGATACATTGCCGCAAAAGTGGCGGGTTAAAAATTGAGAATTCCGACAATAGGGTTGATTGTTTTCTTGCTCGCCGGCGCGGCGACTCCAACTCTGGCGGCGGAACGCCGCAGCGTGAATATCGATGAGCGCGCCGTAGCGGATTTCTATCGCGGCAAAGTCGTGCGGATCGTCGTCGGCTTTCCGCCGGGCGGCGGTGCCGACGTATATTCGAGAGTTCTCATCCGCCATCTCGGACGTTTCATCCCTGGTAACCCGACGCTCGCCGTGACAAACATGCCAGGCGCCGGCAGCATCATCGCTGGCAATCATATTTTCAATGCGGGGGCCAAAGACGGCACCGAGATCGGCATGCTCAACGGCGCGGTGATTCTCGAACAGCTATTCGGCAACCCTGGGATTCATTTCGATATGGCCCGGTTTCGCTACCTGGCAGTGCCGGTAACCGAAACTTACGTTATGATCGTCGCGCGCCGGTCGGGCATCAGAAGATTCAGCGAACTGGTCGGCGCCAATGCCAAACAGATTGTTCTCGGCGCCATTCCCAATTCGACTCTGGAACATGCGCCGATCCTCTTGCGCGAAGCTCTGGACGCGAATCTAAAAGTGGTGTCGGGCTACAAAGGCACCGCAGAGATCCGTTTGGCCATCGATTCGGAAGAGATCGGTGGTTTTTTCAACCCCTGGAGCACTGTCAAGACCAGTTCAATGGACAAATTCACCAGCGGCCAATGGTCGGTCATCCTCCAGCTGAGCGACCAATCACTGCCGGATCTGCCGTCGAGTAATGTACCAACGATCCGCGATCTAACGCGAGACGAAGACCAGCGGATGCTCTTGCGCTACGGCGCCATTGCGCCCAACCAATTTGGCAAGGTTTACATGCTGCGTGATGGCGTTTCAGCGGCGCGCGCCGCGGCTCTCGAAGCGGCATTTGCCAAGACCTTCGCCGATCGAAATTTTCTCGCGGATGCGGAAAAGAGCAAGCTGGAGATCTCACCGCTTTACGGCGAGTCAATCCGGCGAGTTGTTGATGACTTTCTTACGATGCCAGCGACCATAAAGGAACGGCTACGGCGCGCTATCAAACCGTGAAGAGAACCAAGGTTCAGAGGAGTAACATGCGGCCCGATGGACGCGTTCCCGCCGCTGATCTCGTGCGATAATTTAACACCGGCGATCGATACATTAAACTGTTTCAGGAAATCTTCGGAGTCAAATAAGCTATTCGGTAATTTGGCATAGCGTGCAAGTAAACGGTCACTACGCGAGTGTGAAGGCCTGGTGATCTCACAACCCAAAGTTTTGGACAGGTGCTCGTGGCTGTTTATATTGACAGCGAGCGAGTCATCGAATACTTTCGTTCCAATACAACGGGTCAGCCCGCAACGGCTAGCGGCAGCGGGGCCGTGCCGCAATTAGGAGGAGCAATGGCACACGATCTGATTATCAAGAACGGCAATGTTATTGACGGTTCCGGCCTGCCGGGATTCCACGGCGATGTCGCCGTCAGCGGCGGCCGTATCACCGAGGTTGGCAAAGTAAGTGGAAACGCGCGCCAAGTGTTGAATGCGGATGGCTTAGTGGTTGCTCCCGGAATCATCGACAACCACACGCATTACGATGCCCAGGTTACCTGGGATCCGCTCTGCACCTACTCTTGCTATCACGGCATTACGACCGTCGTCATGGGTAATTGTTCTCTGGCGATGGCTCCCGCGCATCGGGAAGATCGCGAGATGCTGACAGGAGTCCTGTCCCATGTGGAGGCGATCCCGTTGGAAGCGATTCAGGCCGGGGTGAACTGGTCTTGGGAAACCATCCCCGAGTATCTTGACGCTCTGGACCAACGGCTGGGTATAAACGTGGCTGCACTCATCGGCCACTCCGCCGTGCGTCGCTACGTGATGGGCGCAGATTCTCAGGAGCGGCACGCCACCGATGACGAGGTTGCGGCGATGAAGACCATCGTCCGCGAAGGTTTGGAGGCCGGAGCTATCGGCATCTCGTTTGAGCGCAATCTGCGCCATTTCGATTGGAATGGCCGGTTGGCGCCGACGAATCTCGCCTCCGAGGAAGAGATTTTCGCGGTGGCGGCTGTGGCAGACGAAGTCGGGCGCGGGGTCATCCAGTTTGGCGGCGACCGCAGTATCAGCACGAAGCTGGCCAAGGCGAGTCGGCGGCCGGTCTTTTACGGCAACATCACTCAGCAGGCAGTGGCGCCGGACAAATGGCGCAAGCAGTTGACGGAAGCCGAGAACATCATGCGCCAGGGGCATCGCGCTTATCAATTCGTCATGCCCCGGCCGGGAGATTTGCGTTATACCTTGAAGACTGCGCAACACTTCGACGCCATGGCGACCTGGAAAACCGTAATGCTGACGCCTCTGGAACAACGCAAAGAGTTGTTCCGCGACCCGGCGATTCGCGCCAAGCTGCATTTTGAGGCGGTCGAGACGCCCAACAATCCAAGCCGGGCCGGCGATTTCACGCGCCGTTGGGACTTGCAGTTCGTCTTCCGACCGGTACTGGCGAAAAACCAGTACCTCAAGGGCAAGAACGTGGCCGAGATCGCTCGGGAACAGAATAAGGATGTCCTCGACGCGTTCCTCGACTTGGCGCTGGAAGAAAATCTGGAAACAGAGTTCGAACGACGCGAAGTGAACAGCGACGAGGCCGCCATGAAGGCCCTGCTCACGAGTCCGTACACTGTCATCGGGCAGTCTGACGGCGGTGCCCATGTGGTTTTCCGCACGGATTATAGTTACTCCACCTATCTGTTGTCGCACTGGGTGCGGGAGAAGGAAATTATGTCGCTGGAAGATGCCATCCGAAAACTCACGTTCGTGCCGGCGTCACTCTTCGGATTTTCCGATCGGGGGCTGGTGCGCCCCGGAATGGCCGCGGACCTGATGGTCTTCAATCCGACCACCATCAGCCCGCTGGAACCAGGCGAGGCACAAGACTTGCCAGGCGGAGCCAAGCGCCGCAAACAACTCGCGCAGGGGATCGAGTGGACCGTGGTGAATGGTCAAGTCCTGATGGAACGGGGCCAACACACCGGCGCTTATCCGGGCAAGGTGGCGCGCAGCACGAGCCCCGCGCAGCCATTGCCGTAGGCGACACAATCATCTTGGACGGTTGCCATTCCTGGGGCTGGATTGGCGGCTTAATCGGATTTCAATCTTCGGACGATCACTAAACGGAAAAATCGTTTGGATATCTTGGCGCCTTTCCCCAAACCATCAATGCGATTTCAACCCGGATTCCGCAGTTGAAGGCGAAGCACAGGACAAGGCGCAAGCCTTCCGTAGCAAACGCAACAGGCCTGTGCCTCTGAGCTTAGTTGCGGACATCGGTGCAATGAGCCGCGTCCTCAACGGCGCCAACGAAGTGCCAAGTAACAAAAAAAACTTTGAACCATTACGGGTCGATGCGTTCGCTACTCCACGCTTACGCCTCGCCCAGCACAAGTCATACAATAAACCGCGAAATTCGGGTTGAATCTTCAACGAAGTAAATTAGACCCCGCGTGCTTGTTTCCCTTTCAAGTCGCAACTGCGACTTATAATCCCGCTTTGGGTTGAGGAATTTCCGCGGGCCAATGTTCAATGTAAACCGGTTCCGGCGGAAAGCCGAGGACATTGAGATAAAGATACTCCCTCCACGCGGGGAATTTCCGTACGTTCTCAACCGGGACGTTAAAGTATTTCCGCAGGAACTCTCGTCGCGGCGGGTCGAAGATCGTGCGCGGACGGCTATTTAGAGCCTGCGCGTCGATCTCAGCGATTCTGCGCCGAATCGGCCCTTCACCGTAGACCTCGATCAACTCCCAGACATAATCGTGGATTTTCTGCAAAATGGCGTCGTGATGGCTCCGCTCTTCGGCATGAACCACGCGCTCTTCGAAATCGAGCAACTTCGGCGTCGTGATTTGAATGCTCTGGATGCTGACCGCCGTACAATGGCCGTATGGCCACAGATTGCCGGAGAAAATGTAGCTGAGAAAATCCCGCTTCATGATCTGGTGGTGCTCGAAGCGAGGCGTAAGACCATATTGATGCTCGAACTGAGGATCGGGCTGCGCGTGATCCCGGCGCGGATCGATGGCGTTGGCCTGGCGAATATAACCCCAGCCGTGGCCGGCCTCCGTTCCGATATGCTCGGCGAGAAAATAACGCCACTCGGAATCCATCTCGAAGTGCGAGCTGGCATAGCACGCGGTACCCACGGTGGTTTCCAGCTCGTCACGGCCGCGATGACCGAGCCAGCGGGCTAGCCGCTCGCGCTCCTCGTCGTCTTTGGGTTCGCGCTTCACCGCGTCACGCTTCTTGCGGAACTCTTCCAACTCCGCGGTGATGGGATTATCCTCGCTGTAGGTGATTTTTTTTCCTACGCCTTTGATATCTGCCATGACGAACCTCCTGAAAGTTTCCTATTTCGCCGAATACAGCGACCTGACAAATCCTTCTTTCTCGATCTTCTCGAGCAGACTCATATCCAAGACACCGAACGGGTTGCGATTGGACGGCGCGGTTGAAAGCTTGACCACGGTTTCGATCGCTTCTTTGGGCACCATGGGCAAGTGCTCATAGGCCGCGACAACCCGCTGATAAACCTCTTCCAGAGCTTCGGGATCGGTGAGCCGCATGTTTCGGCTCAATGTCTTCTTTGCCATATCCGGATTGGTCAAAGCAAGTTTGACTCCGTGAATGATGCCCCTGAGAAATTGCTCCAGCGATGCCGGAGATTTTTCCAGCACGGCCCTGGTGGTGACGACCGACGTGAACGGGCAGGGGATTCGCGCCGTCGCCAGGTCCACGACCATGCGCATACCGGATTTTTTCGCTTCGATGGTATCGGGCGGCGACAGAAGCGCGGCATCGACTACGCCGCCGAGCAAAGCACGCGACACGAGTTGTATGCGACCAAAGGCGATGAGCTTCACATCCCTCGACGGATCGAGGCCGGCGCGCAGGAGCAAAACGCTCGTGCCCAAGTTCAGCGACGTGCCTGGCGGCGTGTTTGCGATCAGCTTTCCTTTGAGATCCTTGAGCTGAGCAATTTCCGGCTTTGCCCAGAGCTCATAGGGGACCTTATTGACGAGCCCGCCAATGATACGAACGTCTACACCCTTGAGGTAGGCGCTCAGCGCCTGTCCGCCGCCTACGATGGCGACATCCAAGCTCCCCGAATCCAAAGCGCGAATCATGGTTGTGCCGGCGGATTGGGTTAGTTGCACATTCACGCCGTAAAGGTCGAACAGTTTCTGCTCCACAGCAATGGAGCCAGCCAGCTGAGTAGCGGTCGCTCCAGAAAAGCCCAGCCGAAGAAATTCTGCACCCCATACGATCGCGCAGTTGTGAGCGAGTACGAACGCGGCGAGAGTAAGGAGCATCTGTGACTTGGCGAAGTAAATGAAGATATTCTTCGATAACATTGCACAGTCCGCCATGCCGCGGAGGATTTTATCCTCTAGCCATCAGATCCTGAGTTCGTTCTAACACTCAACGGCAGGACACCACAAACAAGCCTACTTTCTTCTGCAGTTTTCGCCCTTGATATTGGATCAAACGCCGTGAAAATTCCGAGTGACTTGGCGCATCGCAAGACCCTTCAGAATCTGCTAGAAGCTTACTTGCTAAGAATATTAACCCGCATAGCAGCAGGTACCATGAGATTGTCAGTGCTCGATCAATCGACGGCTTCCAGGGGTAGAACGCAGGACACTGCGATCCGTGAGACCCTCGAACTCGCCCGGCATTGCGACGCACTGGGTTATCATCGCTATTGGGTGTCGGAGCACCACAACTCCGGCAGTATCGTCGGCACCGCGCCCGAGATACTCATCTCCGCGATCGCGGCCACTACGCCCCGTATCCGCGTCGGCAGCGCGGGCGTCATGCTGCCGCACTATTCGGCGCTGAAAGT
>Ga0209799_1000141_pt1 | contig 12782 bp, 13 predicted proteins | sample PanSoiPlo36MoBio_FD_188324 | JGI IMG/M metagenome (GOLD analysis project Ga0209799, IMG submission 188324) | Tropical forest soil microbial communities from Panama analyzed to predict greenhouse gas emissions - Panama Soil Plot 36 MoBio (SPAdes)... | ecosystem: Environmental > Terrestrial > Soil...
ATAGACGAAGAGCAGGGCTATCATCAATATGCCGACACCATAGGTGGCGGCGAGATTATGGTTGGTGGGAAAAGATCCCAAAGCTTCGCGCCAGATTTTAGTCGTAAAGACCTCAATCCGCGCCGGCAGGGCGATGATCGCCGGCGTATCGAAGCTCTCGACAGCGCGCACAAAATTCAGAGTAGCTGCAGCCAGAATCGCCGGCCGCATTAGGGGAAAGGTAATCCGGCTCATCACGCCCAATTCACCGGAGCCGAGCGTCTTGGCGGATTCTTCCAGCGAGGGATCCATACTTTTCAACGCAGCGGCGATTATTAGAAAAGCCAGGGGGGTCAATATCAGTGCCTCGACGAAGATCAACCCGGCCATGGAATAGATGTTGAACGGCCCTTTCGCTAGCCCAAAAACTTTGACAAACAATCCGTTGATAAGGCCGTTGCTGGGATTCAGCAGCATGACCCAAGAGATGGAAACAAGAATCGGCGGTAGAATATTGGGGATGATCGCCGTTAACTCAAAGAGCCGTCTGAAAGGCGCATTGGTCCGAATCGTAATCCAGGCCAGGGCTAACGCGAAGATCACGGAGAGCCCGGCGGCTCCAAGACCGAAAATGAACGAATTCAAGAGCAGCGGATAGGCTTCCGGGTCGCCAAAAGCTTTCACGTAGTTTTGTAAGGTGAAATGGCCGGGGACGCCCAGAGGGGCATCCATTACACTGCCATAGAAAAGAAAGAACGTCGGATAAAGGCTGAGAAAAGCGATAATCCCGCCGACGATGAGAAAAACCCAGCTGATTGGCTGGCTCAGGAAGCTACCGACCCGAGTTCGGCTCCACGTCGTTGACAGAAAGCCTGGCTCAGCCGTGAGAATTCTCTCATTGGCGGGCACGGTGCGGTTCGGTTACCGCAGAAAAATCTGCTGGTACTCCTTTTTCTTTTCGGCAAACTGTTTCGAGTCCAGATCGTACATCTCGACAAACTGAATCTTGTCGGCATCGGGCAGGGGCGGATAGACGCCTTTGCGGTTCACAAACTCACCCAACTTGGCGATTAAAGACATACTCTCCTGACCAAGGAAAAAATCGATCAGCGCCTTGCCCGCGTTGGGATGGGGTGCCTTGCTGCCCAAGGTCAGATAGTGGCCGTCTCCCATCATTTTTCCCAATCTGACATAGTCTAGCGGAGCTCCCCTCTGCCCGTAAATGTACGCGTATTTGACATAGGTGATGGCTATGGGTGTTTCGCCGGTAGCTACACGCTCTGCCGCTGGCAGCAAAGATTCGACCAGTACCGGCTTTTGTGCGGCCAAATCACGAATATATTTTTCAGCTTTTTCTTTGCCCATGAGCTTTTCAAGACTGGCCACCCATTGAGTCGTCGTCGTATGCTGCGTAGGATCGGGCATCACGAGCTTGCCACGGTACTGAGGTTTGACAAGGTCTTCGAGTGACTTCGGTGCCTCAGCCGGACTGATGACGCTTTTGTTGTAAACGATCCCGATGACGACATTGCGATATCGCGGACCAAGATTGGGATCGATGGACTCCTTGGTGAAATCTTTGGCCGCAGGGGAATCGTATTTGGCAAGAATCCCTTCTTTGAACATGATCTGCATCGGATTGTCGTTGGTCAGAATTATATCAAAGAGCGGTTTCCCGGCACGATATTCGCTCAATGCACGGTCCATGACTTTGGTCGCCGACGCGCGCCAGTAGTCCACGTCGATGCCGGTTTTCTTCTTGAACACATTGAAAACTGTTTCCGCCGAATCGGATTCCAGTGAACCGTAAATAACTACTTTTCCTTCTTTTTTTCCCGCCTCGATGAGATTCGCACTCTGGCCATAAACCGATACGGTGCCAAGCAGTAGAGCGGCCAGCAACGCGAATCGAAAGGTTATCTTTTTGAGCATAGTAGCCTCCTAGAGTTTGCTTTCGTCGCTTTTTTAGACGTAAGCGGAGAAAATATTTTCAGATTTCACCTGTTGAGTCAAGCATAGTTGACAGCGGTAATTGCCGATCATATAAGGGTTTTCTAGCAGACTGCTAAAAAAGACTAGTTGCGCTCAATCGCCTCGCTACAACGTACTGCCTAAGTACGCCTCCGCCTAGCCTGTCCTGAGCGGAGTCGAAGGATCGATTTTTCGCGCGCCGAGACTCTGAGTCTTTTTGAACAGCCTGCAGACACGGTTTCCAAAATACAGAAAGGGAGAATACCGCCATATGGAGAAGTTGGATTTGCTGATTCGTGACGGAGAAGTTTGGACCCCGGGAGGGTTTGTCGAAGCCGACATAGCGGTGCATCAAGGAAAGGTGGTGGCCCTGGGAAAACCGCCGGTTTTGCCAGAGTCTGCAGATGCGGTTATCGAAGCCAAAGGAAAAAAAGTTATCCCTGGCTTGGTCGACACACACACCCATCATAGGGATCCGGGTTTCACCCATAAAGAGGATTTGACCACGGCAACGATGGCGGCGGCGGCGGGCGGCGTGACGCTTTCCATCGGCATGCCTAATGTCAATCCGCCGACAACTACTGTGGAGCGCTTTCGCGCCTTGATCGAGGATCACAAGAAGAAAGCGATCGTGGACTTCAATCATAATCCTTCGGGAACCGTGCCGGAGGAACTCGCTGGACTCGCCAAGGAGGGTTGCCTCGCGTTTAAGATCTTTATGGTTAGAGACACGGGCCGCGATTACCCTCATATGCCGGGGATCGGTCTGCACAACCACGGCGATCTATTTCGCTCGTTTGAAGAAGTAGGCAAGACGGGGCTGCCGTTGATGGTTCACCCGCATGATCAGGACCTGATGGACGAGATCGAACAACGCTATTGGAAACGCGGCGATCACAGTCCCCAGGCTTATGCCAAAGCCTATCGCGATTTCGATGGCATCATCTGGGATACGGCAATCGCAACTCTGTTCCGATTCCAAAAAGCTGTCGGCAATAAATTGCACATCATGCATATGACCACTCCCGAAGGCTTGGATATGCTGCGTCGCGCCAAAGATGCAGGGCGGCCGTGCAGTTGCGAAGTCAATCCGTGGGCACTCTTCCTCGGTTCCTGGGAGAACGTCGAGAAGCTCGGTCCCTATTGCTTGGGCTTCTGGGTACCTCCCGCTCACGTCGAAGCGATATGGAAAGGCATCAACGACGGCACCGTCGATCTCATCGGCACCGATCACGCGCCGCACACGAAGGAAGAGAAAGACATCGGCTGGAAGGATATGTGGAAATCCCCCGGAGGCGAGCCCCAGATTCAGGACTATCTCAGCCTGTTTCTCACTGCCGTTAATGAGGGCAAGGTAACATTGGACACCGTCGTCCGCATTACATCGTACAATCCCGCGCGGATTTTCGGTGTGTACCCGAGAAAAGGGATCATCCAACCGGGCGCCGACGCCGATATGGTTATCGTGGACATGAACAAGGAAGAAATCATCAGCAATGAGACAACTTACACAAAAGTCGGCTGGACTCCGTACCATGGCCGAAAAGTTAAGGGTGTGCCGATCCGCACGATACTTCGAGGAAAAACAGTGATGGAGAACGGCAAGATAGTCGGAAGACCGGGCGATGGCCAGTTTGTGACGCCGTTAAGGTAAATCCGATTGAGTGCCGTGGTTGCGACACGGCGAACCGTTTGGCGCATCCTCACTCGCCGGGAAGACCCTTGATTTCCTCTTTCCGATCGATTTTGTTGACGATCAGACCGGAAATGAGCTTGGGATAGAAGTAAGTCGATTTCTGCGGCATTTTCTCGCCGCCGTTGGCGATCGTAAATATCTCCCCTGCTTTTGGTGGGTTGAGAATAAATGCCGCTTGGAAATCTTCTTTCTCCAAGCCCTGAAGTACCACCTCTTCATCCTGGGAATAACGAATAGTCTCACCAGCGACTTGCTGTTCCGAAGCGAGACCGAGGATGTGCTCCAAGATCAATAGATGAAGTGTCGTTACGTCGAGTTCACGGAGCGGCGCGCTTAGATCCTTCGCCAGGCGTTGCATAATCCTTTTGTTTTTCAGCCGCAAGATCAGGTAGCGCGGGTCACGCTTGAAACTGGCACCGATAAGTCGCTGTTTTTTAGCGCCGGTTCTCAATGCTTTCAGAAACCAACCCTTGCCCTCCGGTGTTTTCGGATATTGCTCGACATAGAAATATTTTTGCAGCGTATCCTCCAGCTGCAAGAACGGCTGCGGCACATAACCCCGCACCAGACGGTGGGTCGGAAGTATGACCAGGTTCTCATCATCCATGTTGGTAAAATAGACCATGATATAGTTGAACGCTTCGCGACCGTTCCATTGGCCTTGTTCCGCACGTACCTGATCCCGGTATTTGAGTGTGGCTTCATAACGGTGATGACCATCGGCGATCAGCAGAGGCTGATCTTTCATCTGTTGTTGAACCCGGCGAATGAGCGCCGCATCGGTAATGCGCCAGAGGCGGCACTCGCCGGTATCGTCTTGCTCGACCTGTATAAAAGGATCAATCCCTTCGATGGCCGTAGCCAGCATGCGATTGATTGACGACTTGGGCTCTGCATAGAGGGCGAAGATCGGGCTCAGTTGCGCGTCGCAGGCAAGCATCAGTTTGAGCCGGTCCTCCTTGGGCCCTTCTAATGTCTTTTCGTGGGGGCGAATGTCGCCGCTGGAGAAATCCTGTAATTCAGTAAGAGCGAAGAAGCCCTGACGCTCTCTCGTCTCGCCGCCTCTGACAGAGAAGCGATGCGTGCTGTAGTAAATAGCCGGGACCTCGTCTCTTTCGAAGATTCCTTCAGCTTGCCATTCTTGAAAAAGCTGAGCGACTGCCGAATAGGAATCGGGCTCTTGGTTGAGATCGAGGCGAACAAAATTATACGGCGACTTACGGTAAAGTTTTTCTTGCTCCTCTTTTGATATGACGTCATAGGGGGGAGCAACGACTTTGGACAGATCACGAATCTTCTTGTGGTTATAGAATAGCCCGCGAAACGGAGCGATGCGTATCATATCCTTTTTACCTTCTCATGACCCAGGCAACGATTAAGTTCGGTTTCGGTTCAAACAGTTCAAGCCGTTTAAGCCGTTCAACCCCCTCCTTCATCCTCCCCCGAGTCGCGGGGTTGAACTGAGCATAGCGATTGAACGGAGTGAAACGGTTGAACGCTTTGAACAGTTTTTGGATGAGCTACAAAGTAGATTACTCCATCCATCTAGCCTTCCTTCGCCACGCCAAGCCTCATGGCGCCGATGCCTTCGATCTCAGCTTTCAAAACATCCCCCGGTTTGAGCTTTTCTTGAAATTCCGGAGAGTCCGGGTTTCCGGTCGTGATCAGATCGCCCGGATATAAGGTCGTGACTTGCGATAAAAAACTCACTTGAGTGGCAATATCATTGATCATCGCGTCGGTCTTTGCCGACTGTTTGAGTTCGTCGTTGATCCAAAGCTTCATCCAGAGATTGTGAGGATCGGATATTTCGTCTTTGGTAGTGATCCACGGCCCGATGGGCGCAAACGTTTCAAAACCTTTGCGCACGTTTCGGGTGCCCGAAAGATTTTTACTCAAGCCATATCCACGGGCAGTCACGTCGAGCATGATCGTGTAGCCGAAAATGGAGTCAAAGGCTTGCTCTTTGCTCAAGTGACGCGCTTGCTTGCCGATGACGACGCACAATTCCAATTCCGGGAAGATCGAATCGGCATTTTTCGGAATCAGAATATTATCTTCAGGCCCGACGATGGCTGACGGCGGTTTTAGGAAAATATTCTCGAGAAGCTCCTCGGGTGAAACCCTGGAGACGCTTCCTCGGCCGCGGGCGTCGCCCAGCCCTTCGCTGCCGCGCTTATAATTGCCGGCTGCGGCCCAAACCTTGGAGGGCCTTTCCACCGGCGGCTTCAGAAGTTTGGCATTGATTCTTTTTGGGTTTCCCTTCTGAACGGCTTCGGCCAATGAGTTCTTTAGTGATGGGTACTTTTCGATGAGGTCGAGCATCGAGAAGTTTTTGGGTAACACGCCTTGGCGAGCCAGGGTTTCGCCCACCGCAATCCACGTATCATCTTTGACCACAGCGAGCTCGTTGGGTTTAATTGAGGCGAATTTCATAGCCGGCTCCTTTCGTTATTGAACCATGTCCATACATGTAAGGAAAGATTTTGACAAGGACGGAGGTGCCGAATGCGGCGGTTGAGTTGAATGATCCCATCCAATCGTGGCATAAAAAACCGTGCCTTTCTCATGGTTACAACTTTCTGTGCGTGCGGATCCGTCGACCTTTGACGCAGTATCCAACTTCCTGATGGAGCGAGGATCGCCGGGCGTCGTCATCAAGAAAAGTGAGGTCCAAGCCTACTTCGCGAGTTCCGGCGAGCACGGCTCCATCAAAAAGGATGTTCGATCTTTCCTCCGCGGCATCAGCGAAATCCACCCTGAAGCCGAGACACCGCGCATCCAATGGAGGATTCTCAAGGACCGAAACTGGAACAGCTCGTGGCACAGGTTCTTTCGGCCGCAGAAGATCGGCAAAGCCTTCTGGGTGACACCACCTTGGGCGACTCCGCCAACCTTGCACCGTCGGCAGGTGATCACCATCGAGCCGGGTATGGCATTCGGCACCGGCACGCATGCGACCACACGAGGCTGCATGGAGTACATTGAGCGGGTCGCACCTTTGGTTCGCGCAACCAAGTTCAACGCTTTGGACGTAGGCACGGGATCGGGGATTCTAGCCATCGCCTTGGTCAAGTTGGGAGCGAGCGGAGTCTGGGCGGTTGATTTGGATCCCGTGGCTTTGCAGGTGGCGCGAGAGAATCTGCGTTGCAATCATGTACAGGAAAAAATTCATCTAGCGAATGGGAAGCTCAGTCGAATCAGAAGGTCATTTTCTGTGGTGGTCGCGAATTTGACGGCGGAGACGATTCTAGATTTGGCTGGAGCGTTACAGAACAAGGTTGCTCCCAGGGGTTTCTTGATCCTCTCCGGCATTTTAAATCCAAAAAGCGGCCAGGTGATTAATCAATTTACCGCACATTTCAAAGTCATAAGTCGTAAACGGGAAAAGGAGTGGGTTACGCTTTTGCTTCGCCGGAGGTAGGAGTTTGATGGCTCGATTCTTTTTGCCTAAGGAAAAAATTCAGGATCAACACGGTACGATTGTCGGCGCAGAACTCGCGCATCTGCGAAGGGTATTGCGGCTTGGACCTGGCGATCAGTTGACTCTGTTCGATGATACTGGTTGGGAACATGAAGCGGTCATTCGCGCTTTCAGTGCTGACCGAGGCGACGTCGATATTGTGCGCTCGTACCGGCCTGAACGTGAGTCGTCACTGCAAATCACTCTGGCTCTGGGCTTGACCAAGGGTGAAAAAAACGACTTTGTTATCGAGAAAGCGACGGAGCTGGGAGTTCAGACGATCGTCCCTTTTACATCAAGCTACACCGTGCCAAAATTAAACGATCGGAAGATCGAAACCCGTACAGAGCGTTGGCAAAGGATTGCCCTTAGCGCGGCGAAACAGTCCGGTCGTACTCTTGTGCCAAAAGTTCTCACGCTTTGTGAGTTTCGAGATTTGGTGAAACGGCCGGGGACCGATACGCTGAAGCTTCTTTGCTGGGAGAGGGAAGTGCAACTGACGCTCAAGCAAGTGTACGATACCGAGCCTAATGTGCGAGCGATTCTGCTCGTCATCGGGCCTGAAGGGGGTTTCAATTCCGCGGAAGCCGACAACGCACAGCAAGCAGGATTTAAGTCGGTGCAATTGGGCCGTCGCATTCTTCGGTCCGAGACCGCAGCTCTCGCAGCTTTATCGGTTGTACAATTTTTGTGGGGAGATATGGGATAAATGCTCTGGTCAGGGCATTTCCCTGCGTAACTTGACAATGAATTGTCAAAATTGCGAATACCCGATTCTTCCGTCGGATGAGAAATGTCCGCACTGCGGTGCCATTCCGCTGCGTCGACGGGTTGCGTTCGGTGCCAAACGGGAGGAGTTCACGCTGACTCGTGAAGAGGAGCCCTTTGAGCTCGGCGAGATCGCTGAGGCTGAGGACTGGCGGAGCCCGGTTGAACAAAAGTCGGAAGCAGAGGGTCCGGTTACAAAACCGGCGAGCTCATCGATACCAGAAATTCGTTGGGGCGGGTTTTTTCGCCGCGCTTGTGCATTCTTGCTTGATGGCATCGTTATTTTGGCGCTTTCGGCGATAATGTTCTATATGTGTTATGTCGGTTACAGAGTAGGATTGTCGGCGCATGGGCGAACTTTGACCTGGGAGCGTTCCACGCCATTTTTTGTGTTATTTACGTGGGCATGGATCGGTTTGGCAACAGCCTATTTTGTGATTTTTCATGGTATCGAAGGAAAGACTATCGGGAAGTGGCTGTTGGGACTTCGAGTGGTGGGCGCAGAACAAAGCACTGTGACGTATCGGCGGGCTTTTTTGCGCTGGCTCGCAATGGTTGGTTTTGCGCCCGTCCTCTTGGGGTTCCTGTGGATTCTGTGGAGCCGTGAGAAGAGAGGCTGGCACGACTATTTGGCTCGCACCTGGGTAATCCGGGAATGAGACGTGAGGAGTGAGTAGTGAAGAGTGATGGGAAGCCGCATCGGAAGCTCAAAGTTTGGCAAGCCGGTATGGATTTCGTTGTGGATTTGTATAAGGAACTTGAGAATTTCCCTGCGCGAGAACAGTTTGGTCTAACCGCGCAGCTACGAAGAGCTGCGGTCTCGATTCCAAGCAACATAGCGGAGGGGGCAGCAAGAAAAAATACTAAAGAGTTGGTCCAATTTCTGTACATTGCTAGAGGCTCTGTGAGCGAATTAGATACTCAATTGGAAATCTGCTTTCGGGTAGGGCGTTTGGAAAAAGCAGCATACGACCATTTCGCAAGCAGGCTCGATGAAATGAGCATGATGCTCAACGGACTCATTGCATCTCTGGCAAGGAAGATTTGAATCGCCTCCTCATTGCTCACTACTCACGGTCTCACTTGTGGAGGGGAATGGATATGGGGACGCTTAGAATCGGGGTCGTCATGGACCCTATCGAAAAAATTAACATCGACAAGGACACGACTTTTGTCCTGTTGCTCGAGGCGCAGCAGCGCAATCATGAAATTTACTACATGGAACTCGACGACCTGTTCGTCCGTGCCGGAACTGCCTACGGGCGTTCGCGTCGAGTTCATGTCGCTCGCGGGACACCCCATTATCGACTGGGGGAATTCAAAACCGGTGCTCTCGAGGATTGTGACGTTGTCTTGATGCGCAAAGATCCACCATTCGACATGAAATTTTTCTTTTCCACTCACCTACTCAGCCTGGTGGACGAGCAAAAATGTTTTGTCATGAATCATCCGAAAGGGTTACGGGAGGCCAACGAAAAGCTGTACGCGCTGCGTTTCCCCGAACAAATCCCGCAGACGCTTGTGACCAGCGACATGAGGCGGCTTAAAGAGTTCATGACCGAACTCGGCGGCGAGATGATTATCAAGCCATTGGATGGTGCGGGCGGCAGCGGCGTGTTCTACCTCAATCAACAGGATCGCAATACCAACTCGATCTTGGAAGCAGCAACGGACAATGGGCAAAAACTTGTGATGGGGCAGCGCTATCTGCCGGAGATTCGTCAGGGGGACAAACGCATCATCGTGCTCAACGGTGAGCCCCTCGGGGCGGTCTTGCGGGTTCCCTTGGAAGAAGAAACTCGCGGCAATATTCACGTCGGGGGACAATGCATGCGAACAGACATAACTCCACGGGACAGAGAAATCTGCGAAGCGCTGTCACCGCTGCTTCGAAAAGATGGCCTATACTTTGTTGGTCTGGACGTGATCGGCAACTATCTTACCGAGGTCAACGTTACCAGCCCGACGGGTATTCAGGAAATCAATTCCCTGAACGGCGTCCATCTGGAAAGCCAGGTGATCGACTTTATCGAGGAACGAGCGAAAAAGAACCGCAAATCTTAACCGGGTAATCTTGACTCCCTGCAACTTTTAAGGAATATTCCAGGCTTCTGGCCAGGTAGCTCAGTCGGTAGAGCAGAGGACTGAAAATCCTCGTGTCGGCAGTTCGATTCTGTCCCTGGCCACATTTCTCTTCTCGGTGGTCGCGTAGGGCCTGACCGGCTTGCTGCCCGAGTTGCAAATCCAACGCTCGCTCCGCTGAAGGTGTCCGTTACCTTCGCCCTGACGTCTCTCGCTCCTACCGCCTGTTCGCCTTGAAGTCATGTATACCACGTCGTTTTGTTACACTTTTCGTTGTTCTGGATGACGTAATCAATGGCACCGTTGAAGACCGCAAACCATGAGGCATTACTGGCGACAACCTCTGCTGGAATCCTGGTGGCGTCGATATCTGCCCGTCCCTTAAATTGGGGCACATACCAGCTACGACTTGCCAAAGAATGCTTCACAGTTATCCTTGCCACGAGTAATAACTTTACGTGCAGTGACGTTGACTTCCAGTTTCACGACATTTCGGCAAATGACGTCGAGATGTTGGAGTATAAGCATACCTCAAATGCTCAGGGACACTCGCCCGTCTGTAATCAGGGGCGCATTCTTGAATTGACCTAATACCCGCTAATCTTCCCGTATTTCCCTTGAATCAGAATAGAGCGGCGGTCGATAAATAACCGCGCCTAGGCTTTAGGATTTTTGGCTTTTCGGGGCCCCTGCATTCTATTATCATAAGGGGGTTTGTACCTCGCTTAGGCGGTTCGAAGAAGGGAGCAATTATGGATCGGCTCAGCAAACTTTTGGATCTCTCACTTCGTTATGTTTTTGAACCGGGACTTCACTGGGTTTTGGAGCACCCGATTATCTCGGTTGTTGTTGTTGTCTCGTTGGTGTATTGGTCGGTGAGAGGGTACAGGATCCTCTAAAGGGTCGTTCCCAATAAAAACAGGAGGACTGAACGATGCCGTTAGTCTCCGCATTGGCGGCGAGCCATGCTCCTAACATTCTCCTCGAGCCTGGAGCCGAGTGGGAAGACTTTATGAATCTCCATTACAGCATGGCGCCGCAGGGTTCCGCCACGCGGCCCACCCTAGAACAACAGAAAAAGCTCAGAAAGGATGCCGAGGATGCTTTTGCCGTGTTGCGAGCCGATATGGAGCAGGCAAAACCGGATGTACTGATCGTCGTAGCCAACGATCAGTTTGTGAATTTTTTCTGGAACAACATTCCGACTTTTTTCGTAACGATCGCTGATGAGGTCAAGGGACAGTTCACCCGGCACAAGTTTCATTATCGAAACCACAAGGAACTGGGACGCGCGATCGTGCGCGCAGGGATGGACAAAGGGATTGATTTATCCTTTGGCGAACACATTGAATTACAGCACACGCAGAACGTCCCGCTCTATTTTCTTTTGCCTGAACCCAAGATCCCGATTCTACCCTTTTTCGTGAACACCTGGGTCGAGCCTGCACCGACGCCCAAGCGCTGCTATCAAGTCGGCGAGCTGATCCGAGAGGTGGCCACGAATTCGCCGGAGCGGGTGGCAATTCTCGCCACCGGTGGTCTCTCGCATTTTCCTGGCTCACCACGCATCGGCGAGATCGATACGCAATTTGATCATAAACTCCTAGAAGTGATGCGACAGGGCAAGGGCCCAAGCCTAGCCGACTACTCCGTCGAGGAGCTGTTAAAGGCGGGAGATAGCGAATTTCTCAATTGGATGGTAGTCGTCGGCACGGTTGGCGACGCGAGAGCTTCCTATACCTCGTACATGCCGGATTTCGTTGCGACGGGATGGGGATTCGTTAGCTGGAAACTCAGCTAGCACCGGGAGTGAGTATGAGTTGCTATCACCTTAGCCGTTTACTCTTTGACCTAAAAATGGACGAGTCGTGCGTCAAGAGAGCGCTAGCGGATTTCGAATCGGTAATGAAGGAATACGATCTCACCGAAGAAGAAAAAGCTGCCCTCAGGGCGGGAGATCCGCGAAAATTGCGCCAGCTAGGCGTGCACGGCATGCTTTGCCTTTACATCAAGCGTCTCCAACCCGAGTTTCGCGACAACATCTATTGGCAGCAAAAATAGACGCACGATAGTTGATCCGGCTCGGTTGCCGGCATCGACTGTTGTGTTCTCCTCTAGCTCGGCGTTTTTCTCCGCTGCTGCCGCATACAGCCTTTCCTAGTTTCGCCTTTGACAGAGATGGCCCTCGACTTTTGACCGTCTGAGATGGGTCTGATAGTATCCGGCACACTTCAAAGATCAGGGGGCTGGCGATGGATCTTGGATTAAAAGGCAAAGTTGCGCTGATAGCGGGTGCGAGCCAAGGCATGGGACGAGCTACTGCATTGGGTTTTGCCCGTGAGGGTGCAAAGGTCAGCATCTGTGCGCGCGGCGAAGCGGCGTTGAACGAAGCAGCAGCGATGATTCGCAAGGAAAGCGGCGATGAGGTGATGACTATGGTTGCGGATATGTCCAAGCCGGAGGACATAAAACGCTTCGTTAACGACAGCGCACAGCACTTCGGCCGACTGGACATCATCGTCAATAACGCCGGCGGCCCGCCCCCCGGCGAGTTCATGAAATTCACCGACGAAGACTGGAACAATGCTTATAACTTGAGCTTCATGAGCACCATGCGCATGACCCGTGAAGCCGTGCCGCACATGCGCAAGGTCGGCGGCGGCCGGGTCATCAACATCACGTCTTATGCTGTCAAGGAACCCATCGCGGGATTGGTGCTATCGAACGCGGTGCGCAGTGCGGTTATCGGTTTGGCCAAAACCCTCTCGCGCGAACTGGGGCGGGATAATATTCTGATCAACAATGTTTGCCCGGGTCGCATTG
>Ga0209799_1000142_pt1 | contig 12750 bp, 9 predicted proteins | sample PanSoiPlo36MoBio_FD_188324 | JGI IMG/M metagenome (GOLD analysis project Ga0209799, IMG submission 188324) | Tropical forest soil microbial communities from Panama analyzed to predict greenhouse gas emissions - Panama Soil Plot 36 MoBio (SPAdes)... | ecosystem: Environmental > Terrestrial > Soil...
CCATCACGGGAATGCACGAAGACAATCCGGGAACCAAAGAGATCGGCCGGCATGTCTTGGTTATTCAAACCGGCGCCTCCGCGGCTTCGATGCAAGAAAGCTTGAAGCTCTTTTTGCTCCTCATCGAGCGGCTGCTCACTCGCGATGAAAATGCCATCGCAAATTTCCGAGCTGAATATTGCTTGCCGATTCCTCGGCGCTTTACCGTGCGTTCTCCGGTTCCGGATTATGTGAGAGCGGCGGATTTGCTGTTGGCAAAACTTAAGGGCGAGCCTCACGAGAGCGAGATCCCTCAGATCGAAGCTAAACAGCATCCCATTCCCAACTTGACCGTCGACCTCAAGGAGGCCACAGTCGCGCTTGTCACCGAAGGCGGCTTGGTACCAAAAGGAAACCCTGATCGTCTAGAAAGCTCGCGCGGATCGAGATATTTCAAGTATCCGCTCGAGGGGCGTGAGAACCTCAGGCAGGGCGAGTTCGAAGCCAAGCACACAGGGTACGACACCTCCACAGTCGACAAGGACCCCGACCGGATCGTGCCGCTGGATGCCATGCGCATCCTGGAGAAAAGCAAAAGATTTAAGAAGCTTTACGATCACTACTTTGTCACCACGGGCACCGGCGCCATGCCGAGCAAGATGGAAGAAATCGGCGCGGGGATTGCTGAGGAGCTCACCAGCTCCGGAGTCGGAGCAGTGATCTTAACCGCCACCTGAGGAACCGGAACACGTAGCGGCGCTACGATCGGGAAAGAAATCGAGAAAAAAGGAATTCCCGTAGTACTCATCACCTGCCTCTCCAACGTCGCGACGCAAGTTGGAATAGGCAGGATTCTCGGCGGAAACAAGTTTCACTATCCGGTGGGACAGCCTGAACTGCCCCCGGAAGAAGAGCTGCGCTGGCGCGTTGGTCTTTTAGAAAAAGGCCTCGCCGCGCTGGAAACGCCGGTGAAGGGACCGAAGGTATTTTAGCCGCATTATTCGCTGCAAGCACCGGTCAATGGACAAGCCTTCCGAACCTAAGCAATAGGCCTATACTCATAAGTGAATTCAGCTTCCTTTCTCAGAACCCATATTTCTCTACGACCGCCATGGCCATATCGAAGGCGGGCTTGAGCTTTGCCCGGCTGCTGACTTCCCGGTAAGCCTCCCGCACCGCTTCGTCTCTGAATACGTCCTCGACCGCAAGCGCACGCTCCAGCCGACCTCGCTTGACCATTTCTTGAATGATTCTTTCCACTGCCGGCCGCTCTATACCGCCGTCCATGGGAAGTGCCCAACTGTCAACCCGATCAGGCGCCGAAGCAATGAAGAGACTTTTTTCATCTTCGTTATGTGTGAGTTTTCTTAGCCGCGTTTCCAGATCGTGGAGATATTCGAAGTTCTTCACCTCCCGCATAAACCAGAATGTCCGAATGATGGCTCGGAAGTAAGCCTTTAGCTCCTCAACTCGCTGTTCGATTGTTCTTCGCGGCGCCACGGTGACCTTTCCGGGACGTCGGGGAAACACTTTGTTGGGGTCGAGAATGACTGGATAACCTTCTCGTTCGAGTTGATCGGAGAAAGGCGGCGAAGAGGTGATCGCGTTGACTTTTCCGGATCGCAGCATTTCGATGTGAGCCGGGTTGTTCCGGTAACCAAACACCGGGTCTTGAACCTGTTCCACCTCAGTCTGCGGGTTGACACCGGCCTCTTTTAAAGCCTCTTCGATAAAAAATTCGACGAGCCCACCGCCGTCAGCTGAGACCTCTCGGACACCGATCTTGCCACCGCGGAGTTTACTGATATCGGTGATATGCTTCGAGCCGTACCATTTGAGGAATGGTGTGTAGCGCCAGCCCCCGACAATGTAAACGTCGGCCCCTTTAGCTCTTTGATAGATGGCCGATTCTGTGTCCACCGCCGTGGCGATATCCACGCCATGTTCCTTGATCGCGAGTCCGAGGGTTTGGCTTTCCGACGGACCCGGCAGAAGTCCGCCGCGCTCATATTCGTAGCGTGTAAGACCTTCTTCCTTGAAAAAACCTTGTTCCTCGGCGACATAAATCGCAACCCAGTGGCCAACATGATAGTTGACATTGGCGATGAGAAGACTTTGATCGAGAATGCTCACAGTGATTCTCCTTTTCCTAGGTCTTTATTTGCGGCGCGGACAAAACTGAAGTCATAAACGCTCTCCGGCGCGATCTCCTTTTCCACCTGCAGGACCTTTCTCTGCATGGAGATCATTCTCTCCTGCAGGCTTCGGGGAATGGTGCCATCCTGCGAGAAAAGCTTGACCCCGGTCCGATAGAGTTCCAGACCGTCAGTCTCAGAAGACTTTGTGGCTTTGGCCAATCGGGCGACAACTTCCTTTTCGTTGGCCTTGATCCAATAGAAGGTTTTGAGGGCGCCACGAGTGAAACGGCGGACAAAATCGGGCTTCTGAGAAATATTTCTCTCGGTTGCCACTGCTCCCGCCGAGACAAACTCGATGTGATCGCCAAAGAAAAGCAATTCGTTGAAGCCCTGTTTCCTGGCGATGATCGTTTCCGGATGGGTCAGGACCGCCGCATCGACCGCGCCGGTTAGTAAGGCCGTCAGTCTGTTTGGCGGCGGCTCGATGGCCCGCAAAATCATATCGCGCATGGGTTCCAGACCAAATCTTGGCAGTAGCTCGCGCGTCATCTGATCCAGGGCGGCGCCAAAACTGGAAACTGCCAACTGTTTTCCTTTTAAATCTTGAAGCCTTTTCATGCCTTTGCCGCCGAGAAGAAACCATGAAGGACGAGTATCAAAGGCCATGACGATCTTGAGCGGCGCGCCTCGCAGGATCGCGCCTCCGCCTTGCCCGAGCATCTGACTGTAATCGAAGCTCCCGCCGATCAGGCCCTGAATACCTTGGAGCATCCCAGCCATGATGGGCTGGAGCTCGATTCCCTCTTCCCGATAAAAACCCTTCTCCCTGCCAACAGTATAGACGAAGCTTGTGATGTTCGGCGTGCCGGCGACATGAATCTTTGCTTCATCCAACGCGAAGGAGAATCCGCTGAAACTCGCGCATAAAACCAGAGACAAAAGAACGACAAACGTTGAGCGGTTAGATCTGTTGGCACCGCTTAACCTCATGAGCGTCTCCGTCTGTTGAAAGATCGTCATCCGATTTCCTTTACTGCTTAGCCAGCGCGTGGTCAAACTGTTTCCTTCTTTTCTTACCATCTGTCCTTCATGATTTGTCTTGTCCTTAGGCCGCGCTATACGAACACGATTTCCTGCTTGACCCGATCCACGCGAGCGGATCATAGAAACGCTAGTGCTCAGCAGAGAAAGAAAAAAGAGCGTATGCTGTCTGCCATAATATTTTCACTAATTGTTTTCAGCACCGCTTCGCAGGTGTTTTCCGCTGAAATTCAGAAACTCGACCGCATTCGCATCGGCTATTCATCGATTTCGAGCAGTCGGATTGCCCTTTGGGTCACAAGCGACATGGGCTTTTTCAAAAAACAGGGCCTTGCTGCAGAGGTTATCGTCACTCCGGGCATTCAGGGCACCCAGGCGCTCATCGCCGGCGAGCTTCAGTTCTATCTCGGCGGCGTCGATTCAGCCGCTCTGGCGGCTTCGAGAGGATCTGACCTGGTTGCTTTAGCGACTGCTGAACCCATCGAATACAAGCTCATCGTTCAGCCCGGTATCAAAACCGTCAAAGATCTAAAGGGAAAGAAAGCCGTCGTCGATCGGGTTGGTGGCACAAGCTACTATGTATCACTCCAGATACTTGAAAAGGTCGGATTGAAGCCAGGAGACATCGATCTCGTGCAAGTCGGTGGTGGCGGGAATCAAAGAGTGGCGGCGTTCAAGTCCGGTGTCGTCTCTGCGGTTGTCACGGCCACCGATCGATTCGAACAATTAAAGATTCCCTATCATGTTCTCGCGGACGCGATGGAAATGGACATCAAGGTAATGGGCAATTCTTATCTTACGACTCGAAGTTTTCGCGACCAAAACAAAGACGTGGTGCTGCGCACTTATGAGGGCCCTGGTGCAAGGGAGACGTTGGGCCAAGGATCCAAAAAATCGCGAACAGGTTCTCAAAATTTATAACCGCTATCTCCCCAGCTCGGAAACCTCCTTCATGGACTATTTGTACCGCAAGAATGTCGAGCCGATTCCGCTTTATCCCTATACAAATATCGAAGACCTGCGGATTTTTCTCTCTTATCTCACTGAAGCGAACCCGACTCTCCGGAGCCTGAAGCTAACGGAATTCATCGATAACAGCTTTCTCAAACGGGTGGAACAGGAACCCGGCAATCAGCCGTAACCTGGGTTTAAATCTCAAGACGCCGAGCTGTGCAATCGCTCGGTCAAAAACGGTTTGAACGACTTGAACGGATTGAACCTTTTGAACGGCCCCTGTCCGTCTTGTCAGTCGAGCGTAGTCGGCGCGAAAATCTCCCCGATGTCGAGTCGTCGATCGGTCAGCCCTTGCTCAACCGCGTAACCCAGCAGCGTCTCAAGTGCAACTCGATTCTTCTCGATCGAATAAGGCCAGGGATCCGGACCAAGAATCGCCATCTCCTCCTCCTGTTCGGCTACGAAGAAGGGCTCGGAGGCGTCAAACTCCGCAGCATTCTGTCCCAGTCCACGATTAAACCCAACTCCCCGCCGTCGTAAGACGATCGCCAGCACTATTCACCGTCTGGGTATTCGCGAAGATGAGCTTCGACGCGCATATCCCGACGCGACGATCTCCAACATCGGCTGAATAAGGTTTTCAAGCCACGTCTTGGCAGGGCGAGCAGCGTTATTACCGTCCTAGGTAGGCTCTTTAGCGACCTCCGGTCCTGCTGCATCACCGCCCGTGACCGTTTGTTGTCGCTGAGCGTTACAATCTTTACCTCGGAAAAATTCTCCCGGGCACTTATAATAGAGAAATGTGAGATCAAAGCATATGCAATGATTTGATCTGAGACTCCCCCTTACCCTCTCAAGGGAACGACGTTTCAATTCCAAATTCGCATTACTGCCTACTGTAACGCCACGTAAACCAGTGGTCTCTTACCCATCTGGCCTGCCAAAGAAGCAAAAGTCTTTGCATAAGGTGCAAGCTTATCCTTGTTGTAATCAACTGTGACAGCAGGGCCTGCTGCCCATTGAACCAAGGCGGAGAGGTTTAGCTTCTCCGGCTCTCCAAAGGCTCGATGAAGATCACCACGAACGAGATAGACTCGAATTAGAAGCGCCAGAGCTTCCTTGCTCGCAGGGTCGATTTGCAGACCTTGAGCCGATGCCTGCTGCATGACGCCAGTAGCCATTTCGCCAAAGCCTGAGTCTGCATCCTTCTGCAGTCGATCACAGCCAGATAACAACAATGAAATGATGGCTAACACCGCGAACCCATACGCGAGACCCGTTCCAAACTTCATTCAATCACCCGTTTTGTATTGTTCCTAGCTCTTTTATTCGCTCCCCGGGAATTCCGCTGAAGATCGACTTCAAGAACAAAGACATTACTTTTCTGCACGGCGAACCGAACAATTATGAATGGGAGGAATAGTAATTCACGGCGCGCTCAAATGCCGAATGACGCGGGATGCTTTGCTCTGAGGTAGGTCCACAATTTGTCGGCATTGGGATTTGTAATGGTGTGAAGCATTGAACTACGCTTCACGCGATACCTTGCCAGGATTTCTGGAATTTGCACGCCCCAACCACCAACTCTGGCGACTCTAAACCACAAATCAAAATCCTCCCATCCCATTACCGGCATATCTGTAGCATACCCGCCGGCTTCTTCCCATGCCTGCTTTCGATGTAAGACCATCGCATCAATGAAATTGCCGTGCTGCAAAGTAATTGGATTCCACGGCTTCGTATTTCCGATACCCGACTCCTCTCCGAATTTTTCCAGCAAACAATAGGCAAAACTCGCATCACAATGTTCCAACGCCCCCAGTAACCTTTCGAGGCAACGCGGATACAACAAATTATCGGCGTCCAGTATGAAAACAAAGTCTGTCCGTGCGCGGGCGAAGGCTGTATTGCGAGCATACGGCAAACCCCGGTTCGACTTGTGGCGGATCAGCAAGACGTCTCTAAAAGCAGTCTCATTTTTTTCAAGCCAGTCGGTGACGACCGTAAGGGAGCCATCGGTAGAGCAATCGTCCACAACAATCAGATCGAGATCTTTTAGGGTTTGGGACTTCACAGACTCTAAACAAGGAATAATATAGTCGCGGTAGTTAAATAAACTGATGGCTACAGTTACTACCGCCGTTGTTTCCCTTAGTAATTTGCACTTTATGAATTCCAAGAATTCTGGATTCGACAACTCACGGGAAGTACCGGATACTTTCCCAACGCTACTCTGCTGGTCCATGGAGATCACTAGAGGGCTTTGGAGTTCGTGTTCCCGGCCCGCAGTATCAGTTGCTATGACCCTCAAGTCATGTTCCCCCAAACTATAATGGTTTAAGTCCAAAGTTACTTTGAAACCAGAGTTCAGGCTATGCTGCCAACTTGGGAATGCCTCCTTAACGTCCTCTCTATGGTTGGTTATCCTAGGCAACGTCGCGACCTTACGTCCATCTATGATTACTGCTATTTCTCTGATCTTGCCTTTTTCAGATACAAACCAGCCGCTAACGGGAGTTCGCGCAGCTTTACTCTTTTTGATTTCTATTCCATGCCAGTTTTTGAGGTAATTCGAATTTCGATGTGGAACGTCCAGGTAGCCGCAAAACGTGGGATCATAAAATTGGTACGGGTAGGGTTGAAGTATCGGGCATAATGAATTCTGTATTTTTCCGACCGATGCCTCTGGCTTTGATAAAAGCGCAAGGGACTGCCAGCCTAAAAGTGCTTCTCGGGAAACGAATTCAACATTAAAGAATTCACCCCAGTGTTCTTGGATCCACCAATTGGAATGATAGACCATCGCTCCTCCCTCATCCCAATTCCGATGCGAATGGCGGATTAACATCCCCGTAGTCCGCTCATCGAAGGGTTGTCCCGTTGTATATTCATATGCTACGCGGTTGTGAAATGTGCTCAGCAGAATTCCACCAGGTCTTAAAACTCGTCGTAATTCCGCCAGCCAAGCTTTCCATGCTGCCGTAAGATGGGTAAAAACGGATATGACGTAGATGAGGTCAAAATAGTCTGATTCGATCGGCAACTCCGCGATGTCCTGATTTTGAAAAACATGACAATTCGGTAGGTTTTCAGACAACCAAGAAATACTTGGAGCGTGGATATCACAACCCCAGAATTCTCCTTTCGAAGCCTCAGTTTGGAAGTGTCTTAGTACTCTGCCAGTGCCGCATCCAAAATCGAGAACTCTCTTGTACGCAAAGTTGAACGTCGCAGGAAGGCTACGAACGATACAATCCCGGATCTGTTGACCTTGAGCCTCGAATTCTTCGGCTACCGTTCCACTTACTCGCTTCGCAAGCTCATCAGGAGGGAAGGGCGCCTTAATTCGGGTGACCCTATCGTTCATGCCGATGACGCGCTCTCATGTGAGAGATTCTGCGACCAGTTAGGGAGTGAAACGCTACATGAGCGCAAAAGGAGAGGACGAAGAGAATCGGTTAGCTTACATTGTTCGCTCAGCATCTGAAATCCTTTGAGCGCGATCGCCTGCGCTTCAGCCTGACCCTTAGGATCCGCCAAATAGTACTCGACAACGTCGGCAATTTGGCTTAAAGGTGCTTCTACAAAATGCACGCCCGGCTGAAAAGGTGGGCCCTCACCGCACGGCTCGGTTATTACTAACGCTCTGTTCCAGATGCCGTGCATGACAATACGATGCCATTCGAAATACCTATCCGCGCCACGATGGATGTTGAGTATGATCTTCGCTCTCTGCGCCAGCCCGACAGAAGTATTAGTGTCCATGGTTGTATTCAACCCCGCGAGCAGCGGACCTTGCGCACTGGGAAGGTATAGATAGCAAGAATGATTCGACAGCGCCCGAGAGGCATGGGCAAAGAACTTTTCTCTCCTCGCCGACAACGTCCCTAAGAACAGAACGTCGATCGGACGTTCAACAAAAGGCTTGCGAAGATACGTGCTTTTGCATATCTTTTCGCCTAAAAACAAAGTTCCGTAGTGGTTCGGCAGTTCTTCAATTTCCCGGAACAACTTAAAATCGGGCAAATAGCCGAGGGGGAGATATTCACAGTTGAATCCCGCTCTAGCGATCTCCTGCGAGGAGGTGTTATTGATGTCCCATATTCTACACGCCTTGGAAAAGTAATCGCGTGCACGCGCATACCATTGAGTCGACGGCTGCTCAGTATTGAACAATACTAAATTGCTAGGCAAAGATTGATTGGACAGCTCCCGACCCGCACCAAGATAGAAAAACTCATGGGGTGCAACGACCAAATGCCAGTCAGCAACTTCTGAAAAGCCTTCTCCTTCGTCTCTTATATCTACTTGGAACCCGAGACTCTGAAACCCCGCGGCCAGAAGATCTCTGAACTCTGAGAAAAAATAATTTCCTAATGAGCTTGTGTAAATTGCGAAATGTTGCCCTCCAAAACGCTGAACTGGTACCGCTTTACGGACCATTCGCCCGTTGTGGGTTCCATTTTGCGTGGTCCGCTGCGCGGCTGGTTTATTTGCTGACTCCCATATCACTAAGGGTTCAAACTGCGCAGAATGGGTTCCATTGGAAGATGTGTACCCGTTCCGAAGGCGGTCCTTTAGGGCTGCTAGCACAACGTCGTACAGCCGCCGACGTCGAGTTCCGGGCAATAGCACTTTATTTTTGACTGGCCTTAGCCGATTCGTTAGCAACGACCCAAAAGTGCCATGTAGGGCGTCCAGGGCAATACGTTGGTGTTGCACGGTCGCTTGAAGAACCGCCACATCTTGAAGCAAACGCTTTTGGTCTGACCCAAGTTCAGTTAATTCTCTCTCCCTTTCTTGACATCTAATACCCGTTGATATCAGTTGGTGATTTGAGTGATCCTGTTGGGTGACGAGGTCAACAATTTGAAGATCTTTATCGGCTAGTTCTTGTTGCTGACCTCGAACCGTAGCCTGCAGATTCAGCACCTTTCGACCCAACCGCTCTTGGTCTAAGCTAAGTTGATCTAACTGACACTGGCTCGCCGTTAGAGCTTGCTGCTGTGAGCTGAGTGCAGACTGAAGCTCTGCCACATCCCGCGTCAGTCGGTCACGGTCTTCTGTTATGCGTTTTGCATGTTCTTCTTTCTCCGTTAGAGCTTGCTGCTGTGAGCTGAGTGCAGACTGAAGCTCTGCCACATCTCGCGTCAGTCGGTCACGGTCTTCTGCTATACGTTTTGCATGTTCTTCTTTCTCCGCTAGCGCTTGCTGCTGGTCTTCCTTTTTTGATCGAAAGGTGTCCAGTTCCCCCTCAGTCCTTACAAGGCGATCCGCAAGGTCACGAAGAACCTTTTCCGGCATCATCAGCTCGAGTCGAGCACGCTCGAGGTTAAAAGGACGCAACGTTGCAGGGTCCCTAAGAAAGTAATGGTTCTCATCGTGGATCTGGTCATACTGGATGTGCCACCCCTTTGAACGTTCACTCTCAAGGAAGCGCTTTTTTCTCTCGGCAAAGACCTTCTTTAGACCATGCCGTTGCCCGCGAATAGGGTAATGCCGGAGCAGGAATGAGATGGGAAAAACCCGCCGGCCTTCGAAACTCACCTCATGACCGCCCGAGCGCACAAGGGAGGCCTGCGTCTTGCTGGCCTTCCAACACTTGAGTTGCACCTTATCGAACTCGGCACCATTCTCGAAGAACGTAAAATAATCGCGGGGGTCGTCACCGCGTTGAAAATTGTCATCGATCGGACAAAAGTTAAGAACTTGAAAATTGATACAGTTGTAACCGAGCTTATCGACCCAGCGAATCGCCGCCTTCAAAGTGAGCCCGGGCCAAGGACTTTCACGGAATTCATCGGCATCGTGGTGGATTAGCCAATCCGCAGATAGCTCAGTTGCCAGCTTCTCCTTTCGACGAAGAATCCCGCTCCAGTCGAATGGACCTGGCGTCTCGCACCTGGAGGGAAGAGACGGGGGAAAACGCTCAATTTGTAGAAGACCTCGACCGAGCCACTGGCTCGCCTCTTTCGTGGTATCATCCGTCGAGTGATTGTCGATGAGGTAAACATCGATACCATTCTCGACAAGGTGCCCGATCACCGCAGAGATGATATCTTCCTCGTTGAACGCAGAAATAACTGCGACGACGCGAAACGAATCAGTCATCGAAGAGTGCACCACACGATTAAATGAACCGGTGTCGCTTGCCGACTTTACCCGGCACGGTTTGGAAAGATGCCGGGCCGCGCCAGAACGCTTGTCCAGAGGCGCAGTCGCTTCATTTTCGTTTGTCTTACTTGAGTCGCGCTTATCCTGCATTGTTTTGTGAGGTAGTGTCGTGGTCGGCATGGGCTTGCAATCTGCGTCTCTGATTTTCCAATCCCAGAACCGCTTCTCTCCAATAGCTCTGAAAAACCGATCTTTGCCTTTCCCACACCGCTCTGACAACGGGAAACATCTCTGTGTCTCGAACACTATCATTCGAATAACAGCTCACCAGCGCTTCATTGATCAGGGCTCCTCTCCGCCCCCCTCCGCTAAGACGAAGCACCAACTCCCAATCGGACTGCTCCGGCCGGTCAAAACTGGTATCATAACCCCCCGCCTGCTCCAGTTGCTCGCGCCGCACCACCGGAAAAGGGACTCGATGACAGCCGGCGAGATCCGCCGGGCTCGCCGATTCCGGAATCCAAACAAACCCGGTCTTCTCGTCGTACAACCCGCAAGTCACAAAGGCGATATCGCAGTCCGACTCTAAAACGCCCAGGGCCCTTCCAATGTAAGTGGCGTCTACCACCTGCTCCGCTCCCAGAACGAATAGCACTGATCCCTGGCTTCGCCTTAACCCAATATTGCGCGCCTTAACCAACCCCACTCCATCCGTGCGGATTACCTCCACGTTGGACTCCCGATCCCAATGTTCCAACAGCTGCACCGTAAGGGGATCGATGGAGCCGTCATCCACGACAACGATCTCGTCTCTCGGCCCCAACTGACGCTTGACGCTATGCAAACAGATCGGCAGCTGTCTCCTCTGATCGCGGCAGGTCAACACTACGGAGATTCGAGGAGACATTTTTTTCTTGGCTAACCGCCGGCCCAACAACTTCAAGTGACTGAATCCGCGCCGCAGCGGCCGTGTCAACCTCCACGATCGTGATCCCAGAACCAATCTCAAAGCTCCCTCAAGAACCTCAATCCGTCGCGCTTCACCAGCGTCCGATGACGACCGTAACTGTGCCGGAGCGCAGAACTCGAGGGTGCGCTTCTCAATTGCCTCCAGGACCTCCGGTAGAAATCTGCTGTAGCTCTCAGCATGCTTTTCCACCAGGTAGCGCATGAGCAGGGCATGATTGCCAGGCGCGGTGCACAAACTGCTCATCGAGCCTTTACGGATCCGATAGCGGAAAAGATACTCCGGAATAACCGTGCCGTGCAGCCCTCGCTCAACCAGACTGATCGCCAAGTCCCAGTCCTCATACCCCGCCACCGGCATGCCGTCATCAAAACCTCCAACCTCCGCCAAAGCGTCCCGACGGGTGAGCGCTGCCGTACAAACCGTATCCTCCGCCAACAGGTTTGGAAAGTCACAAGAAGTTGGACTCCATTCGAAATTTCGATCACCGAAAGTTTTTAGCCAGCACGAAACAAACGCAAAGGAAGGATTGACCTCTAAAATCTCCACCGTACGGCGGAGAAAATCCGGCTCAAATAAATCATCGGCATCCAAACAAGAAATGTAGCAGCCTCTCGCTTCTTCGATTCCGAGATTTCTGGCCTTGGCTAATCCTTGATTCAAAGTGCGCAAGATCCGCGTCTTCGGCCTTCTATAGGAAGTAAAAAGATGACGCGTCACCGGATCTGTCGACCCGTCGTCTATGATGATGATTTCAAAATCCTGAAAAGTCTGATCCAAAACACTCTGAACAGCTTGATCGAGGTAAGCACCCAAGTTGTAGCAGGGTATAACCACCGAAACCGTTGGGTTAGTCGTTCTCAACCTCAATCCTTTTTTCTGGGTCGATCAACGTGTTGCATAATTGCATGTCTGCTAAACGCGGGATAATTCATCCTGACCCACATGACCCAATTATGTTAGGCACAGCGGGAGCGTTACTGTATAGGGGGTACAAAATCCTGCGGTCACGTAGTGAATAGAACAGCGAAGGCAAGAGTCATAACTCTTTCTCTCTTCGGACGCTCCTTAACCACTCCACGACCGGTCGATCAGTTATGCCAGATCCAGCCACTCCACGCGCGTTAGAGTAAAGTCACATGCGCCACTCAGATCTCATCAGGGTGAGTTGCCTTACAAAGCCGCGGTGAGACATTAGCTAGGCAATCCAAGAAGAACCGGTGATACTTTTCGGCAAAGAATATCAATTGGCTATTAATACGAGACGAGCGGGAGAGGAAGGAATCGGTTGCCCCGAGCATGAGGATCTATAATTTAAATAAAGAATTGAGTTAGTTTACTGCCCGGTACGAATTTCGTCAAGAAAAAATAGTTCTTTGTTGTACCAAAGTGATTATGTCAGAAAAAATAGTTCTCTGAACCGAATTGGTTCTCGGAACATGCTCTCAGGCATGCGGACGGGGATACCCGACGAAGCACACAGTCAGGAGAGCGACTCTGTTCGCTCTCACTTTAATGTAGGCATGAGGACAAGCCATCTGATCTCATTCAATTTTC
>Ga0209799_1000143_pt1 | contig 12713 bp, 18 predicted proteins | sample PanSoiPlo36MoBio_FD_188324 | JGI IMG/M metagenome (GOLD analysis project Ga0209799, IMG submission 188324) | Tropical forest soil microbial communities from Panama analyzed to predict greenhouse gas emissions - Panama Soil Plot 36 MoBio (SPAdes)... | ecosystem: Environmental > Terrestrial > Soil...
GCCCCTAAGACAGTAAGGAATAAGATGGCTTCCGGCGTGTTTCGTAAAGGGGTTCATTACGTGCGCCCCAATGGTCTTGGAACTCGGTTCAAGTGGGGAGCGGTTGTTGCATGGTTGGAACAGGAGGAAACTGGGACGCCCGACGAGGACTCTATTCCGATGGCGCGCGGCTACTTTTTGGGAGTACCAGCCAAATGAAAGAGACTCGCCTGTTGACAATGACCCGACACAATGTCTATAAGACAATATGTCTGGTAGAACGTTTCGTAAACTGCGAGAGTCCATTGGGTACAGTCAAGAGCGGTTATCGAAAGAAATTGACGTGAGTAGTCGCGGCATATCACGGTGGGAAAACGGAAGCGTTCCAATTCCCAAGATCGCGGCACTTGCCTTGCAGCATGTTGTGAGCAGGAAACGCATCCGAAAAGGGCGCTAAATGGCTTGCAAGATCAAAGCAAATCGGCACGGGAATCTCGCCCTTAAACTCCGCTGGAATGGAATCAAGTCGTGGGAGGGAACAGCCTTGAAAGACACGCCCGAGAATCGGGCCAAACTCCAGCCACTAGCGCAAGTTATTTCCCGCGAAATGCGCGAAGGCCGCTTTGATTATCTTCATCACTTCCCCGATGGAAACAAGGCCCGGCTCTTCCGTAAGGAAACAGAGCGAACGATTAACACGCAAACAGTTAAATCGTACTACAACGGATGGATTAAGAAGCAGAGCCACAGGGTGAGACCCCATCGCGTAAAGGATTATGAATCTCAGTTCTCACGCCACATCCTTCCGACTCGTGTCAAAGGGGGCACGTTTGGGACCTTATTTCTCGCAAGTCTCACGATAGATCACCTGGTTGACCTCCAGGCCAAGCTCAAAGCGAAAGGGCTTAAAGCGGCAAGTGTCAACAGTATCATTCACGGCTCGCTTCGCGCAATGCTCAAAGACGCTCGACGAACCGGCGCAATAGCGAAAAACCTGTTCGATCGTGACCTATTCACTGCCTTACCATTGACTGATACGGAAACGAGCATCGATCCTTATACGCCCGACGAACGGGACCGTATATTAGAGGACTTCCGTACAAATAGTCCTCACTACTACCCTTTCGTTTTTCATCAATTTTGGACTGGGAGCCGACCAAGCGAGGCTTGTGCTTTGCGCAGATCGTGCCTCGATCTTGAATATCAAAGGGAGAAAATCGAACGTAGCCGCGTCCAAGGGCATGAGGCTGGAACGAAAACGAAGCGTAGCAACCGCGAAATAAGACTCCATGACACTCTAGTGAAGGTTCTCAAGGCGTACCGATTGGACACCGGAGACCCTGACGCCTATGTCTTCACGACACCCGAGGGCACGCCTATTGACGAGAGTAATTTTTATAACCGGGAGTGGCTGCCGAGGCTTGAGCGCCTAAAGATAAGACCTCGCCCCTTCTACAACACGCGCCACAGCTACACGAGCTTTATGCTTTCAAGTGGTGTAAAACTCGCTTTCGTATCCGCGCAAACAGGCGACAGCATCAAAACGCTTGAGAGCCATTACGCGAAATACATTCCCGAGGCAGATACTGGCCGAGACGCGATCGAAAAATTAATTACGAAAAGTGAAACCGAGGTGAAACCGGACACTGCACAAGGCGATAGTACTGACTCCCCTACCCCGCCAAAAAAGAAAAAGCCCCTGATTTCTCGGGGGCTTAAAGATGGAGCGGGTGAGGAGGGTCGAACTCCCGACCTTATGCTTGGCAAGCATACGCTCTAGCCAACTGAGCTACACCCGCATACTCATCAACTACAGCAACCGACAACCGTTGTCAATTTCAGACCTGGCCGTGGGTTACCTTACCCTGCCGCAATCGGAAAAACTGCACATAATAACTAACCCCTGACCATACGGCGATAATGGCTGACAAGGCTAGAAAATAAATTCCAGCCACGAAAAAATCCACGTCCCAATAAGTATAGTGAACGAGCAGTCCGACCACCGCAAACGCCTGCAAAATAAACTTGTACTTACCGAGAGCCTCCGCATGCATGACAATGCCCTCAGATAACGCGATACCGCGTATGACGGTTACCGCGGTTTCACGGGCAATGATTATGACCACGAGCCACGCCGGTACACTTGGTTGTCCCGGGCGATCCATCGCAGTCAACATGATAAGAACGGCTATGACCATGAGCTTGTCAGCCAACGGATCAAGAATCTTGCCCAGATCAGAGACGCTTCGGTTCCGCCGGGCGAGGTAGCCGTCGAAGTAGTCGGTTATCGAAGCAATAAGAAACAGTGATGCCGCCAAAATTGCGGATACTCGATCACTAAATGTAAGCAGATAGACAAGGACGGGGATGATACCGATACGAAAAAGGCTAAGTAGATTCGGAAGCGTCCAAACCACGGATAGCTCTAAGGGAAGAAGAAGGGGTCGAGTAAGTCCTCAATTTATTGCATCACTTGCACGGAGTCGGCACGATAAGTTTGATAGTAACTTAGCACTCGCTTGACATAATCGCGAGTTTCGGCAAACGGTGGAATACCGCCGTGCTTTTCGACGGCCTTAATGCCTGCGTTATATGCGGCAAGCGACAACTCAAGATCGCCTTGATATTTTCCCAATAGCAGCTTTAAGTGGCGAACCCCTCCTTCAATATTGTCACTCGGGTCATAAAGATCCGCCACGTTGTGCAGGCGTGCAGTTTCCGGCATCAATTGCATTAAGCCCGTGGCCCCTTTATGGGACCGAGCGCTCGAATCAAAATCTGACTCCACCTTAATAATTGCACGGATTAGGGCAGCGTCGACATTATAACGGTTGGACGCCGAACGGATAAGACCCTCATATGAGCTAGCGGCCAATCCTGAACCCGACAACGTCGCATTACCCTCTCGTATCACACGGCGAAACCCCTGGTGGCTCGGAACGTTGGTAAACGTAAGTACACCCTGCTTATCCTTATAAACATAAACGTCAGCCACACCCACAGTCGGTAGCCAAAGCACCAGAAAAAGCGACAGAAAAAGAAAACTTAAGACCTTCATGGCTCAAATCAGGGAAAAAATTTCTCTTAGGATATCGTTGGTCACCTTTTCTGTCAAACTCAGGCAAATGTCATCCGCGAATCGCTCGTCTTACCAGGCTAGAGTGCCTAAAAAAGCTCAATGATCGCTGTCACTCTCCACAGGACGACACTAGCTTCTGGACGATCGGGAGATCGCCATCCAGAAAATCAATCTGCGCAAGTTCCTTAATCGGAATCCATTTTATCTGCTGGAAAACAAGATTCTTCAATTCTCCAGAGTAATCCTCGACTCGGAAAAATCTGAGTTTTACCCTGGCAATCTCGGGGTAAAGATGTTCATGGCGAAAGATCTCGCTTAGACGGCCCGCCTCGATGTCCAATTCTTCTTTCAGCTCCCGTCGAAGAGCGCTCTCACACCCCTCTCCTGGCTCCAACTTCCCGCCCGGGAACTCCCATTTCAAGGCAAAGGGCCCTCCTGAATCCCTTTGACACACGAGCACGTGGTCTTGGTCGAAAATCAGCCCCGCAACGACCTCAACGGTCTTCAGGTTGCGTAAAGTCAATTACTATGCTCCTCTTTGAAAACGATGGAACTTTACCCCTCATAGCGGAAGATAACGGCAAATTTGTAAAGAATTCGATTGAGAGAGAAAGCGTCTTGTGCTATTTGTTTTCAATTCGACATGTTCTAGTACATTACGGAAAAGTCTCGAAACAGCAATCAGGCTGTCGTCAGAATTTGACTAAGCGGGGAAACGCAGGCGAGGAAAAAGATGGTTGAACGCTATCGTAATCATCTAATTTTCGTAAAGGCTGAGCAGGATCCCGTTACAGCTCTTTGGAAAGCTGGTACCCATATTCAATTCAATGAAGATCCCCGAACCTTTCGAGACGTTTGGCTGCCGCGACCCACGGTTGGTTTTAGGACAAAGAGAAACGCTGAAAAACAGAGGATGAAAGAAGCCAAAAGGTGGGTCGATGACCGGCTTCTCGAAGCGAAGACAACAAAAAAAACCTCACTGGTCTCCAACCTTTTAGACAGTGAAAATCCTCTAGCGGAGCCCCACGAGAAGGACGAAGCGGCTCCCAGCGCGAATTCCGCTCGGGCGGAGTGAAAAGGACAAGTTAGCCCGCAATTACGTCAACATGGCTATCAATTTGTTAGATCTTCGTTTTATTCTTGAGCAAAGGTGCCAGCTCCTCGTAATGCCATCTCGCCCAGCCGAATCTTCTTGTAGGCCTAGGCAGCTTACCGTCCCGTAACCAACGCTCGATAGTATCCTTTGAGACACCGAAGAGTTGCGCAACCTGCCGTTTGTTGATGAATCTAGGAGGCATCAGGCAAGTGATCTTCGGCCCATGATTCTATCGCGGCTTTTGTACGGACGGCTCTTGCACAATACCACCGAAATCGATCGGCCTATGCCCTCACCCAAGTTTGCCTTATCCCAAAATAGAGGGAACTTTGTCACAATCTGTTCAATTAAAGCAGAGTCAACTGACTAGGCGAGTCCCTGGTGGGTAACATTATCCTTTGTATACTGGCCTACTTATAAGCTTCCCAATCTGGATTGTCAACGATAACCGGGTAAAGGAAGGCTCATGTGCGACCCCAGCAATTTTTAGGCTGGCTTTAACCACGAAAACCGGATTTGCCCTGAGCCGCGGCTCTGTTTAGGAAATAAAATTCGTCGGAACCTCATTCCGTTCTGACATCGCCCACATTAGTGCTACGATCCAACCGATAATCGTCCAACCGAAAACTAGATTGACATAGAATATTGCTCGCGTACTTTTCACGTGCATCCACCACGCCAAGCCAGTCGGCACGAAATAGATGATAGCGCCGACAACAAGAAAGATCCTTTCGGCGATTTCCATCGGAGGGTTAGCTCCTATTGCGTCTCTTCTTTTAGCGTCATGCATAGAGGGCTGTCAACACTATCGATAACATATTTAATATGGCATATATCTTAGACGCTTCGCGGTCATCTACAAGGGCCAAGTTCAAAGACAATGATGAACAAGCAGTCGAGTCTCGATTCGGTGCAGGAATCTTTCGCTGCGACCTTCCCCAATTTCGTCTCTCTTTCCTTCTCATCCTGCTGCAACTCATGACATAAAGTGGGGAAAGAATTTGAACGGCTGGCTGCCGAATATCGGAAACTCAGGAGCCGTGAATTTTCGATGCGAGGTGAGGACACCCGTAGTAAGCTCTCAAGAAGAAGCCAAGGCAATTACCACATTTCAGGCACTGTCGAATTAATCGCCTGCATGGGAATCTTGCCGCTGCTTCTGGTATCGCGATTCCCAAATAGCCATTACACTTGGCGCAGGGGCGTTGTAGACGCGCTATTGAATAACGTCGGAGATATCACACTCACCATCCATGACTCTTAAATGCTCAGCACCATTGCATCGTGCCGTAAAAAGGAGACAAAAACGAGTCTTGAACCCGATTGCTCGGTGCATCGCTTGCTAAAATACAAACGCAAGCTTGCCAAGCGCCAGCCGAGATGCCGATGAAACACTCTTTGTACCTCGTTGTATTTTGCTTCTTTCTGCTGCGGAGTTGACTGGCTGCGAGATGATTGAAGATACGCTTCGATGATCGGGAGTACTACGGATCATTCTGGTAATCGAGATTGTCGTTTGGCTTGTTACCAGACCAAGGCCCGAGAATGCATTGACCGTCCGCTCGAACCGTTATGTCTTTGAGGTTCACGGAGTGGCGCTGTCATACCGTCACCTAGCGCATGGCGCTGAGGTTATATAAAAATGCCCGGTATGGCCAATGCCGTCGGATTGCTAGCGGTTGCGGTGGTGCTACTGGTGGGGTGCGCTACCCAGCAGACCCCAAAAGCAACCGACGCCACGAGTCCACGACACTATAACCGTGACCTGTATGAGTGCGAACGTCAGGCCACCTTTGCCGCGTCGGCACAAAGTTTTTGATAACTGCATGAAGGCTAGGGGATACAAGGAGAAGTGACAAGGCCTGTCATCGTCACCAAGGACAATTTGGAAAAGGCTTCAGTTAATGAGTTCTTTCGCTATCCTCTTTTCTGCCCTAGAACGCATGACTGTGTGGAAGTGGAAATATCAACAGGGCGATTGAGGTTGGGCACCGGCGGCCGCAAATTTTGTGCGGCAGGAACGAATCCGTTTACCTAGACAAAAGTAACAACGCCCTCTGCCCATTGTCAGCACAGCCCGAAGAAGAAAACCGCCAGTTAGAAAAACTGTGTTATCGAGTCGGTCTAATACTTAACTAACGGGTAACCTTGGCAATTCTGATTTGTTGCGATGAAATTGTTGAAAAACGTTGAGGTTTTCTACCACTGTGCTAGTCATCAGCGCTTTCCTCGCATTCCCATCGGCAGGACACAGTAAGGGCTCGTGATACACTCTCCTCAATTAGAACTGATTCTCTGTTTGTAAGGACTTGACTATCTTGTCCATTTTTGATCAATTTTGATCCCTGCGGTTATTCTCAACAGAAAAGAGGTGTCTGAAGTAAGTATGGGCAAAGTCTATGAGTCTCTGAAAGAGGTTGTGAAATTACAGCGGAGCAAGAACGATCCCGTTGCCCTGCCTGGGGTAAAACCCACCGATGCATCAAGTTTAGACGTGGAAATAGGCGAGCTTGTGCAAAGGATCACCGGATTGAGGGCGGCTGTAAGCCATCGAGAAGAAGAAATCAAGAAAGAAACTCAGCAGGTTATTCAAACTCTCAGCGAAGACTTCGCGATCTTGGAAACTAAGCTTCGGGACGCTGAGGAGACCGCCCGTAGAAAAGAGTCTGTAAGCCAAAAGATGGAAGAACGCCTTAACGCAGAGATCCACACATTACAAAATGAGTTGAATAGGGAGAAACAAACTTTGCAAAGCCGGGACAATGAGATCAAGGATCTCAAGTCAAACATGGAGGTCTTTGCAAAGCAATTAACGGAGTCGGAAATAGCTATCAAACAAGCAAAAGCTGATGCGGTGCTTGAGGCTAGCCGTACCGAGCAGCTCACAGAAAGTTTGAAGAGCAAGATCGCTGCATTAGAAGTCACCATGAGCGATATGAAGGAGATCATTCGCAGTAAAGAAGCCACCATCAATGCGCTGGAACAAGAGCTCGGTACCGCGATCCGAGACTTCGAAAACCAGTTGGAAAACAAAGAGGAACTTCTGGCAGGTCGAGATGCAGAGATCAACGATCTAAAGTCCAAATTGCAGGTGCTGACGGGCAAGATCCAGGGAATGTCTTCATTTTTGAAGCAGGCAGAAGCTCTGGCGATCGTAGAGGGGCAAAACGGCAGCATGCTCGCTACAAGTGAGCCGTTAGATGGAGTGAAAAAGAAACTGCCGGAGTCGCCGTTTAAGGTTAAGGTTCCGGCGGCCACGTCAAATGAACAAACGAACGTGGCTCAAAAAACTGTGTCGCCAGACTTTTTCGACCTCATGAACCAAGAACTCACGGTGATCATGGGCCCCCAAGCATCGGCGATTGTCCGTGAGCGCGTGGCGGCTCTCGGTGAATCGATGCAAGAATTTCCTAAGTCGCGCCTTGCCGAGCTCTTGGAGATTCTTAGCAAAGACGTTGTGGATGAGCCCTCGAGAATCGGTTTTCGCAAGTGGTTTGTGAAGCAGCATGTCTAGGGATTGGGTGCCTACTTCGGCGGTGACGGTGAGAAAACCCTTGCCGTGCCCAACTATCAGGGCGTAGCATCCAAAGAGTCGCAAAACTTCATCGCTCTGAACGGTATTTGTCTGCGGCGGTCGTGGTCAAATCGCGATTATTCTTTGGCGATCACTTCCTAACGGATTGTCATCAGGCACCTCCGAGTGTGAGTTTTTGACTCGAAGTTCCATATACGCCGCGAGCCCAACAGGTCGTGGGTTACATCCACAACATGTTCGACGACCAAATGGTGTCGACACCAGCTCGCCGTTCAACTATCACTTCGGCTTGATCGACTACGATCTAGACCTTGGCTATAACCGGGCTCGAAAATGGCGAGAAAACCGGGGAAGCAAGTAGAGTAGACGTCCAGTAGCTCCATCACTACTGTCGCTGCGATTTTATTGGCAGGTCGCCGCCCAGGAGTCCCCAGGATTGAATGCACCAAGGATTAACAGGAGTCATGACACGTACGAGAGGAAGGCCGCACTTTGGATAACTGCAGAGGTTCGGGATACATGTAGAAGTTATGCGTTCTTGGCACCACAATCTGCCGGCTAAGTGTAAAGCCGGAAGTATAGATAGAAGGGCGTCGTGAATTTACTAAAGATTCTGCATTAAGAGTCTCGCCCTATTCGGAAACTGCTCTTTTTACGGCTCTCCCGAGACTCTGTATATCTTCCCCCATGCCGCGAACCGTTGCGCACCCTTCTGAGGCTAAGACAAGCAAGAGCAATGACCAGAAAAGAAATTTCTTCTTTTTCATTTTTACCTCCCCGCATGATAAGGAGCAGCAAGCATGCCAGGCTGTAACTGCGGTAAAAAATAAGAAATCTTCAATCATCATTTTTGAGTGTCTGCTTTTGGGCATCAAAGTGACGAGGAAGTGTTGTACGTAATTCGCTACACAATTCAGAAAATGATCGAATTTCCCATCGCAAATGGCACCGAAACCTATTTTCTTCACTGTTTGACAAAAAGTTCCTTCGCTTTCCCATCTTGGCCGACGAAGAACACTACGGAAGATAATTTCAGGAAATCTATTAATTTCAAGCTTAGCCTCGTTTGCGACTTTCACTCAAGTGAATAACTTGATTATACCGTTCCACAGCCTTGATAGCCGCGCGGCAGAGTTGACCCGGTAACACCCGATCGGAGAAGATGGCGGGAGTGAACTTGAAGAGCTCTTGAGGCGCACAACTTTTGATATATGGCGCGCCCGGGAGGGATTTGAACCCCAACCCTCAGATCCGAAGTTAGCTTCAATCCAGAACCATACGCACCAAGACAGAAAGAGGGGCTATTTTCCAAGGATTGGGTGATAGCCCTTCCCTACTGTTCCATGCTGATCCACAGCATTGTGGAAACAACGATGGAAACATCTTCTTGTCATGGAACACATAACTTTTAAAGACTTTGCCGCCGTGGCTAGAAGGCGGGGGCATATAGTCGAATCGCTGGCGGATAGATTCAGAGGAAAGATTGAAAATCCATCAGAGTTCTTCGAGCGAGTTGTGAGCTGCAGGCACAAAGGCGAGGATCGCTCATGGGTTGTGATTCCCTACCGATCCGTCATTGCGTTCTACTTCCACGAGTTTCATTAATTTGAGGATTCACACACCAACCATAGGCGGGGCGCTTGCGGCTGCGGGGCGCCAGTCTTTGATAGAAAAAAGTGGGCCTCATCAGCATGTAAGAAGTGGATCCAGAGGAATGGCGAGTGTCGCGCCGCTTAGAAAGAGCCACGGATATGCAAAAAGGAGTCTTGTAAGTAATTGATTTCGTTAATGCTAGACCGGGACCAAATTAGGTGATGGCTACTTACGCCTTAATCCGCGTTTTAAGTGGGGAACAACGAGGCTCAAAAAAGATTGGCGTTACACCAATCTTCGGTTGGGGCAATCCGCAGCGTGCCACTGCGCGGCAAGCAACCCCTTGGGGAGCAAGCCAGTCAGATAGTAACGAATTTCGTCTTTCCATTCCAAGGATGTTTTGCTATGAGGCAAGAACTACTTAAACTCGCGTGGGTCAACCCGGTATTTATGGCTGAGCCATCAAATCGAGCAGATAGAAGGCGCACCCAAAGAGACGGCCATGTAGCCCAGTAGCGGTGGTGATCGTCCACAGTATAAGACAATCATTATTTCTGCCGTTGTGGGAGCAATTCTCGCACAGTTCATTCCTTCCGTCTTCGATCTATTCAGGGGCGATATCAAGAATAAGATTGTCACTGAGATCAACCAAACTCTTGCTCCTATCACTCGGGACATTGGAGATCTAAAAACACAAGTTGCGGTACTAAAAAATTCCGTTGAAACCTTAGAAAAACTGGGAACAGTCGGCCGACTCAAAGCCCAGGCAACAAAACTCGGTGTGAAAGATCCGCAAATTGTTTCTGTTGATTTAAAACCGCAGGCCCTTCACCGCTCTCTTTACTCAACGTGATCAGCCGGGTTCTTTTGTTCAGTTGTATTATGATATTGAAGAAGTTAGTAAAGACACGATCACCGTCGCAGTACGTGGAACCATATTCGACCGTGGTAAACTCTGGGATAAGTTTGGGCCAATTCGGGAGAAGATACCATTAACCTATAAAACTTTTACGTTTCATTTTACCGGCAAAACCATGGACGGCAAAGAAATTCCCTTTCTGCCGTTAGACTTGCAATCCTCGGCCGAGACGAAAGTAATAATAATCCTATACTCGCTACTGGGGAAGTTTCTCAGCCGACGACGTGAGGCCCAGACCGAAGTCCGTCGCCTTCAATCATCCATCTCCTTAAGCCCGCCTAGCCAGTTCAAAAATCTCTTCCGGGATTTCCGGGTCGTGAGTGTCGTGGTATTCCCGCGCTAACTCGTCCATGTTTTGCTCTACTTCTTTGCGGGTCATCGCTCTGCATATAATCTGCCTTCACTCTGAATCACCAGCGACTGAAGAGAGCCTGTGCCCTCTGCTCTGTCCAGGGTTTGTCGCTATTCTCGCGCCCGCTGTGTGCGAAGACCTACGTAGTCACCTTTCGCAGCCATACGGCGATAGGCCGTCAAAGTTTATCGTCGTAGCCAAGGATAGGAAACAGGCCATCAATATTGCTTGGGATCATGGCGGGCTGGACTTTCAGGCGCGGTTTGATAAGTCCACGGGGCAGACCCAGGAGATGAAAGAAGGGTGCTGCGGATTTTGTAAATAGGTATACCACGTATGGCCTGCATAACTCGCTGGCTGTATTTAAATTTCAAATATCAAATTTGCCCTCTCCCAACTGATCCAGCCAGCCTCGAAAAGGTAGCAAAGAATCTCAATATCCCACTCGCCTTTACGTACACGTGGCACGGGCTTGATGTAACATTAGCTCAACAGCGTATTCGTGAGAATTTAAATTCTTTTCGGTGGATTGCTCCGCTTGTAATAACCGTGGTGTGCTTTGCATTAATCGTCACTGCCTTGTGGGTCAAATTTTAGCTCTGCCACGTCGTCATCGAGTTCGCGGCCCAAACAGTTTGAGACTCTAGCATTACTTAAACGGAAATGTAGCTATCTGAGTCCACACGAGCGTTGGGGTAAAGCTAGTGGCAAAGAGGCCAAACAAATTTCCACTCTGACAAGCTGCTGCTATTATGGGGGCGAAACCCGGATTGTTTGTAACGATATAGCCACCATTATTCGCGAAAAAAGCATAGTACCATGTGTTTGCACCGTCGGAGAATGTCGGACAAGAGGAGACATGATTATAGGACCAATCACCTTCTTGACCACCCCAACCCAAGATTTGACCGCCATTAATGTAAGACTGAGCTTCCGCAACGGTAAGAGAGCCAAGGAATACAACTACGGCTAGCAACGTAGACTTGAGGATCATGTTCTGTTTCTCCTTTCGGGGATTGATGCTGTCCATCGCGAGGCGGTATATACATGCGTGACCCCTATGGAGTCAAGAGGGGGGGTCATTCCCATAGATTCACAGGACGCGCAGTGCGCCCTCTTTCATCTCCTGGGCTGTCCGGTGGCCTTATCGATTGATGGCCTGTTTCCTATCGTTAGACACCCATAAAAATTTCTGAAATGTTAAGTTCTCTCAAATCGGATTATGAGAAACCGTGATTGGTTAGGAAACTTTGCTAAAGTGCAAAGCTCTTCTATTACCGTCCTTGAGGAGTTTCCAACTTATCTCGCTTGTGCAGGCGCACATGAAGGGGTAGTTGTAAAACTCGAAGATGAATTAAAGAAGAAGAAAGGAAGCACAATCCGTATTCGCCAAGCTCGCCGGTCAACGCGGCAGGCCGATATGGGGAGCATTAGTGTCATTGTGGATGATGGATCAAAGATGGTCGCAACGTACACATATTTCTGTGGATACTATACGCTCGTGCCTCATAGAAAGGATATTTCTGGCTTCTTCCCCTGGGAATAAATACCCCTTTTTAACCGTCATGCTTGCAGAGGAAAGTCTTCTATGACCGTCTTGGAAACCCTCGCCATTCTCGAAGCCGCCGTGTTGGAGTGTAAGAAGAGAGACATCAACACGCCAGAAGTTAAAAACGCGCTGGATTTATTGGAGCCGTACGTTCGCCCACAGTGGATCATTCCACAGTTTCGCCATAATGCGCTTGAACACAACGGCGATAGCTATGCTGCGCGTGAAGGCCAGCAGCAGGTGCTCCGCGCAACTTTCCCTGGTATCCGCGATTCAGTGCGTGTCCTACTCGAAGTACGAATGGATTCACTTGCCCGCAAGTTCCACGAGACACATGATATGAAAGTGAAGGATGAGCTTGAACGCTTGCTTAAAGCGTATGGGAAGCTAAAAGAGCCGTGGAAATTTGTGGTGATTTGAAAGAGTCCAAAACGTAACCTTCTTGAGCAAAGGCCCGGGCCGAAGCCCGAGCCTCTTTTCTTCCTAGCCTATATTGCATGGGCACTTTGTTTTCACTTTTGCGATAGATTATCCCTAAGGCTTTCAGCGGCTGTTAGCTGGATAGAGTGGTTGTTTCGCAACTCCAGCGCCTCCAGCCGCTCCGCCATTGC
>Ga0209799_1000144_pt1 | contig 12711 bp, 16 predicted proteins | sample PanSoiPlo36MoBio_FD_188324 | JGI IMG/M metagenome (GOLD analysis project Ga0209799, IMG submission 188324) | Tropical forest soil microbial communities from Panama analyzed to predict greenhouse gas emissions - Panama Soil Plot 36 MoBio (SPAdes)... | ecosystem: Environmental > Terrestrial > Soil...
AGAAGGGCAATGATGACGGCGCAGGAACCTATGACGGCTACGGTGAACCAGACGATATCTCTCAGTGGCCAACCAAAGCGATTCGCCTTCCACATGGAAACCAACAAGTATGCAACGAGGGTTAGGCTAAGGAATACAATTAGCCACAGGCTGAAAGCGATTATTGTAAGTTCGAGTTCCACTGTTCTGTTTAGCTTTTAGGCGTGGCTTTCCTTGCGAGTCCTCGTTTTAGACGCCGGTTCTTTCTGCGACGGCGAGGCCGGGTCATAGTTCCAAAAACAACCCAAGACATGCCGTCAATACACGAGGCAGAGACAAGATAGGAAATTACTTCAGCCATTGTTAGACTCTCCCGAGGAAACCATGCCGCCGTGGCGCAAAAGCTTTTTTCCGCATTGTCTAACCCCGGCTTTTGCTCCGTAGAAGCACGGAGCCGCGATCAGAGATGACTTCACTTAACAGACAGATTTCTGGTATGCCGCTAATCCTTCCCGGTGGTGGAGTAGAGCAAGGCAAAGACCGCGACAAAGAAGTTCTCAGAAGTGCGAAGATTACCGGAACTGGGTAAAAGAGTCGTGAGACAGCGAGAACCCCGATGCCTGGGCTCTGCCGGAGACAAATAGCAACGGGCGAATCAGCCCATGGGGCAAGTTCCTGTTTATAGCCGAGTTGTGGAAAGCGACGGGTGACGCAGATTTTTGTAACGTCTTTCAGAGAAAAATAATTTTACAGAAACCTTATCAAGAACAGCGTCGCGATCTACACAGGAAGTGCAGCCGATACCAGATTTCGCTAGGCTGCAGAACAGCAATCAACAGATTGATGCGACGGATTTCCTCGCTACTCAAAGCGTCGCAAGAATCTCTTGTGAAGAGGTTTGTCAACAGCCAATGCCAGCCGCCAGCGACAAAGGAGTGTAAGATGTCGTTGGGGATAACAGAGAGCCGATCCCAGTTCGTGAATACGGCACCGACATCACCAGCCTGATGAAGACGAATTACCGGGAGTAGGTCAGCGGATTCGCACATAAGTCTTTCACCGATGTTCATTATCTTGAGGCTGGATTGCGGCGCATTCCTTTTTCTTCTGCACCCAGCTCGCGCCGTCTTTACTTAGATGAAGAATATCTATCGGACCGCCTGACTTATGGTCAGGATCCTCATTTATGCTGGCTTCAATCACTTCAGTTATGAATGGAACCGGTGGTTGTGTTCTCAAATCATCGAGAGACGCTTTCTTGATTACATCCGCGTAACCAATCGCAAGCAGCGTGGGCTCTGTGTGTGGGCAGCCTGGCGGACAGTCGCGCTGTTCTGTGCTAATTGTGACAGAATCGTCAGAACCTTGAACACTAAAGATTCTCCCGAAATATACGGGAATGTCATTCTCGAAGGCGAAAAGGTACACGTAAACGTGCCCGTTTAAAAAGTATTTATTGTACACCATGGGACTTTCTTTCTGAGCGGTCCTTGAGGTTCTCGTAAGCGCGTCTGCATAGAGCGTTTCGAATCTCTCAATCGTCTCACGCACGCTGGCTCCAGGACGTTGCGCTTCGAACAACAACAATCGTATGTTTAGCCCCGTAGGCCCATACTCATAGGGTCCAGCGCCCGCAAAGAATATTTTTCCAACCTGTCCTATCTTACATTTCATGTCATAGTAGACGGTGCCGTCCGGACGAACCCCTGTCACTCTGCTGTCTGCACCTATGTAAATATCAGTAGATGTCCTTACTGCTACAATCGTTGTGGAGTTGCCCAATGCTGGAACGCCCAAAAGTTGAAGAAAGAGAAATACAGGGATGACCAATGGTCGGATCCGTCTACTGTCGATCATTGCACGATGAAATTTAATAGCTTTCGATGCGTCGCCGCCCCCTCGGAAATCTTCTGCACAAACTCTTCGCGGCTAATCAGCCCCTTCTCGATCAAGGGCGTCTGCGCTGAACTTGATAGGAGAAGTTCCTCAATCGTGACAGGTCTTCTATCTGGTCTCCAATTGTGGTTCTTCACTTGATCACTCCTGATTCTTTCTTTGCCCTTCCTTTCAATAACACTTGAGGAGCTTTTTCGACAGCAGCGGTACATTTTATTTGGATTCCACACCATTCGGCAAATTGCCTGCAGGGCGTGCTGAGCGAGCCACCGTATTCCGTCAACGAATATTTGACTTGGGTGTACGGTCGGACAAATGCGCCCATGAACGATGTCGCACAATTGTTGGTTGTGCATTTTCTCGGTGATTCCAGGGATGAGCCGGTGCGACTCGGCGAAGCGATAGGTGCGTTGATGTAACCACCACAAGATCAAGAGCTTCCATTTCCCACCAGCAACTTCGATCTCTGCTTCCGCTGGACATTTGTAAATTTTAGTCCGTACAAGTCCTCCGACCCTCTTTTTGTATAGTACCTTTCTTAACGGTGCGTACTTTAATTTGCAAAAGCAAGACCTCGATTGTGTTCAGGAAACTATTGCCGTTTGATCAACGGGAGTCATCAGATTTCACCGATGAAACCGCAGTAGTTACCGAAGCATGATTCTTTGCTGAACGATTAGTGGCACTCTCGCTCGCACAGTGCTGAATCTATTCAGCCTGGGCTAGTGTCTGTAACGTAAACCTTTGAGATCAGCGAGGGTAACCTATCGATGTTACGCCCGAGATCAAAGTGTAAGCAACGGAGTAACCTGAAGCATTCCGTCGGCGTATGCTATCGGGTGCCATCGCCTAATGAAACCGCGCGGGAAGAGAGAAACGGTGAGCTGATCGGAAGTCCGAGGGTGGAAATAGGGACTGCACGACGCTACCCAATGTTTCAGCGCTTCCTGTGGGTTAGGTTGTTAGCGCGACAGGATTGTCGACCGAAGGATGATTCTGGCGGGATACGGGTTGGCGGAACTTCTGAGGTGGTTATGGGCAAGTGTCGGCAAGTTATCGGTTGTCACGCCATCTATGACAGCGTGTCGGTTAATTGGCGAGCCGCTCCATTTCCACTGCTCCAATTCGTTTATCCAGTGATCCATAGGAAGTTGCCGAAAACAGCGCTACTATCTGTCAGCTGGCTCGTAGCTGCGAGATTTCTTTGTCTTCGCACCTGTCCGGCAAGGCTTAGTTTATTAGATGTCAACCGAAAGATCGTGATTCTTGTCGGTTCTTCTCAGAGAGTCGGGCTCCCTAACTCGATGAATAAGTCTTTGCCGTCACCGCCACGCTGCCGCCTATGCGGATAAGATTCTAAAGGGCGCGAAGCCCGCCGACTTGCCGGTAGAAGCCCCGAAAAATTCGAGCCGAGGATTAACCTAAAGACAGCCAAGCAGATCGGCCTGACGATCCCGCAGTCCATGCTGTTCCGAGCGGACAAGGTGATTAAGTGAAAAGGGGGCGAGTGACGAGTGAGAGAACAGGGAAAGACATCAAGAGAAAGATCACGATCCTTACCCTTTTCGCCTAGCTCGTTGCGGTTTCGTTGACGCGCAGCAGACGGGAAAAGTCTTCCGCGTCGGTTACCTGGAGCCAGGCACAGTTTCTGGCAACGCCGTCCTCCTGGACGGGTTCCGGCACGAGCTGAGATGGTTTGCCTGCCGCTAGGTATGTCGTCATCTTAGAAAGGTTGGATGCACTCCGGACCATCATGCTTTCTGACCTGGCGATTGGCGAGACGCCGTATGCATACATCAGCTCTGCGGTTCACAAGTTTTGAGATTTCTTGTCGGCTGAATTCGCATCAACGCAACGCAAAAGCTGCCAGAGACAAAAATGGGAGAAAGACTGCGGCCGCAAACGCACACCACCTCCCTAGCCGAGCAATTTTTTCGACGGACGGATTCAAGCTGAGACGGTCTGCTCCGCTGAGACGGGCTGCACTGTCTGATGCGACTAAAATTTGTGATGCCATGGCGTTTCCTCCTCTTCGTTCGGCTTCACCAAGTTAAGTCAGCAAGCACAGTGCCACTCAGATCAAAATCTAAATAATTTAAGGTAAGTTGCTGAATTGACCCGGGAATAATCAATGGCAATCAGCCGCCGTTAATAGGTGTTCTGTTCACGTCGTCTCCAGTAGGAAAGACGGAGGGCGGCAAGCCCTCGAAATAATGGGGTGTTTTTAATTGTAGACTTTCGTCAAGCTGTAGACTCAATCTACAGGACAAAGTTGATCAGTTAGCCCATTCAGAGGAAATTTCTTGGAGCGAGTGATCCTCGAGAGCTCTTTCTGATTATCGATCTAACCGTCTGGCCTCCAAGGAATCCTACCTCAAGATCTTCGCCCCGTCTGCTGTTCGGAATTTCATTCGAGCTGATGTCAAAGAGTCTGTCGCTATGAGGCTATCCGGTCACCGAACACGCTCTGTCTTGAATCGGTACAACATTTCAAGTGAAGATGACCTGGCGGAAGCCAATGAGAAGGTCTTGGTTTTTCTCGGCGAAACATTAAAGGAACACAAAGATCGAGAAGTTAAAAGAATAGTATTCTCTACAGATCGGCAACGAGTCCAGACGAAGTCGGATACAGTGCTTTACTTATTCGCGGACGTTATCCGCAATTACATATGAAAAATAGAGAGGGCTTACTTCTTTGCGTATTTAACAGAAGCGCGCACGAGGCATATGTTACTGAAGCACGAATTATCAGAAATTGAAGCGTTGGCCTAACAATCGGACGCGATGTCCGACAAGCAATCGAAGAAGAACGCTGAGTCAGTTACCAAAGCAGTTACAATCGAGAATCTGCTGGACGATCAGTTAACCATAACCCATTGAGAATCTTGTGGAGGCAGTGAGACAGTGTAAAGAACCTACTTACATCTTCCTTCACTCTCGAATAGATCGCGTAGTACTACAGACTACTGGGTTTATTAACCCCTCGGCTTTTTGAATAGAAGGAGTTTCAATTCGATCTTGTAATCTTCGCGCATGCGCCACGAGCCAACGATGTGCGGCTACCACTCGTCATCAGGGGCTGATCTCACTACCTTTTTTACTCCCTCACCAACAGATTTGGCCGCGTCACGAGTCCCATGACCAATAGCTCTCGCCACATCCCGAGTAGTGTGACCAATTGTTCTACCGGCTTCATTAACTTGAGCACAAGCTGATAGAAGGTAGCCTGAAAGAACAAGTAAAAGAGCAATTTTGAGGCGAGAATTGAACATTTTTCTGTGGGCTCCAATCCTAGTTCTGATCAATCCTTACCGCTGCCGCTTGCCTCACGAAGCCGGACGGGCGGCCGTGCTTAGAGCGAATTTCTAACCAACCATCGCGGGAATCGACAACATTGATTTTCATTCCCCGCTCGATGTTGGCGATTAACCGGGAGTTAACACTTGGCCCACTGTAAACTTGGGTTGGACGAGTAATTTTGAATGTGCCCTGGACGCGCCGCCGTACTTGTTGGGAAGATTCATTATCTTCCGACGCCGGCCTTGATCCTTTTAAGGCAGCCTCGATTGGACTCGACTGCTCAATAGATACGGATTCAGGCGCGACTAGTTCTTTAGATCCGGAAGGCGTGCTGGAGCTTGTGTTGAGGAAGGCTACGGCAACGGCGGCCACGATTGCAATCGCACCCGCGGCCGGAATTAATCCGAAGCGTCGTTTTTTCGTTTCCGAAATCCCAACAGACGGTTTGATTTCTACGGCGTTCGCCTCATGGACTCTGGCCGCCAAGTCGTCCGAACTCAAATCGATAGGATTGCCCTTTTTTTCACCATTGCCATCGTTCAGAGAATTCGCTTCCGCCACCGCCGCTTGCTTCGCTTGTAATTCCTCGAGCTGCTGTCGAAGAATGCTGACCTGCGTTTGGGTTTCTTCACTCCCTGTGAGACGTTCCTGCCATCGTGAAATTTCTTCCTCAAGTCGGCGGTTTTCCTCGCGCAGCTTCTGACAGATGGGCTCCATTTCCGCTAACCGTTTGTGAGTCACATCCAGGTCTCGAACTTTTTCTTTTCCCGTATCGAGCTCTCGTTGCAGGGCCGCGATTTGCGCTTCGAGCTTATGTTGCTGCTCTCGCAAGGTTATCTCCCGAGATTCAACATTGCTCAATTGTTCTTGTACGGCCTCTAACTCACGGGTCCTCGCTTGACCTTCCTCCGCTTGTTGTTTCAACTCGGCAATGTCGTTTTGCAGTCGCGCATAACGCTCAGCGGCTTCCTGATTCTGCCGGGCTGATTCGCTGAACCGCGTTTCGCTCGTTTGAAGCTGGTTTCGGAGGGTCGCAATCTCCTCGCGCAACTGCCGGTTTTCAAGATTGATGCCACCAAGACGCTGTTGTTCGGTCTCAAGCTCCTCTACCGCTTTTTGGCTTGCTTGCAGCTGTTTGGTCAATTCGCTGACCTCGGTTTGAAGTTGCGAATTGCGCTCGGTAATCTCTCGGGCCTGAGTAACTGCTTCGCTCAATCGGCTTTGGGTCGTTCCTAGTTGTGTTTTTACGTTTGCTAATTCCTCTCGAAGCGCTTGGTTCTCCGTCTGTAAGTGCTGATTCTCGGATTGAAGACCAGGCAGGCGATCGCGTAGGATTTGGAGTTCTTCTACGGTTCTTTCGCGCACCGCGAGCTGACTTGAAAGCGAGTTTATCGTCTCCAGCAGCTCGTTGTTTTTCATCGTCAGTTTATCCATTTGCTGTCTTGATTCGGCGAGGTCAGATTCTAGTTGTAAATTGCGATCAGCAATCTCCTTGTATTGATTGGTAGTTGTGTTAATCAGCGATTCGCTCGTTTGAAACTGGTTTCGGAGGCTCTCAATTTCCTCGCGCAGCTGCTGGTTTTCAAGATTGACGCCACCAAGACGCTGTTGCTCGGCCTCAAGCTCCTTCTCGCCAGCGCTCACTAGCTGGCGTTGCTCGCTCTGAAGCTCCTCGACCGTTTTTTTGCTTTCTTCAAGCTGGGCTGACAGGGAGGAGATCGTTTCGACGAGCTCCTTGTTCCTCGTCATTAATTCAGGCTCGGAGGGCCGGTGATTGCGTCGTAGCATGTCGATTTCGCGTCGTTGCTTTCTAAGCTCTCGCTCCGAGGCCAGCAGACATATCCCTTCAACTATCATGGTTGCGCCTGCGAAGATAAACAGCCAGACATACAGGGTTTCCATAGCGGTTTCCTCCTGTGCCAACTTCGTCGTCGGTGACTCGAAAATATTCTCTACGCTATTTCGTGAGGAGCTAAATTTATTGTCGCTGGCGTCGAGCGACGCTCTAAGGCGGGAGCAATGGATATGCCATCCGGATAAGCATTGCCAACCTGTTGATTTTGCCGGTTTTCCAAAGCAGCTCGGACATTTGAGCTGGCAAAAACTTTCTTAACCACAGCGAAAATTCTCGGGCTGTTCCAAAATCAGTCTAGTGGACCTCTCCGGGATTTTGACTCGTGACAGCTAATTTCTCGAACCAGCGCGATTTCGCCGTTGCGTCGTTCAATTAAATCTTAGTCTGATCCATTTTGTTTGCCGCCGTCAGATCTCAGGTCTGAGGTATCGGCACACGGTTAAGCTTCTGACTCCGCAAACGTAGGTTGTTGTGAACTGGCCCCAATGCCCAGCACAAAATGCCGCCGATGCCGTCTTCTGCGAAAACTGCGGCTCTCGGCTTGAAGTCGCCTGCGCAAATTGTGGTGGTCCAAATCGGCTCGGCACGAAGTTCCGCAATAAATGCGGAGAGCGACGTCCCGAATCAGAGACAGCGACGTTAACTGCCGCATCAAAGTTCGGCTCCGTCCAAGCCCACAGTCCCAAGCACCTTGCCGAGAAGATTCTCACTTTCAAAAGCGCCCTTGAGAGTCCCGACCTCACCAGGCCAGAATTTCCTCATCGGTTACTTTTTGCGAGGGATTCATGAGGTCACTCAGACTTCTACGAGAAGAGTACAAGTAGTTTGGTTCCTGGACTTTCGTTCAAGCTACGATTTTTCATTCTCTCCGAGCAAAAACCGCCTGATTGGTCGGCACTACCTCATGTGCGAAGCGCGAGTCATACCTATTCCCTAACCTAACCCTTTCCTCGGATCCCGTGAGGCGGCACGACACGCGGCTCTAAGTACGAGTACGATCATAATGATCGCAAACAACGACATACCACCATACAAGAGACTGGCCTGATCCGTAACAGATGGCAGGAAAGGCTTGAGATCGTAGACTGTTCTAGTGAAAAAGAGCGACCGAAAACGCTCTACGCTTTCGTCATCATTACGGGAATGCCAAAGAGTTACCGCCCCCAGTGCTAGAGTGACGGTTAAAAGTAGGCTCAAAATCTTGTACCGCCCCGGCATATCGAAGGCTCCACTCACAGTGTCGAGCAAGGGCTACACCAAAGTATCTCCGTGCCCAATCTGGTACTTCTTGAGAAAGTCAGGGAAATAAACGCAGAAGGTTAAGGGGATCATTGCCAGGAAAGAGTTAAAATATTCCATTTAGACTCGCATGGACAACTACCGAAAGTTCATCGAGGGCAAATCGATCGTAATCTCATTGGTCGCATTCATTGAGGATGCTGTACTTCCGATCTCAAAAGATCTAATGTTGCCAACTTTCCTACCGTTCCGGGAGCGTTTTGTATAAAAACCGTCATTTCACCTACTCGGAAAGAGTAAGAATTTGCCCGCCGTATGTGCCCACCGCGAGAGGCATGCTTGTTGCTCGACCACGGATCGGTAGGATCTATGCCTACTGGAGACAGGAAAACACTAGACCATTACCCAAGCAGTTACTGCGCCGAGCTGAGGCAATTCAACGCCGCTTAGATGAGGTGACCCGCGCTACGCGTGAGGAGTTAGTCAGCATTAAGGACCAGATTCGCGCCCTCGACTCTATCAGGGAACCCCTAGAGGAGGACGACGAGCGTCGAGCCAACATTGTAGACCGTAGATCTGTTACGCTCACAAAGAACTACAAGACGGTACTCATTGTGGAGAAGAACCCTGATTATACCCGGTCATTAGTCAAGCAATGTTTATTGGCTGGGCTTAAGCCGATCGTGGCCATTACCGGCGAGGGGGGGACTTAGAATGGCGAAGGAGTGCCCTCCTGATTTGATCCTATTGGAAACGGAGTTACCCGATATGAACGGGCTTAAATTCGTTTCCGCGATAAGGCGAAATCCTGCAGCAGACCGAGTTTCCATTGTGGCCATGAGCGCCTTCCCGCATTTGAAATCAAGGTGCCTTGAGCGCGGGTGCAACGACTTTCTGCTGAAGCCGATCAGAATGATCGACCTGATAGCGCGTATCAGACAATTCTTGCATTAAGATCCAAAGGTTCCCGTTCAACGAAGCTCGTGAGCAAGGCGGGCCATAATGCTAGCCGTGATCAAGAAAAACGCTCAGGTAGCAAATTCCCGAATCGCCCATCACAAGTTTAGTGTTCCTTTGGTGTTCTGTTTCTTTTTTTCCGGGTTATCCGCCCAATGGGTTTTCGCCGACGACATTTACATTTACAAAGACAAAAATGGCGGACTGTCTTTCACTAGCGCACCTACGCACGCGGGATACCCAAGGGTAATACGGAGCGAGGGGAAGCCCGAAACGAGCATGCAGTTGTCGCAAGCAGGGCCCAAGAGCACTTTCGTACGACTCTTTCGCCTTAAGGATACAGATGAAATTGGTTATTGGGATGGCGAGAAGTTCGTTCCACTTTGGCCCGAAAGGTACACAAAGTTGATAGCGGATAATACGGCATTTGCAAACACCAATAAGTTTGACGATATATGGGTTAACGGTTTATCCGAACAGGTAGGCCCAATAAAAATTCGTAAAGGGCTCCCGCCTGCGGTCACGGCGGCGGCAATCGATTGGCTCATCGAACAGAACCTTGACAAGTACAAACGTAGAATTACCTCCTCTCAATCAAACCAGCCTCGAACGAACTCCTTCATAGTTACCTTTCTTATCGTGCTTGCATCTCTGCCAATCTTTTTTTTCAGAGATCGCTACAAGAATCTGGCAACAACTGGCTTTCGCATTGCTGCGGCCATGCATGACTACGCACTGTCCAATCCATGTCGCTATTGTAAAACACGCACTGAGAATGACAGCCGAATTTGTAATGAATGCCAGACACGCCTTGATACCGAGAAAGCAGAGGCTCGGGAGCGCGAAAGACAGGAAGGAGAGCGCGGCACCGGACATGACAAAAATAGCGAGCGTGAGCGCGCTGCCGGAGAAAACGGATTCGATCCTTATCAGGTCCTAAGGATCACTAGAGGCGCAAGCAAAGAAGAAATCAAAGCAGCATACTTCAATCTAATCAAACAGTATCACCCGGATAAAGTGTCCCATCTAGGGCAGGAGTTCCAGAAATTAGCTGCCGAGAAAGCGCAGCTCATCAATTGGGCTTACCAGATTCTTATGGCTGGCTGAGAAATCACAGTCAACCGGGAAGCCGACCGGTGGATATTGCCCGGATTGGATCGCCACGGGCGGAATTTCACCATGGCGAGGCGCACACTTTATTATTGATATAGTGTTCAGCGAATGGCTGAAGTTCTCTCTGCTCTTTTTGACGTGTCCGAAAAGGTGTCCAAACAGGCACCAAAGATGGGAAGGTGTTTCAGTTACAGAAATAGTTACAATCGAGAATCTTCTGAGCGATCACTCCAAAACGTAACCCATTGAGAAATTTGGTGGAGATTATTCTCCACCTTTCCGGGACTTCCTAATACCCCAAGAATATCCAGCGTTTTTGACCGCTGAAGGCCAGTAGTTTTTCCGGCTTTATCAAGTCTTATCCTAGAAGATTCGGACAACCATAACTCGCTATTGTGTTCGTTTGTGAACTCACTGACTGGCAACCGTTTCCGAAGGTTCGTCTGGATCGAGCCGTACGAGTAAACCTGGAGTCCATCCAAGAGGGGCAGCACGGACCGTGGCGCTCCAGTCAGTGCTCAGGGCAGACTAGATAGAAGGAGATCAATTCAGAGTCGACCTTGTAATCTTACGCACTCGCAGTGCGTCGCGGTGGCACGCGGCTACCACTCGCATTCACGCCCTAATTTTATTACCTTTTTACTCCCTCACCAACAGCTTTAGCTGCATCACGGGTCCCACGGCCATTAGCTGTCGCAACATCCATATACAAGATTTTCTCGGTTTGTAAGATGATTTCAGTGGCGGTCGGCCGGTCTTTAAAGAAGAATCCCTGCTTCGCGCCGGTTCGGATTCGGGTCGCTTTAGAACTGATAATTTCTAATTCAACTTCAATCTCACCGATCGTTTCCGGTTGCTGCGATGGCCCTACCCTGTTCGGTCTTCGCCGTAGCCTCCACCTTGATGCCCATTTTGTCGAGGGCCGTACGCGTGGCGCTTTCGACTTGAGGCAATGGGGCGGTAAACGTGCGGTAATCAAACCCATTCAACGTGTAAGAGACTGAAGTGCCCGTAGCAATACCGGCCCCGACACCAAGCATGGTTAGCGCTAACCTCGCAACCGTTTAGGAGAGGCAGAATCCCTAGAAGAACAACAAGGCGAATTGCGCTTCTTTTGCATTCCATAATTGGGTACTTATTCGGGAGCCCTTTCCCCTTTACTGGGTGATTGAATTTTTATCGCCCACTTCAAAACCGCGAGTTAGTGGCCTTTAGAAGAGATTCAACGACTAAACTCGAAACTCGATGCAATGGGGGAATTCTGCTCGATACAAAGACTATGGCTAGAACTAGACGTGTTTGGTTGTCCGGTGCCCGTGACGTGCCCAGCGGATCAGAAGGAGTAGGGTCACCAGGCTAATCGCCCAATGATTGAGCGCCCAGTTGAAGGTTGGAGCCATCTCCCAATACAAGCGTCTTGTAAATTCCCCGATTAGGTTCATAAAGCCACCTCCGGGATTAAACGTTTCTGATTAAATCAAATGCTTAAGACTTTACAGACACGAATTACAAATACTCCCAGTGGGAGGTAAGCAGACGGACGAAAACGATAAAGACCCCTGTGCCTCAGGAAAAAACACATCGAGAGAATCAACGAAGTACGAATGCTTTCCTGAACGAAGCGAGTGAAGAACGCGGAGCTTTGGTCTCAGTATTCGCGTTGCTGCTTTAGTCTCTGAAGCTCCTCTCTCTGCCGGTTCAGCTCAGAACTTTGCCGGTTAATCTCCTGTTGCTGTTGGTACTGCACCTCCTCCTGGCCCTGGAGTTGGTTTCCAATCAGCGCACCTCCTCCCGCTCCGAGCGCACCACCGACAAGCGCACCCGCAACTGGATGGTGAACTGCACTACCAACCAGTCCTCCAGCAGCGGCACCTCCCAACCCCCCGATTGCTGCCCCTTTTTGCGTCGTGCTCATACTGGAGCACCCCAGAAATAACATTAGGACTGGCAGAGCTGTAAAAGCAGAGAGTACGTGTCTCATAGGTTCTCCTTTTCCTTCGAGTTTCCTTGGTCTTGGACATACCCAATCTTTATGCCAGTTGCTGAATGATAAGATCCAAGGAATATCAAGGCCTGTCATAGGCGAGTCGACAGGAATTGGACGAACCAGTGCTTTTTTGTCGATAGCTAAGGAATCCCAGGTCTGGGTGCCAGATAGCATATGAGAGCACCGGCAAGATTGCTGGCGGCGTCGGCCATCTCAGAAAGTTTCTCAGCACTTTAAAGGAGCGGAGCAGAATGACGAGAGCAAACCGGCAGAGTTTGCGAAGCAGAAGCTTGCGGCCTTGAACATTGCATTGGCGTTTTGTCTTCCTTTGACCGAGCAGTTTACCAATTGCGCCTCTAAAGCGTGCTTTGGAACTTTGCGAGGC
>Ga0209799_1000145_pt1 | contig 12692 bp, 11 predicted proteins | sample PanSoiPlo36MoBio_FD_188324 | JGI IMG/M metagenome (GOLD analysis project Ga0209799, IMG submission 188324) | Tropical forest soil microbial communities from Panama analyzed to predict greenhouse gas emissions - Panama Soil Plot 36 MoBio (SPAdes)... | ecosystem: Environmental > Terrestrial > Soil...
GGTTGAACCCGAAACGCGGCGAGGCCACGAAGCCGGACAAGAGCGTGCTCATCTCGGGTTGGCTCAGCGTGCGCACCTGTCCCAGGCTCGACCCGAGGAGGTTGATCGACTTGAACGCGGTGAGCAGCGCGGTGTTGGCCGGATTGTTCGCGGCGCTCACCTCGACGGTGCCCGTCACGGAGGTAACCTGGGTCGCCGCCCCGAGGTTGCCCCCGCCCGCCTGCGCGCCCTGACGCGCCACCTCGACCACGAAGACGGTGCCGCGCACCGCGGCCACCGCGTTCGGTGTGTGCACCTCGAGCGTCTCTCCCGGCTTCATCTTCTGCTTAGCCACCGATACCGCGATCTTGCCCGACTCGAGGTTGACGGTGGTCCGGCCGAGATCCTCCGTGATGGTGAGTACGGAAAGCTCGCGTACCGTCACCACCGCGCGTCCGCCCATCAGCACCTTCACGATGGAGTTCTCGGCGGTGTTGATGCGGTCGCGCTCGAAGATGCTGTCCTTGAACTTGAGGGGGAGTGTGCTCGAGCTCGCGACGTGCGCGACGGTGGCCTGACCCTGCAGCGTGGTGACGATGCCGACCGGCGACGTCTGTGCGGCCGCGGGAATCGACGTGAGCGAGACGGCGAGCGCAACACCAAGGACAGTCCGGACGATCGTGAGGACCGATCTTAGAGGGAAGGACGGCCGAGCTGCAACAAGGAACTCGCTCGCGCGAGCAACAGAGTGTCAACGCGTGGACGGGCGAGGCGGACGGATGCGAGGAATGCTGTCGCTCGCGCTTACGATCGCGATGGGAAGAGCGGCGTCGGACGCACGGCACGCGGGAAACTCGTGAGCCGTCATCCCGGTGACGATCCTCGAGGCGCGCGCTTCCCCATGGGCCGGGGTGGTATCATCTGTTTCGATCATGTTCGACATCGGTCTCCAGGAACTGATCCTCATTTTCGTGATTGCGCTCCTCGTCTTTGGACCGAAGAACCTGCCCCAGCTCGGCCGATCGCTCGGCCGCGCCATGCGTGAGTTCAAGAAGGCGAGCGCGGAGTTCGAGTCGACGATCAGGACCAATCTCCAGATCGATGAGATCGATTCGCCGCCTATCCCGGCGCCGGATCCCGTCCCCCTCGAAGTTGCCACGAGCCCCGCCACCCCCCCCGCTCTCGCCGAGTCCACCAACCCGCTCGCCCCTGCGTCCGACAGCATGGCGGCCGAGGCCCCTCCCGGGGAGGCCTTCGTTGCCCAGCGGGGGGCCAAGCTGTTCCATACCCGCGAGTGCGGGTGGGTGCGACGGATCAGCGAGCCCGAGCGCGTGTACTTCAAGCGGGTGTCCGAGGCCAGGGAGGCGTCCCTCCAGCCCTGCCCCTCATGTGAACCCTGGGAACCCGCCTGATTTTTTTTGCTTGGCGAACTCAACGGGTGTTGACTATTATGATGTTGAGTAGGATCCCCTCGCGGGTTTGCTCGGGTGGCTTTCTCTCAGGCTGGTTGACTGAAATTTGGCTGATTGAAATGAGGAGGACGTGTCGGTGAGAGAGATGACGCAACGGCAGCGTGAGGTGCTGAGCTTCATGCGCGGATTCACGGACAAGCACGGCGCGCCGCCCACCGTGAGAGAAATCGCTGAACGCTTTCGGTTCACCCCCCGCGCGGCCTTCGACCATCTCCGGGCCCTCGAGCGGAAGGGCATGCTCCAGCGGCGGGTGACGGACAAGCGGGCCTCGCGCACGCTCGTCCTCGCCGATCGCGGAGGGGAGCGTTCGCGCAGGGAAAAGGACATTCCGATCCTGGGCAGGATCGCGGCCGGTGCACCGATTTTCGCCTCGGAGGAGCGCGAGGGGCTCATTCCCGTGCACCCGGAGTGGCTGGCCGCCAAGGGCGGGGAAGTGTTCGCCCTGCGGGTAAAGGGCGACTCCATGATCGAGGCCCACATCGCGGACGGCGATCTGGTCCTCGTTCGGAAGCAGGCCTCCGCGGTGGCGGGAGACATCGTGGCCGCCCTCGTGGACGACGAGGCCACCGTGAAGCGCTTCGCCGTCGAGGGCGGGGCCATCGTGCTGAAGCCGGAGCATCCCACCATGAAACCCATCATGGTGGATCCGCAGAAGGCGGAGTTCCGCATCCTGGGCAAGGTCGTCGGATTGGTACGCGAGATGTGAGGAGAGACGCCATGCGGACAGCGCAGAGAGCACCGAGGCATCTCCGAGCGCGCCAACCATCGGGACGCGCCCGCCGGCGGATCTACGTCGGCAGACTGGTGACGCGGCGTTCGTCGTCGCGTGTTTTTTTGTCTCGAACGACTCAACAGATGGCGTCCAGAACGCGTGTGGCCGATTGGATCGGCGGAGTGCTCATGGCCTGCGGCATCGTCGGGTGGGGCGCGCTCGTCGTCCTCCTCGGCTCCTGAGTTCCCCTCCACGGTTGACCCATCGCGCGGAGCGCCGATAGACTACGCAACCTATGACCGCGCGAACCTCGACCGGGATACAGAAGCTGGACGACATGCTGGGCGGCGGCCTTCTGGCCGGCACACTCTGCGTCGTGTACGGAGCGACGGGCATCGGCAAGACGCATCTCGGCCTTCACTTCGCCCACGCGGGCCAGGCGGCCGACGGCATGCCCGGCATCGTGTTTGACATGAACGCCCGTGGCGACTCCCAGCAGCACCACGAGTACGCGGAGCGTCTCTACGCGTGGAAGCTCGCCCGCTGGACCCATACGGTCACCCCCATGGCCGAGCCCTATCCCACGGCCGAGCAGATGGCCGCGCGCTACTGCGACGCCCTGCCGTGGGTGGGCAAGCTCCGCGACTACCAGGTCCCCACTCCCGACGGCGGCCTCGAGCTCGACTGGAACTGGAAGGCCGAGTACAACCACGCCCTCTACACCGTGCGCCCCTTCGTCTACTTCCATCTCGCCGCGGGCTGCCGACGCGTGGTGGTCGATGGTATCGAGCCCATGGACGTGCCGGGAGACTACATCCAGCCCTTCCTCTTCGACGAGCTCTACCGGAAGACCATCCATCGCGACAGCGAGACCCTGGGCATGGAGATCTGCTTGCCCGTATGGAAGCACCGGCCCTTCATCGACAGCCATTGCTACGATCACGCGAAAGTGACCACGCTTCTCCTCGTCACCACGGAGGAGACGCAGCTCGAGCACTTGATCGCCCGCAAAGTCGCCTCCGGTGACATCGGGGCGGTGGCCAACACCATCGTGGTCATGGGAAGCGAGCGGGTGGGCAATCGTCTCGGCCGCTTCCTCTGCGTGGTGAAGCATCGCGGCAGCGCCAAGAGCGACGACATCGCCGAGTATCGGGTGACGGAGCGCGGCGTGGAGCTCGTGTAGTCCGCCGATGGACGCGCCCACGCTCGAGGCGAGGCGGGCGCAATGCTTCCGGCATCGCCCCGGCCTGCGTGTCCGCTCCGATCGCGCGGCCGCCGCCTTCGTCGACGCGGTGGGCGTCTGCTCGACCTTCTACCGATTTCCCGATGGCGTGGCCTGCCTGTGGGAGGCCGTGGTAGGGCGGGAGCGGCCGCGCTGGCCCCGCCATTCCCATCACGACGCGGGGGTGGGCCTCACCTGGGAGCTCAAGGACTCGCTGCCCGCGCGCCGTCGCTGCTACTACGGCAAGCTCCTCAAGGGGCGACCGGTCCTGGTCGCCCTCGATCTCTTCCCGGCCTTCTACGCTCTCGTGCGGGGCCGCCAACGCGCTCGCGACTACCTGGCAGAGTACCGGGCCGGCCGCATGTCCGCCACGGCCAAGCGGCTCATGGACAGCTTCTTCCGGGAGAGCCCACAGTACACGCGCGGGCTGCGCGCCGACACCTTCATGCTGGAAGCTTCGAAGACCCGCGAGTTCGAGCGCGCGATGGCCGAGCTCCAGCAGGGGCTCTGGATCGTCAAGACGGAAGAGCGTTATGAGCCGAGCTTCTCCTATCGCTGGGATCTTCTCGAGCGCTGGCTGCCCGAGCCCGTCGCTGAAGGCCGCTCCCTCGGGCGGCCCGCCGCGCTCGACCGGCTCCTCGCGCGCTATCTCGAGGGTGCTGTGTACTCCACGCCCGCGCGCATGGTCCGCCTCTTCGGCCTGAGAGCCACGGAGACGCATCAGGCGGTGGCGCGTCTCGCGAAGGCGGGGAAGGTGCGAGTGGGCGTCGAGGTGGCGGGCTGGCCAGGGCACTGGGTGGTGCGGGCCTGATGGAGGCGCCGGCGGGCTTCCGCTACATCGACATCCACACGCATCTGCATCCCGAGCGACTGTCGCGGGCGATCCGGCGCTGGTTCGCCGAGCGCTCGACGTGGAAGCTCGAATATCCGTCCGAGCCGGAGGAGGTCGCCGCCTTCCTCGCCGCGCAGGGCGTCGAGCGCTTCGTGTACTTCTCCTACGCCCACAAGGCGGGCATGGCGCGGGACATCAATGCCTGGCTCCATGCCATTCGCCCTCGCGTGCCCGCAGGCATTCCGCTCGGGACCATCCACCCCGACGATCCCGACATGCTAAAGGTGGCGGAGGAAGCGCTCGTGGGCTTCGGCTTCCATGGCTTCAAGTTCCACATCAACGTCCAGCGCTTCTATCCCGACGATCCGCGCGTGCTGCCCGTGTATGAGCGGCTCCTCGCTCTCGACCGCTTCCTCCTCATCCACGTGGGCTCGGCCCCGTGGCCGAACGAGTACGATGGGTTCCCGCGCTTCGAGCGGGTGATGGAGCGGTTCCCCGCCCTCAAGGTGGTGGTCGCTCACATGGGATCCTTCGAGACGCGGCAGTTCCTGGAGCTGATGCCTCGCTGTCCGAATCTTTACCTCGACACGACCATGGCGTTCGCGCCGATCCACGACGAGTACCGGAAGATCGACACCCGCGTCAATCGCATCTCCGTCACCAACGACGATCTCGTGCGCCACCAGGACCGCATCGTCTTCGGCAGCGACTTTCCGATTCTCCCGTACCCCTACGAGGAAGAACGCGTCGCCCTCTGGCTCCGGGATCTGCCGCTGCCCGTCTACCAGAAGATCTTCCACGACAACGCGGCTGCGCTCTTGGGCCTCCCGTGAGCGACGAGGCCCGGCTCCGCCTCGAGGCCCTGGGCTCGGCCGGCGCGACCTTGCTGCGGACGCTCAAGGAGATCCTCGGCCCGGGGCGGCCGGCGTGGGTGGTGGGAGGTGCGGTGAGGGACGCGCTGAGTGGCGCGGGAGCCCGGGATCTCGACATCGCCATGCCCTCGGGGGCTATCGCGTTCGCGCGCGAGGCGGCAGACCGTCTCAGCGCAGCTTTTCTCGTCCTCGACGAGCGGCGAGGTGCCGCGCGGCTGGTGATCCCCCGTGGCCATTCTTCGCCGGGGTCGCAGGTCGATGTCGCGGACTTCCGCGCGCCCGATCTCGCGGGCGATCTTCGCGGACGCGACTTCACGGTGAATGCCCTCGCCGTGGCCGTGGACGAGCTCGTGAGAATGGGAGAGACGTCCGTGGAGGATCCGACCGGAGGTCTCCGCGACCTACAAGCCCGCATGGTCCGGCTCTGCTCCCCGCAGTCGCTGGAGGAGGACGCGGTCCGCGTCTTGCGGGCGGCGCACCTCGCCATCGTGCCCGGGTGGACCCTTGATCCCGCAGTGGCGTCGGCGGCGAAGCGGGCGGCGCCAGGTCTCCAGAGCATCTCCGCGGAGCGCGTGAGGGACGAAGTCCTCGGCATGCTTGCCGAGGCCGCGTCGGGGCGGGGGCTGCGCCGGCTGGACGAGTGGGGCGTGCTGGGCATGCTTCTGCCTGAGCGGCATGCCATGAAGGCCACGACCCAGTCGGAACCGCATCGCTTCGATGTCTGGGAGCACAGTCTCCGCGCGGTGGAAGCTGCCGACGTACTCGCCGCAGAGGCCGGGGCGCTCCACCCGTGGGGTGAGGCATTCGCCTCGCATCTGTCCGAGCCGCTCGGGGATGGCGCTACGCGCCGTGAGGCGCTCAAGCTGTCGGCGCTGCTCCACGATGTGGCCAAGCCCGAGACCCGCAGCGAGAACGCGGGCAAGACACATTTCTTCGGCCACGACGCTCTCGGAGCAGAGAGGGTGCGTGTCATCGCCGTACGGATGCGCCTGGCGGGCCGCCTCGCCTCCACCCTGGAGCGGCTGGTGCGGAATCATCTCCGCCCCATGCACCTGGCCATCGCCGGAGAGGTGACCCGGCGGGCCCGCTATCGCCTCTTCAGGGACCTGGGGGATGATGCGCTCGACCTGCTGCTCCTCTCACTGGCCGACGGGGCGGCACTGAGAGGCGACTCGCCCCTCTCGATCTGGGAGGGGCCGGGAAGCCGCGTGCTCCGCGAACTGATGGCCGGCCACGCCGAGGAAGCCGTGGCCATGGCGGCGGAGCCGCTTCTCGACGGCCGCCAAGCCATGGAGGCCCTCGACCTCGGCCCAGGACCGGAGCTGGGACGTCTCCTCGGCCTCCTACGAGAGGCGCAGGCAACGGGCGTGGTGAGCACGCGGGAGGCGGCGGTAGCCTACCTGCGGGCGCAACGGGCCCGCTCGCTTGACACCTCGGAGCCCCGGCCCATAGAGTAGTTCCGCTCGTCGTACCACACAGATCCGTCACCCAAGGAGGCATACATGGCCCGGATACGTCTCTGCGCGGCACTCGCCGTCGCGCTCATTGCCCTCGCGGCGCCCGTCCCAGGCGCGGGTGCCTCCGAAGGCAAGGTGGTGATCGCTCAGGGAGTGGATCCGTCCACGCTCGATGCCATGAACCAGCAGGAGACGCCGGCCTCCGTCGTCGCCGCCCACCTCTACGACACCCTGGTGGAGCGCGATCAGAACCTCAAGCTGGTTCCCGGCCTCGCCGAGGAGATGCCGAAGCTCCTCGCGCCCACGGTGTGGGAGATCAAGCTGCGCAAGGGCGTCAAGTTCCACAACGGGGAAGACTTCAACGCGGACTCCGTGAAGTACAGCCTGGAGCGCGTGAAGGATCCCTCGATGCGCGGCAGCTCGAACTTCAAACCCATCGACCGCGTGGAGATCGTCGATCCCTACACGGTGAAGGTGCACACCTCCAAGCCGTGGCCCATCTTCGTGGTCGCCCTCACCCAGCGCCAGGCCTCGATGTACCCGCCCAAGGCCTACGCGGGGAAGGACTCGGCCTTCATCTCGAAGAATCCCATCGGCACCGGGCCCTATCGCCTCGTGCGCTGGACCAAGGACGAGGAGATCCTCCTCGAAGCGTTTCCGCAGTACTGGCGGGGGCCGGCCAAGATCAAGGACGTGGTGTTCCGTCCCATTCCCGACGACGCGGTGCGAGTGGCCGCGCTCCAGAACGGCGAGATCGACGTGGCAGTGAACATCCCGCCCCACATGGCCAACATCATCGCCAACCATCCGAAGATCTATCTCAGCACCGCGCCCAGCGTGCGGACCATCCAGCTCATGTTCTACACCGCGCAGTACGACACCCAGAACAAGCTGGTCGGGCCCTATCAGGGACCGACGGCGGACAAGCGTGTGCGCCAGGCCATCACCCTCGCTCTCGACGTGGACGAGATCATCAAGGGCGTGCTCGACGGCAAGGCCCAGCGCGTAGCCACCATGCTGCCCAGCATGCATTTCGGCTACGACCCCGCGCTCAAGCCCGTCAAGCAGGACGTGGCCAAGGCCAAGAAGCTCCTCGCGGAGGCGGGATTCCCCAACGGCCTCGAGATCCAGCTCAACTCGCCCCAGGGCCGCTACGTGCGTGACAAGGAAGTGGCGGAGGCGTCGGCGGGGCAGCTGACCAAGGCGGGGATCAAGACCACGCTCAAGACCTTCGAGTTCGTGAACTATCTCAACACCATGGTGTACGTGCACAAGGCGGGACCCGTGTGGCTCATCGGCTGGGGGCAGGGGATGATGGACGCCGAGGGCATCTACGTGCCGCTCTTCCACTCGGGCAGCCTGCTGAGCAACTACCACAACCCGGACTTCGATGGCATGGTCGACCAGGCGCAGACCATGATGGACGAGAAGCAGCGCCTCGCCCAGTACCACAAGATCAACAAGCTGTGGGTCGACGATCAGCCCGCAGTGCCCCTCTACCAGCAGATCGATCTGTACGGCGCGAACAAGCGGATCAACTGGAAGGCCCGGAGCGACGAGCTCATCAAGGCCTACGACATGACGCTCAAGTAGCCTGGCCCACTGTCCCGGAGCCGGGACGACCACCCGGCTCCGGGGCCACTCCATCGACGACAAGGCCACCTGAGCCGGGCCACCCGCAGAGGAGATCGAACATGACCTGGATCCGGATTGCCCTCGTCGCCGTCTTCACCGTCCTCCCCGTCGCGGTCGAAGCGGCGCCGCAGGGCAAGATCGTCATCGCGCAGGGCGTGGACCCCAGCACCCTCGATCCCATGAACCACCAGGAGACACCGGCGGGCAACATCTGCCGGAACATCTTCGACACCCTCCTCGAGCGCGACGCCGAGCTCAAGATGCAGCCTGCCCTCGCCCGCGAGATGCCTCGCCTCGTCTCGCCCACGGTGTGGGAGTTCAAGCTCCGGCCGGGCATGAAGTTCCACAACGGCGAGCCGGTGGACGCGGAGGCGGTCAAGTTCAGCCTGGAGCGACTCGTCGATCCCAAGAACAAGATGCGCGGCTCGCCGCCATTCGCCCCGCTGAGTCACGTGGAGATCGTGGACTCGCTGACCGTGCGCGTGCACACCAAGGCGCCGTGGCCCATCCTCGACACCCAAATGAGCGCCAACCAGGCCTCGATCGTGCCGCCCAAGTACTACCGCGACAAGGACACGGTGGCCGTGTCACGGGCTCCCGTGGGCTCGGGCCCCTACCGCTTCGTACGCTGGGTCAAGGATGATCGCATCGAGCTGGAGGCCAACGACCAGTACTGGCGCGGAGCCCCGCGCGTGAAGACGCTCGTCTTTCGCCCCATTCCCGACGACGCGGTCAGGGTGGCCGCGCTCCAGAACGGCGAGATCGACGTGGCGGTGAACATCCCGCCCCACATGGCCAACATCATCGCCAACCATCCGAAGCTCTTCCTCACCACCGCCCCCAGCGTGCGAACCATCCAGCTCATGTACTACACACACCAGTACGACGCTCAGCACAAGCTGGTCGGGCCATATCAAGGCCCCACCGCGGACAAGCGGGTGCGGTGGGCCATGAACTACGCAGTGGACGTGGACGACATCATCAAGAACGTGTTGGACGGCAAGGCGCAGCGCGTGGCCCTCATGCTCACGGACCGGCACTTCGGCTTCGACCCCGCCCTCAAGCCCATCCGGCAGGACGTGGCCAAGAGCAAGCAGCTCCTTGCGGAGGCGGGCTTCCCAGGTGGTATCGAGATCACGCTCAACTCGCCCCAGGGACGCTACGTGCGCGACAAGGAGGTGGCGGAGGCCATCGCGGGGCAGCTCAGCAAGGCGGGCATCCGCACCACCGTCAAGACGCACGAGTGGGTCCACTACTTCGGGACCCTCGCCTACAACCACAAGACGCCGCCCGTGTGGCTCATCGGCTGGGGAACTGCTTCGTACGACGCGGAGACGGTGTACGTGCCGCTCTTCCGCGCCGGCCGCTTCCTCAGCAACTACTACAACGCGGACTTCGAAGGGATGATCGAGCAGGCGCAGTCGACCATGGACCCGAAGAAGCGCTACGAGCTGTACCAGCGCATCAACCGCCTCTGGGTGGAGGATGCCGCGGCCATGCCGTTGTACCAGCAGATCGACCTCTACGGGGCGACCAAGCGGGTCGTGTGGAAGGCGCGCGGCGACGAGGCCATCAAGGGCTATGAGATGGGCCTCCGCTAGGGCAATTTGACTTCGGGAGGGTCGAGGCTAGAATAGCGGGGGAACGCGGCCGTAATTCAGTTGGCAGAATGCCAGCTTCCCAAGCTGGACGTCGCCGGTTCGAATCCGGTCGGCCGCTCCATTTGGAGAGGGGGCTACGGGGCACACCCGTAGCCCCTTCTGACTTTCTGACTTTCTGGCATGGGACTCTGGCATGACCATATGAACGAGAGCCCCGTGATGTTCTCCCGGGACTCTTGGTCTCAACCAATCGCGACGAGGCCCGAGGCTTCCCCGCGTTGCGAGGGCCTCACGTGGCCCCGAGGCTCATTGGAGGGCAGTGAAGTCGGTCGAGCCTTCGGTCGACGTGAAACGCAGCACTCGCTTGCCGTCGCCTTCCAGGAGGATGACGGTCCCGCTTGCGGGTCGCGAAGATCGAAACGAAACGCCCACCACTCAGTGAAAGTCAGGTGTGAGCGTCGAGGGAATGCGGTGAACCCCCACATGCGCACTCTTCTCCAGCTATTCCGGCTTATGAGGTTCAAGGGAGTTCGCCCGCCCACGGCGTAAGAGCAGCAAGCCGTTCTGGCACATTTAGCGTAGATTCTGGCATGAGGCAACGGAGACTGGACGCCGCGGTGGCCCCGTCGCGCGTTCCTTCTTTGAACCATGGACGGGGACCGGTGGGGCCGACCAGGCCGGCCGCTCCTTCGGAGATGCCCATGCCAAAGCCTGAGCTGGAGTTCTTCAAGCCCGATCACATCGCGTGGGAACCCGTCAGCGGCTCAACCGGCGGGGGCGCAGGTGGGGCCGGCGTGAGTCAGAGGATCCTGAGCCGGAGCGAGGACGGTGACGTCACGCGCCTGCTCCGCTTCGAGGCGGGCGTGGAGACGACCGAGACCATCACCCACGATTTCTGGGAAGAGGTGTGGATCCTCGAGGGCGAGCTTATGGACCTGGGCAAGGGACAGACCTTCACGGCGGGGATGTACGCGTGCCGGCCCCCTGGCATGGTGCACGGGCCCTACCGGGTGCCGAAGGGGTGCGTCACCTTCGAGGTGCGCTACTTCAAACGCTGAAGGTCAGACCGGACCGAAGCCGACGGCAGTCTGCTCGCCCGTCATGAGCGGGCGGAAGCGCACGGCGAGCCCCGTGCGCAGGTGCTCCAGGGGAATGTCCACGATGCGCCCGAGGAGCGAAACGCCCTCGTCCAGCCGCACCACGGCCACCGCGTAGGGCGCCTCGGCGGCGCGGCCGCGCGGCGGAATGCGGATGACCGTGAAGGAGGTGACGGCGCCATTGCCAGCGAGCGGCACGGGCGTCCAGTCATACTCCTGACAGGTGGGGCAGAATTCCTTGGGCGGGATGGCCAGCTCGCCACACTTGCCGCAGCGGATCCCCGTGAGTCGACCCGCGCGGGCCTCCTCGAAGAAATGCTTCAGGGTCAACACGTGCTCAGTCACGGCCGAAGAGGCTCACGACAACGGTTGCCGTATTGCCGCCGAGGGTGTGCGTGAGCCCGGTGCGAGCGCCCTCGACCTGACGCGCTCCCGCCTCGCCCCGGAGCTGGGTGACGATTTCCGCGATCTGGGCGGCGCCGGTGGCGCCGATGGGATGGCCCTTGGCCTTGAGGCCGCCCGAGGGGTTCACGGGGATCTTGCCCCCGAGGCTCGTCCAGCCCTTCTCGGCGGCCACTCCGCCCGCTCCTGGCTCGAAGAAGCCCAGGCCCTCCGTAGCCACGATCTCCGCTATGGTGAAGCAATCGTGGAGCTCCACCACATCGACGTCGGTGGGCGACTTGCCCGCCTGATGATAGGCGGCGGCGGCGGCGCGCTCGGTCGCGGTGACACGAGAGAGATCGCGCTTCTCGTGCAAGAACATAGTGTCAGTGGCGGCCTGGCTGGCCAGCGCCCACACCGCGCGCGGGCGCTTGCGCGCGATCTCCTCGGAGACGAGGACGAGGGCGGCGCCCCCGTCGGTGAAGGGGCAGCAGTCGAAGAGCTTGAGGGGATCGGCGACGTACGCGCTCTTGAGCACGGTGTCGATGGTGATTTCCTTCTGGAACTGTGCCTTCGGATTCAGGACGCCGTGCCGGTGATTCTTCACCGCCACGTGTGCCATCTGCTCCTCGGTGGTGCCGTACTTCTCCATGTGGGCCCGCGCGATGAGGGCGAACACCCCGGGGAAGGTCAGGCCCACCGTCTGCTCGTAGGAGGCGTCGGAACAATAGGCGAAGTACTCGGTGGCCGCGTCGGTGGGAATGTTCAGCACGCGCTCCGCCCCGCCCACGAGGACGACGTCGGAGACGCCGGAGGCGACCTCCATCAAGGCGTGACGGAAGGCGACGTGGCTGGTGGCGCAGGCGTTCTCGAAGCGCGTGGTGGGAATGACGGGAAGGCCGAGGAGAGTGGCGGCGAGCGGGCCTGTGTGGAGTTGTTTCTCGCCTTCGCCCCCGGTGACGTTGCCGTAGTAGAGCGCCTGGATGGCCGAGGGGGCGACCTCCGCATCGCGTATCGCCTCCGCGGCAGCCTCGGCGAAGAGCTCGGAGCTGGTGCGATCGTGCTTGCCGAATTTGGTGATGCCGACACCGATGACGGCGACGCGGCGCATTGACCCTCCCACGTTCGGAAATGACGTCTCGTTGCATCATGATACCCGGGCGCGAGGCGAGTCAAGTGCCACTGGCCGCGCTCCTCCACCCCGTGGTACGGTTCGGACTCATGAAGGGAGCGGCGACGGAGTGACGCTCGAGGAAGGCCTCATCGCACTCCTCGCCGCAGTGGCCGGGATCCTGCTCTTCGTGGGTCTGGCGCAGGCGCTCGACGCGAGGCCGCCACGGCGCCGCCGTCGGCGAGTCGTTCCGCGTCCGGAAGCCTCCGCGACGACGTCTACTCCCAGCACGCCGATGGTGGCGGAGCTGGCAGCACCGCG
>Ga0209799_1000146_pt1 | contig 12689 bp, 10 predicted proteins | sample PanSoiPlo36MoBio_FD_188324 | JGI IMG/M metagenome (GOLD analysis project Ga0209799, IMG submission 188324) | Tropical forest soil microbial communities from Panama analyzed to predict greenhouse gas emissions - Panama Soil Plot 36 MoBio (SPAdes)... | ecosystem: Environmental > Terrestrial > Soil...
TTCGGAGGAAAGATAAATTATCTTGAAAAAATTGTTTATTATTATTTTCCGATCTTTGCGGCCTTGGCGTCTTTGCGGGAGATATTCCGAGTTTCACTTACTGGCTCTGCCGTGCCAAAACGCCCACCTTGATTATACACCGGATAAGCTACCAACAGCGTGAGATTACTACGCTAGTTTCTGATTCGAGGCTCTCGGTGAGCCGGAACCAGAACTCGCATGCACCGACATGACTCGCGGTCACGATTTCTGCTGTAGTCCCGCGAGAATTCGCTGCGGCGTGAACGGCGCTTCGCGCAGGCGAATCCCGGTTGCATCAAAGATTCCGTTCGCAATGGCTGCGGGAATCGGCACGGTGGACAGCTCGCCGGCGCCCAGCGAGGCCATTTCGGGGCGATTGAGCAGAACAATGTCGAGATCAGGCACGTCGGGAAATTTGAGAATCGGATAGCTGTTCCAATCCAGGCTCGTGACTCCGGACGCGTCGAAGGCCACTTCCTCCAGTAAGGCGCGGGAGACGCCTTGGATGATGTTCCCTTCGACCTGGTTCTTGACGCCGTCCGGATTGACGATTAAGCCGCAGTCGTGAGCAAGAGTTACCCGTCGGACCGTCACTTTGCCGGTGGATCTGTTGACTTCAACGTCGGCGACGGCCGACGCGTAGCCTCCGGTGCGTCGTGTCATGGCGATTCCTCTGCCCTTCGCTAACTCTCCGCTAGTCGCTGCCGCGGGGGACGGACGCTTTTGCCATTGGGCCTTGGCGGCCGCGGCCTTGAGAACATCGTTGCCCCGCTGATCACCGGTCAGATAGCGCAGCCGGAAATCCACGGGGTCTATGCCGAGATCGGCCGCGACCTCGTTTAAGAGTGTTTCGCTCGCGAAACACCGCGACAACTGTCCCGGCGCGCGCAGATTACTCGTCCGTAGGGGAAAAGGTTCCGGTTGGAGCCAGGGGATTTCTTCGGCGATGACCCGTGAGTTTTCAAACGCATAGATCTCGCCGCCGCCCTGATTGCCGTTGCCGGAACCGGGACTCTTCGATTTGATTCCCAGTTGCTGTGAGGCCAACAGGGTCGTGAGCGAGGAAACCGTCCAGGGAAAACTGTAGTCGGTGAATTGCCAGGCGATGATTTTTCCAGCGGCGTCGGTTCCAACTTTCAGCACCTGGGTTTGCGCCGGCCCCTTGGGCTCCCAACCGTGTTCGTCCTGGCGCGACCACTGCACCCGCACGGGCGCTCCCACGGCGCGGGAGAGCACGGCCGCATCTTCCGCTCCATCGTCATTGCTCATGCGACCATAGGATCCGGAAGCCTCATGGTAGATAACGCGGACGTTTTCTTCGCGAATATTTAGGAGGGTGGCGATGGAGGCGCGGGTGCGGAAAGGTCCCTGGCACCCCGACCAGATCGTCGCTTTGTCTCCGCGCACATCGGCAATCGCACATGACGGGCCGATCATGCCATGCATCTGAAATGGCCAGCGGAAGGTCGCCTCATACTGTTTCGTTGCTTGGGTCAGCCCCGCGGCCGGATTGCCCTTGTCGACGCCTTTGAGCGTTGTAAAGCTCTTAGTGTTTTTTAGATAATCATAAAGCTCTTCGGTATTGGTGGGGATCTTCGTCGTGGGCTTTGCCCAGCTGACCTTCAATGCTTGCGCGGCGCCCAGCGCCGCCCATTCGGTTTTTGCGACGACCCCGACAAAGCTCCCTTGACGGACGACTCTGACGAAGCCGGGAATATTCTTCACTGCGTCTTCGTCGATATTCGTTGGTTCGGTAGCGATTGTGAGCGGGCGAATCACACGCCCATGCAGCATCCCTGGAACGCGCACGTCATGAACATAGACTGCCTCGCCGGTCACCTTAGGAGGCAAATCAAAGCGCGGTACGGGTTTGCCGACGGTGGTGTATTCCTTTGGGTCCTTGGGCTTTACATCCTGGGCCAACTTGAGTTCACCGGCTTTTCCTTCGGCCTGGATGGTGACGTTGAAACGTTTGCCGCCGATTAACTGCGCATAGGATATCCTTTTGGATGGAGCGCCGGCGACGCTGACCACTCCGTCTCGAACTGCGAGCTTGTCAACGGGAGCGCCGAGCTTCTCCGACGCGAGTCGCAATAGCTCTTTGCGCGCTGCGGCCGCCGCTTGACGTATCTGTGGGCCGGCGCGCTCGATGGTCCGGCTGCCCGAGGTCGTCGCTTGGTCGATGGTCTTTTCGGTATCTCCCATATCGACTTTGATTTTTCTCCAGGAAACATCGAGCTCTTCGGCAGCGATCTGTGCCAGGGCGGTCTCGACGCCGGTTCCGAGCTCTACTTTGCTGGTGAAGACTGTCACCGTCCCATCCTGATGTACGGCGATCCAGGAGTCGAGCTGCGTCGGATCGGGTGCTCCAGCCTCGGTCGTCTGAGCCCAGAGATCGAGCGGAGGAAAGAGATTGAAGCTGACAATCAAAGCCCCGGTGCCCTTGAGAAACTGCCTGCGGGTAAAGTCCATCGTATTCATGGTTATCCTCCCTCAAACCTGTTGTCCCGAGGCACGCTTCACCGCTCGCAAAATGCGCGTGTGCGTGCCGCAGCGACACAGGTTTCCGGCCAGAGCTTCTTTGATCTGATCGTCGGTGGGCTTGGGATTCTTGTCCAGCAACGCCTTCGACGTCATGATCATGCCGTTGATGCAGTAACCGCACTGCACGGCCTGCTCGTCGACGAATTCCTGCTAGATCTTGTGCATCTTTTTGGTCGACCCCAGACCTTCGAGGGTTGTCACCGGCTGATTCTGCGCGGCGGAGACCTGGGTTACGCAGGAGCGAATCGCGTTGCCGTTCATGATGACGGTGCAGGCGCCGCACTGGGCCAAGCCACAACCAAATTTAGGACCGTTGAGCTGCAAGTCGTTGCGCAATACATAGAGCAGGGGAGTTTCCGGATCGACATTGACGACCTGGGTCTTACCGTTAACCTTCAGTGACACGCTGGCCATAAGTTCCCTCCCTTTGGTCGGCACGGTTGAATGTATCGGTGACCGCGCAAATATATTCAAACTAGTAAAATTAAATACTGCAACCCGAGTGTAATCAAGACAGGAAATTAGGCTATTTCCGCCAAACTCGTCGCCAAATCCTCGCCTGTAATTGTAACAGCTTGGCCAAATCCGGCGATGACACGCGCCGAAACCGGTTTGATGATGAAAATGTTGAAATCCGAAAATTCAAATAGTGACGCCGCATCCGGGAATCGCGACAGATAGACTTCCCGAGCATCGATGTGTTTTTGCGAGTCTCGCTCGAGCATCTGCGCCCGTCCCTGAAAGGTTACACGAGCCAGAGCCTGCGGCATTTTTCCCGATGATTCCAATTCGGCGATGAGCAAGCTGACTTCAGAGTTATTCAGCATATCCCGGGTGTGAGCAGCGAGCCGGCTCACGTGTAAGATCAAACTGCCGTCCCGCGCGACCGCAAAGGGCACCATGGATACGAACGGAGCTCCTTGATGGAGCGTCCCTAGAGCGGCAATCATCCTGCCATGGAGCAGTTGTTGCAAAACAACTATCAACTCCCGATCCATGCGGTTATCTCACCCAGGTTAGTCTACCTCGCGCTGTTCAGCTGGCGCACGAAGCGATCGTCGAAGAATTGCGCCGGTGCGGCTTTCTTCGCCTCGGGGATGGTTTCCGACAGAAAATCCAGAATACCTTGAATGCCCGGCTCGGAGATCATTAGCTCGCGCTTGAAACCCGCTTTGCGATAGAACTCATAGGTGCGTTCGATAAAGTCGGGATCGGTTTCTTTGGTGTATTTAGCGATGACTTTCTTCGTAAAGGCTTTATCGTTGTAATAACGGTCGATGCCGGCGCGAACCGAGCGCAACAATGGAACCAGCCGGCCGGCCAATTCATCCATGCGACCCCGCCTGACTACGATGCCGACATTTTGATAGGGTTGGTCCAACGTAGTAACCAAGGAGTGAAATCCGGCTCGGTCGAGTCGGAAACTCACCGGCGGAGCCGCTGCACCGGCAAAAAGTTGGCCGGTGAGCAGCGCAGCGGTGATTTGCTCACTGCCGCCCAATACGCGAAGCTGAACATCTTTTGGCGTGAGTCCCAGTTTACGCAACGCCACTAACGTGCCATAGGCGACCGGGCTGCCCGGCCGCTCCGTACCGACGATTCTTCCTTTCAGTTGTTCGGCGCCGTTTATTTCGGGCTTGGCGTATAAATCCCAGATCATCGTGTTGAGCATCCCGGCGACGAAAACCACGTCGGCACCGCGGAGTGACGCGTTAATCAGTGGCACGGCGGAGATTTGGATCACATCGACTTCGTTGGCGATTAGCGCCGGCAAGGCGAGAACGGACGACATGGAAATAACCTCGACGTCCAATCCCTCTTTCGCGAAACCCCCAGTTTCCTTTGCCATCCAGAGGGACGCCATGGTCCCCGATGTAAGCAAGTAAGCGATCCGCAACGGCCGCGGAGCCGCCGCGCGCGTCTCGGTGGCGGCCGTGATGACAACCGTCAAAACGAATAACGCCAACGGAATATGTCTCATGCGCGAATCAATCATGCCACAAGAAATCAATCTCTCTCCTCATCGTGGAAATCTCCTGGATCTGAGAGGTAGAGCGTATAGCCGGCCTGTTAGCCCCAGAAGATTCTCACTAGCGCCACGGTTTATCATAGCGCTGCGTTCAATCGCAACGAGAAAAGGTGTCTCTATTAAATATCGAACCGGCATGTGTGGAGTTGGAGTGTGAGAGAGATGTCAGTTCAGTTAGAGACTTAACACTCGGAGTTAACCGCGCAGTCTTGGAAGCGTCCGACTGCGGGAAATCATCCTGCGGGCATCCAATGTCCGTGAACGGACAGTTCGTGAAAAAATTCAAAACTAGAAGTTAAGAGGCGGAATTTTCTAATCTCAGGTTTTTTTCAATCCCGTCACCACGCGTTCCGGTGTGAACGGCGCTTCGCGAAGGCGCACGCCGACGGCGTCGAAAATCGCGTTGCCGATGGCTGCCGCGACAGGACCGGTCGACGGCTCGCCGCCGCCAAGGGCCGGCATCTCAGGGCGGTTAATTAAGACGATATCGATTTCGGGAATATCAGAAAATCTAAGGATCGGATAGCTGCTCCAGTCGAGAGACTTGATTCCGGTGCTGTCGAATTTCACTTCCTCCAGCAACGCGCGGCTCACGCTCTGGATGATGTTTCCTTCGATCTGGTTTTTGAGCCCATCGGGGTTGATGATGAGACCACAGTCGTGTGACATGATAACCCGCTTGACTGTCACCTTGCCGCTGGATTTGTCGACCTCCACTTCGGCTACCGCGCTGCAAATCGTATTGGCGCGATCGAAAAGCGCGACGCCTCGTCCCGTAGCTTTTGATCCCGTTGACGTCGGTCCGGGTGAAGAGCGCTCTTGCCAACCGGCTTTCTTCGCGACTGCAAGAAGCACGTCGGTGCCGCGCTTGTTCTCTCCAAGATAGCGGAGCCGAAACTGCACCGGATCGACTCCCAAATCAGACGCGATCTCGTCCATAAATGACTCGCTTGCAAAGCAGCGGGCCATGTCTCCTGGAGCGCGCAAGTAGCTGGTTCTGAGCGGAGTCTCGTCGGCTTGCACCCACGGGATGAGCGGTCCCGCGCACTTCTGATTGTCGAAGCTGTATATTTGACCGCCACCGGCGGTTCCGTTCGGATTACCCTGGGCCTCGGGTTTTCGACCGATCTGCCGGGAAGCGAGCAGACGCATTCCGGACCCTGTGATTGCGGTCAAAGGAAAACTACGGTCGACAAAATCCCACGCAATAATTTTGCCTTGTGAATCGATCCCTGCCCTGACGATATCCAACTGCGCCGGCCCTTTGGGCTCCCAGCCGTGCTCGTCCTCTCGCATCCACTGCACACGTACCGGCTTGCCGACTGCGCGAGAGAGCAGCGCAGCGTCCTCGGATGCGTCGTCGGAACTCAAGCGGCCATAGCTGCCGGATCCCTCGTGAAAGAGGACTCGAACATCTTTCTCGGGAACGCCGAGCAGTTCGGCGACAGCCTTGCGTGTCCCGAAAGATCCTTGTGTCCCGGTCCAGATCGTAATCCGATCTTTGTCAACATCAGCGACGGAGCATGACGGTCCGAGCATCCCATGCAATTGAAAGGGCCAATGATAGGTTGCTGTGTAAGTCTTGGTTGCCTGAGAGAGCGCCTCGTCTGGATTACCTTTGTTAACTGGCACCTGGTCGCGAAAGCTCTTTGTGTTTTTGAGATAAGCGTAAACCGCTTCGGCGTTCGCGGGCATTTTAGTGGCCGGCTCTGACCAGCTCACTTTGAGCGCCTTGGCCGCCTTGATTGCCGCCCATTCCGTTGTAGCGACGACACCGACGAAGCTTTCCTCCTGTACGACCTTTACGATGCCGGGGATATTTTTCACAGAGCTTTCGTCTATGGTAGTGGGCTTCGAGGTTATGGTCGGTGGGCGAACGACCCGTCCATGCAGCATTCCTGGGACCCGGACATCATGGGCATAGGTGAATTCACCGGTGAGTTTTGGTGGCAGTTCGACGCGCGGCTCTGAAGTACCAACGATCTTGTAATCTTTCGGGTCTTTGGCCTTGGTTTCCGGCGCGACTTTCATGTCCCAGCCCGACCCGGTGGCCGTGATCCTGACGTTAAATTGCTTGCCGCCGATGAGTTGACCATAGGAGACTTTTTTCCCGGGTTCACCCACGACACTGACGATACCGTCTTTTACGGTCAACGCATTCACGGGTGAGCCAAGACGAGCAGAGGCAAGCTTCAACAATTCTTGGCGCGCGACAGCGGCGGCCTGTCTCAATTGGGGCCCCCCTCTTTCGATAGTTCTGCTGCCGGCTGTAACGCCCTGGTCGATCGCTCTTGCGGTGTCGGTGCTCGCCATCTTGACTTGTTTGAATGGCACATCGAGCTCTTCTGCGACCATCTGCGCCAGTGCTGTCTCAACGCCTGTACCGAGATCCACCTTGCCGCTAAAGACGGTTACGGTGCCATCCGGTGCGATGGCGAGCCAGGAATCGAGTTGAGTGGGATCCGGTGTGTTACCACTGTCCATCGCTTGCGCGAATAGGTCGGTTGCCGATGGAAAAAGATTGAAGCTGACAATCAGCGCGCCGGTGCCTTTGAGAAACTGCCTGCGGGAAAAGTTCATAGTCTTCATCGCCGTACTCCTCTTCAAACTCTCTGTCCTGAAGCCCGCTTGACCGCACGCAAAATGCGCGTGTGCGTACCGCAGCGACACAGGTTTCCGGCTAGAGCCTCCTTGATCTGACCATCGTTGGGTTTGGGATTCTTATCCAATAACGCCTTCGATGTCATGATCATGCCGTTGATGCAGTAACCACACTGCACTGCCTGCTCATCTACGAAGGCCTGCTGGATCTTGTGCATCTTCTTCGTCGATCCCAGGCCTTCCAAGGTAGTCACCGGCTGATTCTGTACGGCAGAGACCAGGGTCACGCAGGACCGAATCGCGTTGCCGTTTAGGATCACGGTGCAGGCGCCGCACTGGGCCAGGCCGCAACCGAATTTGGGGCCGTTGAGTTGCAAGTCGTTGCGCAACACGTAGAGTAGCGGGGTTTCCGGATCAACGTCCACCACCTGGGTCTTGCCGTTTACCCTCAGTGAAATTCGCGCCATAGCCACCTCCTCTCTATGACAGGCGAAAACTGCGGTTAATCAAGGAGTCACCCCTATTAAATTACGTGGATAGTCAAAGTCAAGATTCTGGCACGAATGAGTCGAGGTGGATGAGACGAGCAGTCGTTCGGATATTGAGTTGACAGAAAATAGTGACGCGCCGTAGGTTAGTAGCGACACTCGTTGAGAGGAGAACACATGAAAACAGCAACTAGCGTCAAATTAACCCAAGAAGGCGCAATGACTATTCTGCGCGGCGCCTTGGACAAGGCGAGCAAACTCGGCACTCCAGCTAGCGTCGCCGTGGTGGATGATGGCGGGCACCTGATCGCTTTTGGGCGGTCTGAAGAGGCGGAGTTGTATTCGGTTGCGATTTCACAGGCCAAAGCTCGCAGTGCTGCGCTTACGCGCTTCCCGTCAGGGAAAAAAAGCCCAAGCGGAAATGAAAGAGATGATCATCATGCCATCGCCATTACCTTGGCGGCAGGTCCAGGTTCTTTTGTCACCATTCCGGGGGGCTTCCCGATAATGGTGAACGGTCATTGTATCGGCGCGGTGGGAGCCAGTGGCGCCGCCAAAAATGATATAGACATTGCTAAGGCCGGCATCGCCGCCTTCGATCAATCTTGAAGAAGTTTTCCTGAAGGTAATCGCCACACGTCGGACTTGTTCGTGGCATGCCGTGTGTAATACAAGAGGAGTTCACAACTCACTGTCGTAACGAGACGGTGTTTAAGACGGAGGAACCAAATCTTGGCAAAGCAAGCAGAGAGTATTTCGGCTCAGGAAAGTGTGGCGTTCACTATCAAGTCCGTGCAAACTTGGCGCGCGGTTTTGCGCAGAGCCGTGGCATGGAAAACGGCTCGTTACACGAAAGGCGACATCGAAGCGACGGTCATTGGAATTACCGACGCCGACGGTACGGTGGGATACGGCTATATGCCATCGATGTCGATCGTCGGAGAATCGCCACTTTCTTCGGAATCGTTGATTCAAAGTTTGCTAATTCCTGTAATGCAAGGACCGAGCTTCATTGGCATCCAACCCGTTCTCCGCGAAGTCGAACAGGTTCTGGGGGCAAATTTCCAGACGAAGTTTGCCATCGAAGAGGCACTCTGGGATCTGCTGGCTAAGAAGTTACAAACTCCGCTGGTCAATCTCATCGGCGGAGCCTGCCGTTCAGAAGTGCAGGTAATGCGCATGCTGGGTCTAAAGCCACCGAAGGAAACCGCTGCGGAAGCCAAAGCCCTGGTCGATCGAGGCTACCGTCATGTCAAGGTGAAAATTGGTCTTGATGAAAAACGGGATCTTGAAACTGTACATCAAGTACGGGATGCGATCGGCGAAGATGTCTTCCTGTCAGCGGACGCCAATCAAGCCTATGCGCCGATGCAGGCGGTCCGCGTCTTGCGGAAGTTGGAAAACGCGAACCTCGGCCTGGTCGAACAACCCGTGCGTCGCGATGACGTTCGCGGCATGGCCTTCGTGCGACAAAACGTATCGGTGCCGATTATGGCCGATGAGGGAATTGAGACGGCGACGGATGCTTTGCGCCACATCGAAGCCGGAGCCATGGACGCGGTCAGCATCAAGCTCTGGAAAATGGGCGGGCTCTACCGCGGGCGCGACATCGCGTCGGTGTGCACCGCTGCGAATGTTGCGGTTCATGTCGGGAGCACCGCTGGTAGCCAGTTGCTAGAAGCGATTCAGCTTCATTTTTGCGCGTCGCTTCCGGATCTCTTCGGCGGCGCTGAGATCGCTGAGTTTGAATCGCTGACCAACGATCCGGCGTCGGGTCTGGTTGTTGAGAATGGAGCACTGCGCGTCCCAAGCGTTCCGGGACTCGGAGTTATGATTGATCATAGCAAGTTAAGGGACACCACCGGTTTGTGGGAAGCGAAATGAAAACATCTAGCTTGGGTCTCAGAAACAAGGCGCGACCCAACTCAAGTGCCGACCCCATTTCGTCTCCCCTTTGCTAAGGGGGAGATACGTGGGGGTTCTGGCAGTTTTCGCTGACAAACTCCCGTAGAGGGAAGCAACTATGATTCGAGTTGCATTTGTGATTGGCGGTTACCCGCCGGAAGAGTACAAGAGGCGAGCGGATGTCGCGCGTGCGTATTCTACGACGGAGATCGAGGTGGGCATCATCGACACCAAAGCCTCGCCCTATTTCTACGGCATCACGCCCGCAGAAATCCAAATCGTAACGCCCGCCTATATAGAGAGTTTCAAGCAGGCGGAAAAGGAAGGCTACCATGCCGTGGTGCCGTTGGGCATGCTCGACCTCGGCGTCGACGGCGGCAAATCGGCGGTCGATATTCCCGTCGTGGGGCCGATGGAAGCATCATTGCACATCGCGTCCCTGCTGGGCGACCGATTCGGGCTGATCATCTATCACGAAAAGCTACTGGCATTCAATCGCGCCATTGTCCGTCGCTATGGCATGGAAGATCGGATCGTCGGATTCGGCGTCAGCGGTTTTGATTTGCCAGATATCACGGCTCATCGCGACAAAGTCGTGCAAAATTTTGTCGATGAGGCGAAAAAGCTGGTTGCCCAAGGGGCGGAAGTTATTATTCCTATGGGCGTCACGCAGTGTCCGGTGCACATCAAACCCGATTGGTTGCAGGAACAGCTTGGCGTACCCGTGGTCGAAGGCATCGGCGCGCCGATTCGCATCGCCGCGATGCTCGCGAGTTTAGACTTAAAGCAAAGTCGCGTGCGCTGGCCCAAATCGCGAAATTGACTCACCTCGTTATTGATCCTGAGCCAATGCGAAGGGTCTTGTTCAATTTTGAGGGACACGCGTGACAAAGCCGCAAATAACCGAAACGAACATTTCACCACGAAGGTCGCGAAGAGTACGAAGAAATTGGAATGTAATAATTTCCGCACCCTTCGTGGCCTTCGTGCGCTTCGTGGTGAGAGCATCTTTCGTTAAGTGAGTATAGGAAGTGAAAAATGACACAACTTAGGATAGCCCTCATCGCATTGTTGAGTATCGCAACGTTCTCACAGAGTGGGTTCGCTCAATCCATGAAAACGGTGACCATGGTGCGCACCACCGGGAGCATCGGTATGGTTCCCCTCGAGTTCGGCGTGAACCGAGGTTTCTTCAAAAAGCAGGGACTCGATGTCCAGCTCCTCACGGTTCGCCAAAGCGACGTGATCATCGCGGCGACGGTAGCGAATGAGCTCAATTTCATGGATATCATTCCTACGGCGATCTTGGCCTCGGTGAGAGGCCTGCCCATCAGAACGATTGCGGTGGTCTTGAAGCGCGCGCCCTATGTACTCATCGGGCAGCCCAACTTGCGGTCCGCCGCCGAACTCAAGGGTAAGAAAATTGGCGTGAGCTCCGTCGGCGGCATGAGTGCTTACCTGGTGCGAGAAATCCTCGCCCGAAACGGGCTCAATCCCGACCGCGATGTCACCTTTCTCGCTATTGGGGGAACCTCGGCGCGAAGCGCGGCCTTGTTCGGCGGCACAATCGACGCCGCTTTGGTGGTTGCGCCGGATAATTACCCGCTCGAACGCAAGGGCTACCGGCGGCTGCTCTTGGCTTCGGACTACGTCAACTATCCGCTCTCGGGAGTCGCCGCGTCGGCGGACTTTCTTGCCAAGAACAAGGCGGTTGCCGTTTCTTTTCTAAAAGGGTTGATGGAGGGGGCTAAGTTTGCCCGGGAAAACAAGAGCGACAGCGTGGCCTTTATCAAGGACTATCTTAAGGTTCCCGACGACGAAGCGGAAAAGAGCTACGACTTTTTGATCAAAGAGATGCCGCAGGATTTGATCTCGGAGGATGCCGTCATCCGCGCCGGAATCGATTTCGCCAAGAGCGCTCTCAAATTGTCACCCGAAGCAGTTCCCGATATCTCCAGAGTCCGTGACTGGTCATTCGCGGAAGCCGCGCGATAAACGATATCAACTCAATGGAGTGTTGGAGTGGGGGAGTACTGGAGTCTTGGGACTGGAAAGCATTACTCCAATACTCCATCACTCCACTACTCCGGTTTCAGGGCCACGGCGCTAAACCGGAAATTTCTCCGCGAGCTTCCTAAAGTCAGACTCGATCAACTCAATCCCTAATCCCGGCTTCTCGATAAGGTGAGCGTAACCTTCCTTCACCACGATTGGTTCCTTAACGAGCCTTGCTTCTTCCGGATAGATGAACCATGCCCCCGTGCTCTCGCAGGCGTGTGACATGTGTCTTGTAGAGCCGTTGATCGCGACTTCGGCCGCAAAATTGATGTCGTTGTCGCCGCCTGAGCCCGAGACGACCGACATGTTCGCAGCTTCGGCGATAGCGAGAGATTTTTTGAGCTTCAGTAATCCTCCACCACGAACGACTTTGATCTTGAAACAGTCGGCCGCGCCCGTACGAATGTAGCGCAACAGGTCGAAGGGCGACCCAAGTTGTCCGGCCTCTAGCGGAACTCGAATCTTGCCGCGCAGGTAGGCGAAACCTTCGATGTCGCCGCCTGGAATGGGGTCTTCCACCCAGGCGAGATCAAAGGGTTCCAGTCTGCTGATGAGGCCGACTGCTGACGCCGGAGTATGATATTCGTTGGCGTCAATTCGTATTTCAATTGAACTACCCACCGCCTGTCTAACTTCTTTGACCCGCTGGATGTCCTTTTCGACATCGGCGCCGCCGACGCGAAGTTTTAGCGCTTTGAATCCTTCGCCGACCAGACGCGCTGCCTCTTTCGCTTGCTCGATCGGTTCACCGCGACTCACTTGTGGTGCCAATAGCTGCACTTTGTCGCGGGCGCGCCCGCCAAGCAATTCATAAACCGGAACGTTTAATATTTTGCCCTTGAGATCATGGAGCGCGATATCGATGGCAGCCTTGGATGCGAGATGATCCGGCATGAAAGCGTCAAGCTTCGCCATGATGGTCTCAATATTCAGTGGGTTTTCGTTCAAGAGCAGCGGCGTGTAGTGTTTTTGGATAACCAGTGCCGCCTCTGCGGCAGTCTCACCGTAGCGCGATTCGTATTGGCATGCGCCGACGCCGCTGA